>Ga0256833_1001304_pt1 | contig 18499 bp, 21 predicted proteins | sample 356284metaG_FD_190535 | JGI IMG/M metagenome (GOLD analysis project Ga0256833, IMG submission 190535) | Hydrothermal vent microbial communities from Mid Atlantic Ridge, Atlantic Ocean - 356-284 | ecosystem: Environmental > Aquatic > Marine > Hydrothermal vents | place: Atlantic Ocean: Mid... | reverse complement strand
GTCTTACCCAAATCGCAAAGCGACTTCGCTTAATCCCGATACGTTTAGGCGTAATAGTCCGAAGCTCCTTTGTGAAAAATGTTAATATCTGGAAATTATATAAGGTAGAATGATGAACAACTGGGCAAAAATAATAATCGGTGATAGCCGGAAAATGATAGAAGTTGAAGATAACAGTATAGATCTTATTGTAACTTCTCCTCCGTATTGGCATATTAAAGATTACGGAGTAGAAGGACAGATTGGATATGGACAAAGCCTACATGAATATTTGAAAGATTTATACAGAGTCTGGAAAGAATGCTACAGAATTCTTAAGCCTGGAAGAAGATTATGTATAAATATAGGCGATCAATTTGCCCGCTCTATAATTTACGGTAGATACAAAGTTATACCTCTCCATGCCGAATTTATAGCACAATGTGAAGACATAGGTTTTGATTATATGGGTTCAATAATCTGGCAGAAGAAGACAACTATGAATACTACAGGTGGGGCAAATGTGATGGGCTCTTATCCTTATCCCCCTAACGGTATGATTGAAATTGATTATGAGTTTATTCTTATTTTCAAAAAACCCGGAAAAAGTGAAAAAGTTCCCAAAGAAATTAAAGAAAAATCTAAGTTAACTAAGGAAGAATGGAAAGAATATTTCTATGGACACTGGTATTTTGGTGGAGCAAGGCAGATTGAACATGAGGCTATGTTTCCTGAAGAATTGCCCAAAAGACTGATAAAAATGTACACATTTGTTGGCGATACCGTTCTCGATCCTTTTCTTGGAAGTGGGACAACGGTAAAAGCGGCTTTAAACTTGAATAGAAACGCAATAGGTTATGAAATAAATGAGATGTTTTTAGATGTAATAAAAGAAAAACTCGGATTAACACAAAGTCTGCTGCAATTCAGCGAAAATATCCAAATAATAAGGCGACAGACATCAGTAGAAGTTGATGAAATCGACTATGTTCCAAGAATTAAGGATGCCAAGCCAAAAATAGACCCAAAGAAATTTAATTTTAAAGATGATAGACTTTACAGAGTTACTGATATTATTGACGAAAAAACTATTAAATTAAATTCTGGCTTAATTGTTAAATTCTTGGGTGTGGAAGTAGTTAAAAAAGAGAAAGCATTAGAATATCTACGAAATCGCATATTAAAAAAAGAAGTTTATCTTAAATTTGATAACGGCTCGGTGCTGGATGAAAATACAGTCAGCGCTTATGTTTACTTAAAAAATAGAATTTTTGTGAATGCTTATTTAATCAAATCTGGTATTGCAAAGGCGGATAGGACGAAAGAATATAAATATAAAACAAAGTTTATTGAATTAGAAAAAGAGGTGAAATGATGGCAAAAGAATGGATATTAAACATGGCAACAAATAGATGGGGATTAAACAAGAAAAACAGTGTAGGTCCAGTTTCTCAATGGATTCGTGAATGTAGCCCGAAAACAATTAAAGATTGGGAGCAATTTTATTACAAAAAGCTTGCTGATTTTCTCAAGAACAAAGGTATTTCATTATCTCCTCAGGAATATATTGAGGATTTGGGGAAAAAATTGTATGTATAAATTACAGAAGTTATCCAAGCAGAAATTGAAGAAGTGACAGAGGAAGATTGTATTCAATACATTTACAATCTTGTAATTAACAGAACTTACGATGGCTATTTAACGGAAATAAAAACAATATATGGGAAATTACAAAAAGAGTTGGGTGTGGAAATAAAACCTGCACCTGACGAGTGGGATAGACTTTACAATGTGGATTTCTACATTCAGGTGGGAGATAAGTATATTGGTTTGCAAATAAAACCCATAACATATGAACAGACACCGGAGATTTACAGATGGAAGGAATGGCTCAGCAAGACGCACAAGAAGTTTGAGGAAAAATTTGGTGGAAAAGTATTCATTATATTTTCAATCAAAAAAGATAACAAAAAAGAAATTTATAATCCAGAAGTAATTGAAGAAATAAGAAAAGAAATTGAAAGACTTAAAGGAGGTAAGTAAATCTGTTTCAGCGACTCTCCGCTCGCTAACGCTCGCTTCGGTGCTAACACACTCGGACAACAAGCGAATATTCGGTTCGCTATCGTTAAACCCTTATAGGCTTCGCATATTCGCCAAACGTTATTCGCCATTACATTAGTGAGGGTAGAGTTATGGGGAAATTAGAGGGAAAAATAGACTTCTCAAAAATCGCAGAGGAATACGAAGAACTTGCTACTGTTCAAAAGTCAGCGTCGGAAGTACTGTTAAAACTTTTGAAAATTAGAAATAGCGAAGATGTCTTAGATTTGGGGTGTGGAACTGGTCATTTAACGAGGAAGATAAGGAGTTTGACAAATGGGAAGGTTGTAGGCGTAGATCCTTCCGAGGGGATGGTAAGGAAGGCTGTTGAAAAAAGTAAAGGACTAAACATAATATACGAAGTTAAAAGTGCTGAAGATATAGATTATGAAGAAAGTTTTGACGTCATTTTTTGTAACTCAGCTCTTCAGTGGTTTAAAGATCCAGAGAAAGCTATAAAGAATTGCTACAGAGCATTGAGGAGACACGGAAGAATTGGCATTCAAGCGCCTGCTAAGAAAGTATACTGCCCCAATTTTATAGAAGCCATTGAGCTTGTGAAGAGAGAAAAGAGGACGAAAGATACGTTTGCCCATTTTAAGGAGCCGTGGTTCTTCCTCGAAACTGCAGAGGAATACAAGTCTTTATTCGAAAAATGTGGTTTTAAAGTCGTATTTTCAGAAATTAAGACTATCGTAACCGAACACACGCATGAAGAGGTGTTCAATATCCTTCTCATCTGGAGCGATAGCTGGATATCTAAACCAAGATTACTACGATATAAAGCTGACAAAAGATTATATATCAGCATTCAAAGAAATAGTGAGAAAAGCCTTTAAGCAGCAATCAGATAAAAATGGAATAGTAAAATTAAAGTTTAACAGAGTATTTTTAATAGGGATAAAAGAGTGATTGTATATGATTGATGATTGTATATGATGGTAACGGCAGAACAGCAGACATACAGCTCCGTCCAAATTATCTGGTTCTTTTTCTTACCCAACCTTTTTGCTTTCAACAGAGCAAATATATACCCTCAAGCAAAATTTCGAGTAATGTTAAAAAGAGAAAAAAAGCTTGAGAGAGAAATAGCTCTATCCAGAATTGAAAAACTGATCGAGATGGCGGAAAAAATGAAGTTCGAAGATTACGAGTTGTCTAAGCGTTGCGTAACAATAGCTAGAAAAATAGCTATGAAATATAGGGTTAGAATACCGAAAGAACTCAGAAATTTCTGTAAAAAATGTCTTTACCCTTATAGACACGACAGAATGAGGGTTAGAGTTAGGAAGAATAGGGTTGTAATAACGTGTTTGAACTGCGGATATGTAAAGAGAGTACCTCTGAAGAAGGGTTAACTTTTTTTAACCTTTTATAATTACCATTTCCATGTCCGTAAGTGTTGTTACACCATCTCGAATTCACGTAACTCTAATAGATTTGAACGGAACTTACAGAATTGACGGAGGAGTTGGATTCGCTCTGAGTAATCCCCGTATAAAGATAACTTTAAAGAAAGGTGAAATTTCCGTTTCTGGCGGAGAAGAGTTAGCAGAAAAAGCGAAAAACGTACTCATTAAATTAAAAAACAGATTTGGTTACGAAGCCAAAGTTGATATTAAAGAATCTTACAAACCCCACTGCGGACTTGGAAGCGGGACTCAACTATCTCTGGCAATAGCAAAAGCTTATACGGAACTTTACGGAATAAAAGCTTCAGTTAGAGAGTTGGCTGAAATAACTAATAGAGGTGGAACGTCTGGAATAGGAGTTGCCGCTTTTGATGCTGGTGGGTTCATAGTTGATGGGGGGCATAGCAAAGCAGTTAAGAAGGAGTTTAAACCTTCATCTTTTAGTAAAGCTCCACCTCCTCCAGTTATTGCGAGACATGACTTTCCTTGGAAGGTTGCTTTGCTCGTACCTCGTTATTCAGGTCTTTCTGGAAAAAAAGAAGTGAATTTATTCGAAAAATACTGTCCGATACCGATAGATGAAGTAAGAATTCTATCCCATATAATTCTGATGAAATTGCTTCCTTCTGTAGTTGAGAAGGATTTGCCAACTTTTAGAGAAGCTATAAGTGAAATACAAAGAGTTGGATTCAAGAAAGTTGAAGTAAACTTGCATAAAAAACTTGGAATTCCAGAGCTGTTGGACAGATTTGAAGGTGCGGGTATGAGCTCTACGGGCACGGCTATATACGTTGCTGTTGAGAGTAAAAGTGAGGGAAAATCTATACTTGAAGAAATGAAAAACTTTTTTGAAAGTAGGAACGTGGAATGCGAAGCCTTTATTTCAGAGCCAAATAACGTGGGTGCGAGGGTTGTGAAGTGAAGTACGAAGTTTGGTATGGTACTGTTGAGGTAAATGGAGAAGCTAAGGTTATTGAAAAAAAGATAAACTTTGAAACGAGGTGCGAAAAATTACCTTTTGACCTAAAAGAGGTAGCCCTTAAAGACGTTTTTAGTAGTGAAAAAGAGTACTACGACACTTTGAGAAAAGAGGCTATAAAACACTTTAGAATTAAAGCTGAAAAAGAGATAAAAAGAGAAGATAGATATGTTATAGCACTTTTAAAACTCCTCGATGAAATAGACAAAACCATAAACATGCTCGAAAACAAGCTTGCGGATGTCGAAGAGGTTAAAGAGAGCGAAGTTTGCAATGAAGTTAGAGGGAAGATAGAGGAGTTAAGGCTTTTGAGGAGAAAAGTGGAAAAAGAAATAGAAGAAGTGCTGGAAAAAATAGCTCCAAACGTTTATTCCATATTGGGTATCGTTGGAGCGAGGTTGCTTGAAAAAGCTGGAAGTTTGAAGAGATTAGCAGAACTACCAGCGAGTACTATTCAGATTTTGGGAGCCGAAAAAAGTCTGTACAAGGCAATTGCAAGAATGAAGAGGGGTAAAAAAGCGAGAGTACCGAAACACGGAGTTCTTTTTCAACATCCGTTTGTGAGAACATTGCCAAAAAAGAAGAGGGGTAAGATGGCGAGATACATGGCTGCCAAGGTTGCAATAGCGGCGAGGATAGACTACTTCTCCGGAGAGCTGAGAGATGAAATCTCCCAAAGCGTTAGGAAGAAATACGAAGAGTTGAGAAGAAATTAATTACAAACTATGCTGTACATAATATTTCTAACGTCTCGTTGCAATCTAAGGTGTAGTTACTGTGGGGGTATAGACGATAGCGTGATGCCCCCTGAAATAACTTACAGAATCGAAGATTTGAAAGAATTCGTGGAAAAAGACGAAAGAGCTGTTTTAGCTTTTTATGGTGGAGAACCACTTCTCAGAACTGAGTTAATAGAGGAAATTATGGACGAAATTGAAGTTGAACACTTTGTACTTCAAACAAACGGTTTGCTGTTAAAAAACTTAAAAAAGAAGTATTTGAAGAAGTTTTCAGCAATTTTGATTTCCATAGATGGTGTTAAGGAAGTAAACGATTACTACAAAGGAGAAGTTTACGATAGAGTGGTAGAAAACTTCAAGTGGCTTAAAGAATTTTACAGTGGGGATTTAATAGCGAGAATGGTTGCAAATGAAAAGACTGACATACGTAGGGATGTTAAACACTTGCTTGAGTTGGGATTTGATCACGTTCACTGGCAGATAAACGCTGTGTGGAGTCCGGAAGGTTTGTGGAAAGACTTTAAAGGCTGGGTTGACGAGTATAACTCAGGAATTACCGAATTGTTTAATTGGTGGCTCGGTGAATTGGAAGGAGGTATTTTGCGGGGAATAGTTCCTTTTCTTGGAGTGTTGAAATCTCTGCTTTTCGAACCCAATACGTCTCCACCCTGTGGTGCTGGAAAAACGTCCTTTTCTATTACTACCGATGGAAGGATAACTGCCTGTCCTGTTTGTGCCGAATTTGATTGGAACTTAGTTGGAAACATCAAAGAAGGTATAAAGAGGTTGGTTGAGGTTAGAGAACCTTGTTTAAGCTGTAAGTACTTTAATACTTGTGGAGGTAGGTGTCTGTTTTTTAACAGAGAGTGGCTTTGGGGTAAAGAAGGTTTTGATCTGGTTTGTAAAACCTGCAAACATCTTATAGATACAGTTCAAAGTTCTATAGATAGAATTATGGAATTCGTAGAAAGTGGCGTCGTGGATCTTAGGAATCTTTACTATCCCACTTTCAACAACACTACTGAAATTATGCCGTAAATACGTACCGTGAATAAAATAATAAAAATTAAATTTAAATTTAAATTAAAAATTTAAATCTCCTTAGCTGCCATCTTGATGTCTTCAGCTTTAACGGTCTTTCTACCAGCGTGATTCGCCAATTCGACAGCTCTCTTTGCAACTCTCGTTGCGTACTCTTCTATAGCTTCTGCAAGTGCTTTTTTGGCACTTTCGCTAACTCTTTGTGCTCCAGCATTTCTTATTATTCTCTCAACTGGGGCAAGTGGTAATTCCCCCATTCACCTCACCTCCTATTGTGGCGACCGGAAGTTGAGCAATCAAACATATTCATCCCGCAAATCGCTTAAACTCACCGGTCACCCCATGTCTTTCATTTTTCAGAGCATCCATTATATAAATCTTTAGGTTGTAACTCTTTCTGGTAGCCCTAATTCGTCATTTGAGGCAATACTTACCTAATCTAATTATCCGCACTTTGTAAATCCGCACATTCTGCAAACCATGCAACCTTCACCATATTCTAACACATTACCGCATTCAGGACAGACTCCACCTATCATCTTAGTTTTTTGCTTCTTTTTTTCTATAAACTCCGTTAACGGCTTTATTCCGTCAATTCTCTTTTTAGTGTATTCTCCTTTCAGGTATTTTTCCAGTACTTTTGCAACACCGTCTGCACACGAAGTTATTATTTCTCCGTTATCAAAACCTATTGAAGGACACCTTATCCCCTTCAACTGTCTTATAAGGGCGTATGGATTTACCTGGCTTCTCAAAGCAACACTCAGCAACCTTCCTATTGCTTCAGTTTGTGATGCAGCGCACCCTCCACTCTTGCCAAGTTGGACGAAAACTTCCGCTATTCCGTATTCGTCCTCGTTTATCGTTACGTAGAGTGAGCCACATCCAGTTTTCGTTTCTATCGTCGTTCCCGTAGTTACTTTCGGTCTCGGTCTCGGCTCTATGTAGCTGGGTGTTTTTACTACTCTCCCCTTCACTTCCTCCTCTCTCGATTTCTTTGCTCTTGCCAAAACCTGTTCTTCTCTGCTTCCATCTCTGTAAACAGTTATACCTTTGCATCCCAATTCGTAAGCTAAAAGAAAGGCTCTTTCTACGTCTTCTTTTGTTGCGTGATTGGGCATGTTTATAGTTTTGGAAACGGCGTTATCCGTGTACTTTTGAAAACTCGCCTGCATTCTTACGTGCCACTCTGGCGATATGTCGAGAGCACACTTGAAAATCCTTCTAATGTTTTCTGGTATTTCCTCTATTTCCTGAATACTTCCCTCCTCAGCTATTTTTGCAAGCATTTCCTCGCTGTATAGTCCAAGTCTTTTCAACACTTCTTCAAAAATTGGGTTAACTTCGAAAAATTCATCTCCGTCCAATATGTTCATTCTTTTAAAGGCAAGAGCATATACTGGCTCTATCCCAGAAGAACAACCTGCTATTATGCTTATCGTTCCAGTTGGTGCTATCGTTGTTGTAGTTGCGTTCCTCATCTTTATTCCCTTTTTCTCCCAAACGCTACCTTTCCAGTTTGGAAAAACTCCTCTTTCTTCTGCCAACTTTTGAGATTCTAAGTGAGACTCTCTTTGTATAAAGGACATGAGTTTTTCGGCAATTTTCAAAGCCTCCTCGCTATCGTAAGGCACTTCCATTTTGAAAAGAGCGTCTGCAAAACCCATTATTCCAAGACCGATTTTTCTATTCGCTAATGTTTTCTTCTCTATTTCTGGCAAAGGATAGCTGTTTACGTCTATTACGTCATCTAAGAACCTCGTAGCTAAGTGAACCACTTCTCTAAGCCTTTCCCAGTCAAAGTCCTTGCCTTTAACGAAAGCAGATACGTTTATTGAACCGAGATTACAAGACTCGTAAGGTAGTAGTGGTTGCTCTCCGCACGGATTTGTTGCCTCTATCTCGCCAACGTGTGGAGTTGGATTGTGCTTGTTTATAGTATCTAAGAATATCATTCCCGGTTCTCCATTTCTCCAAGCTCCTTCAACTATCATCCTAAATATCTCTCTTGCGGGAACTCTCTTCACTTCTTTCCCAGTTCTTGGGTTTATTAGAGGGTAATCTCTACCTTCTTTTAATGCCTTCATGAATTCGTCTGTAACTCCAACGCTTATGTTGAAGTTCCTGAGAACTCCCTCTTCCCACTTCGCTTTTATGAACTCCTCTATGTCTGGATGGTGGACGTTTAACACGCCCATGTTTGCCCCTCTTCTCTTTCCTCCCTGCTTTATCTGCTCTGTGGCGGCATCGAATATTTTCATGAAACTAACTGGACCGCTTGCAACTCCTTTCGTTGAATGAACGATATCTCCCTTCGGTCTAATCTTAGAAAAAGAGAAGCCAGTACCCCCTCCGCTTTTTTGAACTTTTGCCATGTCCCACAGAGCCTTGAATATTCCGTCTATCGAATCCTCTACCGGAATTACGAAGCATGCAGATAAGTTCAAATTAGTTCCAGCGTTCATCAAAGTTGGAGAGTTCGGAAGAAACAGCTGTTCGTCCATTATGTTGAAAAAAGCTTTTGCAACTTTTTCGCTATCCCCTCCATATTTTTCCTCAGCAGAAGCTACAGCTTTTGCAACTCTCCAAAGCATTTCTTCAGGAGTTTCTATTACTTCTCCTTTTTCGTTTCTGAGAAGGTACCTCTTTCTCAGCACGACTTCAGCTGTTTTGGTAAGCCTCATGAAAAAGAGTTAAAGTGTTCAGTTATTAGGTTTTGTTGTATTACTTTCTACTTTCATTCTTCGAAATTCGAACCTTGGCAACTCTGCCTATTCTAACCCCAACAACTCTATTTATTACGGGTTTCAAAAATCTCACCTCCATTATAATTACGATGACGTAATATTTAGTCTTTTTGGGGATAAAGTTTGAAAACTTCAAAATCTCTTTTTACTTTATGGTATCAAGAAAAGAATTCGTGGAAACCGCTATAGAATTGATTAAAAGTGCTGAAACCAAGCTTGGCGATGACGTAATTGAGTTGCTAAAAAAAGCGGAAGAAATTGAAAATGGTATAGCGAGAGTTATACTTAAAACTATCTTAGAAAACGTGGAAGTAGCTTCAGGTAAAGGGGTGCCAATGTGTCAAGATACTGGAATTCCAGTGTTTTTCTTAGACATAGGAAGAGATGTTGAACTAAAATTTGACGTTTACGATGCTGTAAAGGAGGCAACGGCTAAAGCGACTAAGGTCGTTCCTTTGAGGCCTAATGCCGTACACCCACTGAGCAGAATCAATTCTGAAAACAACACGGGCATTAATATGCCTCCCGTTCACGTTAAATTAGTCGAAGGTAGTGAGATTAGAATTTCCGTTATGCCCAAAGGTGCTGGAAGTGAAAACACGTCAAAACTGGAAATGCTACTACCAAAAGATGCTAAAAGAATAGATGAATTTATCGTTGACGTCGTTAGGAAGGCGGGAGGTAAGCCTTGTCCTCCAATATTCGTCGGAGTTGGAATAGGTGGAACCTTCGATGAAAGTGCATTACTTGCAAAAAGAGCTTTGCTAAGAGACGTTAGAAAAATGAACGAATTTGAACTAAGGATTTTGAAAAAGATAAATTCTCTTGGGATAGGCCCTATGGGGTTAGGGGGTAAAACAACAGCCTTAGCCGTGTTAGTAGAATTTGCACACTGCCACACAGCCTCCTTACCCCTCGCAGTTAACATTCAGTGTTGGGCTAATAGGAGAGCTTCAGCAGTTTTGGGGTGATTCAATGGAGGTAAAAATTAGTGAAATAAAAAGTGTTGATGATTATATTTACTTAAAAGCTGGAGAAATAGTTTACATTACTGGAGAGATAGTTAGTGCGAGAGACAAAGCTCACATGAGAGCTGTAAAACTTATAAAAGAAGGTAAAATTGAAGAAGTTCCGGAAGAACTGTTTTCTCTACCAATATATCACTGTGGACCTCTTTTGAAAGACGGTAAAGTTATATCTGCCGGTCCAACTACGTCTGCGAGGATGAATGACTATTCACCTCTAATACTTTCTCTCAGCAAATGCCCAGTAATCATAGGTAAAGGAGGTATGAGTGATGAAGTCGTTGAAAAATTGAGAGGTAAGGGCTGTTACCTTGCCTATCCCGGTGGGGCAGGAGCTCTTGCGGCTGAAAGGATAAAGAGAATAAAGAAAATATACTGGGAAGATCTGGGTATGGCAGAAGCGGTTTACGTTATGGAAGTAGAAAAATTTGGCCCGTGTGTAGTAGCAATAGACAGCGAGGGCAGAAACCTCTACAAAAGAGAATTTTCCCAAAAGTGATCAAACAAACACTCTACCCACTTTACGCACTTTCTATCTTTGCAAACGTAAAAAACTGGATTGAAAGATTCATCAGGAATTACGTGTAGGTAAGCAATTCTGCCGTCTATTACTGCCAATTGCAGTGGAGGATTGAAGTATCTAATTTCAATGTTTTCGCATTTTTCAAATTTTCTCTCGGGAAGTATTACCTTAGCTTCAGCCCCATTTAAACACCTGTTTCTGATTGCGTTAAAGATGTCGTTTACGTTAACTCTTATTATGTACATACCTCGTTTCATATTTTCAGTATCTTTAATAATTCCTTCAATTACTTCCTCAGATGAATAAATTCTTTTGGCACTTTTCAATCTAACCATTCCCGGTTTAAGCTCTACGGGTATTGACTTTGCAAAACTAACTGAAAAACGAAGAAAACTACAAATCTTAGTTAACTCTTCGAGGTTTGTTAAGTACTCTACTACGAAGTAGCCGAAACCTGTTAACTTAAACTTGTTACCATCTCTACAAACTATTCCGCAATCGCAAAAATTTTTCATAGTTCTTGAAATCGTTGGTGGTGAGAAGTTCAAAGACTTGCATAACTCACCGTGTGTTTTTGGTCCTTCAAAGAGCTTTTTAATTATTTCGAACTTCCTTCCCGATATAACTTCAATTACTTCTTCAACGTTCACTGTGCGAAGAGGTGTGAGTGGAAAAATATAGTTTTCGAATTTTTAACACCCCTCTAAAAGTTTTAGAGGTAAACTAAAAATTTTAGAGCGTTGTAACATGAACTATGAGGAAGGCGTTAGTGCTTATTGCGATGTGTTGTTTGCTCTGTTGTTGCATTTCAAACGTAAAAAACTTGAAAACAAGTAACTTAAACGTAACAATGCCTTTTAAGAAATTCCCAAAAGAATACACCTGCGATGGTAAGGATATATCTCCTCCCATTCGAATTAGAGGCGTTAATAAAAACGCAAAGACCTTAGCTTTGATTATGATCGACGTAGATGCACCAAAGGGAATTTTCGTTCACTGGATTGCGTGGAATATACCCGCAAACGTTACTTATATACCGCCCGGAATACCAAAAAAACCGGTAGTTAAGCTTATGGTTCAGGGAAGAAATGACTTTGGGTTTATAGGGTATAGTGGCCCCTGCCCTCCTGATCACAGCGTTCATAGGTACGTTTTGAAAGTTTACGCACTCGATTGCCGTTTAAATCTTAAACCGGGAAGCAGTTTAAATGCACTGTACAAAGCCATGAATGGTCATGTCCTGCAAGAAGGTAGCTACACGGCAACGTATTCAAGATGAATTGCTTAGCTTAAATCCTTTAGTTTCAGAGTGGTTTCTATCAAAATTTAAAGAGCTAAGCCCTCCTCAAAAATTTGCAATAAGAGAAGTTGCAAAAGGGAAAAACGTATTGATTTCATCTCCTACAGGTAGTGGAAAAACTCTTGCAGCGTTTCTAACTGCTATAAGCAGACTCGTAAGTCTGGCTGAGAAAAAAGAGTTGGAGGATAGAGTTTACGTTGTTTACGTTTCTCCTCTGAGAGCTTTGAACAACGATATAAGGAGGAACTTGGAAGAACCACTCAAAGAGATATACGAAATTGCCGATAAAAAAGGAATAGATCTGCAAAAAATCAGAATTGCAGTTAGGACTGGCGATACTGATGCAAAGGAAAGGAGTAAACAACTGAGAAAACCACCTCACATCCTTATTACCACTCCTGAGACGTTGGCAATAGTTCTTTCCAGTCCAAAGTTTTCGGAAAAGTTGAGAGAAGTCGAATTTCTTATAGTTGATGAAATTCACGCTTTAGCGGAGAACAAGAGAGGGACTCACTTAACACTTTCCATGGAAAGACTCGAAAACATCCAGAAGGGAAAGATGCTTAGAATTGGGCTATCGGCTACTATAGCTCCATTAGATGAAGTTGCAAAATTTCTTTCTGGTTTTGAAGGTGAAAAACCGAGAGAATGCGTAGCAATTGACGTAACGTTTGAAAAACCAATAGATGTAAAAGTAGTTTCACCCGTTACGAACTTTACGTCTGCTGAAGAAATTAGTGAAAAACTTTATGAGGAGATAGCTAAATTGGTTTCCAATTCGAGAACGACTCTCATTTTTACTAACACGAGAAGTGCTACGGAGAGAGTTGTTTATCACCTCAAAAAAAGGCTGGAAAAGTGGAAGGATGCAATAAAAGCACATCACTCCTCTCTATCTAAGGATGTAAGATTTGAAGTGGAAGAGGAGTTAAAAGCAGGAAAACTCAAATGCGTCGTTAGCTCTACAAGTCTTGAACTCGGAATAGACATCGGATACATCGACCTCGTGATTCTCATAGGCTCTCCAAAGAGCATAAACAGGGCTTTGCAGAGAATCGGCAGGAGTGGTCATAAACTTCACGAAGTCAGCGTTGGTAGAATAGTCGTTGTTGATCAAGATGATTTAGTAGAATGTACAGTTTTAGCAAAAGAGGCAATGGAAAGGAGATTGGATAGAATCCGAATACCCAAGAAGCCTCTTGATGTTCTTTGTCAGCACTTGGTTGGAATGGCTATAGAAAGGAAATGGAAGGTGGAAGAAGCGTTTGAAGTCGTTAGAAGGGCTTATCCTTACAGAGAACTCAGCATGGATGAGTTTATAAGTGTTTTAAACTACTTAGCAGGAAAGCACGGGTTGAAAAACGTTTACGGTAAGATATGGTTTGAAAACGGAGAATTTGGAAAGAGAGGAAAAATGATAAGGCCCATTTACTACATGAACGTTGGAACTATACCTGACGAAGTCTCTATTAAAGTCGTTACCAAGGATGGAAAGTACGTTGGAAAAGTTGAAGAGGAGTTCGCTGAAAGACTTGTAAGCGGAGATGTTTTCGTACTCGCTGGCAAAACTTTTAGGTTTATAAAGTCGAAGGGCTTACAACTCGTAGTCGAAGAAGTTGAAGGTGAAAGAGTTACCGTTCCAAGCTGGTTTTCCGAACAGTTACCTCTAAACTACGACCTTGCAGAAAGGATTCAAAATTTTAGGAGTTACGTCTTAAGAAACCTAAAAAATGCAAAAAAGCTTGCTAAGATATTGGCTAAGGAGTATAACTTAGATGCAAAAGCTGCTGAAGCGATAGTGAACTATTTTGAACTCCAAAATAGATTTTCAGAAGTCCCTACTAGAGAAAAAGTTCTTGTTGAGAAGTTCTATGATGAGGGTACAGTCTTAATTTTTCACACACTAATTGGTAGGAGGGCTAACAATGCTATGGCAAGAGTTTTTGCTTATAGGGCAGGAAAGATAACTGGGAAAAACGTAAAAATGGCTTTTAACGACAATGGATTTATGATAAGAGCTGAGCTAAGTGAAGAGGAGATTTTATCTCTCTTTTCAGTTAAAGGATTTGAAGAGGATTTGGTAAATGCCCTCGAAAGAACGGAGATACTGAAAAGAAGGTTTAGACATGTCGCCGTTAGAAGTTTAATGATTTTAAAGAAATACATGGGCAGGGAAAAGAGCGTGTGGAGACAACAACTTAACGCAGAAACTTTAATGAAAGCCGTAAAGAAAATTCCAGACTTTCCAGTTTTAAAAGAAACTTACAGAGAAATTATGGAAGACGCAATGCACGTTGACGAAGCGATAGACTTTTTACTCAGCATTGAAAGAGGTGAGAGAAGAGTGGTGATAAGAGAAGTCGAAAGTCCAAGCCCGTTTTCGTTTAACATATATCTAATGGGTGATGAAGACGCGGTATTAATGGAAGATAAGAAAAAAGTTCTAATTGAACTCCACGAGAGGGTAATAAGGTTAATTGAAGGAGGTGAGTAATGTGGAGAGCATATTGAAAAAGATTACCGATTACAAGTGGGAGTTGCCCAAGGGGTATAAACCGGGAATGAAAGTACCTGCAATATTTTACATAAGTAGAAAGCTCATGGAAATCCTTGAAAGGGATGCGGTAGAGCAGGCTGCTAACGTAGCGACAATGCCGGGAATACAGAAAGCGAGTTTGGTTATGCCGGACGTTCACGTTGGTTACGGTTTTCCAATTGGTGGTGTTGCAGCATTTGATGTGGATAGTGGTGTTGTTAGCCCCGGTGGCGTTGGATTCGACATAAACTGTGGAGTTAGGTTACTGAGGAGTAACCTGAAAGTTGACGAAGTAAGACCGAAAATTAGAGAGTTAATAGATGCCTTATTCGTAGCTGTACCATCGGGAGTTGGAAGTGAAGGAAGGTTAAAGTTGAGCGACAGAGAGCTTGATGAAGTATTCGTTTCCGGTGTAAACTGGGCAATAGAGAACGGATTTGGATGGGATGAAGACAGGGAATGCTGTGAGGAGAACGGAGCTTTAGATGGAGCGAGACCAGAAGTGGTTAGCAAGAAGGCAAGAGATAGGGGGAGAACTCAGTTAGGAACGCTTGGAGCAGGAAATCACTTCCTCGAAGTGCAGTATGTAGCAGAAATCTACGATAGAAAAGCTGCTGAAGTGATGGGGCTGGAGGAAGGCATGGTTACAGTAATGATACACTGCGGGAGTAGAGGACTTGGACACCAAGTTTGTTCCGACTTTCTGACAGTTTTAGATAGAGCAGTTAAAAAATACGGAATAAAATTACCAGACAGACAACTCGCTTGCGCTCCGTTAAACAGTAAAGAAGGGAGAGATTACTTTGCTGGAATGGCTGCGAGTGCAAACTTTGCTTGGTGTAACAGGCATATAATAGCTCACTGGGTTAGAGAAACTTTCCAGAAAGTGTTCGGAATGAGTGAAGAGGACTTGGATATGAGGCTTGTTTACGACGTTGCACACAACATAGCGAAATTTGAGAAACACTCAGTTAATGGAAAGAAGAAATTGGTATGCGTTCACAGAAAAGGTGCTACGAGGGCTTTTGGGCCTGAAAGCAAAGAAATACCAGCAAAGTATAGAGATATTGGTCAACCCGTTTTAATACCCGGTTCGATGGGAACTCCGAGTTACGTTCTCGTTGGAACTGAAAAAGCTATGGAGGAGACTTTTGGTAGTACTTGCCACGGAAGTGGAAGAGTTATGAGCAGGGCTGCAGCAAAGAAAAGGTTGAGAGGAAATGCAGTAAAGTCAAATCTTGAAAAGAGAGGGATATACGTAAGGGCAACGCACGGAGCTTTATTGGCTGAAGAGGCTCCAGAAGCTTACAAGAGAAGCGATGACGTAGTTGAAGTGGTTCATAGAGCGGGAATATCCAAGTTAGTTGCTAAGCTTTTGCCTCTCGGTGTAGCTAAGGGTTAATTTTTAATTTTAATTTATTTTATTTATTTTTATTTTTGTTGACTTTTGTGTTGTACTTTACTGTTGTTAGTAGTTTTTGGCATGTGGATTTTCATTATTATGTATTTATAAGAATATTGTATAAAGATACTAAAAACTCTCTCATTGAAACTTACTATTGGAACTTCTAAAACGCCCACTAAAACGCTCAAAATCGAAAACCATGCCGAGGTTTTGTACAGCGCATGAAAAAGAACTGTGAAAGCTTGGAGAGATGTCACCGGAGATGTCACGAAAATCGTGGAGCTTTGCAAGATGAACATGAAAGCATACTTCTACGCTCCGATAGAGTACGCTGGAAGAATAGTGGAGTTCACTTTCAATGGAAAGGAATACTCGGCAAAATTCGTTTCCTGTGAGATGATAAAGAATGAAGCAGGCGAGAGGGTTAAAAAGAAAGACCTCGTTCTTGAAATTCTGAAAAGCTCTGATACAGCGTTAACGGTTGATGAAATCCTTGAAAGGATTAATGAGAAGTGCAGGGTTTACCTTTCTGAAGAACTCAAGAATTATTGCATAGAGTGCTCTCACCTTGTATTAACCTTGAAACAGTTAAGATAAACTGTAAACGCAGAAGTTTCTTCCTCAAGCTTCCTGAAGATGAATTTCACAGATGCTGTCTTTCCTGTATCGAGCGAACCATAGATGAATACGTTTGAAACGCTTGATGGATTTTTTAGAGTAGAGTTTATGATGCTCGATACTGTCTTTATCTCCTTTTCTCGGTGTGGAAGATTGTTGAATATGTAATCGGGAAAAGAACTTCTTTCTGCCTGAAAACAGGATCTTCTCTCATGTACATGATAGAAAACTCTCTCGAAAATTTTTAAATAGTAAAGGAGTGGATTGCAAAGTCCCACTATGTAGAAAGTTTATATTTACTTTTTTTATTATATTTTTAAAATAACTATGTTAGGAGATTTGCCACATGGGGACTGTTAAATTTATGCCCTCAAACTATACAACCCCACAATTTAGAAAAGAATCCTTCTACAGCATTTCTACATCCAAAAGTCTCATGTTTATAACTAAATCCCAGTCTTTGTAGAGCTCATATGTACCAGAATCCTCGATTCACAACAATTTCCAGTTTGATTTTACAGTGTTTAAGCATCTATTGCACTCTTTACAAAGATCTGTTTGTTCTTCAGCTTTATTTTGGTCTCGTTTATTGCAATCAATCTTTCTTCCTGGAGGTTCTAGAATTCTTTTGATTCTATGGTAGTAGATTCTTATCGATTCATGACTTATATTATAACTTATCTGCTGGAAAAGAGATAGGAATTTGCTTGCTTTTCTTAATGAGAGACCGTAGAAGTATAATAGCAAGGCTGAGAGGATTTTTAACTCTATCTCTTGTTCTTTTTGTTTTTCTGAAAGACTTTTTAGCTTTGATTTCTTCAATTAACCGCTGAATTGGAGGTTGTGTGTGGTTTGTCTTTGTTTTTTATTTTTTAGGGTTATTCTTGACAGTCTCAGTTTAGGATGTTGAAATCTTTGAACTGATAAACATAACTGATAAACATAATCGACTCTCTCAGAAAGGAGAAGGAAGAGATTAAAGTCAGCGATATATTTGAGAAGTACAGAAGCATAAAGCCCGGAATAAGGGGGAGCTTTGTGGAAAAGCTGAGGAAGAATGAATTCATCGTTGTGTTTCCGCATCAGAAGGCTGGAGAGGAACAGCCTGACATTATTGCTTACAAAAAAGTTGGCGATAAGTGGATTGAAACTGGAGTTGAGATTGAGGTAAGAGCAGATCACCCAGCTCAGGTGCTGAGAAACTATGAAAAGAACGTTAGGATGGGAAGAGACGTTATATTTGTTGTTCCCGATGATAAGATTGCGGAGAGGGTTGAGAGGATTCTTGGAGATAGAGAGAAGTACTGTGTAATAGTTGAAAGGATTGTATGATAAAATCACAGCAATGCTTTAGGCAAGTATTTTATTTCTCAAGCTCCTCTAACAGCTCGATAATTTTCTCTTTAAGTTCTGGTAGCTTGTTTTTGACTATATCCCAAATTATATCAAAGTCAATACCGAAGTAAGCATGAATTAGAATATCTCTTAATCCAGCGATTTTTCTCCATTCGATTTCCGGTTTTTTATTCCTGATTTCTTCGGGAATGTTCTTCACAGCCTCTCCTATTATTTCAAGCCTTCTCACAACAGCATCCTGCACAAGTTTATTTTCTAAAAAGTCATCAAAATCCAAGCCTTCTGTATATTCTTCGATTCTTTCAATTGCCTCGAGGATATCTTTTAGATAAGCTCTATAATCCCGCATACTTCACACTTTCCATTATATACTTCCTTAATTCCGGTTTCACACTTTCAGCAATTACAAGATCGACCTTTCGCTTGAATAGGTCTTCAAGAAAGAATTTGAGCTCCATGTAATTGTCAAAGGTCTTCTTACCCTTCTCGAATTCCACCAGAATATCTATATCGCTATCTTCCTTTTGTTCTCTTCTTAAATAAGAGCCGAATAAGCCTATTCTCTTAACTCCATATCTCTTTATCCTTTCTCTGTTTTGTTGAATGAGCTTGAAGATTTCTTCAGCCGTTAACATGCTTTCACCTAATATTAAGTGTTCAGGAAATTATAAAATCTTTGTCGCATAATAAAAACACAAAACCCATAAATTCCATAAAAACGGTTTCCCGTGAATT
>Ga0256833_1001303_pt1 | contig 18502 bp, 17 predicted proteins | sample 356284metaG_FD_190535 | JGI IMG/M metagenome (GOLD analysis project Ga0256833, IMG submission 190535) | Hydrothermal vent microbial communities from Mid Atlantic Ridge, Atlantic Ocean - 356-284 | ecosystem: Environmental > Aquatic > Marine > Hydrothermal vents | place: Atlantic Ocean: Mid... | reverse complement strand
GCAGTCAAGGGCGAGTTTATGCGCAGTGTATACTTCATAGACAATCCAAACCTGACTGCTGACAGAATTGTCAATGAGTCTTATAGGCAGCTGTGGAAGAAGCATATTGACCATATTGACAGAGCCTACAGTATGGACGGATATGATATCAGACCCCAGACAGGATATATAGTGAGTAAGCTTACCAAAGAGGATTTTTTGAATGCATTGGAGCAAAAAGATTTCTTTTTCTATTACCAGCCCGTTTACAATATGAAGAAAGATACTCTTGAGGGAGTAGAGATATTGACTAGACTTAATCATAAAAAATATGGCTTCCTCCATCCTGATGAGTTTATACCAAAGGCGATAGAGTATGGTCTTATGCACGAGGTGACATCGCACCTTCTTGATAATGTACTGTTGCAAAAAAAGCTCTGGGAGAGCAAATATAATAAAGATTTGAACTTTACAGTAAATTTGGCATTACCTGATCTTAGGTCCGGAGCTTTTACGGACATATTGGGGGATAAACTAAAAGAGCATGATATTAAGCCCTCAACCATTACAATAGATATACAGGAATCAAGTGTAGATGAGAGCCTTGAGGCTGTTATGGCAGAATTGAATGTGCTTGACAAGATAGGCGTACAGATATGTTTGGAGCATTTTGCCAAAGATTTTACCAATCTGAAATATCTTGAATTTCTGCCGATCGACAAAATTAAAATAGATAGTTCGATTATTAGTGATTCTTATGAGAATGAGCACAAAAAAAGACTTATTTCTATTATCGTTGCAATAGGAAGAGGCTTGAACCTCGAAGTTGGTGCAAATCATGTAGATTCACCAGAGATAAGAGATATGGTTGAACAGATAGGATGTGATTTTGCACAGGGTTACTATTTTGGCAAGCCCATGCCCGCATATGAGATATCAGAGATACTCATGCAAGAAAATAGCTAAGTGAGCTTTTGCCAAATTTTTTCTTTTTTGATAACTTAAATTCTCCTATCTGTTGTGGCAGTTTGAGTTGACTCATATGCTCTATGATTATCATTTCAGATATATGTGGATCTATAGACTCTATCAAGGATAGTGTTTTGTCATATATGCTATCCATCCCCTCTCTTATAGAAAATGGCGGATCAAAGTAGAAGTATGTCTTTTCATCCAATTTTGATATAGTATTTAAAACATTATCAAACTCTTCAAAGCTATCCCCCAATACAGCAGTAGCATTGTCTGCGTTTACTCTTTTGATATTTTGCTTCAAAATATCAAATACATCTCTATTTTGCTCGATAAAAAAGGCTTTCTTGGCACCTCTACTTAGTGCCTCAAGTCCAACAGATCCACTGCCTGCAAATACCTCTACAAAGTTTTTATCGATGATATCAAACTGAAGAGTATTAAATAGAGATTCTCTGAGAATACCTTTGGAACTTCTTGTAGTCGATATATTTGGTATCAGTATCTTTTTGCCTTTTGCACTGCCTGCGATTATACTTGCTTCAAAACATTTTAGCTCTTTGCTGTTTTTGCCTATGGCTATGGTCTCTCTTCTCATAGATCTCCATCATCTCCGGTTCCAAATATTCTATCACCCGCATCGCCCAGACCCGGAACGATATAGCCTTTTTCATTGAGCTTCTCATCTAGAGCAGCCGTATATATTTTGATGTCAGGATGCTTCTCATTGAGCACTTTTACTCCCTCGGGGGCAGCTACAAGGCAGACAAACGATATATCTTTGAGCCCTTTGTTTTTGAGAAAATCTATGGCGCTGAGAGCAGATCCTCCAGTTGCAAGCATTGGATCTATTAAAAGCACTGGACTATCAAGTGCTTGAGATGGTATTTTGCTGTAGTAACTGTGTGGCTCAAGGGTCTCTTCGTCACGGCTCATTCCCAAAAAACCTACACGACTGTTTGGCAGAAGCTGCATAAATGGTTCAAGCATACCAATACCTGCACGAAGTATCGTCACGAGCACGGGATCTTTTTTAAGCTTTTTACCCTTTGCATTGGCAACAGGCGTCTCTATCATTATATCTACAGTTTCAAGATGTTTAGTCACCTCAAAAGTCATAAGCAACCCAATCTCATTTAATAGTTTGCGAAATTTGGGCATATGACACCTTTCATTACGCAAAGAAGCTAACTTGTGCTCTATTAATGGGTGTTTTATTATTTGTATATTCATTTAATTCCTTTCTTGTTTGCTCAATAGATATATTTTGATCCTCTAAATTTTCTAAAACATTGAAAAATCAGCTACCAGGATCCACCGCCACCGCCACCGACTCCGCCTCCCGAGAAACCTCCGCCTCCCGAGAATCCCCCACCACCAAAGCTTGTGCTTGATGATGGACTGGAGGTGGCTGTTTGTATGTCATTGCCAAATGTAGATATGGAGTGGATATCGCCTGCATACCAGATAGGAGTGGAGACATTGAGTGTATCATATAGCTTAATCCAGTGCTTGCTCAATCCAAACAGCATAGCATAAGGCAGCAATCTATCCAAATATTGTGGATCGTCTTTGAGCCTGCGTTTGATCTCGTCAACCTTGACTCGCTCTATAAATTGCTTCAATCCCATTAAGTATGTTTGCATCCTAGCCCCTTTGGGAGTGAACTTCCCGGCGTGAGAATAGACATATATAGCACCAAACAGAAGCACCAAAATCATCCCAAGCGGTCCCATTAAAAGTTCAGAGACACTTATATTTTTATCCATAAATATTTGCATCAACGGTATTCCTCCCCCCATGGCTGCAAACACTATTCCAAACAGCTTCGTAAATACACCCTTTTGAAACATAACCCCAATTCCAGATGCTATAAAAATAAAACTGAAAAGCAGTAGTGGTAAAATTTGAGGATCCATATTTTGGCTGATCGTATAGAGTGTTAGTAGCACCATAGGCAATATAAGCAAAGCAAGAGATATGGCAAGCTCCTTTTTGGTTCGTCTAGGATTTTCACTCATATAGCCATCTGCAACCGACCAGTCATAGAGGTGTTTGTTTATTTTTTTAAATTTCTCTCTCAATGTCAATGCTTTGCTTTCTGAATATGAATCGATAGTATAGTGCTTTCTGTCACCTCTGAAGAGTGCATCTTCCAGTAGTGATATTTGATCTCTGGTGAGGTTTTTTATAGGCTTTTCGGTGCGCGTAAGTATGATTGTATCTGGACTTTGATCTATCTTGAGATATCCCATTTGGGCAAGCTCTACTATGGCTGCTGCAAAATCTTTGGTATCGGCACTTTTGTCCAAAAGCAGACCCGACTGGAGCAGGCTGAGCCCTTTCGGCGGATCATACTGCACAGCAATAGATCTACGATCTATAAAACTGCTCTGTTGTTGCAGTTTGCGATACAAAAAGAGCAAACCGCCAAGCAAACCTGCCCAATGCCAATGATCAAGTAACCACTGCCAAGTGCTTGGAGCTATATTTGATCTTCCACTTTGAGAGAGCAAGCTTTGAGGAAAACTTATCTCTGCAGTGATACCGTGGTATGGCTTAATGTGATCTTGAGAAATTAATAAACTTGCACTATCCTGCCAAGAGAAAGCAGCTTTAGATTGAGTACTCCCATAGACTCCACTAAATATCGAGACACTTGGTTTGATCTGTTGCAACGACTCGGGTATGTGGATAGATGCCCTAAAGTGATCTATCGGCACACTCCATCCCGTGCCCAAAACATTCAATCTTACCGCATCCATATCTGAGTGTGATGATGACGGCAACACTCCAAGCGCTATATGGTAGCTGATTGTATAGGTATGTATGCCACTTATTTGTTGATCTGCAGAGCCGATCTTTAAACGAACTACTCTGCCGGCTTTGGCTGATTTGACACTGCTTTTGTGCCACTGTACCTGATGATTGTCCATAGATACAGTGAAATTACTCAAGCCTATATCTTTGGTTACACCTTGATATTTTATCTTTGTCGGAATATCATGAATGATGCCGTGACGATAGCTTCTTTCAAAGTTGTATGCAATTTTTTTGCTGATCTCAAGCTCGCCACTGGGCAGTATGGTGACAATTTCATTAAAATTGCTTATTCGCTCTGCCTGCAAAACGGTGCTAACAAAAAGCAGGATTGTGAGTATAGCCCTTTTCATTTCTAACTATTTTAAAGGTCAATTTTTGGCATTTTTCTTGCCATCGCTGCCTCATTTTCATCCAGTTCAAAATAGTCTCTCGGAGTAAAGCCATATTTGCGTGCTATATAGAGATCAGGAAATGAATCTATCTTGGCATTGTAGTCCCTGACTATAGCATTGTAGTATCTGCGAGCATTTTGAATAGCACCTTCGATATTGCTAAGCTCCATCTGAAGATTGATAAAGGTTGTATTTGCTTTGAGGTCAGGATACGCTTCAGCCAAAGCAAAGAGCTTTCCAAGGGCTCCGGTGAGCATATTGGCAGCCTCCTCTTTCTCTTTGACCGTAGATGCATTGACTCCGGCTTGTCTAGCCTCTATCACCTTTTTGAGAGTCTCTCCTTCATAATCTTTATATCCTTTGACGGTATCTACAAGTGCAGGTATGAGATTGAATCGTCTCTTGAGCTGCACATCGATATCACTCCAAGCCGCATCAATCCCTGCCCTTAGAGATACAAATTTATTGTATATCGCTATAAGATATGCAACCACCGCTATAATTATCAACAGAATAATAGTTCCGGAACTCATTGTTGCTCCTTGATTTATATATGACTATATTATAGCATACTTTTTGAACAATATTATGGCATAATTGACATAATACTTTGGAGGTAGATATGGATCCAATATATAAGACAGATATCATCAAGATAAAAAATGATAACCACTTCTTTTCAGAGGATACTTTAATTCGAGAGATTAAGCTGGAGATCATATTAAATGGTGATCGAATAGGAGCGGTGATGTGTACGCCAATCGATCAAAAAGAGTTAGCTATAGGTTACTTGATGAGTGAAGGGATTATAAGTAATATAGATAATATCTCTGAGATTCGATTACTTAATGATGGGATGCGCATAGAAATCGAATCAGAAGTAGATAAAGAACAACTCCAGAGATTGAATAGTGAGGCAGTAGTAATTAGCGGCTGTGGCAAAAGCATGACTGCTAATATTGATCCTGCACAAATAAATGCCAAGATTATGCGGGATGACTACCATATTGAGCCTGGACTGCTTTCCAAACAGATGGATCAATTTTATACCGAATGTCCTCTCTATGAACAGACTGGTTGCGTACATACTGCCAAGCTCTATGTTGGTACTTCTCTGAGTTTTGTAGCTGAGGATATTGCTCAGCATAATACTATTGACAAGGTCATTGGCAAGGCTCTGCAGAAGGGTGTTGATACTTCACATACCTTTTTGATGGTCAGTGGCAGACTTAGCTCTGAGATGGTAGCCAAGACAGTAATGCATCAAATTCCAATCCTCGCTTCCCGCACTGCCTCTACTTGCTTGGGTTTGCAGATAGCGGAGAAGTTTGGTTTGACCCTTGTGGGATTTGTCAGGAATGGCGGGATGAATCTGTACCGTCATTCGCACAGGATAGCCAAGTTATAATTTATTGAGCATTGTTGAGTTAAATTTATATTTACCGTTCTGTACCTTGCTAAAAATACCTTTTTCTATTAGCTGCTTGAAAAGCTTAATAATGGTGGGCTTACTAATGCCGGTGGCTTCCACGATGTCGCCATAGGAGTAGTGTAGGACGCTATCTTGATCTAAGTTGGCAAAAATAAACCTTATCAACTCTACTTGCTTGCCTTCAATGATAGATGATATAGTTTTGATGACATTTTGAGTACGGGCAATTTCTCGTTGTTGAATTTTGGGTCTAAGCGTATCATGCAATGTGTTGAGAAGATTTTTGATACTTATAGGTTTGACCAAATAGTTTTCTATCTTTAGTTGTATTGCATCAAGTAAAAATTCTGTATCAGTATAAGCTGTAGTAAGTATGGCTGGAATATTCATTTGCAATGACTCTCTACTTTTCCTAATACATTCAATTCCATTTTCGTTTTTAAGCAGTATGTCTGATATGATGACATCTATCTGATTATGTTTTAGTATTTCAAAGGCATCATTACAGCTATTTACAGCAAAAATTGCACCAACGAAATCTTCAAGAATTGAGGCTGTATGCTTGAGAAGATCGGGTTCATCCTCTATATACAAAATATTAAAATCTTTCAATATATCAAAATCACGAATATCCATTCTTTTATCCTTTTTTATCTTTTGGTATAATAACTGTAAACATAGTACAGGATTGCTGAGGAGCATTTTTGGTTCCCATTCTATGCTGAATATTTCTAAATTGTATTTTACCATTCATGTGCTTTTCTATGATTTGTTTAGACATATATAACCCTATACCAGTACCAACATTTTTATGTTTTGTGGTAAAGTATGGTTCAAATATTTTGTTTGCAATAATATCTGGTATTCCACCTGCATTATCAATTACATTTATCCATGCTTTGTGCTGATCTTCTCTAATTATTATCATTATTATTTTATCTCCATCTTTTTTTGACAATAGTGCATCTTTTGCATTGTTGATTAAGTTAAGCATAATATGAGTAAGTTCATTTTCATATCCATTTATGACTATATCTCTGTCTATTTTGGTGACTATTTTGATATTTTCTTTGACAAGTTGATATCTGGTCAGATCGATGGCCTTTTTTATTACATTTTTTAGTTGAAAACTTCGATAGATTTTGTGAGGATGAAAAAAGGTCCTAAAATCCTCTAAAGTGTCAGACATATTTTTGGCAAGTAGCATAGCATCATTGACTTTGGATTCAATGATTTCATCATTAAGCTTACCTGCAAAATACTTTGATTCAATTGCCTGGATGATTATCGTTATGGTACCCAATGGTTGTCTCCATTGATGGGCAATGTTTTGAAGCATTTCACCCAAACTTGCCAACTTTGCCTGCTGAAACATGAGTCGATCTTTTTTTCGACTGTTTGTTACTTCTTTTTGAATTCTTTTTTCCAAAGATACATTAAGTGCCCTTAGAGCTTTTGTTTTAAGCATTACTTTTGATTCAAGTGATTGATTGAGTTTGTTGAAGTGGTTAGTAATCAATAGAGCAATAATAATACTGAGAAAGAAAATAAATCCTATCAACAGGAAAAGCATCAAGATACTTATGCGAAACATTTTGTCATTTTGTTGTTTTTGTGCAATTGCATCTTTAAGATGGGTAGTAATTAGGCTACTAAGGTAGATATTAATAGCATGAATATCTAGAAAAATTTCATTAATTTTTTTATGTAATGCTTTCGGTTTATACTTATGTCCATGGGCAATTAGGCTTGAAATTTGGGCATCGATTTTATTCATTTTTTTAGATATTTTTTCAGGTAAACTTTGCTGATAATAGTTATTTTTTTGATTTTTATTACTATAGTCGGGTAAAAATAGACTTAACCATACTCGTGCCAAGTAAGGAGCCCCAGATATTTTTTTATTCGTGAGATTTTTGTAATCTTTCCATTGAGAATATACAATTTCTCTAGCTGAATTTATCACTTCGGCAGCATCTTCTTGCGTAATATTTTTCTTCTGAAAATCATTTAGTGTTTCATATATATTGACACTGTAGCTATCTTTGATATCTTCAAGTTTACTTTGAGGCAATGTATGTTTTTGGTATAGATTTTCATAGTCATATTTGATAGCAAATATCGAGACAAGCATAAAAAAGCCTATAGAAGCCATTCCTGTAGAAATTATGCCTATCAAAAGTTTTGTTTTTCTTGAAAACTTTAAACGATTTAAATAATTATTAATACTTATATATAGACTCTTCATTTATTGGTCCTATTAATAAGTAAAAATTTCCCATCTTCAAATATAGATAAGTACACTTGATTAAGTAACTGTGTATTTTTATATGAGATTGATAATTTTCCAACTATATCGGGGTTAATATTTTTGAGCTGTTCTATAAATTTTTTACGCGTAATGCTACCATGTATTTTTTTGAGCGCCCCAACAACAGCTTTGGCTGCCAGAAATGACTCAAATGATGCATATGAGAGATGAGACTTTGGATAGTATTTTGAGAATATCCATCTATATTCTGTAGCTACATCAAGATTTTTGTCATCATATGATGGGACAGTCAAAGAAAAATATATGCCCTTTGCATCCTTGTGTAGTTGGTTTACAAGTGCATTGGCATTTACAAACGATATGGGTGCAAAAAGCGTCTTGGTAGAGTGTCTTTCACGCCACAATTTGATAAATCTTGCAGTTGACTTGTAGGCTCCTACAAGGATAATAGCTTCAGGGTTTGATTGTCCTATTTCATGCAAGGCTTGATCAACTGATATTGTGTTTCTCCTATAGGTTCCCTCGCCATACAGTTTAAGCTTATGTTCCTGAAGTGTTTTGACGGTTGCGTTGTAGCCAGATATGCCATAATCATCATTTTGGTAAAAAATTGCAAACCGTCTAATTTTTTTATTGATATAAAGATAGTTTATGATGTTTTCTATCTCTTCTCTATATGAGCTTCTAAAATTTATTATATTTGTATTTGTTCGATTTCTAAAGATTGATGCTCCCGTATAAGGTGCGATCAGAGGAGTGTCATCCAGAAATGGTAAAATAGCTTTTGTAGTGGGGGTTCCTACAAAGTCAAAGAGAGCGAAAACATTATCTTTTATGATTAATTTTTTGGCATTCTTGATCGTATTTTGTGGTTCATATTTATCATCATATTTTATAAAAACTATTTTTTTACCAGATATCCCTCCATGCTCATTAATATATTTAAAATATGCATTCGCACCAGTATAAACCTCTTGACCAAGTTCCTTATTGATACCCGAAAGTGGCAATGAAGCACCTAAGATTATTTTATTCCAAACTTTTTCATAAAAGAATAAGTAATATAAAATTAACAATATAGTGATGCTAAGCATTGCAATAATGTCTCTTTTTTTCATATCTTAATTATACATTAAATAAAGTGAAAGAATAATGAAATATATTTTACCTATTTAAGAGTGGAATAAGTTCAAATGGCATATACTTTGATAAAGAAAAGTTTACCAATTGGAGTTTTGATGGAAAATGAATTTCTGTTTTTTATTCAAGAGCCTTTAGAGTTTCCACTTGATGAGAGTATAACTGTAGTAAACTCTTTGCCTGAAGATAAATATATTGTTGCCAATATAAAATCCGATAAGATAGATAGATACGCACATGAAATAAACTATTATATAAAAAATACGAAAGATTCCATTGCCAATAAGATTGAGAATATAAGAACCCTATATGAAGCTCGCATTGTTGCGTATGGCCTTGCCCAAGATATTGACTACACGCAAGAGGTTGGTAAAAAAGTTTTGATTATTTCTGGAGACAAAGAGGATAAACTGATCGAAAAATTAGAACAAGATGGCTATGTGTGTGCTACGCTTCATCCGGATGAGATAAATGATATTAATGGACATATAGGAAAACTCTCTGTTGCTACCACGAAGCTTTTGCGTGGAGATTTGCAGACCGATCAAATCGTATGGCAAAATGCACCTGCTTTTGCTATGAAGCAGAGTGGGGTTTATGATCCTTCAGTAGACGGGTGGGATAAGGTTATTGATACACTTTATAAAAATAGCAATATTTACCATTACAAAAATTATGTGCATTATGATCCAAATATATGTCAATACAATGAGAGAATATTATCTGAAACATGTGGCAAGTGCGAGGAGGTTTGCCCTACAGTCGCTATTGTAAAAATAGATGAGCAGAAGCATTTGGAGTTTTCTGATATAGATTGTCATGGATGCGGAGGATGTGTGAGCGTATGTCCATCAGGTGCACTTGATTTTACTCAGATGCCAAGAGACGCTCTTATAGAAGTAGCATCATTTTATAAAAATCACAAAATTTTGCTTCTTCCGTCGGGAGTAGAAATTGACGATGTCTTGTTGCCTAAAGGAGTGTTGCCGCTTGGCATAGATGGCAGAAAGTATCTACATGAAGCTCATTTTATGACCCTATTGCAAAAAAGTGGTAATGCCGTTATATTCTATACGGATTTTGTCTCAAAGGGAACAGGTGACGCGATTAGAATAATAAATGAAATATTTGATCGAAAATATTCCAAAAAGGCAATATATATATGCCAAAACAAAGAAGAGCTTGAAAAAGCATTGAGCAAAGCTGAATCAATTGAAGAGTGCAGATTTGATTTTGATGATAGCGGCATGCGAAAAAGAGAAAGCTTTACATATAGATTGGCACATCTTGTAGGTGACGATAATCTTGGAGTTGTGGAGACAGGTGAACATATCCACTATGGAAATATTGTTATCAATGAAGATAAGTGCACATTGTGTATGAGCTGTGTTGGTGCATGCAACGTTGCAGCTTTTACTGCACATCCAGAGGATCAGACGCTCAAATTTAATCCGTCTATATGCACAAACTGTGGATATTGTGAAGTGGTATGTCCTGAAGATGAGTGTCTGAGTATAGTTTATGACAAACTCGCTCTTAGGCCAGATTATTTTACCAAAAATACAATGGCTCAAGATGAGCTTTTTGCATGTGTAGAATGTGGAGTTGAGTTTGCCACTAAAAAATCTATTGAAAAAATTGCAAGTATGATGATTCCAAGATTTGGAGACAATGAGGCAAAAATACGCACACTTTATTGTTGTGCCGAGTGCAAGCCGAAGGTTATGTTGCAAGCAGAAATGGATCAGAGTAATAAGGAGAATAGCAATGGATAAGCAGACAGTAGATGGAGCAAGGTCTCTTTATTATGGATTTTTTAGCAAAATGTTGGTTTTTACAGAATCTCAAAATAGATTTGATGGACTCAAAAATCTTTTAGATGTAATGATAGCCAATCCACTCGATGTTAATTCGGAAGAAGCTCTTAAAGAGATACTTGAATATATGAATGATGAAAGATATATAAAGCTCGTAGATGAGTATGATGCTATTTTTCATGATCCAGAGAATCCTATAGTTCGAACTACGGCTTCATTTTATGCCGAAGGTGTAGAGAGCGGGAAAAAACTTGTAGAGGTGAGAGGGTTTCTATCCAAAACAAGAATTAGGCGCAATGAAAATATATATAAGGAGCCGGAAGATAGTATAGGTTTTTTGATGACGTTTATGCATGAGCTTATAGAACTTGTTATATCTGGTCAAACTACTTACCAAAATACACAACATTGTCTTTTTAATGATGTGCTAAACCTTACATTAGATCGCTTTATTCCTAATCTCTATGAACATCCAGCTTCCAATGCTTACAAATCGTTGTCCATTGTAATGCAGGCATTTTTGGAGTTTGAACGTCTATATTTTGATATAGGTAAACCAAAAGAACCTGAGGTTGAGGTGGGTATGCAAAATGATTCATGTGATTATATATCTGATTTGGAAGCCAAAAGAAGAGCGGAGAATAGGATTGCAAGAGCTGCGGAATCTACAGTGGCCAGCTGTTCGCTTGAAAATGATGATGATGCCGAAGGTATTTTGGAAACTTAATTTGGTACTGGATGGGCTACAAAAGGGAAGCTTTTAGCCTCCTGCTTCCCTTTTGTAGCCTATTTTGATCAGCTTGAAATAGGCTAAATAATAAAAAGGAGGACAACATGCAAAAAGAAAGACGTGGCTTTTTGAGAAAGCTTGCAAGTGCAGGTACTGTTGTTGCAACAGCGGGTGTAGCCACAGCAGTAGCAGGCGAGAAGCAAGAAATGCAAAGTTCTGGCGGCGTTGTGGTAGGGCACTCTCCAAAAAAAGAGATACTCTACAAAAAGACAGAAGCATGGGAAGAGTTTTATAGGGCTGCCGTATAGGCATAATGAAGAAAAATGAAAGGAGAGTTTAGAGTTATGAAAACAGATACTCAAAAAGCTCTATCGACCAAAGTAGGTCGTCGTTCATTCCTAAAAATGGCAGGACTGGCTGGTGCATTTGGCGTAACCAGCGTAGTTTCAGCGCAGGGAGTAACAAGAGCAGCAACGGAAGAGGAGATTAAAGATCCATTTCCAGGATCTAAGAAGGTAAAAACTATATGTACAGCTTGTTCTGTAGGATGCGGTATTATTGCTGAAGTTCAAAATGGCGTATGGATGCGACAAGAGGTAGCACAGGATCACCCGATCAGTAACGGTGGACACTGCTGCAAAGGTGCAGATATGATCGATATGGTCAGATCAGAGGTGAGGCTCAAGCATCCAATGGTCAAAGAGGGCGGTAAATGGAAGCGTATCAGTTGGGATACGGCCTATGAGCGCATCTCCAGCAAGCTGAAAAGTATTAGAGAGAAAGATGGTCCGGAAGCGACTATCTTTTTGGGTTCGGCAAAATTTAGTACAGAGCAGTCCTATTATTTTAGAAAATTTGCTGCGATGTACGGAACAAACAATATCGATCACCAAGCTCGAATCTGACATAGTGCAACAGTCGCCGGTGTGGCGAATACATGGGGTTATGGCGCTATGACCAATCATCTTGGTGATATACAGAATGCAAAAGCAATTATTATCTTTGGGGCGAACCCCGCGGTGAATCATCCCGTCGGTTTCGGACATTTCCTGAAAGCCAAAGAGCGAAACAACGCACAGATCATCGTGGTAGATCCGCGTATGACCAAAACAGCTGCCAAGGCAGATCTCTATGCGCAGATCAGACCGGGAACGGATATTCCGTTTATGTATGGGATGTTGCATTTGATCTTCAAAAATGGCTGGGACAACAAACGCTTTGTCAATGACCGTGTTTATGGTATGGATGAAGTACGCAAAGAGGCGAAAAAATGGACACCGGAGAAAACAGCTGATGTCACAGGCGTGAGCAAAGAGCTGATCATCCAGATCGCTACCGTGTACGCCAAATCTACACCAGGTACACTTATTTGGGCAATGGGTCTGACGCAGCATACGATCGGCTCCTCCAATACCCGTATGGCACCGATCCTCCAACTGGCTCTGGGCAACATGGGCGAAGAGGGTGGCGGATGTAATATTCTCAGAGGTCACGACAATGTACAGGGTGCGACGGACATGTGTTGTCTCTCCCATACACTACCGGGCTATTATGGGTTGAGCAAAGGCTCATGGGGCTACTTCGCCAAATCATGGGGCGTGGATTTCGATTGGCTTAAAGGACGCTTCCAGGATGAAAAGATGATGAGTACCAAGGGCTATACACTCGCCAAATGGTACTCCGGTGTACTCGCAGGCAAGCCGGGAGAAGACAAGATACACGGCACGCCGCTCAAGGCACTCTTTGTCATGGGTAACGGTATCACCTCTATCTCACAGCAGGCCAAAGTCAAAGAGGCACTGGACAATCTGGAACTGATCGTGCTGGCAGATCCCTTTGTCAACGAAGCAGCGATTTTGACCGACAAGCAGGACGATGTCTTTATCCTCCCCGCAGCGACACAGTTTGAAACCAGTGGCTCCGTCACGGCAACCAACCGTTCCGCACAGTGGAGAAGCAAAGTGGTCGATCCGATGTATGAGAGCAAACCTGACCATGAGATTATGTTTGAATTTGCCAAGAGATTAGGCTTTTATGATGAATTTGTCAAAGGGATGCTGCTGGCAGCAGATCCAAAGACAGGTGAGATCAAGCAGGTCAAAGATACGTTCCAGTGGCCAGAAGATGCCACCAACGAGATCGCAAGAATCATCAAGACCATAGGCCTGACAGGATGGACAGCAGAGCGACTCAAAAAGCACCAGGAAAACTGGCATATGTTTGATGAGGTCAGCCTCAGAGGATTTGGTCCGATGAAAGGCGAGTACTATGGGCTGCCATGGCCGTGCTGGACAGAGGATCACTCAGGCAGTCCGGTACTCTATGATATCCATCGCCCGGTCAAAGAGGGTGGTATGGGATTCAGGAACAGATTTGGGCTTGAGCATGATGGTGTTAGTCAGCTCGCAGGCGCAAGTGCAACAGTCGCGCACTCCAAAGTAAAAGGAGGATACCCTGAAATAACTGCCACAAATATTGAAGAAGTGCTTGGCATTACATTGACAGAAGAGGAGAAAAAGCATATCGGCAAAAATTGGAAAGTGGATACTAGCGGTATCATAGCAAGAAAGTGTATGGAAGCAGGAATTGCACCATATGGTAACGCTAAAGCTAGAGCCAAAGTATGGACATTCCCTGATCAAATTCCAATGCATCGTGAACCGCTGCATTCACCTAGACCGGATCTTGTTAAAAAGTATCCAACATATAAAGATAAACCAAATCATTATCGAACAGACACCAAGTATGCCTCGGTCCAGAACGAGAAAGATTGGTCCAAGGAGTTCCCGATCAATCTGGTAACAGGAAGACTGGTTAATCTAAATGGAGCTGGCATAGAAAATAGAGCATCAAAATATCTCGCTAAACTTACACCAGAGATGTTCTGTGATATTCACCCTGACTTGGCATATAAACATGGCATTAGAAATGGTCATATGATGTGGATTTACTCCCCAGAAGGTGCCAAGATTAAAGTCAAGGCAAGATTCTCTTACAGCGTGCAGCCGGACAGAGTATTTATTCCATTCCATTTTGCTGGTGTATTTGAAGGCAAGGATCTCTCTGATAGATATCCAGAAGGTACAGCACCGTATGCAGTAGGTGAGAGTGCCAACACAGTGACTAACTATGGATATGACATTATCACTCAGATCCCCGAAACTAAAGCGGGTTTGTGCCGCATAGAAAAAGCGTAGGAGGTGAGAGATGAGTGAATATGCAAGAATGAAATTTTATTGTGACGATGAGAGATGTATTGAGTGTAATGGTTGCTCAGTTGCATGTGCTGAGGCACATGAGTTACCAGTGGGTATTAATAGAAGAAAAGTGGTCACCTTGAATGAGGGAATATTTGGTAAAGAGACATCAATATCTATAGCCTGCATGCACTGTACGGATGCACCTTGTGAACAAGTATGTCCTGTGGACTGCTTCTATATCAGAGAAGACGGAATTGTACTTCATGATAAAGATACTTGTATAGGATGTGGATATTGCCTATATGCTTGTCCATTCGGTGCACCACAGTTTCCTAAGGATGGAGCATTTGGCACCAGAGGTGTAATGGATAAATGCACTATGTGTGCAGGTGGCCCGGAGGAGACCAACTCTGAAAAAGAGAGGGAGCTTTATGGACAAAATAGAATAGCCGAGGGCAAGGTGCCGATGTGTGCAGCAATGTGTTCCACTAAAGCATTGATAGTAGGTGATGAGCAAGAGGTATCCAAAATTTATAGAGAGCGAGTCGCGTCCAGAGGCAAAGGTGTGCAGTCTGCCCCATATGGATGGAGTACAGCTTACAAAAATTAGGGCAACATTATGAAAAAGCTAATCATATATCTTCTCGGCGCCTCATTTGTTGGTGCCGGGGAGTTAATAGGTGGTAAAGTGCCATTGGCTACACCAGATAGTGGAGCAAGCAGAGGGGAGAACCCTCTTGCCTCTTCGCAGATGCTGCAAAATATCCTTCAGTACAAAGACGGGTATGGTGAGCAGTTTCTCCATTTTCAGACAGAGTGGTTCAAGCCGCTCTTTATGTATATTGGCATCGGCGTACTGGTGGTCTTTTTGCTTCATTACTTGATCATAGGGCCTAAGCGCTTTTCCCATGAGAGAAGACAATTTTATATCTTCTCTCTCTTTATGCGGGTCATTCACTGGATCGCAGCGATCGGCTTCGTGCTGATCGTGCCCACTGGCTTCATGATGGTCTTTGGGGACGCACTGGGAGGCGGTACACTGGTACGCAATGCGCGCTATCTGCACAGTATAGGTACGGTATTGTTTGCGATCTCCCTTGTGCCAATGTTTTTGGCATGGTTTATACCCATGCTGCCGACGCTGGATGATATCAAATGGCTCTTTATCGCAGGAGGATACCTCAGCAAAAAGAAACGTGAGATCCCGGCTGGCAAGTTCAACGCAGGACAGAAGATGTGGTTTTGGCTGGCTATGCTGGGCGGACTGGTAATGATCGCCACGGGTGCACTGATGTACTTTCAGACCGTGGATGTCAATCAGCTGTTACAGTATATCGGTATCACGGCAGAGAAGGATCAGATAGAGTATCTGAGACTGTCAGCTATCGTGCACAACTTCCTGGGTATGGTGATTGCGGCACTGTTTATTACACACCTGTATATGTCGATCTTTGCAATCAAGGGAGCATTGGACAGTATGATAAGTGGCAAGAAAAGTGAGGATGAACTCAAACATCTACACAGTTCTTATTATAGAAAACTAATCAAAAAGGAGAATAAAAGCTCTTTATAGTATATCCTCAGGATGCATAGACATCCTGCTGGCATATGGATATTAAGATATCTATATTCCAGCAAAAAAGGAGACAAAAATGAATTTTCCAAATGTCAATGAAGAAACCCCGAACGGATTAGAAATATTAATAGAAAAATATAGAGATGACAATGGAAAGCTAAGTTGTAGCAATTCATTCAAGATAGCAAAAAAAGTTGGCGTAGAGCCTATGATTGTCGGAAACAAAGCAAAAGAGATGGGAGTTCGTATTGCATCTTGTGATTTGGGGCAGTTTGGCAAGCAGTCAATAGGCGTGTTTAAACATGAGGTATTGCAAGATCTCGAAAAAATTGCCGACAGTGAAAAGAGAGTCTATTGCAAAGCCGCCAGAGAGCTTGCAAAAAAATCAAACCTTAAAACTGTTCGAACTGCAATAAAGCGTGGAGAGATAGATGTGCTATATTGTCAATTAGGCTGCTTCACTGCCAAAAAACGTACAAGATTGTACATTAAAACAAAGACATGGATAGAAAATCAAAACAAAACTAGACTTTTTGGTAAAGGCAAAACAGAATTATTGGAGCTGATAGCTGAATACGGTTCGATTGAAAAAGCCTCCAAGATATTAGGAATGAGTGTAATTAGAGCATGGGAGCATATTGAAGAACTGCGTAAAAACCTCGATGATGCACTGGTTGAGGAGGGTGCTGGGCAGATCAGCCTCACCCTAGTAGCTCAGGAATTTATCACCAACTACCACACACTTCAAGACGAGATCGAAGATTTTGCCAATGCACGATTTAAAGAGCTCTTTTTGAAGCCAAGGAACAAGAGAGAATTTGGGTAATTATTTATATAATATTATGCCAAACATGAGGAGAAAGCAATGAAGATAAAGCTATTGTTATCAATTTTAATCACAATAACCCTATACCCCAAGGATAAAATCGTTGTCTTTCATGCAGGAAGTCTCTCCGCGCCGTTTGCACAGATGGAAAAGGTATTCGAGGCGAAGTATCCTCGATTTGATGTAGTGAGGGAGGCGGCTGGGTCTCGAGCCTGTGCGCGCAAGATCACTGATATCGGCAAGAGAGCGGATGTGATGGCGAGTGCAGCCTACAAGGTGATAGACAATCTGCTGATGCCTGACTATGCCAGATTTAATGTTCAGTTTGCTACCAATGAGATGGCAATCGCCTATACGGACAGATCCAAGTATGCCCATGAGATCAATGCATCCAACTGGACGGATATTTTTCTCAGAAAAGGCGTCAAAATAGGGCACTCCAACCCCAATCTGGACCCCTGTGGTTATCGCAGTATCCTGGTCACCCAATTGGCTGAGATATATTATAAAAAACCGGGATTTTATCAGAAGCTTATGGGGTATGGAGCAAGCTACAGCAACGGCGAAGAGAATGCACACAAGATCATCGTCCGACCCAAAGAGACCGATCTTCTGGGGCTGCTGGAGGCAGGGGCTTATGACTATCTCTATATTTACAAATCGGTTGCCAAGCAACATGGACTGCGCTACATCACACTGCCGCCACAAATAAGCCTCAAAGATAAGCAGTACAGTGACTTCTATAGGCAGGCCTCCATTAAGGTCATCGGCAAGCAGCCGGGCAGCCTCATCACCAAAAAAGGCGCAGCGATGGTCTACGGTATCACGGTGGTAGAGAATGAGAAAAAAGGGCTGCCCCGAAACAAAGAGGGAGCAGTGAAGTTTGTGCAATTTGTCATCAGCCCCGAGGGGCAGAAGATTATGGAAGAGAATGGTCAGGGGGTCATTCATCCTCCTGTCATCACCGGCGAAGCCGGGGCGCTGGGTAGGTAGATGCTGGAGATCAAGGAGCTGCTGCTCAAGAGAGAGGAGTTTGCGCTGGGCAGGCTTTCGCTCAATGTACCGGAGCGTAGCTACTTTGTGATACTGGGGCAGACCGGCAGCGGCAAGACCATGCTGCTGGAGTCGATCGCAGGGCTGCAGCAAATAGAGGGTGCTGTCTGCTTTGATGGCAGAGAGATCACGCAGTTTCCGCCCGAGGAGAGGGGCTTTGGGTTCGTCTATCAGGATTTTGCCCTCTTTCCCAATATGCGTGTCAGAGAAAACATCCTTTTTGCATCCAGTTTCAGAGAGATTGAGGATATAGAAGCGCTTTTTGAAGATGTGACGGCATTTCTGGGGAT
>Ga0256833_1001302_pt1 | contig 18504 bp, 16 predicted proteins | sample 356284metaG_FD_190535 | JGI IMG/M metagenome (GOLD analysis project Ga0256833, IMG submission 190535) | Hydrothermal vent microbial communities from Mid Atlantic Ridge, Atlantic Ocean - 356-284 | ecosystem: Environmental > Aquatic > Marine > Hydrothermal vents | place: Atlantic Ocean: Mid... | reverse complement strand
AATTTATTTAATCCAACCACGTTTAGCAGCCACCACCATAAGTGCAGGAGCTAAAAGTAAGTCAGATAAGAGTGCAAAGACAATCACCGAACCTGTGATTATCCCAAAGTTTTGAACCGAAATCATGTTCGCTGCAATGTAAGCAAAGAACCCTAACGCCAGTACTAAGGTGGTAATAACCATCGCCTTACCAGTTGTGTAAAAAGTCTGTTCCATGGCTATCTTCGCATCGCCACTCTCAAGGTAGTATCTCTTAAAATTGTGCATAAAATGTATGGTGTCATCAACGGCTAAGCCAATGGCAATCGATCCAATGAGTAGCGTAAACATATCCAATGGCATTTTACCTACATACATCACCAAAAGACCCATAATAATTGGCACTAAGTTAGGAATCATACTAATAAGCCCCATACGCACCGAGCCTAAAATAAGCATCATCATAAACGTAATAGCAATACCTGCCATAAGATACGAAAAGGCTGAAGAGTGAACAGCTTGGGAAAAAGTATTAATTAGCAAAGGAATCATTCCTGTCGTTTCAACTTTTAAATTAGCAAATGTTTTTGTCGATTCAGCTTGAATATAAGAGAGTACCTTAACGGCTTTTATAGAGTCTGTCCATGGTAATTTAATGGTAATTCTTGCTTTAGAGAATTGGCTATCGACCACATCTTCTAGGTCATCTGAACCCGAATTTTCAAACAATAATAGCTCTTGTGAAACAAGGTTTTGTTCTTTAGGAATGGTATAAAATTCCTCTTTATTTTCATGTAAGGCACGGTTAGTCTCTTTTGTAATGGTCGCCAAAGAGACCACTTTACCTACATGGGTAAATTCATCTTTGTACTGCTCTATTTTGGCTGAAAAGTCATTAAGCTTTGACAAAAGTACAGGGTCTTGCCAACCATTTACTTTGCCTGTATCTACCACCACTTCAATGGTAACAGTACCATTCATTTTGGCATCTATTACTTCAGTAGCTACACGAGTTGGGGTGTCAGGTTGAAACCATTTTAGAGGATTGTGAGAGAGCCTTACTTGTGATGCAGCCACAAAAGACAAAAGCACCACAAGCAAAGAGCCTAATAAAACTTTTTTTGTATGTTCCACAGGAATAAGGGCTAATTTTTTCATAAGCAGATCAAGCTGTCCAGCCTCTTTTTTCACCTTTGGCTTTAATTTGGTAATCGTTAAAAGTGCAGGAAGTAAAGTTAAGGTTAGAATCAAAGAGATTAAAACCCCTAAAGAGGCAAAAATACCCAAATCTGAAATAGGAGCAACAGCCGACCCAGCAAATGACCCAACCCCAATAGCCGTAGTTAAGGAGGTCATAGCAATGGCTAAACCAGAGTGTCCAAGCGTATAGGAAAGTGCCTCTTTTTTGTCGCCTGTGGCATTAAATTTGTCAAAGAAAATAGAGAGAATATGTACCGTTGCCCCCACTGAAACAGCCAAGAGTAACGAAGGAACAATCTGTGTTGGTAACTTAAAGGCTGTTCCACTCCATGCCATAGCACCAACGGTTGCCACCAAGGAAAGAAGAATGACAAGTAGTGGATAAAAAACAGCTGATAAACGTCTAAAGACGACAAACAAAAAGACCAAAATAATTAAAAAAGTAATACGCATAAATTTCTGCATATCAGATTTCATTTGGGCTTTTAACTCATTGTTTACAGCAGGTGAACCTGCAATATAAATTTTAAAGTCATCTGATTTATATTTTGCCACAATGCTTTTAACGGCTTCTAAAAGTTCATGGTTTTCAGCATCACTTAAAAAGGCTTTTTTCTCCACACTGTTTTGTGTGGCACTGTCTTCAAATCCATCACTAAACTCATCTTCTACTGAAACCTCTTGTTCTCCCTCATGAGAGTAGGCATCTGTTTCAATAATAAGCGTGGTCATATCCCCTTTTTGGTTAATAAATAAATCTTTGTAAAAATGTGAAGCCAATGCTTGTTTTTTAATGGCATCTACTTCTACTTGGGTTTTAGGAAAAGGTTCTAAGAGGTCATCGGTAATAAGTTTGTCGCCCTCACCTCTTGTGTTTCGCACATTATAGAGTGAAGTAACTTCATCTACATAAGGAACTTTATTCTCTACCTCTTTATGTAAGGATCTAAGTTTAGTTAAAAAATCAATACTAAAAATTTTGTCACTTTGAATGGCTAAAACTACGCGTTCATCACGTCCAAACTGTTCACGAAAGTTATTATACGTAAGCAGTACAGGGTCATCAGGATGCATAAATCCTTCGGTTGAAGTATCCATCTTAATTTGTGGAACATGAGAAATAGGAATCGCCAATAAAAGAACCAAGACCAAAAGAACTTTTAGAGGATTATCGTGAATAAATGAACCAAAACGGCTCATGAGGTTTTCTAGCTTTTTGTGCATCAGTTGAACTCCATTAAATTACAATTAATTAGTATTATACTCTTGTAACGTTAATTAATTGTTTATTCTATGATTTTTTTAAAATAGTTTTTTTATATCATTGGAACAATTTGGTGCATTCTTAATAACATTTTTAATTCTATTTTTACTAATAAAACGGCTGTTTTCATCAATAAACATTTTAGAAATCTTTAGATGTTTCTCTGATGCAAATTTATAGAAAAGAACATCTACCTCTTTGTCTTCATTGACAGAGAGTGCCATGTAGTTGTATTTTTCACCATTAATATAACTTGGGTGAATAAGATAGTTTTGTATATTGGTACTCGCAATAGAATCTGACAAATCAACATAACAACCATAGGCTATAACCTCGTCTTCTCGGTCATATTTGTCTTTTAAATCACCCACATCTAAAACCTCACCTAGACTTGTTTTAATGCTTACATTGGGTGCAAACATTTGGTCAATATAGTTCCAATTTGACACAGGGGTAAAAAAGTTTTCAATCTCCTGCATTGCTCGTTGAGAACGCATAGTTTCTTCTTTAATTCTTGTTGCTTTTTGCGTTGCTTTTTGCGTTAATGCTTTGGCATTTTTAATCAATTTTTCAGCTTCAAGCATTAAATCATAATATTCGCACTTCGTGACACGCAACTCTTCAAGAAAATGGTGTAAAGGGTTCTTTTTATTTTTCAAATATCCCATACTCATTTGAAGTTGAGCGATATTGTTGTTTCTAATGGCTTGTGTAAATTTTTTATATAGATTACTTTGACGCAAGGCAAGATTTAAGATTAAAGCTCGGTCAAAACGGGTAAATCTGTTGGTGAGCTGAGTATCTAAAGAGGCTAAAGCTTCTACCACATATTCATCGGCGACTTGTTTAAAGTTATCGACAACCACTTGCACCCGTACCTTTCTATTTTTTAACTCATACTGCATTAAATCTTCAATTTGAGGGTCATTACTGTTGTAAATAAATCTAAAATTTGGAATTCCATTGTTCAGATTGACCGTACTTAAGGTCGTCCGATATTTTGGTTTAAGCAAAATATAGCCAAGTTCTCTCTTCTCCCCCTCTTTATTTGGAACATAAAGTTTCACTTTAATTGAATCGACATTGGTGGTGAAATTTCTACTTTTTGTTCCATCGACATCGCCATGTTTAAAAGATTCGTCCATAAGATTTAAGTAGTTTTGTGTCACAGGGTCTTGAATAATATTATCTGCTTTAAGTAAAAAATTTGCCGTACGAGGAACAACCAAAGAGACAAAATCAATGAGAATGCCTAACTCTTGTACAGGAACATTTTTTGTAGCCTCATTTTTCTGAAGTAATTTAACGGACAAATCATCCGTTGTACTCACAACAAAAGGATCAGGATTAATAAAGTTGGTACTTTTTTTAACACAAAAAACATTAGAAGCATCATCATTCAAGAGAAACCAAATAGGGTATTTCCCCACTCTACTTTGTTTGGTACGTTCATTTGAAATTTTGAGATAGGTTTCAGTAGAGAATCTAGCATCACTTAAATAAGTACGATGGTCATCACAATACTCATTTAGAGGATACTTAGTATTGTCATAATACTCTTGGGTAAAGGACATATAGTACTCTTGCTTATTGAGTTGTTTGACACGCTGTTTATTTAAATCAATCGCCCCTATATTGATTTGATGTTCATGAACACAACCTGTAAACATCATACTTGCTAGCATGACCAATAGATAATATCTCATCGCTACCACTCCCATGATAATTTTTTCATTTCTATTGTAACATAATACAAACCAATAAAAAATATTTTTTTGCTATAATCGCGAAAATTTAACACGACAAAGGAATCAAGCAAATGAGTGAACTAAAAAAATTTCGATTAATCAATAAAATAGAGGGCTACTCTTTTCTTCTTTTACTATTTGTTGCTATGCCCTTAAAATATTTTGCAGGCATACCTATGGCGACTAAAATTGTTGGTATGACCCATGGTCTTTTGGTCTTTGCTTTTCTCTACCAACTCTTTCAAGCCTCAGAAGAAGCCCCTTTTTCAGCTAAAGAAATGGGAAAACTAACCCTCTTTTCACTCTTTCCTTTTGGTAGTTTTTACAACGATAACTTTTGTGCTTCAAAAGAACAAGTAGCAGAGTAAAAGCTACTCATCATCAATTAACTCTAGCTCACCATAGGCATCTAAGACATTACGATTGTGTAAAACATCGTAGAGCTTCAAGGTTTTAAAATGAGGCATGGTAACGACTTTTGTAATCTTCTCCATGCCAATGTCTGATTCTTGTGCTTTTAGAACTTCGCGTTTTATGCCAGATAAATAAGCTTTAAATTCGTGTGTGCTATTGGCATCTGTTTGGTATCCATGCCCTGTAATAATAACTTTCGCATCATAGGAATCTATCTTTTCTAAGGCTTTTAGTGAACCCAGTAAAGAGCCATCTCTTAGTGACGTTATTCTTCCATTAAAAACCAAATCACCTACAAATAAAATCTTTTGACTCGCCATATAGACAATTAAATCGCCTTTAGTATGTGCTATCGGTTCAACTTGTCTTATCTCAAACTTTGTACCTCCTAGTGCTAAACTAAGATTTTGTTCTACAACTTTGTCGAGTGGGACAATCTTGGTTTGACCAAAAAGTGCTTTACCTAAAATGCGTTCCATGCGTGTTTGCATTTTTGGAACAATCTCTTCTTCATAGTTTTTTGGTCCTATAAGCTTTGCTCCTTTATCTTTATAGAAACTATTTCCAAGCCAATGGTCATCATGAATGTGGGTGTTAATAACATATTTTACGGGAAGTTTTTTAATTTTTTGCATCGCTTCATAAGATTGTGAAGCGTACGCAAAGGTAGGTCCACTATCAATGACCACAAATCCTTCTTTGGTCTGCACATAACAGCTGTTTACCATATTTCCCCCATTACGCTTAGAGATGTTCTCTAAACTACCAAAGAAACAGTAAAGGTTTTCTGTCACCTTTTTAGGCTTAAGATGATAGTCAAACTCCAAAGAGAAGAGTAATGAAGTAGATACAAAAAACAGTGAAGATAAAATTTTTAGAGGCATAGCAATTCCTTTTGTTAAACACTTTAATATAACAATAACTGTGTAAAGAAAGTATAAAAAATATCCATTTTTACACATTTTTTACAAAATATAACTATACTACTCTTATGAAAAGAGCCATCGAAAGACTCAAGCAAGAGCTTAGCAAACACATTATCGGACACCCTAGCCTCATTAATGCTTTACTCATAGGTCTGCTTAGTGAGGGGCATATCCTCATAGAGGGGCTTCCTGGTTTAGCTAAAACTACGGCTGTTAATGCCCTAGCCAAAGCCTTGGGATTAGACTTTAAACGGGTACAGTTTACGGCTGATTTACTGCCTTCTGACATCTTAGGAGCAGAGATTTATCACCCTAAAACAGAGAGTTTTGTACTTAAAAAAGGGCCTGCATTTACCAATCTATTGTTGTGTGACGAAATCAACAGAGCCTCTGCCAAGGTACACTCTGCTTTACTTGAAGTGATGCAAGAGAGACAAGTGAGCATCGCAGAGCATACTTTTGCTGTGCCTTCTCCTTTTGTGGTTATTGCGACTCAGAACCCCATAGACCAAGAGGGTACTTACGCATTACCAGAAGCACAACTCGATAGATTTATGATAAAGACGCTTGTAGGCTACAACACCGAAGCTGAAGAGTTTGAGATAGCCACCAAAATAGCCAACCAAAGCTTCAGCCCCATAGAGCAAGTCATCGATGCTAAAACACTCCAAACAATGCAAGAAGAGGTCAAAGAGATATACATAGAACCTGCCCTCTCTAGCTACATCATCAAACTCATCTTTGCCACACGTGAGCCTAGAAAATATGGGCTAGAAGCATTAGAAAAAAATATAGCATTTGGGGCAAGTCCAAGGGCAAGTATCGACCTCATCAAAGCCTCTAAAGCCTCTGCCTATTTAAGAGGAAAGTCAGAAGTTAGTCCCATAGACATTGCACTGTGTGCCAAAGAGGTACTACGTCACCGTATAGTACTTAGCTACGATGCACAAGTCGATGATATTTTGGCTGATGAGATTATCGATACCATTTTACAACAGATTGAAATGGAGTAAACTGCTATGCCATTACACGACATCTTCCCTCCCATAGATACCACAACATACCTTGTCAAGTTGGGAAGTATAGCATGTGTAATCATCTTCATTTTACTCTATGTACTTTGGCAATGGCGAAAAAGAAAAAAGAAAAAAACACGCCCTTATTATCTCAATTTATTAAATAACTGCGATTTCAATGAGAGCAAACGTACTGCCAATCAAATTGGTCATTATGGTAAATTAGTGGTGCGTACAGTGCAAGAAAAAGAGATGTTAGAAGAACTCATCAGTACACTCATACCCTATAAGTACCTAAAAGATTCTGTACCATTCCCCAAAGAGATACAAAAAGAGATAGAGACATTTTTAATACAACTAAGCAGTAAAGATGTTTAATTTTCTCTACCCTTATGTTTTTTTGCTTTTGCCTTTATTTGTCCTATTCAATCGTTATAAACCTTCTCATCAAAACAGCTACTATCTGCCTAACATACAATGGCTCAAGAACAAACCCCTAGTAAAAAATAATATTGATGCCCTGTTCGTATGGGGAATGCTAAGCTTTGCCATTATCGCATTGGCTTATCCTGTGCATATTAAACGCATACAGAGTGTTAAAAATAATGCCCTTGACATCGTACTCGCTCTTGACAGCAGTGGGTCTATGAGTCTTTACGGATTTAACCCAAAAGAGTACAATCAAACACGCTTAGAGGTGGTCAAAGAAGTGGTGGCTAGTTTTATAGACAAACGAACTTCGGACAGATTAGGTCTGGTGGTATTTGGAACTTACAGTAGCATCGCCTCACCACTAAGTTTTGATAGCAAGGCACAAAAAGAGATAGTCCATGGCTTACGCATTGGGGCTTTGGGTAAAAGCACAGCAATTGTTGATGCCTTGGTCTCGTCGATTAAACTACTTAAAGAGAGCAAGAGTCGTTCTAAGGTAATTATTTTGCTAAGTGATGGAGAAGACAGTGCCAGTGTCGCACCACTCAACATAGCATTGAAACTTGCCAAAAAATATCAGATTAAAATCTATACGATTTTGATTGACAAAACCCAAAGCAATATGATGGAACTCATTGCCAACGCTAGCCATACCCCACGTTTTGAAGCCAAGCGTAAAGCAGACTTACAAGCCATATATAAAAAGATAGACACCTTAGAAAAAAGTACCCTCTCCTACCAAACTATTGCCATAGCACAGCCTATATATAGCTACTTTTTACTACTATCACTTTTATGTGCCTTTGTCTTGTTGTGGGTACGTAGAGAGCGAGTAGTCTTTTAATGTTTTTGCTTTATCCTCTTTTTTTACTCTTGTTGATTGTGCCTCTATTCTTTTTATTTTTCACCTCCAAAATCAAAGACAAAGGTATGGCACATTACTTTTCTAAAGAGATGCTCAAAAAGCTCTCTTACTCAAAAGGATTAGGGCATCAAACACGTACGCGACTTTTTTTGTTGTCTCTAGTACTATTGATTGTCGCTTTAGCACGTCCTGTGGTCGAAAAAGAACAACTAGATACCTCAGAGGCTAAATCATCACTCATCATTGCCATAGACTTTTCGAAATCTATGCACCAAACAGACATCTACCCCTCACACCTAGCTCTGGCACTCAAAAAGCTCGATAGACTTCTCGCCAAGGCAACACAGCTAGATATTGGCATACTCTTTTATGCTAACGATGCATATATGCTTTATCCTCTTAGCCAAAATCCTACCCTTTTACGCAAACTACTAAAAGATGCCAATATCACACACACCTTTGCAGACAATACCAACCTCTTTTCAGCACTTGAAGCCAGTGCAGTTTTATTTAAAACACATAGCAATAAACATCTATTAATTCTTAGTGATGCAGGAGAAAATGTCAGCAGAGCCAAAGAGTTAAGCTATGTTCAAAAACATCACATCACCTTAAGTAGCTTAGCACTTACACCCACCCCAAAACAGCGTATGAAAATGCTTTGCAAACAAAGTGGTGGAATCTATCGGCAATACAGTTGGGGCGATGAAGATGTGCAAGCACTCTTAAAGTTTTTCACTAAGAGACACCCCAACATGCAAAGTTATCATTATGCCTTGAAGCAATACCGTGAGTACTATATGTTTCCACTTCTTTTGGGACTTATGATTTTACTCTTCTTATGGCGACCACACCTCTCACCTAGGCTCTTGTTATTTTGTTTTCTAAGCTACGGCACTACCCCTAGCCAAGCAAGCATACTTGATACGTGGAGAGAATACCAACAAGCAAAAACTTACAACCAAGCCACACAAGCCTATAAAAATAAACACTATACTTATGCCCTCAAACTTTATAAAAACTCCTTAGGAGAGAATCCAAAACGCAATGCCAAAATCTATCATAACATTGCCACAACCTATGCACGTAGCCGTAAACTTAGTCTGGCAAAAAAATATTATGAAAAATCTTTACAGAGTTTTCCTTTAGCCCAAAGTAAAGAAAATCTAGCCCTTATTAACAAACAGCTCAAAGAGGAGCGAAAAGTTTTACATAAAAAATACCAAAAACTTTTGTTTAAATCCATAGCAGGAAAACAACAATATAAGACACGTTTTACCAGCTATTCTGTTAAACTTCATACACTCCTACCCGATGAAGAGACACGTTGGTTTAACAAGGTACTTAAACATAAAAGTCCTCTATACCTACAAAAAATACCCACCCATTTAAGGAGCTTAGATGCCAATGTTTCTCAGTAAAATGAGTCTTATTTTAATGATATTCTCGCCCTTACTCTTTGGCTACAGCTTTACCATGCAAATAGATAACGCCCAAGCAATGGTGGGTGAGACTATCCATCTCACCACACACTTTCGCTACAACAACCTAGAAGAGTACGACCTAGCTGAACCTGACTATGAGAACTTTAAATTAGCTCTAGTAGATGAAAACGAAACACAAGACCAGAACAACTCATGGCTTCTCACCCAACACTACACACTCATTGCTCAAAAAGCAGGTTCATTCACCCTGCACCCCCTCAAAGCCCACATAGAGTCTATTCCCTTAGCCTACCAAGCACGTTACAACAAAAACCACTATCTGCAAAAACAAGATATTTTTACCCAATCCCTCACCCTCAATGTTACACCACTCCCCCAAGGATTACAAGTTACAGGTAACTACACCCTAGAAGCAAGCATAGACAAAAACAAAAGTACCCCAAACTCACCTGTCCAATTTACCCTCACGCTTACAGGAAAAGGAAACTTAGAGAGCCTAGATTTTCTTAGCCTACATATTCCCCACACAACCATCTACGAAAAGAGTAGTCAGCCCAAAATAAAAACTTTTAGCATTCTATCCAACCAAGACTACACCATTCCACCCATTGTGCTAAAATATTTTAACCAAAATAGCAAGACAGTAATGCTTACGAGTACACCTAGCTATGCCATACATATATTAGAAACAGCACCCTCTCATTCTCTTTTATGGCTCTTTGTTTTACTGCTCACCACAATAAGTAGTTATGGCTTTAGAATATTTTATAAACATATCTATTTAACTAGCAACAGACGCTTTATAAGGCAACTTAAAAAGTGTAAAAGTAGCGAAGATTTAGTGAAAAAGATTGCCCCTTATATTGGAAAAGATAGAGGGCTTACACGACTAATTTATCGCTTAGAAACATGCAAGAATGAGGAGTTTAAAAAAATAAAAAAAGAGATCATAAAGCATTGGAAGAATTTGTAGAAGTTATAGTTTTATGCTATCATTCAAACAAAAGGATACCTCATGCAAAAGATACTTTTACTCCTCTTAAGCTCCCTCACCATACTCTTAGCAGACAAGCCCTCTGCTAAAGTCGTTTATGACCTCACAACAAAAAACCAAAAAACCTTTGAACGGAAAATACTCAAAGCCATCGTCGCCAACAAAGCCTACTATGAGAGTAAACTCAAAGAGCTAGAAGTAACCGTGGTCATTCATGGTGGGGCGTATCGGTATTTTACAATAGACCCTAGTAAAACAGAATACAAAACAGACAAAGCACTCCTTGCTGATTATGCCAATCTTAAAAAACGCATCAAGAGTATGCATGAAATTTATGGTGTAGAGTTTTTAATCTGTGAAGCAGGTATGAAAAAACACGGACTTAAAGCTAAAGATATAATGAGTTACGTTAAAATAATCCCCAACTCAATAATAGGGCTTATCGACAAACAAAATGAAGGGTATGCCTATATCCCTGTTAATGACCAATAATTTAATTTAGGAAAAAAAATGAAAATACTAACAAGAAGAAACTTTTTTAAAGGGGCAGTTACTTTGGCTGCGATGCCACTCGTTGCCAGTGAGGCAAAAACAGAAGCTAAAAAACCAACTTCACTCAAAGTTGTGCATATTACCGATGCCCATATGGATATGGGTAACCCCGATAGTGTCGAAGCACTTAAAATGGCAGTAAGCTACCTTAACAAGCACTACACAGACCTAGATTGTGTACTCTTTGGAGGCGACAACTTTAACAACAATATGAAAGAAGATTCCGATGCCCTTGTCTATAAAAAGATAGTAGAAAAGCTTCATTGTCCTGTTTACCATGTGCGTGGGAACAAAGAATCCTCCCCTGCCAATGACAATCGCATACACCTAGAGGAGTTTAAAAAACTCTTTATGTCCTACAAAAATATGACCATAGAGGGCAAAGACTGGGCAGTAGAGATAAACGGTCACCTCGTGCTAGGACTCGATAGCTGTATTGAAAATGCCAACAATGGTGAATTTACCAAAGAGACTTTAGCCTTTGCCAAAAAGATGTTAGATAAAGGCAAACCAACACTGATGCTCAATCACCACCCATACACCAACTATTGGGGTAGTACGGAAGCCAAAGACATACATAAATATGTACTCGGTAATGGGGAAGAGACAATTAAAGCACTCTTTGAGTACCCTAATCTATTGGTCACGCTCTCTGGACACAAACACATTGATAACATCAAAATGATAAACAAAGTTAAAACCATTACGACCAGAGGATTTATCAAACCACTTGACCTTGACGAATACCCAATGCGTTATATCGAAATTAAAAACAACGAAGTAAGTGAAAAGCTTATCTATACAACTGAAGACTAAGGAACACTTTAATGGATAAATTTAAAAATGAATGCTTAGAGTACCATTTTCATGGTAAAACGGCTACTGAAATCACCAAACCCTGTAAGACACAAGTAGAACTCTCTATGGCATACACCCCAGGGGTTGCTTACCCTTGTTTAGAGATAGAAAAAGACCCCTCTCTGGCTTACAAATACACCAACAAAGGTAACACTGTTGCTGTTATCTCCAATGGAACAGCTGTACTTGGTTTGGGCGATATTGGAGGATTGGCAGGGAAACCTGTAATGGAGGGCAAAGCCGTTTTGTTTAAATCTTTTGCCAATGTTGATGCCGTTGATGTGATTTTAAACATTCATGATGTTGATGCCATTGTTGAGACCTGTGTTGCTATTTCAGATACTTATGGTGGGATTAACCTTGAAGACATTAAAGCCCCAGAGTGTTTTGAGATTGAGCGAAAATTGCAAGCACGTCTTGACATTCCTGTGATGCATGATGACCAACATGGAACTGCCATCATCACCTCAGCAGGGCTTATCAATGCCTTAGAATTAGCCAACAAAAAAATTGAAGAGGCAAAAATTGTTGTCATTGGAGCAGGTGCAGCAGGGATTGCCAGTGCCACGATGTACCGTAACTTAGGAGCAAAAAATATTGTTATGTTAGATTCAAAAGGAGTTATTCATAACAAAAGAGAGGACTTAAACAAGTACAAACAAGCCTTTGCCATAGAGACAGATGACCGAACCCTAAGCGATGCTCTTAATGGGGCAGACATGATGTTAGGACTCTCCAAAGGAAATACCGTCACCCCTGAGATGGTTAAAACCATGGCAAAAGATGCCATCATCTTTGCGTGTGCCAACCCTATTCCTGAAATTACCCCTGATAGAGTTGAAAAAGTTCGACCCGATATTATTATTGGGACAGGACGTTCAGATTTTCCAAACCAAGTGAACAATGTCTTAGGATTTCCATTTATCTTTAGAGGGGCATTAGATTCAGGGGCTAAAAAGATTACTGAAAACATGAAAATGGCAGCAGCCAAAGCCTTAGCCGACTTAGCCAAAGAGCCTGTGCCTTATTATGTTAAAGCCATCTACAATGACCCCGATTTAGCTTTTGGTAAACGACACATTATCCCAACACCTTTTTCAAAAGAGGCGTTGGTTTGGGTCGCTTCAGCTGTTGCTCACGCTGCCTTTGAAGATGGGGTGACGGACTTAAAAGAGTGCAATATTGAGAGCTACAAAGAGAAACTCCGAAAGATGATTTATGTCAATCAAGATGAAAGTTCTTCTGTCAAAGAGGGCTAAAGCATTATGCAAAATTTCTATACTTTTGAACACTTAGCAAAAAAGAAAATGTGTCACCATTTGGTGACACAAAAAGATAATAGTAAAAATTACGCCTTCTCTTTAGCACTCCATACTCAAGAGAACCCACACGCAATTTTACAAAATAGAGCCAAACTTCAGCAAAAATTTCCAAATATGCAATTTGTCGTTGCCAATCAAACCCATTCAGCAAACATTCACATTGTTAGCAAAGCCCAAGCCTTAGGTTGGGAGAGTTTAGAGAGTGCCATTGAAAATTGTGATGCCTTAATTACCAATCAAAAAGAGATTATGCTCACCATTTTAACAGCCGATTGTGTGCCGATTTTACTCTTTGACCCCACACAAAATGTTGTTTCAGCTGTCCATGCAGGGTGGCGAGGTACAGAGCAAAAAATCCTTTTTCAAACAGTCAAAAAAATGCAAGAAGTTTTCAATAGCAAGCCCCAAGACCTCTTAGTAGGCATCGCCCCAAGTATTGGGAAGTGTTGTTATGAAGTCGATTGGAATGTGGCACAACATTTTAATGAAATCACTAATGCTTATGATAAAAAAGAGGATAAATATATGCTAGATTTACCCCATATCAATAAAATGCAACTTTTAGATGCAGGGGTTCAAGAGGCAAATATTGAGATGTCTAATGTCTGTACAGCTTGTGAGGTTGAACACTACTTCTCTTACCGAAAAGAGCAAGGCTGTTCGGGTCGCTTTATGTCAATGATAGGATTAAAATAAACACTCAAAAATAAGTTTAAACTTTAAAATCATTTTGAAAATATTATTTTATTAAAATTTCATATTGAATTATTATAAATAAAAATATGTCATTTTGTTATTTTTTAAATTAAAATAGAACATTTTGTAGTATAATTCTAAGATAAAAAAGAATTTTATCAAGGAGATATTATGCTACAAACTTCTAATTTTAAAGCACGAGAATCACTCAACCAACAATACTCTCACATTAAAGGAGCATCTAGCATCAATGATGTCTCCATTGGTTTTGGAAAAGGGTGGATAGTCTTTGCCATACTCTCAGCGATGGCATCTGCTTTTTCATTTTACCAAGACTTTAACAAATCCTTGGGCGTTCCTAGTACCATACTCATTGTCATTGTTTTAGCAGTAGCACTTGAAACATTTAAACATCTCTCCATTAAAGGAATGTTTTCAAGCATGAACTTTGTGAGTAAAAGCCTCATTAGCATTGTTGCCATAGGCTTAATTATGGTGAGTTTCTACACCCACTACAAAAGCATTCAAACCTTTCAAAAAAACTTAGTTACCGATGACTTAAGAGCAGAGATTAACTACCAAAGAGATTTACAAAAGGTACAAAATAGTCAAATAAATTCCATTTTAGCCACCAATTCTGAATTGGCTAAAGCCCTAAATAACGGCTCAGGAGAAGATGATGTTTTCTCCTCTAATTCGGTTAAAAGTAACAACAATCTCATTGCTACCTTGCAAACCCTATCGGCTAAAAACAACATGAACAACACGAACCTTTTACTCAAAGAGTCCAAAGCCACAGCCCAAACAACAGCTTCTGCTATTTTGGTTATTTTTATTATGGTGGAGATTATGGCACTTTTTAGTATTTTAAGTAAAATCATTGTGGTCGATAATGTCTCTTCCAATGTCAAAGAGTTCTTTAATGTTATGGATAGACTTGATGAACTTGAAAGCAATACCTACAAAGCATTGGGATTTCAACAAGCCCGACAGAGTCAAGAGAGAATTAAAGCCCTACAAACATACCAAAAAGAGGTGCATCAAAAACAGATGGTTAAAATTACTCAAAGTAAATCCAAAGTAGCACGTTCAAATGCCAAAAAAAGTCGCAAAAAAAGAGAGCATCTTAAAGAAGAAGATGTTAAAAGCACCCCTAGCATAAGCTATGATGCCACAGAACAAGAACTCCTCTATGCACTATGGAGTCATGGAGAAATAAAAGTGGGAGAAGCTTTAATTTCACGCAGACAAGTGCTTAAACAAGTGGGTACATTAAAAGGCAAAAGTGGGGTACTCACCAACCTCTACAACAAGCTTGTTGCAGAGGGATATGCTGAATTTAACATTCGCTATATCGCAAAAGTTAAACTCGAAACAATTCTTAAAGCATAAAATTTAAAATCCATACGTCACCAATTCGCCACGTTTAAGTCGTGGCAATATATCCCCTCTTAACTTACGCAATAAAAACGTTTTTTTGAGGAGTGTAAGAGAGTTATCTAAAGGTATTCTTTTGACTTTTTGCTCATAAAAAATATATAAAAAAGAGCATAACTCACGAATAAGTTGCTCTTTGCTCAAAACTTTTACCGTATCATCAAGTAAAAGGCTTCTCATCGTTGGATTATCTTCATTTTGAATAACAGCCGTAAAGAGAGCATCATACTTTCCAAACATAGAGGGTTCAATGAAATTCACCACCTCATCAATGAGTTCTCGCTTCTCCATGAGCGTCTTAATAATATTGAGTAGCCCCATATTATCTTTGCTAGCATCAAAACGTGATGGCGTGTTTTCAACTTTGACATTTTGCCCAAAGAGTGCAATATTTACCCCCAAAACCGTTGAGGCATGGCTCACATAGGCTTCACGAATAATCGGACTTAAGCCATCTAAATAGCTTTTTACTTCAGCAAATGCCAACTCTTTTTGACGTGGATTGTTTAAATCATAAGCCTTCCCCATCATCTCAATGACAAAAGGAATGAGTGCTTGACCATTGCGTAACAAATTCGCCACCTCTTGCACCTGCCCCACAGCTATCATGTCAGCTGGGTCTTGTCCATCAGGGAAAAGTACAACCGAACCATCAAAACCAGAACCTGTAAGCATCGTAGCAGCTTTAAGTGCAGCAGCCACTCCTGCTTTGTCACCATCGTAAGCCAAGATAATGTGTGGTTCACCTTTGCGTAAAAGAGGCAGATGCTCTTGGGTTAGTGCTGTTCCCAAAGTAGCAACAGCTTCACAAAACCCTGCTTGATGAAACATAATCACATCTAAATAACCCTCACAAACAATGAGCTTTTTATTTTTATAGATGCTCTCTTTGGCTTTAGCGTACCCATAAAGAAGCCGTGACTTGTTAAACATTTTGGTTTGAGGTGAGTTAATGTATTTGGCAGGGTGATTGGTAATCGTTCGCCCCCCAAACCCTACAATCGCCCCTGAAGCAGAATAGATAGGAAAAGTAATACGCTCCGTCAAACGGGCATAAAACCCACCCCCATCACGCTGTGCCACGACCCCTGCTTCTTGGGCAGTAGGAAGGCTTAGCATATTTTGAGATAAAAAATTCATAAGCGTATGTGAAGCCCCCACATACCCAATGCCAAAGGTCTCAATGGATTGTTGGGTAATCCCTCGCTTACGCAGATACGCCAAAGAGATACTGTGGCTATCTAAGTTTTTAGCATACCAATTTTGTACCTGTTCTAAAACACGTCTTGCGTCATTGTTGTCCGATGTTCCTTGGGTGTAGGCTAACGAAAAATTAAGCATAGAGGCTATTTTTTCTAAAGCTTCTGGGTAGTTTAGTTTTTCATACTCTTGCACAAATTTAATTGCGTCACCACCGACGCCACACCCAAAACAGTGATAAATCTGCTTCGCAGGACTAATGACAAAACTGGGTGTCTTCTCTCCATGAAAAGGACAATTTGCCTTAAAATTTGCCCCTGCTTTTTTAACCTCAATGTAGTTGGAGATAATATCAACAATGTCCATGTTATTTTTGAGTTGTTCAATTGATGCGTTATCTATCATGCTCGTATTATATCCAATATGTTACTATAATAAGAAAAAACAAACACCTAATGGAAGGCAATTTTTGGACACTATTTTACCCGCCTATGATGACCCATTATTTTCTATCTTAATCATCATTGTTTTGGTGCTAATTGTCTCAATTAGTTCCCTTATTTTGGGCAACTATAAAGAGAAAAACCAAAGGAATTCATTACAAAAATTTTTAGGTGGTTTTAAAAAAGACAGAACCCTACTCAAAATTGAAGAACTCCCCTTTGAAGAGGCATTTATTAAGCCACTCACCCTTTTAAGCATTGCCTTTAAAAATCAAGGTGAATACCAAAAATCAATTAACCTAAACCTCTACCTCATAGACAATATTTCTAATTTTTATAAAAAAGAGCCACTCCTAGAAGAGCTAGGGGAAACCTACCTAAAAGCTGGATTTTTAAAACGTGCTAAACTTATATTTTTAGAAATTTTACAAAAACATCCTCGCAATAAAAAAGCCTTAAGATACTTGGGCATTGTGCTTGAACTTTTACATGAATTTGACCAAGCACTAGCAACCCTACAACCCTTAGCAATACTCGAAGAAGATACAAAAAGTTTAGAAGCACATTTTAAACTCTCAGCACTCTTAGACAATAAAAAACGCTCCAAATCAGAAAAAGTAGCCAAGTTACAAGCCTTCCTAGCAGAACAAGATTACCCTTATCGACGCATCATTAAAGCCCTCTTCTCTTTAGATTTAGAAGTTGCATGGCAAAGCATTGAAACAGATAAAATAGCCTCAATCCTTGATATTTTATGGTTTTTACCTGCTTCAAAACTAAACTTAGAAATCATCTCAAAGAGTCAAATACTATCAAGCATCTACCTAGCCAAAGGCTACATAGAACCAAACGATTTAACATTTAAAAGTAATATTTTTACCATAGACACCATGGTATCAGCCAAACAAAGTGGTAACGAACAGGTTGATTTATGTTTTAGTTATGTTTGTAAAAAGTGTAAAAATCATTTTCCCATCAGCTTTGAACGCTGTCCTAACTGTTATGCCATTGATTCCATTCAAGTTAAAGAGAGTTTGGTAGAAAAACATCTCAATAAAGGGTACTCTTTACTTTAACACTTCTCTGTACTCACCCTCATTAAACCTCAATTTTGCTATGATTACAAAAGCAAAAAGTACTTAAAAATAATAAGGAATAAAATACCATGAAACAAATTAAAGCACTCGAAAAGGCTTTAAACTATAAATTTAAAAGAGATAACCTCATCACCGAAGCACTTACGCACAAAAGTTATAAAAAACCTTATAACAATGAGCGACTTGAGTTCTTAGGTGATGCTGTACTTGACTTAATTGTAGGCGAATACCTTTTCACTAAATTCCCAAAAGAAGATGAGGGACTTCTCTCCAAAATTCGTGCCTCATTGGTCAATGAAAAAGGCTTTACCAAACTTGCACTCAACCTTAACCTTGGGGATTCTTTACTCATCTCTTTGGCTGAAGAGAATAATGAAGGACGTAGCAAACCCTCACTGCTTTCCAATGCTTTTGAAGCAGTCATTGGGGCGATTTATTTAGAATCTGGCTTGGAAGTTACGGCTAAAATTGCCATTAAGCTCATTGAAGATGCGTATGAAACCATTGATTTAAACTCGCTGTCAAAAGATTTTAAAACAACCCTACAAGAGCTAACCCAAGCCGACTTTGGCGAAACACCCAACTATAAACTTGTCCGTGCTTTTGGACCTGATCA
>Ga0256833_1001301_pt1 | contig 18506 bp, 16 predicted proteins | sample 356284metaG_FD_190535 | JGI IMG/M metagenome (GOLD analysis project Ga0256833, IMG submission 190535) | Hydrothermal vent microbial communities from Mid Atlantic Ridge, Atlantic Ocean - 356-284 | ecosystem: Environmental > Aquatic > Marine > Hydrothermal vents | place: Atlantic Ocean: Mid... | reverse complement strand
CACGTACCTATAACCCCTCACACCGTAGTAGGAGGTTGTCCTGGAGTAGACGACGGTTAAGACCACGCTAACCGGGGCCTCGAGTACGTGCTCCTGCTCTAGGCACGCCCTGTAGAGGGCCTCCCTATAATCGCCGGCCGCGAGCAGCTCGAGAGCGTGGGCCCCGGGGTTGTAGTGGTACACACCGGCCTCTAAGCCCTCCACCCCACCCTCACCGGCGACAATGTAGGCCTCGACGGGCTGGAGGGCGCCAGCGCTGGGGTAGGCCCTCTTAGGGCCTCCCCACCATGCCCTGCCGACCACCCCGAGGGTGTAGCAGAGGAGGGTCCCCACCTCCACGAGGCTGAGGGGTGCGCGGCTGTAGCTCCTCCTACTCCTACGCCTCCTGATGGCCTCTAATACATCCAAGCCGGATCCCTTGGGGGGCCTGGGGAGGGGGATCCTCTTGGCGCCCGGGTACTCCTTGTAGTAGTCCCTCTCGCGCCTTACGGTGGGCTCCCAGCCGTGGTAGCCGGGCTCGAGGCTCGAGAGCCTGTGGTAGAGCCAAGCCGGATCCCTCCTCTCGACGGCCTCCCACGCAGCTCCCAGGATCCTCGAAGCGTGGGGGCCCCGGAGGGCCTCGCAGACCCTAGAGCAGTCCCTAGCCGTACCCAAAAGCCTCCCCCTAGAGGCTTCTGTGGGGTCATGAGGTAATGCTTTTCACCCACCCGCCCTCTCTATCGGGTGCGGTGTCGAGGGCTGCTCGACCTGGAGCCCCATACAGTGGCTAGGGATCTACTGGTGGCGCTCCCGCTGGCGGTCTGGTCTCTAGCTGTTGTCTACGGTACCAAGCCCCTCTACCACCGCATGAGGAGGCGCGGGCTCCCGCATAATGTGGCGGTATACTATAACAGGAAGATCATACACAGCGCCGCCGGCGGCGTCGTCGCCCTACTCACCCCCTTCGTGTTCAGGGAGCCGGTGATACCGGCTATCTCAGCGTTCCTGCTTGGAGCCTTCCTCCTCCACGCCCGTAGGAGCGGGAGGCTCATGTACTGGTTCCAGGTGCCCGAGAACAGTTACGAGGTGAACTTCACCATAGCATGGGGTCTCAGCCTCCTAATCCTCTGGCCCATCCTAGGCCCGAAGCTTGCCGTGCTGCCAGCGCTCTTCATAGCCTTCGGCGACGCTGTGACGGGCGTGGTTAGGAACACCCTATTCAAGAGGAGGACGAAGCACTGGGCAGGCAACGTGGCCATGCTGGCTGTGGCCGCGCCACTCGGCTACGCCTACGGCGGCCTCCTCGGCGCGGTTGCGGGCCTCATAGCCAGCGTCGTGGAGCGCTACGAGTTCCCACCAATCGACGACAACCTACTCATAGCCCTCGCCTCCCTAGCAGTTCTCGTAGCCCCCGCCCTGCTGAGGATCCCCTAGGAGGTGGAGAGGACTAGCTCGATGGGGTACGATGCCTCGAACGTCGCCGCCCCCCTAATCGTGGAGTTGAAGAGTAGGCGTATACTACACCTAAACCCACTCGCAGTTGAGGCGTATAGCTCCACCCTGTAGGCCAGCCAGGGGGGCTCCCGGGGCATCGCCTCCAGGGGGGAGGTGGCGTTACTGATAAGATTCGAGCCCTCCACCTCTATTGGGGTCGAGTTACCCTCATTACTCTCGAGCCACAGGGATATAACGCCCTCCCCGGAGCAGTTGGCATCGCTAACGGCTAGGAGCGCCTCGGGGCCTCTAGTGGAGTTGCTGTAGACGTATAGTATGGCCCCCTCGAATGACTGGAATGCGTAGACGTCACCACCCAGTACCAGGGGGAACCTCTCCTCCACTACCAAGTCCCCGTTAGCGTCTAGGATCTCTATTGTGGCGTTGGGTATTATGTAGGCGCTCCTATAGCCTGGCTGCTGCGTTAGGTCCACGCGTGGCGCCCACACGGGTATGCTCGCCACCCCATTACCGCCCGCCGTGGCGTTTCCGACGACGTCCCCGTTAGAATCGAGGAGTACGGCCTCCCAGCCCTCGGGTAGATGAGTGACGTTGACTAGCCAGGGCTCCCCGTTCACTGTGACCAGCAAGTTGTCATAATACACGTAGCCTGTGAAGCCCTGTGAAGCGTAGGCTAGGTAGTAGCCGATACCGACTGTGAGTGGCTCAACCCTATCCGCAGCCGGTATGGAGGCGTTGACTGTGTATGACAGGTTCCACTGGGCGGCCCGCCAGGCTGAGGTGTCGAGCACAGCGACGTTTTGCGCCAGGTAGTAGTACTCTAGTGTATAGCTGATCCCGTGGCCCGCCAATGAGAGGAGGCTCCACGTGGAGTTAGTTGCGTTGTAGAAGTATATCGTGGAGTTCAAGGTGTCCCCGCTTCTGAAGTAGCCTGTAGAGTCCAGCCAGCCCACTGTGTAGATGCTCGAGTTCTGCGGGTCACTGGGCCCCCCTATGTAGACTGCGTCGACGTAGAAGGACGCGCTGACTATGTCATCGTTTATGAGGGTCGTAAACGTGAACGGGGTTCTCCACGTCAGATAAGCCACGTAGACCCTGCCCCCCCGAGCCAGGTAGCTTGTCAGGTTGAGCCCGCCCACGTAGGCGACGCACTCCCCCCCGAAACCGCTTCCCCCCTGCTGGCCAGCGTCTATGTACACAGCCCCCGCCTGTTGGTCGTAGAACCAGGAGCAGGTGGCATTCACGAGTGCCCCGGAGGCGAACGGGTTCGAGTCGAAGGAGTTATAGTAGACAGCTGTCCTGCGCTCAAGGACTATCCTAGGGGAGGCGTTAACCTCGACGACAGCGCTAGTGCCCCCATCAGACAGCGTGACACTGACCCCCGGGGTCCCGGGGGCCTCGAACCAGAGGAGGGGCCCCTCAACGTCTAGGCTTCCCGTGAGTATCCTGGCGACGTAGCCGCTAGCCGCCGCTACCACTGCTAGGGCTATTATGACCGCTAGGGTGGCTGGGGCTCTCCTCACTGGGGCCCCCGGGTGTAGCGGGGCTCCGCCTCGAGCCTTAAGGCCTCGTAGAGCGGGAGGGAGGCCGCCGCTATCAGCCCCAGTGAGATCAGGAGCGCCCCCGGCACTCCTAACACACTCCTAGAGAGGATCCTGGCGTATAGCGCGTATGCGGGCCCGTATACTACTAGCGGCGGCTCGAGGTAGAGGTGCCCGGCTAGCGTGTCGACTATGCCCTTCAGGGGTAGCAGGGGTAGAACCCCGGCTATTATCGCCCTCAGGAGGGAGTAGAGGATTGTGACATTCACAGCCGTGACTGCGAGCGAGGCTGATGCCACCTCCAGGTGTAGCCTGAGCCTCTCCCGGCCCGCTAGGAGGCCCCCCAAGCTGTAGGCTGAGAGTACGAGGGGGAAGACAGACCCCATAACCAGCGCTAGCGCCAGGGTTGAGACGCTCTCAAGCACCCTCACAACGGCCTCGCGGCCGAAGATTCTCAGCGAGTACCCTGAGAGGTATATCACCCCCTCCACGTTCCGGCCCCTAACTATGACCACGGGGCTCCAGGCGACGCTCATGGTTAGAGCTGATATCACCGTCGATATTAGGAATGAGGAGGCTAGCAAGAGCCTAGCCCTTAACATGGACCTCCACCACCTGAGACCTATTGACGCCTAGGAACCTGTAGCTAACCACGAACCTGTAGGTGCCCGGTGCAAGCCCGGAGGGCCTGCATGACCACGTTGAGGCTGCCGGTATCACGTGGCTGCATGCAGCGGCGACCCCGGCCCCCACGCCTGCCTTGATAATTGTGACTCTAACCTTTACTGGCACGGGGTTATCGTTCTCCACGACGACTCCACCATCGACAGCCCTAACCCTCGGCTCGCTCCAGTAGAAGCTAGCGCCTACATCACTCACTAGCACGCCCCCCGAGAGTCTGAGGACACACGTCAACTTCAGGATCTGGAGCACCCGAGCGGGGGGCTTTGGTAGGACCGCAGGGTCTACCCTCCTCCCCGACCAGAGCCTCTCGAGGAGCTGCCCGGGTAGTTTCACGGCGAGCGTATCCCCGGGGACGATCCTGGCCTTGAGGGCTGTGTAGTTACTGGTCACGCAGTAGGCTACCACGATTCGGTACCCGCCGAGGCTGTAGTGAATCGTGACTATCCTCGATGACGGGTCGAACCCCACGTCCTCTAAGGTCATGTTCGGTCTAGCGATGATTGGGGGTGAGGGGTCGACGTAGGAGAGGCCTATCACTACAGCGTCGAAGATAAGGTAGGAGAGCAGGAGCGTAAGGGCGACTAGGCCGGTGGGGATCCTCCCCCACTCCAAGCCCCTGAACGACGAAACCACATAGGCGGCCGCGGCCGCTATGAAGAGGGGAACCCAGGCATATACCGGTACCCTCAAGGCGACCCTATACCTTAGCCTCGTGAGGGGGATAGGCGGATCCGGTCTAGGGTTAGCGTCGCCCTTTGTTATAGCGTATGAGCCGCTGACACGGAGCAGCCTATGGACTATACAGGCCGTCGACAACGCCTTGGGTAGGCACCACACTACAATATCGCCCGGCCGGGGGTGGAGCACCCGAGCGCTGACACCGATTACCAGATCCCCGGGCCTCAGCGCTGGCTGCATGGAGTTACTCGTAACCACCATGAACGCTACTGGGAGGTGGAGGAGCTTGCCCAAAAAAAGCGTGAGGAGCAACGCATACGCTAGATGTGGGGTGAGGCCTCCCCTCATAGCCTCTATCCTCTAGGGGTGCCCCTAGCCGCTCTACCTGGGGGTCTCGCCGGTCGACTGCGTCACGTAGAAGCCTACCGCGAAGCTAGTTGTACCCTGCGCGGTTCCAGTTAGCTCCAGGTCTAGCTGTAGGGCGGTTCCAGGCCTCATCTTTATGGGGCCTAGTGTTGCAGAGGAACTCGTCAGGTCGAGGGGGCCGATTAGGTCGCCCGTAGTTGCGTTGTATACCAGTAGCTCGGCGTCAGAGAGGTACTGGGTCGAGGCGGCCGACTCGACCTTAAGGTAGACGTACACGACTGGATCCGTTGCAGTGCCGTTGTAGCCGAACCCGTAGAAGTCCTTTATGTACCATCTACCCACAGTCACGGGCACATTGACCTGCAGGCTGCCGTAGAGCGTGTAGGTCGTGCTGTTCGAGGTCCACTGGCACACAGGCGTGGATGGTGTGACGCTTATGGAGTTCGTCCCGTAGGTTGGAGCGTTATAGTTGGTTCCAGCCTGGGGTAGGGGTATGCCCTGCTCGACAGCGCTGCTATAGAAGCCCGTGCACGCCGCGCCCTTAGCGGATGTTGCGGGTGCAACCGTCACGCTGCCCTGGAGCACCCTGACGGCGAAGGCGGCGGCGCTCGCTAGGGCTGCAACCGTTGCTACAGCGATTACGAGGAGTGGAACGAACCTCTTAGCGTTACCCGCCTTCAAGGCGCGGACACCCTACCCGCGTTCCATTAGCCAATCTAGCGTTTGTAGTCGAGAACAGGGTTTGCCCAGGGGGGATAATTTGGTTTGCCTCATGGCATGTAAAGACCTATAGGCCCCCGAGCACCTCACCCCCAGGGCTAGGCGGGGATGAGGATCTGCCCTAGATGCGGTAGGGAGACTAGCGCCGTGATAAGGGGGCTATGCCCCAGGTGCTTCGCCGAGGTGTACGGCGTCGCCAGGGTACCCAGGGAGGTCAGGGTTGAGGCCTGCAGGTACTGCGGCGCCGTGAGGCTGGGGGGGCGATGGGTAGACTCGGGCGGCACGTTCGAGGGCGCCGTCGACTCGGTCGTTAGATGGCTCTCCGAGAGGCTGCAGCCCGTCGAGCCCCTCGCCGGGGTTAGGGTGGAGTCTTGGGAGGCCCTCACGAGGCCGGACTGGAGCACTAGGATCCTCCTCAGGCTCAGGGGCTGGACTCGTGGGGGCGTCGAGGTTGAGGGGGAGGCCGTTACCACGGTGAGGCTCGAGCCCAGCATATGCCCGCGCTGCAAGACTAGGGTCAGCGGCGAGTACGAGGTCCTAGTCCAGGTCAGGGGGGCCCCGGCTGGGAGGCTCTCGAGGCTCGTCGAGGAGGCGGTCAGGAGGGCCGGCGTCGGGGATGCGGTGATAGAGGTTTCCGAGTCCAGGGATGGGGTGGACGCGTACCTAACCCATAGGGGGGCGGCGCGGAGGCTACTCAAGGCCCTCCAGAGGCTAGCGCCGCTAAGGGTTGCAGGGCCCTATAGGGAGTTCGTGGGCCTCACTAGTAGGGGCAAGAGGAGGACCCGGGACACCTACGTGGCGAGGCTGGCTGGCGACCGCTAGGATCCAGGGGCTCCCCCGCGGCCTCGCCCCCCACCACTTATAGGCCCTGGCCGGGAGCGCTACCTCACTGGGTGGTGGAGGTGGGGTACCCAGTCATACCCTACAAGCCCCGGCTCAGCGGCGAGACGGATCAGCCCCTGGAGAAGCAGCTCGTCGACCTCGAGAGGCTGGAGGCCGAGGGGTACATGAGGATCGTCCACCACGGCGGCGAGAGGGGGTACCACATAAAGCTCGTGTTGAACGATAGGGAGGCTATATCGCTCTTCGTGTGGAACGAGAAGGCGTTCAGGGGGCAGAACACGCTCGCTAGGAGCTATGGAGTCATACCCATCGAGGAGATAGAGGTCGACGAGGAGGAGGGCGACAGACTCATAGCGGAGGGCAGCTATAGGCTATCCCGCGGCATCCTCGAGCTAAAGGTTGAGAAGACATATGACGAATCCATAGTGAAACCCTGCATATGCAAGTACAAGCTGAAGCTTAAGGGCGTCAAGGAGTACATGTCACCCAAACACGGCCACTCCGCTAGGCCAGAGTACTTCCTGATCAAGACAGGCTAGGATCCCCCCAGCGGGCCCTGGGAGGCGGCGCCGTTAATACATCCGCCAGGGCCCCCACCAGCTGGGGGTGGGGGGCTTGGGTGTTAACCTTAGGGAGCTCATCCCCGAGGGGGCCCGCAGGACTATAGAGTTGAAGGCCCTCAGCGGCAGGGTCGTCGCCCTGGACGCCTATAACATGCTCTACCAGTTCCTCGCGGCTATAAGGCAGCCCGATGGCACCCCCCTCATGGATAGGCAGGGCCGGGTGACGAGCCACCTAAGCGGCCTCTTCTACAGGACTATAAACCTCGTGGAGGAGGGCTTGAAGCCCGTCTACGTGTTCGACGGTAAGCCCCCCGAGATGAAGAGGGCCGAGTTGGAGGAGAGGATCAAGAGGAGGGAGGAGGCCGCCCGCCTCTACAGGCAGGCCCTCGAGGCTGGGAGGCTGGAGGAGGCTAGGAAGTACGCCCAGGCCACCGGCAGGCTGACCAGTGATATGGTGGAGGAGTCTAAGAGGCTCCTGGGAGCGATGGGGATCCCCTACGTCCAGGCCCCCGCGGAGGGTGAGGCTCAGGCCGCATGCATGGCTGCGTGGGGCGACGCCTGGGCGGCTGGCAGCCAGGACTATGACAGCCTCCTCTTCGGGGCCCCGAGGCTGGTGCGCAACCTGGCCATAACTGGTAGGAGGAAGCTGCCTGGGAGGGACGAGTACGTCGAGGTTAAGCCTGAGCTCATAGAGCTTGAGGCCCTCCTAAAGGCTCTAGGGATAACCAGGGAGCACCTGATAGTGATAGGGATCCTCCTCGGCACGGACTACAACCCCGGGGGTATCCGCGGCTACGGCCCCAAGACGGCCCTGAGGTTCGTTAAGGGCCTGAGGGACCCCCTGGAGGCCCTCAAGAGGCTCCACGCGCAGGAGGCTGGGGTCGACCTGGTAAAGATATTCGAGTACTTCAGGAACCCCCCGTGCACGAGGGATTACAAGGTCGAGTTCAAGCCCCCCAATGAGAGGGAGATCTACAGGATACTAGTGGAGGAGCACGACTTCAACCCAAACAGGGTCGAGAAGGCGGTTGAGAGGCTTAGGAAGGCCTACAGGGAGAAGCTCAGGGCCAGGCAGTCCAGGCTCGACAGGTGGTTCGGCTAGGCGAGGCGGCCAGGCTCCACGACGGCCCTCTCATGGACGACCTCGCCCACGAGCGCCCCGCTCGAATCCCTCACTCTGGCGTAGAGGAGGATCCTCGACCCCCTAACCGAGAGGATGAAGCCCTCCACCCTAACGCGGTCCCCCACCTTGACGGCCCTATAGTGCCTCACATCGGCCCTAACACCCACCGTTGTCACCCCGGGATCCCCGAGCACCCTGTCCAGGCACTCCCTAAGAGCGGTCTCAACTATCAGTAGCATGCAGGGGGTCGAGAGCACCTTGACCCCACGCTCCGCCAGGTGGCCGGCCGAGTACTCCTCGGGCACTGTGACTTCCCCCGAGCAGAGGGGGCCCCCGACGGCGAGGGCCTCCAGCTTCGACGTGGGCGTTGATCCACTCATCCCCGACGCCCCAGTGGGGGTTGGATGGCCCGGTTTATTTAGCCCTTGAACCACGCGGCGCTGCTGGGGGTGGAGGGCAACGGCCTCGACGGATGTTAGGGTTGAGGACGTCATGAGTAGCCCCCCGATAACGGTTACCCCCGACACCACGGTCTACAGGGCTGCGATAGTGATGTCTGATAACAACATTGGGAGCCTCATAGTAGTTGACAACGGCGGCAACTTGCTCGGAATAATAACGGAGAGGGACATAGTTAGGAAGGTTGTTGCCAGGGCCCTAGACCCGAGGGAGGTGACTGTGGGGGAGGTCATGACTAGGAACCCCTACTACGTCACGAGCGACGACAGCATAGTGAGGGCGGCGGAGCTCATGGGGGAGCATGGGATAGGCCACCTGCCAGTGCTGGACCCGGAGACGCTGAAGGTCGTGGGTATGATATCGAAGAGGGATATAGTACGCATAGCGCCCGACCTGATAGCGACCACCTATCGCCTCTAGGCTTTTAGACCCCAAGGAGGCCCCCCGCTGTAGAGTGGGTGCGCCTGATGGAAGAGGTAGTCCTGAAGAAGGCATCCGAAGTAATGGACTCTAACCCGCCCATCGTGGACAAGGACGTCAGCCTCAGCCACGCACTCGAAGTGGCTGAGAGGGCTAAGACCGACAGGGTGATCCTAACCGAGGACGGGAGGCTTAGGGGGATCCTGACCCTCCGCAACGTTATATTCAAGCTGGGGACCGTGAGGACTAAGATGACCACCCCAACCTCCCTCCACGCCAGCAGCTTCTCATCGGAGCCCGTAGTAGCGGTGGGCCCCGACGACCCCCTCCTCAGGGCCCTGAGGGAGATGCTCGAGGGGGGCTTCACGAGCACCCCCGTAGCGGGTGCTGGCGGCGAGGTTCTAGGCCTGATCTCGAGGTGGGAGCTGGCCTCCCTGGTGGCCGATACCCCGGCCGCCGCTGACTTGAGGGTTAGGGACTACATGAGGACCCCCCCTGTCACCGTGACTCTTCAGACGAGGATCCTGCATGTCAGGCAGGTGATACAGCAGCACGACGTGAGCGTGGTCCCCGTGACCGAGGAGGGCAGGTTCGTCGGGGTCGTCGGGGTGGATGAGATAGCCAGGATATTCCTGAAGTACTACGAACTCTCTAGGGGGGAGCCTAAGAGGATAACGCCCCTGAAGTTCCTGGTAGCAGCCGACGCCATAACGCTCAGGCCCCCTAGGGTGGATCCCGACGCCAGCATAGCGGAGGCGGCAGCCCGCATGGCTAGGGAGAGGTATAGGGCGGTAGTAGTCATAGACGCCGATAAACCCGTAGGCATTATATCGGGGATAGAGCTTGTCAAAGCGGTCCTCCAAAGGTAGGGGTGGCCAGGCAGGGGAGGCCCGCTTCATAGTAGACACCATGCTAGGCGATGTAGCCAGGTGGCTCCGCCTCATGGGGTACGACACCCTATACTCGAGCAGATACGAGGACTGGGAGATCCTCAGGGCAGCGGAGGAGGAGGGGAGGATCATAGTAACCATGGATAGGGGCCTATACTCCAGGGCCCGGAGGAGGGGGCTGAGGGCGGTCCTCGTATCGTCATTCGAGACTCCCGCGAGGCTTGCTGAGGTGAGCCTCCAGGCCCCCCTGAGGCTTGAAGCCGACCCCCGTCGCAGCAGGTGCCCCGAGTGCAACTCCCCCCTCGTGGAGGTGAGGGATAAGTCCAAGCTCAGGGGTAGGGTGCCTCCAGCCGCCCTCGAGGCCTACGATGTCTTCTACGTGTGCCCCCGATGCGGTAAGGTGTACTGGGAGGGGAGCCACTGGAGGAACATTAGGAGGATCCTCGAGGAGGCCAGGGAGATCCGCGGGAGGATCCTCCGGGAGGCTGGTGCGGTAAAGAGGGTAAAGAGGGTGGAGGGGAGGAAGCAGGCTTAGGGAGGCTACTTCCTAGCCAGGGCTACAGCCGCTATTATTATGATTATTATGACTATTATCACGGCGGCCCAGACCGCGGCCCTGCTCTTATGCTTCGCCGTTGTCGTAGTTGGAGTCGCTGTTCCAGTGGTTCCAGTGGTTGTAGCTGTGTTTGTAGTCGTGTGAGTCGTGGTTGTAGTGTGGGTGGTCGTTGTAGTCGTGGTACTCGTTGTTGTGCTGCTTGTCGTGGTCGTCGTCTTGAGGTAGCTTATAGTCGGCGTTGGCAGTACGGGCTTCGGGGTCGTCGGGCTGGTGACCCACCACTTGAACCACTTTATCATGTTAGTCACGAACTTCGGCCCGTCCAGCTGGACGCCGTGGTAGTACCAGGTCCACGTGGGGGCGTAGTCGCCGTAGGGCGACTCGCCGCTCACGACTATTATGTCGTCACCCTTCACCTCGGCGGCTAGCATCACGAAGGTCCTGTTAACGTCGACCGTGGGGTCGTAGAGGACCAGCGGCGGCGGGTTGTTGTCGGCTATGTAGGCCGTGTTGTAGGTCCACACTATCCTTATGAGGCCTGGGAAGACGTCCTTGACGGGGTCGTGGTATTTGCCGTTGGAGTCCTGCCATATCACAACGTCGGGCCCGTGATATAGGACGGGCTTCGTTATACCCTGCGCTATCATGTCGGTGTGGAAGCCTGGGGCCTCGTCGGGCGCCACTATGCCTAGAACCCTGTAGAACGCCTTGGCGTTGTGTACGCCATCGTAGACCGAGCCGTACTCGAGGCGCAGCCTGGCGCCTATGGCTACTAGGAGGCTGTTAACAGCCTTCTGACTCTTAGGGCCGCCTCCATAGTCGCTGTCACCCGCTACCCAGAGGACCCTCTTACCCGTTGCCAGCCACTTCGTTATAGCAGCTATCTCGCTCGCGCTGAAGCTTGTGGTGGGCTGGCCTATTATGAGGACGTCGACATTCTTGAGTATGTCATACGTTATACTATTGTTTATGAATACGAACTTCGCTATGCTACTCAGGTTACCCACTATATAGTTGACATCCTTGTGGCTCTCGCCGTGGGAGAAGTCTAGGGCCACCACTATCTTCCCGCCCTCGGCGGCGTGGGCCGGCGCAGCCAGGTAGGCAAGCGACGCCGACGCAGCGAGGACTACCAGTGCGACCGCGAGCACTCTAAGAGCCGGGGCAGACATCGCCTACACCCGGGGGGCTTCCCCGCGGGCCCCCGCATATACGGGGATTTTAAGGGGTTGGCCTACGTCACTCCCCCCGTTGCTGGAGCCAGCAACGCGGGAGGGCTTCACAGCGTTTAAACCCCGATGCTCCAAGGTGCCAGTTGGTGGTTCCCCCATTGAGTAGGGCTGGAGTCGCAGCCGTAATAATAGTAGTACTAATAGTGATAGGCGGTGTTGCTGCATACTACATACACTCCTCGAGGGGGGCGGGTGCAACCACCTCAACCACTACGAGCCCGACAACCACGCCGGGTACCACGACTACTACAAGTACTACGGGCTCCCCGACTACCACATCCGCGGCCTCCACGGCATATAAGGAGTACCCCTGGCTCCCCGAGCTTGTGGAGCTCGCGAAGAAGAGGCACGCCATCTACAAGAGTGTGACCCTAGTGATAATAACCAGGCACGACGCCAACATACAGAGGCACACTAGGGAGCTATTCCTCAAGAGCCCCGTGGCTAAGGCCCTCAATATAACCGATCTCAAGTTCGTCCAGCTAGGCCCCACGCTCTGGCTCACCTACCTCGAGAGGGCGAAGGAGAGGGGGCTCAGCTACGATGTGGCCTGGGGAGGCGGGCCCACGATATTCAACCTCATAGACAGTAAGGGCTTCCTAATGCCGCTCAACGTTAAGGAGCACCCGGAGTTCAAGGCCGTCCTCTACGAGTTCAACAAGCTGCCCAAGAAGTATGGTGGTGTGCCAACATACAAGGTTGGGAGCGACGGCTACATACACTGGATAGGAGCTGCAGTCTCAAGCTTCGGTTTCACAGTCAACAAGCAGGTGGCCAAGGAGCTGGGGCTACCAATACCCCAGACGTGGGCGGATCTGGCCAGCCCGATTTACGCGAAGTACCTCCCCAACAAGCCGGTCTTGGGAGGGGCTGACCCCACTAAGAGCACGAGCAACACTAGGATATACGAGATCATACTCCAGGCCTACGGCTGGGATAAGGGCTGGCAGATAATAACGCGCTTCGCCGGCAACGCGAAGATCTACGATGCAAGCGACGCGGTCAGGGACGCCGTTATAAGGGGTGACATACTGGCTGGGCTGACTATAGACTTCTACGGCTACATAGCCATGCACCAGAACCCCAACACGGTCTACATAATACCGAAGGGCCTCTCAATAGTGAACCCCGACCCCATAGCGATACTCTCAACAACCCACTACCCCATCAGGGCGGCGGCCTTCATGGCCTGGGTTCTAAGCGAGTACGGTGGCCAGCAGATATGGCTCTACAGCGACGTCAACAGGCTCCCCATAAACCCGAAGGTCTTCAACACGCCGCTGGGCGAGAAGAGGACCGACCTCAAGACCATATGGTACAAGGTGCAGAGCATCTCCGGGATAAACTTCAGCGATGCGAGGGCGGAGAGCTGGGAGTTCGCGATGCAGGAGTACTTCCTCGCAACCCTAGTCAAGCCCCACGCCCAGCTACAGGCCACCTGGGCAGCCCTAGCCAAGGCCTACCTTGAGGGTAAGATAACCAAGCAGCAGTTCGACGAGCTAGCCGCCAAGCTGAGCGAGCCGCTGACATTCAAGGATCCCTTCACCGGTAAGATGGTGAAGTTCACGGAGAGCTACGCCGCCCAGATAAACAAGAAGCTACAGCAGGCCGCCGTGCTCAACGCGTACCTCAAAGCGTGGGAGGACGCGGCTATAAATAGGTACAAGGAGGTATACAACGAGCTACAGAAGATCCTCCAAGGCGGGGGCTAGCCCCCTCTCCTCCCCTATTTATTCCCTGCCCCACGCCTACCCCGCCGGCGTGGCCGCGGGGTAGGGGGATGCGTTTCTACACCGCGCTGCTGGGAAGGAGGCCTAGAGTCAGGGACGTGGCCGCGGCTGGCGTGGTGCTCGCTGTAGTCTACTACGCGTATTACAGGGTCTACACGGCGGTGCACCACGCCGCCGCGCCTGGCAGGCTCGACCTACTCGTAGCCCTAGCCGCTGCGGGGGTCCTCGGGTACATCGCCTACCGGGAGGGCCTGGATCCCTACAGGTTGAGGTTCTCCTCGAGCCTAGGCTTCCTAGCAATCTACGGGGGCCTGGCTGTAGGGCTCATAGTACTCCTCGGCCTGACGGGTGCCGCTGGAGCCTTCGCGGTGGCGTTGACCCCCCTCATCGCTGCTACCACGGCAGCCCGCCTCTCGGGGAGGGGCGGCGGCTCGAGGGAGGCCGGATCCAGGGATCCCCTGATCCTCGGGTTTGCAGGCTTCTCGCTGGCATACCTGCTACTCTTCCTCCTCGCCCCCCTAGCTCTCCTCCTAGGCTATTCCTTCCTGACACCCCACGGCATAGGATTGGACTGGTTCAAGTCGATACTGAATGACCCGACCTACGTTAACCCCGCCGGGGTCCCCGGGGATAGGGCTATAGTCATACTCTCGACGCCTACGGGTAAGGAGGTAATAATAAAGGGGCGGGACCACGGGATCATACTTAACTCCCTCATAAACTCGACTATAGTCACGATAGCGACGACTATACTCGGCACCGCCATAGCCGCTGTCATGAGCCGCTACAGCTTCCCGGGCAAGGAGGCCTTCAAGGTGCTGGTGCTGATACCCATGCTCGTCACCCCCTTCATAAACGCCTACGCCATAAAGACCCTCGTGGGCCACGGGGGCCTCATCTCGCTGGTGACGTGGAGGCTCTTCCACTTCAGGCTCCAGGTGACGGGCCTCGCTGGTGTGAGCCTAGCGCAGATAATGGCGTTCTACCCGATAGTCTACCTGAACGCCTACGCCAGCTTCGCCAACGTAGACCCGACCATGGAGGAGCAGGCCGAGAGCCTGGGAGCGCGGGGGCTGAGGCTCTTCTTCGACGTCACCCTCCCCCTGGCACTGCCGGGTATCATGGCTGGGAGCACGCTGGTATTCATATACAGCCTCGAGGACCTAGGCGCCCCCATAGTGTTCCAGCAGATGAACATGATGAGCCCGACTATATTCCACATGCTACTAACGGAGTACGGCTCCGTGATGCCGGAGATAGCGGCGCTCGGCGTTATAATGCTATTGATAGCCCTGACAGGCTTCCTAGCCGCTAAGAGCTTCGTGGGCCTGAGGCCCTACGCGATGCTCAGGGAGAGGATAGGGGAGAGGGCCCCCAGGAGACTCGGCTGGAGGGGCCTCCTAGTCATGTACCTCGTCGTGCTCCCAATAATACTCTTCACAGCCTACCCCCAGATAGCCGTGGCCCTCATAGCGTTCAAGGCTATGGCGCCCTACGCATTCAAGTTCCAGCTAGGCCAGGCGACGCTCCACTACATGAAGGTCCTATTCTCCGACCCCGACGTGGCTAGGTACCTGAGGAACACGTTCACCTACGCCACCGTAGCCACGGGGATCATAGCGGTGCTAGCCCTGGCTACAGCGTATGCCGCTGCGCGGGGGAGGGGAGCCGTCCTGGAGGCGCTTGACGCCATAGCGACCCTCCCGCTGGCAATACCGGGCCTGGTGGTGGCTGTGGGCTACTTCATATTCTTCGGGTGGCTGGCCCAGGCCCTCCACGTGGAGGCTGTTGACCCCGTCAACCCCAACTTCGTCGCAGCCATACCCATAATCATAGCGTTCTCCGTGCGTAAGCTGCCCTTCGCCGCTAGAGCCGCCTACGCGGGCCTCCAGCAGCTGAACGTATCGCTCGAGGAGGCCGCCATGAGCCTCGGGGCTGGGAGGCTCCAGGTCCTGAAGTCGATAGTGCTACCCCTGGTCGGCGTGAGCCTCCTAGCCGGGAGCATGATAAGCTTCATCTACTGCGCAACCGAGGTCAGCGTCAGCGTCACCATAGGCAACCTGAACCCCACATACTCGCCTATGACGGCCTACATGCTGAACCAGTTCGTCGGCGGGACGGCCGGCAACATACCAATAGTGGCTGCCATGGGAGTCGTGCTCATGCTCGTCCAGCTGGCGGCGATACTCACGGTGAACACGCTCCTCAAGCAGAGGTACAGCTTCATAGGCATCTAGCCCCGCGGCCCGGGAGGGGTGTGAGGCTTGACGAGGGTCGAGCTGAGGGGTGTGACGAAGAGGTTCCGCGGGGTAACAGCGGTAGACGGCGTCTCCTTCTCGGTTGAGAGCGGGGAGTTCTTCGTGATACTAGGCCCGAGCGGCTCGGGTAAGACCACGACGCTCAGGATCATAGCGGGATTCGAGGCCCCCGACGAGGGCAGGGTCCTCTTCGACGGTGAGGATGTGACGGAGAGGAGGCCATACGAGAGGGGTACGGCGATGGTGTTCCAGAACTACGCCCTATGGCCCCACATGACGGTCTTCGACAACATAGCCTTCGGGCTGAAGATCAGGAAGGTCCCCTGGGAGGAGATAAGGAGGAGGGTCAAGTGGGCCCTCGAGCTCGTGAGGCTCGAGGGCATGGAGGACAGGTACCCCCACCAGCTGAGCGGGGGCCAGCAGCAGAGGGTCGCCCTGGCCAGGGCCCTCGTCGTGGAGCCCAGGGTCCTCCTGCTAGACGAGCCCCTCAGCAACCTAGACGCGAAGCTTAGGGTCGAGATGAGGGAGGAGCTTAAGAGGCTTCAGAGGAAGCTCGGAGTCACAACGATATACGTTACACACGACCAGGTCGAGGCCATGACGCTGGCGGATAGGATAGCCATACTCAACAAGGGCAGGCTACTCCAGGTCGGGAGCCCGCAGGAGGTGTACTTCAACCCCGCGAACCTATTCGTGGCGGCCTTCATCGGTAGGAGCAACATCTACGAGGCCAGGGTGACGGGGTCTCAGGGGGGCTACGTGGAGGTCGAGGTGCCAAGCCTCTCCACTAGACTCTACGGCATCCCGGCCCCGGGCCTCGAGGGTGGGGGGGAGGCCTACGTCTCGATTAGACCGGAGTTCATCAAGCTACACCCGCCCGAGGGTGGGGGAGGCTATGCTAGCGTTGAGGCCTCCCTCGAGATGCACATGTTCCGGGGGGACAGGGTCGAGGCCCGCTTCAGGCTGCCTAGCGGGGCGAGCTTGATAGCCTTCCTCGACCCCGAGGAGAGGCTCTCGGTGGGGGCGAGCTACAGACTCTACGTGAGGTACGACCACGTGAGGGTGCTACCGCCGCCCAGGAGCCCCCACGAGGAGCCCGACTAGCCCCTCCCCCTCCCGGCCACGCTAAATAGTCCCCCGGCCCAGCCCTCCCCCGGGTGCCCCTGTGTGAGCTGGAGTAAGCGCCTCCTAGCGGGGGCCGTGCTCCTAGCAATCATCGTGGTTCTCGCACCAGCAACAACCGCCCTAGCACCCCCCAAGAGCCCGGAGGAGGGGCTGGGGCCCCTCGTGAGCCCGGTGCCCGCGCTGCCCGAGGCCGTGAGGCCCGGATCACCCTGGAGCCTCGCCGCCTACAAGCCGGTCTCGAAGGTTATGCTTGTCCGGGTGTACTATGAGCCCGGTAAGGGTATAGAGGTGGCTAGGATCAACATCACCCCCACCCTCGAGCTCCACTCGGGCAACCTATACGCCTACCTAATCAAGGAGTCCCCCAAGGAGCCCGGGGTCTACGATGTATACGTTGTCTACAGTGACGGCTCGTCATCCTACGCCCCCAGGGCACTCTGGGTAGTCCCCCCGAAGCCCCTGGATCACATAGTGGTCGCCCACCTGAGCGACCTCCACTTCGGGACCGGCGACGCTAACTACAAGCTCACGAGCTACCTCCTCGCACAGCTCCTAGGGGCGCAGCTGATAATCAACACCGGCGACGAGGCGGACACCGCGGATGTTGGCCAGTACCTCCAGAGCCTGGCGTACCGCTACGAGTTCGCCTACCCCCTACCCGAGATACTGGTCCCAGGCAACCACGACTACCCGCCGAAGAACTTCTACAGGTTCTACGGTAACACCACCATCGTCTGCTGGAGGCCCCTCCCCTGGCTCCTCATAACGGGCGGCTACACCTGGGAGATAGGCCACTTCAACGAGGCCCAGCTAGCCGCGGTGGCCAAGTGCCTCGAGGATAACAAGGACGCCAGCGTTAAGATAATGCTAATGCACCACCCAGTCTTCTACTGGCAGGGCCACGTGAAGCTCCCACCCAACTACCCATTCAAGGACCCCCACAAGGATCGCCATAGCCCCCTGAGCTACTACTGGGGCTCCCCCGACTCGCTGCAGAAGGGCCTGGTCAGGGAGCTCCTGACTCTCGTGGTGAAGTATAATGTAACAATAGTCATGGCCGGCCACATACACAGGGACCAGTACGTCCTCTACACGCCGCCCCACGGTGGGATCCACTTCTTCATAACCACGACCAGCTCGGGCCACAGCCTCGCGAGGCCGAACTACAATGGGATACAGATAATAGAGATATACAGGAACGGCACCCTGGGCTTCCCCTACGCCCCCAAGTCATTCATAGGCTTCGAGAACGCCAGCAGGGCGACCGTGTATAATAGCATACCCGTCGACCCACACCCCGCCAGGGCCCCAAGCGACTACGGCTACATATACGCGAGACTAGACGTCGGCCCCGGAGCCTATGTCCTCGAGCTGACGAACAAGTACTACGTCGACATTAACCGCGTCGCACTCATAGCGCTCCCAGCCCTCCACATAGAGGGCTTCTACGAGAAGGGGAGCGGCGGCGCGCACGTCGCCCTCCTAGCCGCGAGGAACGTGACGCTCCCCAACGGCGTTAAGTACACATTCCTAGCCCTCAACATCACCCTGCCAAGCAATAGCAGCGACGTAGTAGCGCTGGAAGCCGTGAAGGACGTGGAGGCCCCCACGGCATCGCTCGAGTACACGATACCCTCAAAGCCCAGGGCGGGCCAGCCCCTCAGGGTCTTCATAAGGATCAGCGACGACTCAACGGGCCTCAAGGGGCAGCCCCTAGTCGAGGTGGTCGACGACAAGGGTAGGAGCGTCCAGGCCCAGGTGCTAGCCTACCCAGACAAGATACCCGGGGACCTCTTCCTCTACATACCAAAGACCCCCTCCGACTCTAGCTACCTCATAGTGAGGCTCTCCATGAGCGATCCACTCGGCCACAAGGCGGTCAGG
>Ga0256833_1001300_pt1 | contig 18510 bp, 17 predicted proteins | sample 356284metaG_FD_190535 | JGI IMG/M metagenome (GOLD analysis project Ga0256833, IMG submission 190535) | Hydrothermal vent microbial communities from Mid Atlantic Ridge, Atlantic Ocean - 356-284 | ecosystem: Environmental > Aquatic > Marine > Hydrothermal vents | place: Atlantic Ocean: Mid... | reverse complement strand
GCCTGACTGAGCCCCTTAACCACATCTTTCACCCCGCCAGCCCCAGCAATGGATGCATATTCCCTGGAAAGTAATGCCACACTGTCTATTTCCATTTAAAGGCCACCTTTATCTCAACAGCAGTAGTAACACATACTGTCTTAACATGTTGGAAAGAACGTCTCAATCAATAGAATTCAAACTATTAAGTTCGCCACGGAGACATTGATATCCATTCTTCCAGGATGAGGCCAAATTTATAAAAAATCATGAGATAGAAAAACCTCGTAAACAAGGGTCCTTAGAAAAAATGTGTTTCTTGGCCCTTATGCGGTCCGATATTGGTGAAACTATCTTAACATATCTGTATTATGCTTATACTAACGAACTATCCTGCTTTAACTCATACGAGAAAGGAAAGGCTGTTATTATCAAACTGGAGAACAGGATCTGGCTAGAATAAGCGTACTCATTAAGAGAATAAGGCAACGGGACCTTCTTTTTAAAGGCCATAAGAAGATGTTCTTTAGGCCTTCACCCGCTCTCATAGAGACTATAAGCGAACTCATGGCCCCTTTAGTGCCAGAAAAGATTGAAGGGATGGATATCCTTATCAAACCCAATTTGCTAAAGGCAAAGGAGCCTCTTTGTACCACAAGTGCTCCCGTAATAATAGCCACTGCCATGGTTCTTAAAGAAAAAGGGGCAAGTGTCACTGTGGCAGACTCTCCTGCCTTTGGAAGTGCTCTTCAGGTCCTAAGGTATATGGGAGTCTACGACATTCTAAAAAGTATGGATGTAAAAATGGCCGACCTTTCAGATCCTGTGAAGAAATGCCTCCCCTGCGGCTTAAAGATAAGCATATCGAAGATGGCACTTGATGCTGATCTTATGGTTAACCTTCCACGGCTAAAGGCCCATTGCCAGACAGGAGTAACTGGTGCAGTAAAAAACCTGTATGGAACAGTTCCAGGCTTTAGAAAGGCGCTTTATCATATGATACGAGGAAGGGACGTGCCTCTGTTTTCAAGGATGATTATAGAGATCGGCATGCTTTTACCAAAACAGATAACAATCATGGATTGCTCAACTGTCATGCACGAAACAGGGCCGACTGGAGGAAAACCGCTATGGCTTGGAATCATTGCATCATCCAGTTCTGCCCATGCAACAGATACTGCAATCTATAAGATGATTAATGCCTCACCAGAATCGATACCCATATGGAAGGAGGCAAGAAAAATGGGAATAACTCACGCCTTTTGTGAAAATATAGATTATCCCCTTCTTAGTCCGAATGATGTCACTGAAGGAAGAGATTTTAAACTACCTGAAAGGCTAGACCCTATAACCTTTAACCCCATAAGGTTCGTAAGGGGACGCATAAAATCTGCCTTGAGGAAGATAGCCTGGTAGCCCTATAAAAAAATTCGACTCTATAAGCCATGGTAATAATTCATTTTTCCTTAATCTGAAAAGGTGACATTTTTTGACACATATACTGTCAATTTTAAATTTATTAAAAACTGTAACAAACTTAATATAATTTAGATAATTTTGGTCTTTAAAAGATATAAAGTTAAACTTTTCTCAATAACAAGCTTAACTAATATTGTTGACAAACACCAAATAATGAATTAATGTTTTAAAATTATATGAAACATCGGATATGGTTTACCCCTGCTGGTCCCTCTGTACCATCTCCAACAAAGACGACCAACATACCCACCTCCATCCTTCTTAAACCAGCAGGGGTTTTTTTATTTCAGAAAAAGGAGTCTTGTAATGGTTAGGGAAGTTCCTTCATTTTTACTCCTGTTTTTCTTGATATTCCCCCTTTTTTCCCCTGTAAGTGCTGACCAAATCAAACAAAAAAATAATCCTGACGAAATGAGCCAACAGACAGGATTCGCCCTTACCTTGACCTTGTATCAAAATGGGGCCCTATTTCATCACATTGGCTCCTTCTCTTTCAAACAAGGCTACAACTTAGTTTCTTTTAATGATGTTTGCCCAGAGTTGATTCCTGGCTCCATCTTTGTGGAAAGTAAGGATGCAAGGATCATATCTTATTCCTACAAGAAAAAATCCCTTACTGTCTCAAGGCTCCTGAAGGCCTTTTTGAATAAGGATGTATTTGTGAAGCCACAGGGTAAGTGTTGTGCAAAAGGAAGTTTTGAGACTGTCAAGCTTGTTGCATACCAGGGTGATAATGCCTTGGTAATGAAAGATAACAAGATACTTCAGGTGGATTCTTCCAGGATCGTTTTTCCATATCTTCCTTCAGGCCTTAAAACGCCTGCTAAAATTGACATACAGCTCGATGCACAAAAGGGGGATTCTTCCTTGGGGCTCCTTTATCTTTCCAACAAGCTTCGCTGGAAGGCAGACTATACAGGCATGCTTTCACGGGATGAAAGATCTATAAAAGTAGAATCCTTTGCCCTGCTCAAAAACGATTCCACCGCTTCCATTAAAAATGCAAGATTAAGATTGGTTGCTGGAGACGTAAATCTTTATCAGAGATCCAATTTTCCAGAAACCCGTCTTTACAGGGCAAAGGCATTGTCCATTGCCGAAAGGCCAAAAAGACAGGAACTTTTTGAATACCATCTCTATGACATGCCTGAAAGGGTCAGCCTTCTTCCTGGCCAAAGGAAACATGTCCTTCTTTTTGATGCAGAAGTGTTTCCATGTACAAAACGTCTGGTTCTAAGCTCTAACAGATACGTCTACTACAGGAGTGAAAATAGGGACATGAACAGGCTTCATCCAACTGTTCTCCTTGAGATTGAAACCTCCAAGAAAGAGAAAAAGGAGCCTTTCCCTGCAGGGATGTTCAGGGTTTACAAAAAGGATGCAGGCAACCAATCAATTTTTGTAGGTGAATACCAGATACCGTCCGTGGCCTCGGGCAACAAAATAGTGCTCGCCCTTGGAAAGGCCTTTGATATAACTGCCAGTAGGAGACAGACTGCATTTAAAAGATTAAAAAATGTTGGGCAAAACAATTACATTTATGAAAGCAGTTATGAAATCAGGGTTCACAACTCAAAGTCAAAGGTACAACAGGTTCTCGTAAGGGAAGAAATACCTGGGGATTGGAAGGTCATAGACGAAAACGTGCCACACCAAAAGGAGGATGCAAGACATTGCTCTTGGCTTTTGGAGGTGCCTGCTGAATCAACAAAAATATTAAGGTATAGTGTAAAGGTTATGGACTAATCGTGATGGTGGCCCTCTTTTTCCTCCTCTTCCTTTTTGGCTAACTGTGAAAGGTGTGCAAGTTTCTTATCAACCATGTGGTAAAGGGTGCCCTCTGGGTATCTTCCCTTCTCGTCTGCCACACCAGCCTTCATGCCAGTAAGAAGTTCAACGCCTTCATCCACGTTTTCAACGGACCAGACGTGAAATTTGCCCTCCTTAACGGCGTCCACTACATCCTGTCTCAAGTTGAGATCATGCCGGTTGGCCTTTGGAATAATGACTCCCTGTTTGCCAGTAAGGCCACGGGCCTTGCAAAGATCGAAAAAGCCTTCGATCTTTTGGGTTACACCGCCAACTGGAAGTATTTCTCCCTTTTGGCTCACTGCTCCGGTACAGGCCACGTCCTGCCTGAGTGGGACTTCTGAAAGCGCAGAAAGAAGTGCAAATAGCTCAGCACCTGATGCTGAATCGCCATCAACCATGCCGTAGCTTTGCTCGAAACAGATGGTTGCAGTCAGACTTAGGGGCTTTTCCTGGGCAAACTTCTGCCTCAGATAGCCTGCAAGTATCATAACACCTTTGGTGTGAATCTTTCCGCTAAGCTCTGCCTCCCGTTCGATATTCACTATGCCGTCCTTACCAAGACAGATGTTTACAGTGATGCGGGAAGGCTTTCCAAACGTGTAATCTCCAAGGTCATAAACAGCCAGGCCATTTATCTGCCCCACTGCAAGGCCATCTGTAGCAACCTTGATGATATCTTTTTCAAGCATCTCCTGGAGGTGTTCCTGATAAAGACTCGAACGATACCTTTTTTCATCAATTGCCCTTTGGACATGCTCCCTGGCTATGTGGCTGCTGCCTGCCTGCTCCGCCCAGAAATTGGCCTCTATTGCCACATCCTCCAACTCCGTAACCTTCAGGGTCAACTTGTCCTGGGATTCGGCAAGTTCTGAGGCGTATTCGATAAAACGGGCAACACCGCTCTTATCAAGGTCCTTTAGACCATTCTTGTTCCTTATGGTGGAAAGGACCTGAAACAGCTGATGCTGACGATCCTCTGTATTATCCGTTCTGGTATCAAGATGAGACTTTATCTTGAAAAGCTCCCGGAAATCCTCGTCCAAACTGTAAAGGAGCTGATAGAGATAGGGCTCACCCATAAGAATGATCTTTACATGTAGCTCTATTGGCTCTGGCTTTAGAGTCTTTGTGGTGAAAAGGCCATACTGTTCACCAGGGTCCTCTATTTCAAGCCTGCCGGTTCGAAGGGCCCTTTTTAAGGCCTCGTAAGAAAAGGGCCTTTTAAGAAGATCCATGACCTTTAGCACAAGAAAACCCCCGTTTGCCTTATGGAGGGCACCGGCCTTTATCATGGTAAAGTCTGTAAAAAGGGCACCAAACTGGGCCTGCCTTTCTATGACGCCAAAAAGATTCGGATAGCTTGGATTTGCCTCAAAAATAAAGGGCCTTCCCTTTGTTTCAGAGTGGTCAACAAGGACGTTGATGTCATACCTTGAAAAGCTGGGCCCCATTCCCGGCAGAGGAAAGGGTATGCCTGGAGGAGGCACGTTTTTCGAAGGAAGAAAATCCTGAAAATGGATAACCACGTCCTCAAGCACTTGGTCAAGATATATAGAAAGTTTCTCATAGCTGGAATATTTTTCCTTTAGAGGATCAATCAGTATCTGGGCAGTCTGTCTTGCCACCTGCCGGTCAAGATCCTTTAGCTTTTGTCGCACCTCCTGCTCGAGCTGATGAACCTGGCGCATGGCAGCACCCATCTGTCTATGAAGCTCCTCGCTTCTTTTCTTTAGATCGTCCTGTTCCTCCTGACTCATCTTGGAGATCTCTTCAGGGCTTAACGGGCTTCCATCTTCCTTTGCTGGTATCACCATCATCCCAGTTGGGTCTGCCTGGAGGATAAACCCCTTTTCCCTTACCTTCTTTTCAAGCTCTTCAAAGACCTCTGTCCTTTTCTTGTTAAACTCCCGTATCACCTCCTCTTTTCTCACAAGATATGTCTCACCCTCAAAGCTCTTTGGCATGTGGAGCCTTAGATTGTCTACAAGCTCTGCCATATCCTTTTTAAGCTGCATGCCGTTGCCAGGCTCAAGCATGATAGCAATGGGTACGTCAGGGTCCTGAAAATTATGGATGTAACAAATGTCTTTTGGGCGATGGCCATCGTCCTGAGCAAGCCTTTTAAGCTTTGAGATGGTAAGATCAAGGGCACCTGCCTCCTGAAGACCTGCCACAAAGACATTGAAACCAGTGCCTTTTATCTCAAGACCCACATCAAGGGCGCGTTCTGCACGCTCCTGTCCGTAAACGGTAGGTCCCTCCTTTTCAAACTGGCTCAAAAAATCAAATCCAAGAGTATCCGGATCTATTGTAAGACGAAGCGCTTCTGGTGGTAACTTTTCCATCCTCTCACCCCTGCCTCTTCAAACCAAGATGTTCATATGCCTTATCGGTTGCCAACCTGCCCCGTGGGGTCCTCTGTAAAAAACCTTCCTGAACCAAAAAGGGCTCGTAAACCTCTTCTAAGGTGCCACTTTCTTCTCCAACTGATACAGCAATGGTATCAAGTCCAACAGGCCCCCCTTGAAACCTCTTGATTATAATGGAAAGAATTTGCCTATCCATACGATCAAGCCCTTTTTCATCCACATCGAGCATGGAAAGGGCCTTGTCCGCAACCTTCCTTGTAATTACTCCCTGGGCCTTAACCTCTGCAAAGTCCCTGACCCTTCTGAGCAATCTATTTGCTATCCTTGGCGTTCCCCTGGACCTTCTGGCAATCTCCCTGGCCCCGTCCCTGTCTATTGCAATTCCAAGAACCGCAGCAGAACGAATAACTATCTCCTGCAGATGATCCACGCCATAAAAATCCACCCTCAATAAAACGCCAAACCTGTCCCTAAGGGGAGGAGACAAAAGACCAGCCCTGGTGGTAGCACCTACCATTGTGAACCTTGGAAGATCAATCTTTATAGTCCTTGCGCTCGGCCCCTGGCCTATAATGAGATCGAGCTGGAAGTCCTCCATGGCAGGATAGAGGATCTCCTCGACAGAAGGACTGAGTCTGTGGATTTCGTCAATGAAGAGCACCTCGCCTGGCTGAAGATTGGTGAGAATGGCTGCGAGATCTCCTGGCCTTTCAATGACAGGCCCAGAGGTGCATCGTATGCCAACACCGAGCTCCCTTGCAATAATATGGGCAAGGGTGGTCTTACCAAGGCCAGGATGTCCATGAAGAAGACAATGATCAAGGGGTTCGCCTCTTCTTCTTGCCGCCTCTATGAAAAGAGATAGGCCTTTTTTTAGCTCCTCCTGGCCTACATACTCAGAAAGGTTTTTGGGCCGAAGGGTTGGCTCAGAAACGAGATCCTCCTTCTGACAGGAAGGCGAAAGGGTTGATTGGTCATATTCATGGACGCCCGGTTGATTCAGCTTTTCAAATTCCATTTTTCTATCGCACCTTAGAAAGAAGCTGTAAAGATTTCTTTATAAGATCATCCAAGCCATCCGCCCCTTTCTTTGCCAGGATCTCAGAGGCTGCCTTTTTTGCCTCATTTGGCCTGTAGCCAAGATTGACCAGAGCAGAGACGGCATCATCCATAAATGGCATGCTTGTTCCAGTTAAGACGTCATCTTCCCCAGTCTTTTTAACCCCACCGGACATGGAAAGGATCTTTGATGCCTTCTCCTTTAGATCCACACAGATTCTTGCTGCAGTCTTTTTCCCAACCCCATGCACAGATCTGAGCCGGGTCGAGTTTCCTGCTGCAATGTCCGAAAGAAGTTCATCAGGAGGTATAACAGAAAGCACATTGAGGGCAAGTTTTGGCCCGACTCCAGAAACCTCTATCAAGGTGGAAAATACCTTTAGCTCCCTTTTTTTCAAAAATCCGTACAAATTCAACTGATCGTCACGAATGATGAGCCTTGTATAGACCTTTAACGTATTACCCGGCCCTGGCAACCTTGAAAGCATTGATGATGGCATCTCGACCAAATATCCGATGCCCCCAACATCAAGGACCACGCTGCCATCATCAATATCAATAACCGTGCCTTTTAGATAACCAATCACTGATTTTCACCAAACCACAGAAACAAAAATCCAATCAATCATGGCAACTCAAGCTCAATAAGGCTATTCAATCTTGACGATTGAATATGACAAAGGGCAACTGCCAAGGCGTCTGCTGCATCCTTTGGCAGATGAGTTTTGATCCCAAGTATAAGCCCAACCATCTGTTGAACCTGGTGTTTGTCTGCCCTTCCATATCCGACAACTGCCCTTTTTACTTCAAGTGCAGAATATTCATAAATTTCAAGGCCACTATTGATGGCAGCCATCAAAAGGGCAGCTCTTGCATGGCCAAGCTTAAGTGCTGCCCCTGGATTTTTGGCAACAAAGACCTGCTCAAAGGCTGCACAGTACGGCCTGTATTTTTCAATGACAATATCAAGACTGTCATAAAGGTGCTTCAGCCTTTCTGGAAAGGACCTTTTGGTATTTGTCCTTATGACACCAGCACCAAGAACAGAGACAGTGTTTGAAGAATGAGCATCAATGATGCCATATCCAGTGGCCACTGAGCCAGGATCTATTCCAAGCACAGGCCCCTTCATCTGCCTCAGGCCACTTTCTCAAGTATATCATCTGGGATGTCAAAGTTGGCATAGACGTTCTGAACGTCATCGTTTTCCTCAAGTGCGTTCATTAGGGCAATAAGCTGCTGTGCCTTCTTTTCCTCCTCCACCTTTACGATATTTGATGGCACCATGGTCACCTTGGCAGAAAGTATCTCTATTCCAGCATCCTCAAGTGCCTTTTTCACCTTGGGAAGCTCTTCTGCAGATGTCTCTATTTCCCACTCGTTACCCTCATCCTTGATATCTTCTGCCTCTGCCTCAAGGGCAGCATCCATCAATGTATCCTCATCCACCTTATCCTTTTCAACCACTATGAGCCCTTTTTTCTCAAAGATCCAGGCAACGCTCCCAGGCTCGCCAAGGTTTCCACCCCTTTTTGAAAATATGTGCCTTACCTCTGCAACTGTACGCTGGCGATTGTCCGTTATTGCCTCAACAAGAACCGCAACTCCCCCCGGGCCATAACCTTCATAGGTGACCTCCTCATAGGCAACACCCTCAAGCTCTCCAGTTCCCTTTTTTATGGCCCGTTCGATGTTGTTCTTTGGCATATTTGCAGCCTTTGCTGCATCTATTGCAGCCCTGAGCCTTGGGTTGGCTGCCGGATCCCCACCGCCAAGCCTTGCGGCAACGGTGATCTCTTTTATAAGCTTGGTAAATATCTTTCCTCTTTTGGCATCCTGTGCAGCCTTCTTGTGTTTGATGGTGCTCCACTTGGAATGTCCAGACATGGATATCCTCCGCTTCGAATTTTCTTCCGTTTATACGTGTAAGGTACACAAGATAAGGGAATTTTTAAAGCATCAAGCTAAAAATGCACCACTAATCAGAATCTCTTAACCCTATCGTAGAAGGCCTGAAGGTCCGTATTTATAAACCTTTCCACCTTTGATAGCTGTCTTTTGTGCCTGACCCATATCTGGTGACGCGCTTCTTTTTTTAGAAGCCCCACCACCTTGGACCTGACCCGCTCCCAAAGGTCTCTATCATAGGCAGATTCCAGTTTCACCAACTCATCAGGTGCACTTACGAACCTGTTTTCAAGTCTTGGAAAGGTAACTTTTTGGAAATATAAAGAACCAGCACCAATTGTTAGAAGAAGCCAGATTACAGGCCAGAAAAAAGTGTCTACAGACAGATTGCCACTAACCAGATGGGCGAGAAAGGGTTTTTCCGGATAGCCTGAGACAAGATGCATTATGAGATCCCCAAGAAGAAATGAAAAGGCCCCTGTAACCGCCAGGGATTTAAAAAAACCCTTAAGTCTCTTTACAAAGTGTTCTTTAAAGCCCTCCATGGCCCTTATCACTAACACAAGCTGCCTTGAAACCCTATCCACCTCCTGTAACATGTGAAAAAGCCTCATGCGGGGGGCACTAAGCAGTGCCTTTTTGAGCTCTTCCCTCTCCTTCTCCCACACCTGGAACTCAGGAGGGATCTCCCGACCAGGTATTTGGGCGTAGGTGAGATATATCCTTGGAATATCCTTTCTTCCAGTCATTTGAGACAGATTCCAGCAAAGGGTCCCGTAGGCCCTCACTAGATCCTCCAGATTCTCGCATTCATCTATCCTATTAAGCACAAAGACAACCCTGTCTTCCCCTGCAGAAACCGGAAGCGTCATTCTTAGCACCTTGTATGTCTCTTTGATGGTGCCTGCCTTATGAGGATCGAACATAAGAACTATAAGATCTGAAAGTTTTGCAAGCTCACCAACAACACCGAGAAAGTCATAGCCCCTGTCTTGTTCGGTAACAGAGTCAAGCATGCCAGGCGTATCTATTATGGCAATATCTTTTAACTTCTCACTTTCTATCCTTTTCATTACAAGGTGTGATAGAAACTTTTCACCAAACTTCCTAAGCCCCGCAAAAGGCAATCTGGCATCAGAAACTACGGTGTTACCAGTTATGTCACCAGGGCCTTCTCCTTCCTCCGGGGCAGTCAGTATGGTGAAACAATCATCTGTGGGTGCCTGACCCGTTCGTTGTATATCCTTGCCTATGAATTCATTTATAAACGTGGACTTTCCAGAAGAGTAATTGCCGATTATAAGGACAAGTGGCTTCCATTTTAAGGGTGTTAGCAATTCCTGCAGGTTAAAACCGTAACATTCCAACACCCCTTTAAGTCGCTTTGGTAATATCTTTTCTATTTCTGCCTTAAGCTCAATGGCATCTTTCATGTCTGATGACTCCCCTGTTGGCGCTTAACTGGCCTTTTATCACGAACAGCGCCCTTGATGCAATGAGGATTGTCCATTCAGGAAATGTCTCCAAGTCCGTCTACATCTATTTCTTTTCGAAGACCTTTTTTGATTGCAGTTGTGGCCAACTCATCCACCATTTCGTTTTCTTCGTGGCCACTATGACCCTTAACCCATCTCCAATGAATTGTGTGTCTGCGGGAAAGCTCGTCAAGCCGCCTCCAAAGATCCACATTTTTTACCGGTTTGCCAGCGGCAGTCTTCCAGCCCCTTTTCTTCCAATTCTTAATCCAGTTGGTAATGCCGTCTCTGAGATAAGAGGAATCTGTGGTCAGAACCACCTTACACGGTCTCTTTAGGGCCTCAAGGGCCCTTATTGCTGCAAGAAGCTCCATTCTGTTGTTGGTGGTATGAGGTGAAAATCCCTGAAGCTTCTTTTCGTGCTTTCCATACCTCAATAATGCCCCCCAACCCCCTGGGCCAGGATTGCCAGAGCATGCACCGTCTGTAAAGATCTCCACCACCTTGGCTGATGAATTGTCCCCTTTAGTCACGCTAATCCATGGCCCCTTACTTCAACTTTTTGACAGACCAGGTCTTGCCGGTCCCTATCTTAAAAGGCAGGAATATAATTATCTTTATTTTGTCTCCCCTGCCTTCAATGCGAAGCTCCCCTCCATGATCCCTTAGTATCTGTCTGACAGTTGAAAGGCCAAGCCCTCTACCTGACCGTCTGAGTGAATCATGCTTTTGGTCGGCTACTGTTTTCTGCTGACAGGTTTCCAAATCAAGGGAGCATATCATTACAGTTGCGCCAAACTTTTCTCTTTTAACGAGAATCCATATTTTCTTTGAATGCTTCGAACGGTCCATGATTAGTTTAAGGCACTCAATAAGAGAAAATCGTATAAGATCAGCATCAATACTGACAAAGATGGGGCCCTTCTCAACCCTCACCTCTATGTCAAGCCCTCTGCTTTTCGCCTCTGATGATGCCGACTCAACTATCTCGTTTATAAGGTCGTTAAGCTCTTTTTTTTCAATCTTGGAAGGCTCTTTCCCTTTTATTAACTCAAATTCCCTAACTATATTTTCAAGGCTTTCTATCTGCTGGATCATGAGTTCAACCTTTTTAAGCTGATCCGCAGTAAACTGCCCCTTTTTGATAAGTCTTTTGGCAAGCCCTCCTATCACCATGATTGGATTTCTTATCCGATGAGCAATACTTAGTGCCAGCTCTGCCCTTGTCCTTTCACTGACAAGAAGTTCTGTCTCCTTGTTGAGCCTGAGAAGCTCCTGGCTTATTCTCTCGATCTCCTGTCTGTCCTGCTCTATCCTTTCCATGACCGATTTCATTTTCTGGAAAAAGACCGTAATGGAGGCAATAAGGATGAAAAGGGCAGAATTAATTGACCCGCTTATTGGAGAAAGATCTTTCCAGAAGGAAAGAAGCCCCTCATACCAAAGAAAGTGCTTAACTATGTGCCCAAGGGAACGTGAAAGGGAGAAAGCAAAAAGTGCTATAATAAGCCATTGCATGTATCCATAGAGAAAATTTTCCGGCTCTTTTCTTACAATAGCCTTTGATTCCTTAAGGCAAAGGGCAGAAAGAACTATGAGACAAATACTGCCTATGAGATCGGCTAACAAGATGGGGGAGCAGACTCCTTGACTCATGCAGCAAAAGACCTCATAGCGAATTGTCCTGCTGGAATTTTTCTTCCGATATGGATTGGTTGAGCCTTCTTAGACCCATATAGAAAAAGAATATTGCAACACAACAGATTACGGTATCAAACTTTGTCAAATACCACAGCCAGAAACCAGCACTATGAGCGACAAATTGTTCACCTGGGCACTTATAGATGCTGTAGTTTCTAAACATGTGCCCCACAAAGGTCATCACATTCCAGAAGGCAAGAACAAGTGCCCCCACGGCAATGGATCGCCACCATATCCTTTGCCAAAACGCGCCTTTAAAGATCATGAAAAATAGCCAAAACATGGAAGAGCCAAAACAGATATGGGCTAGTTGATGCATATAAAGCCCCTCTATCGGGCCATGTTCCTGAAAGGCAAGGCATGAGGCAGGAAAAAGCAACAAAAGAACGACTACTAAGATTAGTACACTTTTACTTTTCATGAGCAAGCCGTATCTGGTTTTTTGCAGGAATAAAGCGTTACTATCCCAAAAGTCATTGGCTTGAATGTAACGTCTGTAAAACCTGCCTTCTCCAACATGGAACACACCTCATTTTGGGAATGAAAGCCCTGGATGGATTCTGCGAGATACCGGTATGCCTCCTCGTCTCCAGATATCAGCCCTCCTATGCGAGGAAGCACCTTGTGAAGATAAAGGCGATAAAGATCCCTGAAAATCGGTGCAGAAGGCCTTGAAAACTCAAGTATGGCCCCCTTTCCCCCTGGTTTAAGCACCCTGTACATTTCCCTAAACCCACTCGGCAGGTCTGCAAGATTCCTTATGCCAAAGGCCACAGTAAAGCCTGAAAAGGTGTTTGAACAAAGGGGCAACCTTTCACCATCTGCACAAATGGCATGAATATGTCCTTCTTCCTGAACACCAAGCCCTTTTGCTCCATAGGCAAGCATATCGTAACAAAAATCAAGGGCAACCACGTTACAACCGGTCTGCCTGAATACCTCCTTTGAAAGAGGAAGGGTGCCAGCACAGACATCGAGTATAGTGCCACTTACGCCATTTAGGGATCTAACGGTCTTAAAACGCCAGAGCCTGTCTATTCCGAGACTCAAAAGGGAATTTAAAAAATCGTACCTTGCAGTAACCGATGAAAACTTCTCCTGGACAAACTCCTTTTTGGACTCTTTTGAAGGCAGGGTCACGGTTTAGACCTCCACCACATCAGGCATCTCAGATAGCCTGCCAATTTGTACAAGCAATTTGAAAAAGTGGCCAAGCCCCCTTAATTTTAGCCCTGAAAGGTCAAATTCTATACCCTTTAGATAGGCAAGACACTCCACTTTCGACATGGGAATCCTGCCAGAAACCCTTGCGCTTATCTCATCAAGCCTTTTTGCTCCTTGGCTGTACGCCTGTTTCAATCTGTCTTTCAAAATGGAAAATTGGGCAGTGCCGCAAAGCCGGGAATCCTTCCTGACCGCCCAAAGGGCAAAGACAAAGGGAAGAGATGTTGCCTCATACCAGATGGAGGCAAGATCGTAGGAGTAAAATTCACCGTTACTTTTTTTTATCCTAAGGGCCTCATCCCCTATTGCCAGATATGCAGCAAGATCATGATTTTCCAGAAAGTCCTTGAATCTTCCTGTCACATATCCTGGTCTAAGGCCATTAAAGTATTCAAGAATGATGTACAGAAGGTTTATGGATGTTGCAGACTGTTCAGTTAGGCATATTGTCTTTTCAGACAGCTCGTAGATAGGATAACGGCTATATAAGACAACGCTTCCAACAGTGCCTGTTGCGCTGATACAAAAATCCCTAAGCACGAAATAGTCCCTGAAGTCCTTTGCATAGGCATATGATGATATTAGGCCAACATCTATTTCCCCTTTCTGAAGCATCTTGTTTAACTGTGAGGGGCTTCCCTCGATTATTTTCCAGCCCTCCATATCGCCGTGTTCCCTAAGAGGTATGAGAAGTGGTGCCGTATTGATGAAGTTTACCACACCAAGACGGTACTTACCCTTTTCCCTATCTTTTCTAAGATCCAACTGTTTTGATCCTTTCTTCAATCGGCTCTGAGCAGATGAATTCACAGACATTTTTTGGGGTGCAATCCGTTTCTTTGATTACAAGAAGATTGGCCTTTTTCCCCTGTTCAATAGAACCAATCATTTGGCAAAGACCGAGGGCCCTTGCACCACCAAGGGTTGCTGCCTCAATAAGCCTTTCCGGGCCGATAGATGGATAGCGTGAATTAATTGCCCTCAGCTCGCTGAATATAGACAAACTGTCATTACTTGCAAGGCTGTCTGTTCCGATACACACCCTTTTCGTCATTGAAAAGATTAGATCGGCCCTTGGAACGGTTCCGCAGATGTATTCATTGCTCAAAGGACAAAGACAGATCCATGATTCCTTGTTAGCAATGGTCTCCAGGTCCTTTTTGGATGCAAAGGTACAGTGGACGCATATTGTGTTTTCATCAAGTATTCCCTCTTCTTCAAGAAGGGTGATAGGGGTTTTGGAACATGAAAAAAACTCCTTTACATTTCTTCCCCTTTCTTCAAGAATGCTAAAGATCGGCCCTTTTGCAGAACGTACAAACTCAAGCTCCTCAAGGGATTCTGAAACATGAATGGAAAAAGGAAGCCCCCTTTTTCTACACCACTTTTTTATTGCTCTAAGGGCATCTCGTGAGCAGGTGTAAACCGAATGGGCACTAAAGGACCATCTTGTTGCAGGAAGATTTGAGTCAGATGTACGAGATCTGAGTTCAGGTGGCCCCTTTTCAGGATGGAGTTTTTCTATAAAAAGATGAATGAATGGATAGTTATCAAAAAAATTTAAGAAATTTGTTAAAAAAGATATCTGGTTTGTGACCTCGGCCAAAAGGCCGGTGCCACATGCCTTTGAAAGCTCCCTGCCGTATTCTGTCCAATATAGAAGCTCCTTTTCAGACATCTTTTCTCCTTCTTCATGAAGAAGGCTTACAATTTTCCTAAGCCAGGAAGAGAAGCCAAGGCCCTTTTGAATGCGCCCCTTAAGCCACGAAAGCCCTAAGTGGGTATGACAGTTTACAAGGGGTGGCATGATTATGGACTCACCGTGATCTTTCAGGGAAACCTTTTTAGAAAGAGATCTTTTTAGCTGCCTGAATTTTCCAATGGCCCTTACCAGGCCGCCTTCCACCAACACAGCTCCGTCTTCCATTGGAGGTGCGCACACTGGCACAACAATACGAGCCCTATGGATTTGGGCATTTGCCTCAGTGTTTTTCATTCAACCAGGGTATAGTCCATTAGCCTCTGTCTTGGTATGAAACCGGCCTCACGAATGTGTCTTCTAATGTCCTCTTCCGAAAGCCTGTGGCTCACCCCTGCTGCTGCCACAACGTTTTCCTCTATCATGGTGCTTCCAAAATCGTTTGCCCCAAAAAAAAGGGCCATCTGTGCAACCTTGTAGCCCTGAGTGACCCATGAGGCCTGGATGTTGTCAAAGTTGTCAAGGAATATGCGACAGATGGCAAGGACCTTCAGATACTCATGTGCCGTGGCTGGCATACACTCTATGGACGTGTTTCCAGGCTGAAAGGGCCAGGGGATAAATGCAGTAAAACCACCAGTCTTGTCTTGCAGGTTTCTCAGGCGCAACAGATGCTCTATGCGGTCTCGCAGGGTCTCCACGTGGCCAAACATCATGGTTGCAGTGGTGCGGAGGCCAAGTTCATGCGCCGTCTCCATTACGTTTAGCCACTGTTTGGCCGTAGCCTTTCTTGGGGCTATACGCTGTCTTACAGAATCCACAAGGATCTCTGCCCCGCCACCAGGGATGGAGTCAAGCCCTGCATCTATCAGTCTTTCAAGGACCTGTTCTATGGAAAGACCTGATATGGATGAAAAATGCACTATTTCTGGTGGTGAAAAGCCGTGAAGGTGTATTCCATGGCCTTTTATAAAGCGAACCATATCCAGGTAAAAATCAAAAGGCAGATCTGGGTGAAGGCCGCCCTGGAGAAGTACCTGCGTGCCCCCAAGGGCCTTTGTCTCCTCTATCTTTTTGCCAAGCTCATCAAATGAAAGCACATAGCCGCCTTCCTTTTCGGGGCCACAGTAGTAGGCACAAAATTTACAGCCTGATATGCAAACATTCGTGTAGTTTATGTTTCTGTCTATCACATAGGTGACAACAGGTTCCGGATGTTTTTCATACCTTCTTTTGCTGGCAAGCTCGCCCAACAGATGGATTCCTGCCCTCTTATAAAGCTCAAGGGCCTCATCTTCGTTTATCCTTGAGCCAGCAAGTACCTTTTCTGCAATCTTTTCCGCCATAATAATGATGTTAATTTTTCCCGTCTGCGATCCTTATCACATTGTAAAGGGTATCTCTTTCCACAGGAATCCTTCCGGCAGAGCTTATGAGGTATTCTATCTCCCTGTTTGAAAGGGCCTGAGAGGTTTCACCTCCTGCCATGTGGGTGATCTTCTCCTCAAGCACTGTCCCATCCATATCATCTGCGCCAAAGCCAAGGGCAAGCTGGGCAATCTTTGGCCCAAGCATGACCCAGTATGCCTTTATGTGGGGAAAGTTGTCCAGCATCAGCCGTGCAACAGCTATGTTTTTTATATCTTCAATGCCACTTGTTGGGGCAACATCCTCAAGCTCTGTATTTTTGGGATGAAAGGCAAGGGGAATAAAACACATGAAACCGCCAGTCTCATCCTGGGCCTGTCTTAGGGCCATTAGGTGCTCAACTCTTTCTTCCACGGTTTCTATGTGGCCATAAAGCATTGTGGCGTTGGACCTGATCCCAAGCCTGTGAGCAGTCTTGGCAACCTCTATCCATGCATCTCCAGGAAGCTTTTCAGGACAAAGCTTCTGTCTTATCCTTTGACTAAAGACCTCAGCCCCGCCTCCTGGAATGGAGCCAAGGCCAGCGTCTTTTAGCTCCATGAGGGCATCTTCCACAGATTTTCCACCCATCTTTGCAATGTGGGCAATCTCCACACAAGTAAAGGCCTGGATGTGGATGTCTGGTCTTGCCTTTTTTATCTCCTTGAGCATGTCTATATAATAGGAATATGGAAGCTCGGGATGAATGCCCCCGACAATGTGTACCTCCTTAATGGGCTCATCGAGGCGCTCTTTCACCTTTTCAACTATCTCTTCCACTGTCATACAGTAGGCACCTGGCTTGCCATCTTCCTTTCCAAAGGCACAAAACTTACAAAGGTTGGTGCATACGTTTGAGTAGTTGATGTGCTGGTTGTAGATGTAGAAGGCATAGTCCCCGTTTTTTCTTTCCCTTACCATGTTTGCCAAAAAACCAAGACTGCATATGTCCTTTGTATTATAAAGAGTTATGCCATCTTCCCTGGATAGCCTCTGCCCGTCCAAGACCTTTTCAAAAATATCACCAAGTCCTGCCTTATAAATGGCCTGTTCCATTAAGGGCTTACTCACGACTCCTCCCCTTCCCTTTCCTGCACATCCTCGCCTGGCAGGACCTGTCTTATGATCACCTCAAATTTCAACACCTGACCTGCAAGGGGATGATTAAAATCCACCATTATTGCCCCAGGCCAAATGTCACGAATGACAGCAGGACGAGTTATACCAAGCTGATCCGGCACCTTGACCACCTTTCCCTGCTCGGCAGGCCCAGGGATACGTTCGGTTGCAACAAGCATCTGCTTCTTTGGGTCATAGAGCCCGTAACCGTAGAATGGATGCACGGTGATGGTCTTGATGTCACCTGGCGAAAGCCCAACTATTCCTTCTTCTACTGGCTTTGGGAAATCTCCCTTTCCGCAAATAAAGCTTGCAGGCCCCCCACCCTTTTCTGATGAATCCACCACCTTGCCAGTCACGAGCCTTACAACAAAATCCATCACCACCCTGCATCCCTTACGAACCGTGACTGTACCTTGCTGGCTGGGGCTGGCATCTTTTTCATTCATGACCTGCTTAGCGCCTTCGTTCAATGGGATCCTTCCTCCTTCTTTGATGGTACTGGGATTCTAAAAAACTCCACCCCTTCATCCTTTAGCATCTCTTCCTCTTCCTTTGTGGCAACCCCTCTTATGCTCCTTGGCTCTGCCACGCCATAATGCATCTTTAAGGCCTCTGCAGCAAACCTTGTTCCTACGTCCTCACTTGTTTCAACAACCTTTTTGTAAAAGGCATGTACCAACTGTGCCACTGCTGCCTGACTTACAACACCGTCTCCCTTGGCCCCGCCTTTTTTGACCTTGATTGTGGAAATCGCCTTTTCCACAGATGAACTTCCACACACAGGGCACTGGAGCCTGCCCTGCTCCTTCTGCTCATCAAAGGCAGCGCCGTTTTTGAACCAGGCCTCAAAGATGTGGCCATTTGCACACTTTAGATCAAACACGATCATCTGCTTACCTTTGTGTCTGTTTTACACCAAAAAGAGGCAAAAGGGGAACTCATTCCCTTCAAGCCTCTTTTTAGAATAACTTAAAATCGAAGATGTGACCACCCAGGGAAATGCCAAAGACATTAGAAGAAAATCGATTGGTAATTGGCGAAATACGATGTGAATAACAGTTTTTTGTATTTTTTATGAGGCTTTAACCTTAAAATATTTCCATTAATGGCTCTATGTCAAATTCACCCTGAAGGATCTTGCTGGCATTTTTCATAACTCTTTAAAAAAGATTGCCTGTTGTAAAATTTTCCGACACTTTTTGGCACATTCCAAGTTCCAACATGGGTTTGTAAATTTCTACTCTTTTTTAGCGCTTATCCTTCAGCTTAGTTGTTA
>Ga0256833_1001299_pt1 | contig 18512 bp, 12 predicted proteins | sample 356284metaG_FD_190535 | JGI IMG/M metagenome (GOLD analysis project Ga0256833, IMG submission 190535) | Hydrothermal vent microbial communities from Mid Atlantic Ridge, Atlantic Ocean - 356-284 | ecosystem: Environmental > Aquatic > Marine > Hydrothermal vents | place: Atlantic Ocean: Mid... | reverse complement strand
ATCTTGGCATTTTTTTCACAGCCAAGAGAATCGACGGAACTACCGGCAGCTGTTCCGGGGCACAGATCAAGTCGATCAACAACACCGTCCGCATCACTGTCCTTTTCACAGCCGCGGGCATCAACGACGGCTCCTGCCGGAGTCTTGGGACATTTGTCATCGGCATCGGAAACTCCGTCCTTATCAGTATCCCTGGACTTCAATAAAGCCTGCTCACTTTCATTTTTCAGGGCTTTGATTTTTTCTTCAAGATCCGTGACCTTTTGGTTGGCTTCTGCAAGTTTTTGTTGCAGTTCCGTAATTTTGCCGGCATTGCCCTGCAGTTGCGCGACTGTTGATTTTAACTGTTCTATTTCGTTTTCTTTTGCAGAAAAAGTGGATCGTAGATCAGCCAGTTGAGCAGCCAGGGCGGCACTCTGAGCAAGTTTAGAGTCAAGCTGCTTCTTTTCAGTTGTGAGAGCGGCAAAACTTTGTTGCATTTGGCTATACGCTGTTTCTTTTTCGTTGAGTTGTTTCTCGATATCTTTTTCCTGCTGCAATGTCTTGTTTAAGTTTTGAATTTTGGTCTCGGCAGCAGCGAGACGATCCTGCAGTGTCTTCTCCTGTTTTTTGTTTTGGGTTAATTCCGTACTCAGTGCTTTGAGTTTGGCATCGAGTTCGCTGATTTTGTCATTGGCAGCCGCCAGGGCATCGGTTTTTTCTTTAAGATCTGCCGTAATAGTCTGCAAATCACCAGCTTTTTTCTGCAATTCTTTCAGCCGGGTTTGAGCGGCGGTAAGCTCCTTTGCCTTTGTCTGGAGATCAGCCTGCAGCTTTTCAATATTGCCGGCAGCCTTATTGGCACTCTCAAGTTGTTTGGTGAGATTGGTCTTTTCCTCGTTTAAGGATGCGACAGAGGCGTTAAGGGTCTCCACCTGTTTCTGGAGATCGGCCAGAGTTGCAAGTTTTTCCTGCGCCTCGTTCAACTGCTTGGTGAGTGCGGTTTTCTCATCGTTTAAAGATGCCACGGAGGCATTAAGGGTCTCCACCTGTTTCTGGAGATCGGCCAGAGTCGCAAGTTTTTCCTGCGCCTCGTTCAACTGATTGGTGAGTGCGGTTTTCTCATCGTTTAAGGATGCGACAGATGCGTTAAGGGTCTCCACCTGTTTCTGGAGATCGGCCAGAGCCGCGATTTTTTCCTGTGCCTCGTTCAACTGATTGGTGAGTGCGGTTTTCTCATCGTTTAAGGATGCGACAGAGGCATTAAGGGTCTCCACCTGTTTCTGGAGATCGGCCAGAGCCACAAGTTTTTCCTGCGCCTCGGTCAACTGCTTGGTGAGAGCAGTTTTCTCATCATTTAAAGATGCGACAGAGGCATTAAGGGTCTCTACCTGTTTCTGGAGATCGGCAGCTGCAGTTGTTTTTTCATCGACCAGCGTCTCCAGTTCGGAAATTTTCTTTTCCGCTGCCGACAATGCCGTTTCTTTAGCCTGTAATGCGCTCTTCAGAGGCTCAAGTTCCTGGACGTTGGTCTGCAGGGCGGCAAATTGTTGCTTAACCCCTGTTTCCTCTTTTTGGAGAGTAGTTATTTTATTATTGGCGGCGACAAGTTCTTCCGAAGTCTGTTTCAGCTTTTCCTGCAGCACTGTATTTATTTTTTGTGCCTGGGCAAGTTCATTTTCCTTACTGGTAAGGGTTTGTTGAAGTGTATCTCTATCAGCTACGGTGCCTGCGAGTTCTTTTTTGATCCCGGCAAGTTCGGCCTGTGATTCTTTTAGAGATTTACTGCAACTATCCAGGGCGGAATTGGACTTGTTAACTTGTTCCTTCAGCTTGGCGATTTCATTCTTAAATACATCGGTAGATTCGGTCATAGAGGCAAGATCTCTGACCATCTGTTGACGTTCTGCGAGTTCTTTTTCTCTTTCCTGCTGCATTTGCGTCAATGATCCGCGCAATTTTACGAGCTCTTTTTCCCGTGCCTCCAAGGTTGCTGTTTTTTCGGCAAGCTGTTTCCTGAGTTTGTCAAATTGCTCCTTCATAGCAGCATCAACATCCGGCTTGGCAGCGAGCTGCTGCCGGATGCCGGCTATTTCATTGCGGGCCTGTTCCAGTTCGGTCGTTTTTTCAGCAAGTTTTTGTTCCAGCTCGGAAATTCGGCGAGTAGACGGTGCCAGCAATTGATCTTTTTGCTGACCGTAACGCAACATTGCCTCTGCCTTTAAGTTGGCTTTTTTCAGGTTTTCCCTGACAAGCGCTAACTGGGAAACGGCATCGGTCAACTGTGCTTTCAGATTACCTATTTCAGCTGCCTGCTGTTGGGATTTTTCACTTAGATTGTTCAGTTCTTCATCTTTTTCCTGTCGAATTTTCTCCCCATTGGCCAGTTTCATTTCAGCCGCGGCAAGTGCATTCTTTAACTCATCAATAGCCTTGTTTGCCGTTGAAAGTTCAGCAGTGTATTTCTCAACCTGCGCAGTCAGTGAGTTGATATGTTCTTTTGCCGTCCCGGCAAGATCTTTATTTTTCGTCTCAATGGCAGCAAGGGTTTGGTTAAGTTTTTGATTCGCCGTAGATAATTTAAGATTTTCTTCTTTCAGCGCGGAATTTTCAGCCTGAATCTCATTCAGGGTATTTTTTAAAGCGTTGTCTTGCTGAAGCAGATGTTGATATTTGCCGGCCAAAATGTCCTGGCTCTCGATGAGTTTTTGAATCCTCACCTCGGAATCATTGTTTGTTTCCGTTCCTTTTTTAGGCGGTTGAGCTGTTTCCTTCTTGCCGACATCATCCGGCGGAGTGTATTTCCCTTTTTTCTCCTGGATTTGGCTCTTGCATGCTGCCAGTTCTTTGGCGAGATTCTTTTTTTCCTTCAGGGTTTCCTTGAGCCTGTCAATGACCTCGCTGGAGGGCAGGGTGATGAGCATTTGGTTTTTTGTCCGCTCAAGGTTTTCGACCTGTTTTTGCAGTTTCAGATTTTGTGCCTGCAAAGCGGCCAGTTGTTTCTGATAAGTCTCGGATTTTTGCTGCCACTGTTCAGTATTGAGTAAGGCATGTTCGCTCACACCTTCATGTTCAGTCAGTGGATGATGTTTTTTGATACTGGAATAGATCATCGCCAGGGCGATATAGATGATCAAACCAATGCCTGCCAGAACAATCGTTTTTTTCGTCGGTTTTAGATTCATAATGCAGATGTGTGAGTAGAGGTTACGTTTATAAATGAGCCCGTCGATTTAATGTATTTTCGCCCAATCTCTTTGTTATACGAAAAATTTTATCCTCGGAATATTAACTATATGCCTGTGGTAAAATTTTTCGTATGCCTCGATCTTGAACGAAAATTCTATTAAATCAACAGACTCATAAATGGCCTACAACATGTTATTCGCTTGCGGGTTTGAGGATCATTGTTGCCAGAGGTGGTAGTGTCAATTTCAGGGAACAGGGGCGACCATGGGCCGGCGTTGCATCGGCGTGCAGCGGGCTGTCTTCTCCTGTCCCGCTGCCGCCGTATATCTTCAGGTCCGAGTTGATTAACACTTTATAACGACCTTCGTTTGGAACACCAATAATATAGTGTTCCCGGACCACCGGGGTAAAATTACAGAGAACAATCAAAAAATTACTCTTGTCTTCCGCCAGACGGATAAAAGAAAGAACGGAATTGTCCGTATCATTTGCATCTATCCAGCTGAAGCCGTCCCAGGTAAAGTCATTTTCAAAAAGAGCCGGTTCATTTTTGTAAACGAGATTCAAATCCCGGACATAACGTTTCAGTCCTTCATGCATCGGCGCCTTGAGTGCATCCCATTCAAGCCCCCTGTCATGATTCCACTCCTGCCATTGTCCGAAGTCATTGCCCATAAAGAGGAGTTTCTTCCCTGAATATGACCACATGAATCCATAATAGGCACGAAGGTTGGCAAATTTCTGCCACTCATCTCCCGGCATCTTGCCGAGCATTGAGCCTTTGCCATGGACCACCTCGTCGTGTGACAGCGGCAGGACAAAGTTTTCATGGAAGGCATACAGCATTCCGAATGTGAGATTGTTGTGGTGAAAGTGTCTGTGGACAGGGTCTTTTTCCATATAGTTTAGAGTGTCATGCATCCAACCCATATTCCATTTGAGACTGAATCCAAGGCCGCCTATATAAGTAGGCCGGGAAACCATCGGCCAGGAGGTTGATTCCTCGGCAATCGTTAAAATGCCGGGATAAGCGCCATGCACCATTTCATTGGTTTTTTGCAGAAATGATATGGCCTCAAGATTTTCCCGACCGCCGTATTTGTTCGGAACCCATTGCCCCTCTTCTCTGGAATAATCCAGGTAGAGCATGGAGGCCACCGCATCAACCCGCAATCCGTCTATATGATATTTATCCAACCAGAAAAGGGCATTCGACATTAAAAAGGACCGTACTTCATTTCGACCGTAATTAAAAATCATGGTGCCCCAGTCGGGATGTTCGCCCTGGTTGGGGTCGGCATGGGCATAGAGATGGGTGCCGTCAAACCAGTTTAATCCGGCACCGTCTTTGGGAAAATGAGCGGGCACCCAGTCAAGAATGACACCGATACCGTGTTGATGACACTGGTCGATGAAGTACATGCAGTCGGCAGGGGTGCCGAAACGACTGGTCGGCGCAAAGAATCCAAGTACCTGGTATCCCCAGGAACCATCAAAGGGATGTTCGGCAATGGGCAGGAGTTCGATGTGGGTATATCCCATCTCCAGGACATAGGGAATCAGGGAGTCGGCAAGCTCACGATAGGTGAGATAGCGCAATCCCCATTTTTTATCCGGAATTTTTTTCCAGGACCCCAGATGCACCTCATAGATGGAAAGAGGTCGGCTCAACGCCTGATGCTGTGCCCTTTTATCGAGCCACCGCTCATCCTGCCACTGATAGGTATCGAGATCGACCACCACCGAACCGGTTTTTGGTCGTTGTTCCATGGCAAAGCCATAGGGGTCTGATTTGTCAAAAGATTGACCGTCTGCGGCTGTTATGTGGTACTTGTAAACGGAAAATTCTGTCAGCCCGGGAATAAAAAGAGACCAGATACCGCTGTCGGATGAATACATTTCGTGGCTCGTCGGATCCCAGGAGTTAAAATCGCCGATAATGGAAACCCGGTGGGCATTAGGTGCCCAGACTGAAAAACAGACACCATCTTGGCCATGCATTCGTACCAGGTGCGCTCCTAACTTTTCATAGGTGCGCACATGGGTACCTTCACCAATCAGGTATTTGTCAAAATCGCTCAGCCACTGGGGAGAGACGGATTCGCCGGCGAAGGAGTTTTGCAGCATAGAAAGAATACCAGAAACAATAATAGAATAATACGATTACATAATTTTATATTTAGTACCCTACACAACCAAAATTGTCATGTTTTTTTTCTATAAAAGAATCTTGCCACCCTGATGGTATGGGCTGCTTGTGCCGGTCGTGGATAAGGAATCATAAAAAAGGTTTTTCCTCGCCGGGGTCGCTGCTTACAGGCAGCGATAGAGAATGTTTTCAATACGTTTGTGTGTATATTCCTGCAAACGCCAGACTTTCGCGAGTTTGAGGGCGTTGTCGGCAATATGTGTGATATCGGTCTCCGCAATACCGACCTGCCCAAGAGAGGTTGGACTGTTGATTGCCTCAAACCAGTTTTTAAAGGCGGTACAGGTTGCCTCGGCCTGTTGCCGGAGCGATCCTGAAACAATGGATTGTCCGAATACCCGTCTGCCGAGCAGAGCAATACGTTCAGGCGCCGTTGTCGAGTACCAGGAAAGCCAACCGGGGATGATGATCGACAGACCGGCACCGTGGGCAATATCAAACAGTGCGCTCAGCGAATGCTCAATCATGTGCATGGGAAAACCAATCCTGCCGAGACCGGCAGCCGTCAGGCCGTTTAAGGCCAGGGTAGCCGTCCACATCAGATCCGCCCTGGCATGATAATCATCAGGGGTTTGCAGGCAGCGGTTGCAGGCATCCATACTGTTTTCGACCAGACCCTCCATCAGCCGATCCTGGACCGGGGTGGCCGGGTCCCTGGTGGTCATGTAAAATTCAAGAACATGGGAAACGGCATCGACGGCACCGTAAGCGGTATAAGCAGGCGGTACCGTCAAAGTAACCTCGGGATTTAAAATAGACGTTTTCGGATAAAGCAGTTTGTTGCCGTAGCCAAACTTTTCATTGGTCGCTTCATTGGTAATCACCATGCCTGAATTCATTTCCGAGCCGGCAGCGGCGATGGTAAGGACCGTCGTCAACGGGATGGTTTTTTTTATGCTTTTTTTGCCGGTAAAAAATTTCCAGACGTCATGCTCAACCAGGGCTCCGGCACTGATCGCCTTGGCGCTGTCAATAACGGATCCGCCGCCGACGGCAACGATGACATCGCAGTGTTTATTTTTTACTTTGTCAATACCTGCCCGGACATGGTCAAGGGTTGGATTGGAACGTACACCGCCGTGTTCCGTCACCGTGAGATCCGCCCGGCCAAGGGAGGTGATTATTTGTTCATAAAGTCCGTTTTTCCGGATGCTTTCTTTGCCGTAAATTAAAAGGGCATGCTTACCCCAACGGGCGGTTTCCTTCCCGATTTCGGCGATGGTATTACGACCGAAGATGATCTTTGTTGGATTATGGAAGACGAAATTTTGCATATTTTTCAGATTGAAGCAGGTATTAGGGAAAAATGATTTTTTGTTTAACGACTATTCAGCAGATGTTTTTCCCTGCGTTTCTGTTGTAATTTGTCAAAAAAACGATAGGTAATAACGTAGGTGATAATACCAACGGGTACGGCCAGGATGAGGCCGCCGGTGAGCAGCACCAGAGCGGCGTCCAGGCTCAACTTACTGATCGTATGCAGGCTGTCGAGCAATCCTTGATGGAGGATCATGTCAAGGATTGATTGCAGGCGTTGCCAGCCCAGGCGGCCCGGGAAAAAACAATTACCTATTCGCCAGGCAAGCCAGTATTGCGGAATAAAGGTCATGGGATTACTGATAATAGTCGCCACAATAATTGCGGCAATGGTATTAACCCGTAAGGCCAGGGTGATGCTGACAATTATTATTGTATGCAGCGGTAGGGTCGGCGTAATACCGACGGCAGCACCGACGGCGGAGCCCATGGCCAAAGAGTAGGGCGAACCCTGCAGCCGTTTCAGGCGCACGAAATAATATTTTGCCGTTCGGCGCAGGTCCCATTTCACGGTGCGCTCACCTGCGGATTACAATGGATGCCTGGGCAAAGCAGGATGTCAGGTGATGATTTTCTGATAATTTTCAATACCATTGGTAAGTCTGATAAAATCTTGGAGTTCAAGTCGTTCCGCTCGAATCGACGGAGAAATATTGCAGGTTGCCAGGAGTTCATGCAGCTGCATTTTCGTCAGGGAAAAATCTCCGCTTTGCAGCGCATTTATCAGGGTTTTTCGGCGTTTGCCAAAGGCGGTACTCACCACCTTTCGTAACGTATTTGCGCAAAACTTGTCAAGCTTTTCAACTCGATCCGGGACCGGGAAAAAACTTAGTTCAACTACTGCGGAGTCAACCCTGGGTCTGGGGTGAAATTCTTCAGGCTTTACCCGCATCACCATTTTGATGTCGGCACAACTTGCCAGCAGGACTGTCGGCACACCGTATTCCTTTGTTCCTGGTTGTGCCGCAAGGCGCTGGGCGACCTCCTGCTGCAGCATGATGACGGCGCGTTGTATCAGGTGGGCATGGTTAATGAGTTTGAAGAGAAAAGGGGTAGAAATGGAATAAGGAAGATTGGCAATAAAAAATATCCTGCCGCCGCTTTCAGCGGCCAGTTGTTTAAAGTCAACCTGTAATATATCCTGATGGCGCAGGATAACGTTGGTCGGCAGATCCTGCTGCTCCTTGTGCAACCGGATAATCCCTGAGTCTGTTTCAATGCCGATAACCTGTTGCGCGGCCGCTGCAAGTGGGCGGGTCAGGGCACCGAGGCCGACACCCACCTCGGTGACGATATCGTTTTTTTTAATAGCTGCTTTTTGAACGATACGCTCGGCGGTATGGCTGTGAACCAGAAAATTCTGCCCCAGCTTTTTTTGGGGGGCCAGCTTTTGTCGGTTTAAAATATTTCTGGTCGAATTTCTGTTCATTTTCCGACAGGCCCTAATTCAGTGGTGAGCGGGAAAAGGCATCATCATCCGGATACAGCAGTCTGCCTTTTTTATATAAATAATATCCTGCCACGGCAATCATGGCCGCGTTATCCGTACAGAATACGGGTTCCGGGATACAAAGTTCCAGGTGTTGTTCCCTACACCTGCGGAAGAGATGAGTACGAAGGAGCCTGTTACCGGCGACACCGCCGCCGATAATGACACTCCTGTGCTTATTTTTCCGGGCGGCAAGGAGAGTCTTTTCAACCAGGACTTCCACAACTGCATGTTCAAAGGAGGCACAGATATCCTCAATCGGAACCGGAATTTTTTTTTGTTTATATCTGTTAACGGTATTAACCACGGATGTTTTCAGGCCGCTGAAACTGAAATCAAGGCTCTCTTTGTCCAGCCAGGCCCGAGGGAATTTGAAAGCGGATGGATCGCCTTTTTCGGCAGCCTTGCTGACCGCCGGTCCTCCGGGGTAGCCAAGTCCAAGCAGTTTGGCAACCTTGTCAAATGCCTCTCCGGCGGCATCATCACGGGTCCGGCCGAGAAGCCTGTAGTCGGTGTAGTCGGCAACGGCAAACAGACTCGTATTACCGCCGGAGACAACCAGTGCCGTATAGGGAAAAACAGGCTGTTTTTCTGCCAGGAAGGCGGATAGCATGTGGCCTGTCAGATGATCAACCCCGACACATGGAATATTTTTGACCAGTGCCAGGGCCTTGGCAAAGGTGAAGCCGACCAGCAATGATCCGACCAGTCCCGGTCCCTGGGTGGCGGCAATAAGATTGATGTCGTCCAGGCATACTTCGGCCCGTATCAGTGCCTGCTCGACGACCGGTCTGATTGCTTCAATGTGGGCACGGGAAGCCAGCTCCGGGACAATACCGCCATAGGGAGCGTGTAGCGCAAATTGACTGCTGATGATGTTGGAGAGTACCTGATTGGGAGCGGCAACAACCGCGGCCGCCGTGTCGTCACAGGAACTCTCTATGGCAAGGATGAGCATAAAGTATGGCCTGTCTTGCAAAGTCCTTCGTTTGGTGGTAACAGTGGGCCTTCCTTTACCTAAATTGAGCGTTTCACCCCATCTGCAAATGGAAAAAGATAAATGCTTACAAATGGTTTTTTCTTAAAGTGTTGCAGATGGGGTGAAACCCTACGGGATTTCCATTTCATCCCCAATCTGCAGGCCTTGCGCTGTCCCATGTAGGCTTAACTACAATGAAACAGCACAAAACCTGCAGCTTGGGGCGAAATGAAAATCGCTAAATTTAGGCTTTAGAAAGGTAGAGATAATGTCTCTACTTAATATACCAACATATTGCAAGCTCAACCACAAGACTCAATGAAAGATACAAACTCCGGACAAATGGTAAAAAATTCAGCCCCGATGGATATGTTTTCCCGGACGATTTCGTATCTTCGCCTGTCTCTTACCGATCGCTGCAACTTGAAATGCATGTACTGCGTGACCGAGGATGAAAAAAACGGTTGCCTGGTCAAGCTTGGGCAGGATGAGCTGCTCACCTATGAAGAGCTGCTGCGGGTCGTCGGAGTTGCCGTACGGATGGGCATCAGTAAGCTGCGCCTGACAGGTGGAGAGCCGCTGGTTCGTAACAATATAATGCATTTCATAGATAATCTTGCCCAAATAGAGGGGCTTGAAGATATTCGCATAACGACCAATGGCGTACTGCTTGGGAAATATGCGCAGGGACTTTTTGACGCGGGAGTGACCAAGGTCAATATCAGCCTTGATACCCTGAAACGCAAACGTTTTGCGGAGATCACGGGTGTTGATTGTTTTGATCGTGTCTGGGCAGCAATTGAAACCGCCCTGGCTGTGGGATTTTCACCTGTTAAGCTCAACATGGTCGTGATGCGGGATATCAATGATGATGAGTTACCGGCCTTTGCGGAACTTTCCCGAAAGATGCCTTTACAGGTGCGTTTTATTGAATTTATGCCCATTGGTACCTCGAGCCGGTGGAACAAAAAAACATATATGTCTTCCGATGAAATTATGGGTAGATTTCGCGACCTGGGAGAACTTATCCCCCAGGAGAAGCAGCAGGCGGACGGCCCGGCCAGGGTATTTAAACTTGGTGCTGATGCCTTGGGATCACTGGGTTTTATCAGTCCAATCAGCCATCATTTCTGTGACCGCTGTAACCGTTTGCGCCTGACGTCCGAGGGACGGTTACGTTCCTGTCTGCTGCATGATGAAGAAACCGACTTGAGAAGTGTATTGCGGGCCGGCTGTAGTGATGATGATATTCGTACGACCCTGTTGACGGCCATTCGCAACAAGCCAAAGGGACATCAGATGGCTGAACGGCTTAAACAGGACGGCGGTGACTGTCACGGGCGGATGTCACGGATTGGCGGATAGGTTTTTTTTACCTAAATTGGGTGAAATGCTCAATTCAGGTTGTTGTTCATGGGGGAGGCCGGACAACTTGCAGCCTATAGCCAGTCGGTTAAGCAAAGGCCGACGCCGATGGTATTTACATAATGATTATAGTCAATAAGGCTTTCGCCATAGCCATTGAAATAATGAACATATCCCTTTAGATAGGGCCAGCCGGGCAGGGGAAAACTCCAGCTCAGTTCAACGGCTCCCTGTTTAAATCCTGATTCCAGGTTATTTCTGGTCATTAAGCTGAAGACATTTTCATCCCATTTATAGGACGCGTAAAATTCGCCATGGCCCAGGTAATCGGTGATGTCGGGATTGTCGTCATCTGCGGCGTCTTCCTGAATTCGAATCCAGGGTTTAACGGACATTGCCAGATTTCCGTTTTCCACTGTCAACCATGCATAAATGCGGTTCCAGCTTCGGGACAGTTTCCCGCCGCGGCCGTTGGACTGATGAACAATACCCAGCGAGTTCCAGGCATTGGTAAAACCGAAAAATTGCCGGCGTGGATGAAATTGAATCCATGCCTCGGGTTCATGGTTTGTTTCACGAAACGGGGCGGATTCCCCGCTGTTATAGACCTGCCAGAATGAACGATTGGTATAAGCGGCATAAATATCAGCGCTGTTATTAAAAAGATTCACCAGCAGGGGAAATTTTATACTGAGCTGGAACTGTGCCTCAGTATTGTCAAGATACAGGTTGGGGTCATCAAACTGATTCTGAAACGGGCCTTCATTATAAGAATTTGCATTATAGGCGGCAAACAAAATATAGTTGGGTTTGTGCGCCATCAGGGTAAAGGGCTGCAGGACATGTTCCTTGTCCTGATGGATGCGTCTGCTGACCAGGGGCGTTTTTTCATCCATGGAGGTTTTGAAAAAGGCATCGGCATGGATTTCTTTTTCGCATTGCAGTCGTAATTCACCGATCGTTGTGGCATCGGAAGCAGACTGTACGGCCTTTGCCATGCAGTCAGCCAGCTCACCTGCATAAAGGGCCGGCGGCAACAGTATGGTAAGGATGGCTAATAAGGAATAAAATGGGAGTATTTTTTGCTGTTTTTTCATTCGCCTGTTGGTTTCTTGGTTTATTTTACGGGAGCAATATCCGGTCGATGAAAAGGACGTTTGAGCTGGAGACCGGCGATCTCTGCGGGCCGCATTGGGCAATACGACTATTTCAGGATTACTTTCTTAATAATATTAGATTATTACGAAAAGAAAGCATTTTCTTCAAGAATTATTTTTCAAAGAGATTTTTCCTTCAGTAATGAGCCTGTTGAATTAAGACCATATTAACATGGCAATTTAATTATAATTATGAATCTTCGCCGCATTTATTTTCAACCATTGGTGTTGCCCATTATTTTTTTCGGTTTGACAATCCTGGCCGGAGGAGTATTGCTCTGCCGGCCGTTCTGTCTGCGTGCCGGACATGTCCTGTCCTTTACCGATGCCCTGTTTACCTCCTGTTCCGCCACCTGTGTGACCGGCCTTGTCGTTGTGGATACCGGTACGGTTTTTTCATCTTTTGGCCAGGCGGTCATCCTTGCTTTGATCCAGATCGGCGGTCTCGGTATTATGTCTCTGGCTTCACTTGCCCTGTATCTCTTCAGGCAGCGTGTCACCTTGACCGACAGGATTGCCGTCGGCCAGAACCTTCTCCAGGATTCCAGTTTCCATCTGGGCAGGTTTCTGCTCAAGATCGTTGTCGGTACCTTTGTCATAGAACTTGCGGGTGCTTTTCTGCTGACAATGGCGACCAGGGGCGTCATGTCCCTGCCTTCAGCCGTTTTTCACAGTGTATCGGCGTTTTGTAATGCAGGATTTGCCCTTTATGACGACAGCCTGACACGATGGGCCGACAATGTGCCGGTTAACTTTATCATCATCGGCCTGATTGTCCTGGGGGGAATCGGTTTTTTTGTGATGACGGATGTTGTTGACTGGTTTCTGCATCGGGTTGGTTCCTGCAGGCAGAAGCCGCATAAATTTTTAAGCTGGTATTCACGGGTAGTACTCAAAACGACGCTTTATCTCATTGTCGGGGGAACACTGGCCATTTTTATCGGACAGTGGTGGGGGCAACCCCATCAATACTCCATTGGTCATGGTCTGCTGACCGGTTTTTTTCAGTCGGTTTCCTGCAGAACCGCTGGATTTAATACAATTGATATCGGCAGGCTGACCGATGTGACTCTGCTGTCTATGATGGCACTCATGTTTATCGGAGCTGCCCCCGGCTCCTGTGCCGGCGGTATCAAAGTGACGACTTTTCGGATTGTCCTGGCCTTTCTGCATGCGGAACTGTTAGGAAGAGACCAGGCGGTTGTCGGGAAAATAGCAGCTTCGAGAGAGACGGTGCGAAAGGCCCTGTCGCTGGCTGCTTTTTCCGTGCTTCTTGTCTGCGGCGCAACTATTGTTTTAAGTATCAGTGAGCGCTGGGGGCTTCCGAAAACTCAGATTCAGCCGACATTACTTGCCATCGGTTTTGAGGTGGTTTCCGCCTTTGCCACGGCCGGGCTCTCCATGGGATTGACCCCGCATCTTTCACTGGTGGGCAAGTATGTCATCATTATTCTCATGTTTATCGGCCGCCTTGGGCCTCTCGTGTTTGTCGGCGTATTAAGTACCATCAAACGGAGAGTTGCCTACAGCCGTCCGGATTCAGATCTGCTCATCGGGTAGGAGAAAAGCATCGGTCAGGAGAAAAAAATATGAAAGGGGAAATCGCCGTTATCGGTTTGGGAAAATTTGGTTTTTATTTTGCCGTTACCCTTGTTGAACTCGGTTTTACCGTTATCGGAATCGACAATCGACAGAACAGGGTCCAGGATGCGCGGGACAGGCTGCATCAGGTGTATAAGATTGATTCGACCAATAAGGAGGCCCTGGAGCAGATAGGCCTTGCCGAGGTCTCTCATGTCCTCATCAGTGTGGGTGATTCAATCGCGGCCTCATCTATGATAACCATGTATGCCAAAGAGCTGGGTATTCCCAATGTCTGGGTCAAGGCCGTCAATGCAGATCATCAGCGTCTGCTTTATCGGCTGGGGGTGGACGAAGTGATTATCCCCGAACAGATGGCAGCGGTCCAGTTAGCCTCCAAAGTTGCCATCCCTGGATTTCTGCAATACGCGACCTTTGATCCGGATGTTTCTTTTCAGGAGCTGACCATTGACCGGTGGGCCGGCAAAAGTTTGCGTCAGCTTGACTTGACACGACGATTTCAGATCCAGGTAATCTCAGTAAAGAAACAGGATGGGAAGAAAATAGAATATACGCCTGATCCGGATTATATCTTTCAGCCGGGAGATAAAATAATAATCCTGCGCAATACCCATACCTCACGCAGAATTAAATCATAAGGTGTCCCGCACTGTGCAGGCTGCAGGGGGATGATCCACAATCGTTCACCAGGCAGCAGGCAGGATAGATCAACTGATACCTGCAGGCGTTGACGACGACGCCAGCATGGATTCCAGTTGCTGCCACCGGTCATAGAGCTGTTCCACCTCTGTTTCCAGCTTTTGTTGTTCGGCCCAGTATTGGGCGACAAGGTCGTGGTCGGCGACTATTGCAGGGTCGGACAGCAGTTGCTGTAGCTCCTCAAGACGCCCTTCCAGCGGCAGTATTTTTTCTTCAATGGTATCATATTCCCGTTGATCCATATACGAAAGTTTTCTTGTCTTTTGTCGCACCTTTTCAGGTGCGGAGCTTGGGTTCCGTTTTTTTAAAGCAGCTGCATTCCCGGCTTGCAGCCAATCCAGCCACTGGCAATAATCGGCAAAATATTGCACATGGCCCCGGCCGTCAAAGCCGAGAACCCGCTCACAGACCTTTGCCAGCAGAAAGCGATCATGGGTGACCAGGACCAGAGCGCCGGGGAATTCCAGCAGGCTGTCTTCCAGCACCTGTAATGATGGGATATCCAGGTCATTTGTCGGTTCATCAAGGAGCAGGATATCAGCCGGCTGCCGCATGAGTCCGGCGATGAGGATGCGGGCCTGTTCTCCACCGGACAGCCTGGCCACAGGGGTTTCCAGCTGGTCGGGGCGAAAAAGGAACCGTTTTGCCCAGGTAACGACATGTACGACCTGGTCCCGGTAGACGACTGAATCGCCTTCGGGTGCCAACGCCTGCTTTAATGTTTGTTGCTGATCAAGTTGTTGACGACGTTGGTCAAAGGAGACGATGCGTACATCCGGGGCTGTTGTAAGGGTGCCGCTGTCAGGGGAAAACACATCGTTTTTTTCGGTGGCGTGGGCAAGGATTTGCATGAGGGTCGATTTGCCGCAGCCGTTTCGTCCGAGCAGGCCGATTCGTGAACCGTTGGTAAGAATGAAATCAAGATCCTGGAAGAGGGTTTTGCTCCCGTAACTTTTGGCAATTTTATTACCAATCAACAGCTTTTTTGTCTTTCTGCCGGTGGCATCAAAGTTAATTTTTACCCGTCCTGTTGCCCGGTTTCTCGCCCTGGTCTCCGCCAACTCTTCAGCCAGTTCTCCCGCCGCAGCTATCCGGTATTTAGCCTTGGTAGCCCGTGCCTTTGGTCCCCGTCTGAGCCATTCGGTTTCCCGACGCATTTTGTTTGCCATCCTGGTTTCAATTGCCTGTTGACAAGCTAAAAAATCTTGTCGCTTTTCCAGAAAATCACTGTAAGAACCTTGAACCTGGAACGATCCCTGCGGGTAGGCGGCGGAAAGCTCAATAACTCTATTTATTGTGTTTTCCAGAAATCTGCGATCATGACTGACCATAAGAAAAGCGGCCGGACTTTCCGGCAGCCGTGAGGAAAGCAGTTTTTCGAGCCAGAGGATACCTTCAATGTCAAGGTGATTGGTGGGCTCGTCCATCAGCAGCACATCAGGATGATTGATGAGCGCACGGCAGATGGCAAGCCGTTTGCGCCAGCCGCCTGAAAGTTGTCGGACCGGGCATTCCGGATCGACAAATTCAGCCCTGCTGATCAGGGTGTGGGCCCGGGTCAATGCCTCGGCCTGATCAAGATGTATATCCGAGAGGCCGGCAAGCAGGTTGTCGACAAGAGAACTCTCTTCCGTAAAGATATCATCCTGGGCAAGAAATCCGATGCGTATGTTTTTCTGCCGGGAAACCCGGCCCTTATCTTCCCGGAGCCGGCCGCCCAAAATCTTCAACAGGGTCGACTTGCCCGACCCATTGGGTCCGATCAGGCCGATACGATCTCCCTTGCGCAGAACAATGTCGACGCCTGTAAACAATGTCTGGGCGCCGAATGCCTTGCTCAGGCCTTTACCGTTTAGGAGCAGGGTCATATATTAGCCTGTCTGAAAAATACGGGACAAAGAACGGGCTCAAACCAGGCCGAGTTGCGGATTGTCAGCCCTTGGGTAGGAACCTATCCATTCGTAAAATGGGCAGGTTCCCTGCAGTATATCACAACACTCGCGGATAATCGGATCCTCGATATGACCGGCAATGTCGAGAAAGAAAAGATATTTCCATTGTTTGCCCTTGATCGGCCGCGATTCGATTTTTGTCAGGTCGATTTTTCGATCTGAGAGCACGGAGAGGACTTCTTTCAATGCCCCGGGTTTGTTTACCAGGAGGCTGAGAAGCAGGGAAGTCTTGTCATTACCGCTTTTGCTCGGTGACTGTTTGCCGATAACCAGGAATCTGGTGGTATTTCCCTGGTAATCCTCAATGCCCTTGACAACCACCTGAAGATTATAGGTCTTAATGGCAAGTGAACTGGCAATGGCGCCGATGTTTGGATTGTTGGCAGCCATCTTGGCGGCGGCACCGGTGGAAAAGACCGGCAGGGTCGGGGTATCCGGCATGTGTTTCCGCAGCCATTCCCGGCATTGGGCCAGGGGCTGGGAATGGGAGGCCACCGTCTGAATATCGGCAATATTTCCCGATTGGCAGACAAGGTTATGCGAGATGGCAAGCTGCAGCTCCCCGCAGATTTTGACGTTATATTTCATAAAGGAATCCAGGGTGGAAAAAACCGCCCCTTCGATCGAGTTTTCAACCGGGACCATGCCGTATTCCACCCGTTCTTTATCAACCTCATGAAAAACATCGTCAATGGATTCCATGGGCATGTATTCGGCCGACTGTCCGAAATATTTAACCCCGGCCAGGTGGGTATAGGTCGCTTCCGGCCCGAGGTAGGCGACGGCCGTTTTCTTTTGAGAAAGGCGACAGGTGGTGATAATTTCATGAAAGATAGACCGCAGGGCACGCTCGGGAAAGTCTCCCCGATTGTTATTGAGCAGCCGCTGATATATCTCCAGCTCCCGTTTCGGATCCCATTTCGCTCTGTTGGCACCGGTCTTCAGTTGTCCGATTGTTTTGGCACAGGCAAGACGTTCTTTGAGCAGGCCGAGTATGGTGTCGTCTATTTCGTCAATACGTTTTCGCACCAGGGGTATGGTTGGTTTGTCATTACTCATGGGAAAAATTGTTTTGATTGATGGAAAAATAATTGGCCAACTTATTGATTTAATGGCTCTATTATCAATATAACTTTAGAGGGCAAATCATACATGCTAAATCATCTTTTGATTGTTGCAAACAAAAAAACCATATTTTCGTTGAGTAAACCTGAAAAGAGTTGCGCTTGAACATGTTTTTAATAATATATAGTACCTGTTCTTGCGGGAATATCAGACCTGACCCGGATGAACCGGAAAATTCGAAATAAGAAACACCAAATTCGAGACAATAAGAATAGCCCTGTTTTTATGAGAAGACAGGAAAATATATATGGAAACGTGACATGAGTGAATTTACGGTACACAAAACCTATGCCGAAATAAATGCCCGTATCAAGGCGGGTGAGGTGGTCGTGGTAACGGCTGAGGAGATGGTGGACATTGTCAAAAAGGACGGCCCTGTTGAGGCGGCGCGCAAAGTTGATGTGGTGACCACCGGTACCTTCTCAACGATGTGTTCTTCCGGCGCTTTTTTTAATTTCGGGCAGACGACCCCGACCATCAAGGCACAAAAGGTCTGGATTAACAAGGTGCAGGCTTATGCCGGGCTTGCGGCCATTGATATATACCTGGGGGCCACGGAACCGGCGGAAGACGATCCGCTTAACAAGGTCTATCCCGGCGAGTTTCGATATGGCGGCGGCCATATTATCGAGGACCTTGTGGCCGGCAAGAAGGTCTTTCTTGAAGCCAAGGCCTATCCAACAGACTGCTATGCCAATCGAAAGTGTAAAAAGGAATTAACCCTGGCCGACTTTCCCCATGCCCTGCTCTGTAATCCACGAAATGGCTATCAGAATTACAACTGTGCCGTTAATATGACGGATAAAATCGTCTATACCTATATGGGTACCCTCAAACCGAAATGCCGTAATGCAAATTATTGCAGTGCCGGCCAGCTTAGTCCTCTTTTAAATGATCCATTATACCGGACGATCGGCCTTGGAACCAGAATCTTTCTCGGTGGGGGGGTCGGTTATGTTACCTGGCACGGGAGCCAGCACAATCCCTCCGCACCACGGGGAGCAAACGGTGTGCCTCTGCGTCCTGCCGGCACCATGATGGTTCAGGGCGATCTCAAACAGATGTCCGCCGACTGGTTGCGGGGCGTCGGTATTCAGGGATATGGTTGCTCGCTGGCGGTCGGACTTGGTGTGCCGATACCTATTCTCAATGAAGAGATGGCAAGGTTTACCGGAGTTTCCGATGCCGAAATTTTTACCCAGGTAGTTGATTATGGATATGAATATACAAACGGTATTGCTCGTACCTATGGCGAAGTAAGTTATGCCGAGTTAAAGAGCGGTATCATTGAGGTGGCAGGTAAAAAAGTGCCGACGGCACCCCTTTCTTCTTATGTCAAAGCGGTTGAAATTGCAGAAATACTGAAGAAACGGATAGCGGACGGGCAATTTTTTCTCTCCGAGCCGGTAGCTCCGTTCCCCACAGTTGATTTTTCTTTTGAAGAGTGACG
>Ga0256833_1001298_pt1 | contig 18519 bp, 15 predicted proteins | sample 356284metaG_FD_190535 | JGI IMG/M metagenome (GOLD analysis project Ga0256833, IMG submission 190535) | Hydrothermal vent microbial communities from Mid Atlantic Ridge, Atlantic Ocean - 356-284 | ecosystem: Environmental > Aquatic > Marine > Hydrothermal vents | place: Atlantic Ocean: Mid... | reverse complement strand
TGTTGAGGAGGAAATAAGAAAGGCTGGACTCTATGACGAATTATGGCAGATTTTCCCGGTTCTCCTTCCGATTAAAACAGTGGGAGTCATGGGGGATAAAAGAACGTACGAATACGTGGTTGCCATCAGGGCGGTGTACTCTGTGGATGGCATGACGGCCGACTGGGCAAGGCTACCCCTTGACCTTTTGGCGAGGATTTCCTCAAGGATAGTAAATGAAATCTCTGGAATAAACAGAGTTGTTTACGACATCACTTCCAAACCCCCTGCAACCATCGAGTGGGAATAAAAATCATTTCATTAAGATCTTGTTATATTCTGTTTGAAAATATTATAATTTCCGAGAAAGTTCATTAAAAAGGAGGTCCGCAATGGAAATTAAACAAGTCGCCGTTATTGGCGCTGGAACAATGGGTAACGGAATTGCCCATGTTTTTGCACAGTACGGGTATAATGTTGTTCTGGTCGATATAAAAGAGGAGTACCTTGAAAGGGCCTTCAAAACTATCTCAAAGAATATGGACCGTCAGATAAAGAAAGGTACCTTAACAGAGGACGAAAAGAAAGCTGCCCTCTCCAGAATATTACCCACTACCGACATTGAGCAGGTGAAAGATGTAGATTTTGTGGTGGAAGCGGTCATCGAGAATAAAGACTTGAAGAAGGATATTTTCAAGAAACTGGATGAAATCACAAAACCGGAAGTGATTTTAGCCTCAAATACATCCTCTATTTCCATAACGGAGCTTGGAGCAACCACGAATAGACCTGATAAGGTTGTCGGAATGCACTTTATGAATCCTGTACCTGTAATGAAGCTTGTGGAGGTAGTAAAGGGCCAGTTAACTTCGGATGAGACCGTTGAAACAGTTCTGGAGCTTTCTCAGAAACTTGGGAAAGACCCGGCTCTTGTCAATGATTATCCGGGATTTGTCGCAAATAGAATACTCATGCCCATGATCAATGAGGCGATCTACGCCCTGATGGAGGGTGTGGCAGACAGGGACAATATCGATAAAGTTATGAAGTTTGGGGCCAACCATCCTATGGGGCCACTTGCACTTGCCGATCTGATCGGCCTTGATGTGGTGCTATTCATTCTTGAAGTAATGTACAGAGACCTTGGTGATCCGAAGTATAGGCCGTGTCCTCTCCTGAGGAGGATGGTTGCGGCGGGTCTCCTGGGTAGAAAGACCGGAAAGGGTTTTTACGATTATACAAAGTAAGATTTGACATAGATTTTAAAGATGGGGAGGGCTTTTACCCTCCCCATCTTTAAAATCTAATGAAAAAGAATCTATGGAATTAAAATTTAAATATGCGCAATGAAAAGATGAGTATCCTGAATAGAAGAATACAGAACTGTAAGAGAGGAAATTATCTTTCGAATGAAAGAGAGGAATAAAATATTTAATTATTTGCTTTTGATTATTAGCTCATTGATAGTAGGAGTGTGGCAATTTAGAGAAGATAGTGGTAGAAAAGAATACCTTATAATACTAATTTTTCTTTTGATAGTACCATTAACATCGTTCTTTTTATCTCTTATGTATTGCTGGCATGACTTTGTTATCTCATCACTGGCCTCGTACATCAATAAAGTATTAAGACCCATAATTGTAGATGAAGTCAAAGATGAAAATATGCTCATGAAAATATGCTCATGTGGGAGAAATTTTTGAAAACAAGAGAGAGTGCTAAATTTCCTAAATTAGTTAGTCTATTAAATAGGCTTGTTATTCTTTTACCGATCCCTTTGTCAATTATTTTGTTTTTAGTTTATGAAAATCCAGGAATTAAAGGTTTATTAACAACAGTTTTATTAATTCTCGATATATCGCTATTCTTGATATCTGTCGTTCTATTCCTTTTTATGGACAAACTGTATGCAAAATCAAGAGGGTAAGAACTCTAAAAGTAAAACCTTTTTGAAAATTCATTTCAATGGATGTTGTAAAAATTTAAGTTATATTTTCTCAAGGATTTTAAGGCTCTTTAGGGTTCTCCCGAGAGTCCCTTCAGTATTGATTGGTGTAGGATGGTCAAAAAAGGCATCCCCTGGCTGCCAGCCAATATCCCCTGGTCTTGTCCAGTATGTTGGAATTACCATTGAGACATTCATGCATCATCCTCCTTTTGGGATATTATAACGGATGGATCAAATTATGAGCATTGCGTCTCCGTAACTGAAGAATCTGTATCTAAGTTTTATGGCTTCTTCATAGGCTTTTTTGATTTTCTCCCATCCTGCAAAGGCCGAAACAAGTAATATGGGAGTTGATCTTGGAAGGTGAAAATTGGTTATCAGGGCATCGAGAACATCAAATTTAAACCCTGGATAGATAAACAGATCAGTATATCCTTGATGAGGCCCCTTTCCAAGCTTCCAGGTCTCAAGTGACCTCGTGACTGTTGTCCCGCATCCAAATATCCGTGACTTTCTCTCCTTAGCTTCTAAAATGGCCTTTCTCGTTTCTTCAGGAATTTCAAAATATTCCTTATCCATCCTGTGTTTTTCAACTATGTCAACCTTTATAGGCTTGAAGGTGCCAAGACCGACGTGAAGAATCACAAATTTGATGATAACACCTTTCCTCTCAAGGGCTTCCAGTATGGGTTTTTCAAAATGGAGCCCTGCGGTTGGAGCTGCTATCGAGCCTGGGACTTCGGCAAAAACCGTTTGATAACGTTCTTCATCCAGCTCTGTATCACTCCTTTTTATGTAGGGTGGAAGAGGAACGTGTCCATACTTTTCAAGCACATCCAGAACTTTACCCTCAATGCTGAATATTCTTGAGCCATCTTCGAGCCTCTCCATAACCTGAGCCTGTACACCTCCATCAAGTACGATTACCTCACCTGGTCTTGCCTTTCTTCCTGGTTTCACAAGGGCCTTAAATGTATTCTCGCTCCTAATTTCTGTAACAAGAAGCTCAACCTTTCCACCAGTAGACGCCCTCCTGCCGTAAATTCTTGCCTTAATGACTTTACTTTTATTCAAAACAAGCACGTCTCCGGGCTGAAAAAATTCTACGATGTTTCTAAATTTGAGATGGTGAATCTCGAAAGGATCCCTGCGAAGTACAAGAAGCCTCGATTCCGACCTTTTGGGAGCCGGAAACTGAGCTATCAATTCCTGTGGTAAATCAAAATCGAACTCTTCTATCTTAATCATGAAGCACTCTTGGCCTTATATCTCCTTATTTGATAGACAAGATCAGGTCTGTTTGTGGAAATCAGATTGAATCCCTTCTCAATAAGTTTTTCTATTACCTCTGGCCTGTCCTCAGCCCAGGAGATCGTCCCGAATCCAAGATGGTTCAGGTATAGGATGAATTCCTCATCAATAAGTTCATAGGGCTCTGGACTTCTTTCCTCCCAGCAGGGATGGAAGAAATTCGCATCAAGTGCCGAAAGTGTTGGAACTGGATCAATTATCACATCACCAAAGAGTGCTGATGTTTTTATGTGTGGATTTTTTTCCTTAACTTTCCTCAGGGCATAATGGTCAAATGATGCAATCACTGTGTCATCATTCGGGTAATTTTCAACAATTTTAAGAAGTGGGTCAACAATCTTTCGGTCTTTGATCTCGATGTAAAATTTAATCCGGCCAGAAAATGTTTCCATGACCTCATTAAGTGATGGGATTCTACAGTTATCCCCAAGTGAGATTTCCTCAACCTCTTTAAACGTCATGTCCTTGAAGTATCTGCCTCTGATTGTATAGTCGTGAACAACAATGATTTCACCATCTTTAGTGCGATTTATATCAAACTCAATGTAATCTGCTCCCGCATTTAAGGCCTCTTCAAATGCCTTAAGAGTATTTTCATAGTAGAGTCCTGAGAACCCCCTGTGTGCGATGATCAAAGGTTTCAACTCTCTCATCCTCCCAGATAGATTGCGACTAAAACGAACATTATCGGGACCTTAATTAAATCAAGTATTTTTTTCAATTTTTTCTTCTCGATACCTTCCCTGATTCTGAGACCAACAAGAATTAATGGGATGTCAACAAAGAAAAGAGTTATGAAAAAATATACCTTCCCATAAATTCTAAAGATTGCTGGTATCAGAGTCAGGATTATGAGAGCAAAAAGCAAAATCTGTGATAAAATTATAGTTAGTTTTTCACCTTTAATCAATGGGAGAGTGCGGTATCCCCCAAGTTTGTCGCCTTCCAGGTCGTGTAAATCCTTGAGGATTTCCCTGTAAAGTTGAAATACGAATGAAAGAACAAATGGGAAGATGAGCGGTCTGAAATTACCGGTGATAACCCCAGCAATGAGGAATGTCGCCGATGAAATAGCTGCAACGGCAAGATTGCCCCATAGATGATGCTTCTTTAAGAAAAAATTGTAAATCAGAGTGAAAATGTAGAGGGTGAGAATGAAAAGAAATACTCTTTTGCCGAGAACATAAGCTGATATCAGAACGATTGAGGATAGGACAATGGACATGAAAAAGGCCTCTTTGTGCGAGATTTCTCCTCTAACAAGTGGACGCTCAGGATGGGCGACAAGGTCAATTTTAAAATCTCTGATATCGTTTGAAATATTGGCAAATGCTGTGCCAGCAACAAAAATGAGAATTGATAGTAGAACATCTTTTAAATTCCAGTGATGAACCATTGCAAAGGAGAAAGTAACAAGAATTGCTGTCAATAGGCAGTTAAATATCCGTGCAAATTTCAAATAGATAAAAATTTTCCTCATAGGGTTAGATTTTAACACAGTGCTTGAGTAACCTCCACCGGTTTAATTATAATTCTCGCATGCTATACAAAGATGCAGGTGTAAATTTGGAAAGGGCGAATAAAGTTGTCGAAATTGTCAAAAAGATTACGCTTTCACATGATGTTATAGGAGGTTTTGGTGGGATTTATGATCTTTCAGATATTTTAAAAAATTACAGGCACCCTGTACTTGTAACCTCTACGGATGGGGTTGGGACAAAGATAAAGCTTGCACTCGAAGTTGATTACCTTGAGCCTATCGGGATTGACCTTGTTGCTATGTGTGTGAATGATATATTGACGCTTGGCGCCAGCCCACTCTTTTTCCTGGATTATTACGCTACTGGAAAAATAAATGAAAAGACGTTTAAAGTGATCATAGAAGGAATCATCGAAGGGTTGAAAATCTCCGGTGGGCAGCTCCTGGGTGGAGAAACTGCTGAACTCCCCGGAATGATCTCCTCTGAAATATTTGATGTTGCCGGTTTTGTAGTTGGTGTTGTGGAAAAGGACTTGATTCCTCGAAAAGAGAGCATAACCGCAGGTGATCTGATATGGGGAATCCCCTCAAATGGCATCCATTCCAACGGCTTCAGCCTGGTTAGAAAAATTATCGAGGAGGCTGGAATTGATCTCTACAAAGATTACGGGACGGGTGAGCCTATCTATAAGGAGATTTTAAAACCTACCAGGATATATGTGCCCGAGGTTAAAAAATTACTCGGTAACGTTGAAATAAAGGGGATGGCTCACATCACTGGAGGTGGGCTTATTGAAAATGTGAAGAGAGTAATCCCTGAATCACTTTATATTGAGATTGACTGGGATTCGTGGAATGTTCCCTGGATTTTCAGGAAACTACAGGAATGGGGAGATGTCCCGACAGATGAAATGAGGAGAGTTTTTAACATGGGGATAGGATACGTAATTATCACGCCCCCATCAGTCAAGCTCGAGGGATTTTTTGAAATTGGGAGAGTAACGGAAAAATAAAAAACGTCCCCGGCAGGATTCGAACCTGCGACCTGCGGTTTAGGAAACCGCCGCTCTATCCTGCTGAGCTACGGGGACGTGTGGTTGAAATTTATAAACGAAAAAATTGAATAAATCAAGAATCTGAATAAATCAAGAATCCGCACCATCGGATTCTTGAAGTTGTTGATCCCTTTATCAGGCATCTTCAATTGACATACAGGGATATTTACATTAACTTTATAGGGCCATGAGTGAAGTCAGTCCGACCCGGATGAATCTTCTTATAAGGAAGAGGCAGATAAAGATTGCTCAACAGGGTGCCTCCCTGCTGAAAAACAAAAGAGATGCCCTGTTGCGTGAATTCATGGACCTTATTAAGCCAATTCTCAAAGACAGAAAAGAGCTTGATCAAAACCTCAGGAAGGCTGTTTCGGTACTTGCCATCGCTCTCGGTGTGGATGGCTCTGAAAAGCTGGAATCTGCAGCACTTGCGACAAAAAGAGAGTACCTTTTGAAAGTTGAGGAAAAGAGAGTCTGGGGTGTGAAATTACCGAGTATTGAAGGAACGGAGATGAAGAGAAGCATCCTTGAGCGTGGATATTCGCCACTTTCCATTACTTCGAGAATAGACCTGACAGCCGAGGCTTTTGAGAATATTGTAAATCTTATAGTTAGAATGGCTCCTATGGAGATCAAGCTCAAGAAACTCGGTAACGAAATTAAAAAGACAACCAGAAGGGTTAATGCACTTGAAGAAAGATTAATTCCAGATTTGAAAGAGCAGGTTAAATTTATCCGTCAGGTCCTTGAGGACCGTGAAAGAGAGGATAAATTCAGGTTAAAGAGGTTAAAATCCAAAAAGGAAAAACCTGGTAGAAGAAAATAATTGGAGGTGATTTCAGATGGCTCATAAGAAGGGACAGAGTAGTACAAAGAACGGAAGGGATTCCATTTCCAAGAGATTGGGAGTTAAAAGATATGAGGGGCAGTTTGTAAAGGCTGGCAACATCCTTGTTCGTCAGCGTGGTACGAAGTTTCATCCAGGATTCAATGTAGGAAAGGGGAGTGACGATACCCTGTTTGCACTCACAGATGGAGTTGTGAAATTTGAAAGAAGGAAGAATAAGGTTTTTGTATCAGTGTATCCTGAATAGAGACTAAGATGAGTGGAAATTTAGAAAAATCGGGGGGTGGGCCTCGCAAAACGAGGCCCACCCCCCGATTTTTCTCTCCGAAAGTGCTCAAGAATTTTTCTTTATTAATTTACGAATAATACGATTTTTACATCTTCATACTATTGTCTCCTTATAAAAATGTAAGTTGTTTCTAAGTCGCTCTTTGATAAAGGGATATTCAAATGGATTTCCATTCCCCTTTGTATGAGTGAAGACCTTTGATTTTCTCTCTGTCATTGCCTCTGTATTTTGGACGATCTCATTTTTCTTGTGGACATGTCAACGTGTTTCAATAAAAATACAGTTATGCGAAAATTGTTGCTTGTGCTCCTGGTGTTCTTCACTGGTTGCAGTGGTGAAAAGATTATAAAAGGAAGTCCTGTGATACATCCGAACCCCCTGTACCATAGGGTGCCTGAATTCCTTACCCCATGTGTCAGGAGTGTAAATCCAGAAAAGATTAGAAAGAGATTGCAGAAAATGACCGGAAGACACTTCTGCAGACCATATTTTAGCTATGCCACAAAAGTGAAAGGAGGATATTACATCAGATATTTTTACCCTTTAAAACGTCAGAAAATCTATGCCGGTGCAGAAGTGTGGATTGAGTGTGGTAAAAGGAAACATAAAAGGATTTATTATAGGTTAATACCTCTTGAATGAGTAAACTGTGGAAACCTCCATATAATTATCTGCTATTGCCATTCTCAGGCCTTTATTGGCTTGGTCTTAAGGGATGGTATCTATACGATAGTATTAGAAGAAAAAAGAAATTCGACGCATTTACCATCGTTGTCGGAAATTTAACGGTGGGAGGGACAGGGAAAAGCCCCCTCGTTTACTTACTTGCCAGGCTTTTAAAAAGAGAATTCAGGGTTGTTGTTATTTCTCGGGGTTATGGTAGAAAGAATCACGATGTTATCATGCTTAACTCCCTGGATAATTTACCGGATGTGGAGGATGTCGGAGACGAGCCATTTTTAAACTTTGTGAAACTAAAAGGAGAAGTGCCTTTCATTATTTGTAAGGACCGACTTAGGGCCTACGATATCGCAAAGAATAGATTCAATCCGGATGTTGTTATTCTTGATGATGCTTTTCAGTACAGAAAGGTTCTCCCTGATTTCTCATTTCTCGTGTTTGATAAAAGAATTCTGACTACTTCGCATTTTCTGTTACCCGCCGGTCCCTTTAGAGAGCAGATGAAAGTGGGGAGAAATGCAGACGTCATTGTTTTTAATCTAAAGGGTGGGGATAAAGTTGAAGAGGATTTACAGGATCTCAAGAATATCTTTCCTGAAAAACCGCACATGTTGATGAAATATAAACCTGTTGGGTTGATAGCAGAAGATAGACTGGTTTCAATTAATGATGTGGACAAAAATGTGGTTGGATTTTCAGGGATTGGTGATCCTGAGAGTTTTCGTACAACACTGGAACGTGTGGGATTTAATGTTGTTAGATTCTTTAGATTTCCCGATCATCACTGGTATAGGGAAGAGGAGATTGAAAAGCTCAGATCTTTCGGTATGCCTCTTGTAACAACGGAGAAGGATTATGTGAAAATCCGTAAGAAAGAGGGAATTCTGGCTCTTATGATAGAACCCGAATTGGTGGAAGGGATAGAAATCCTTAGAGATCTTGAAAACATGATCAGAGGTAATATCTGATAAAGAGCCAGACTCTGTGATCCTGGAAATAGGGGGCAACGTCGTTGTACTTATAATTGATTCCGAAAAGTAGGCTTTTGTAAAGGAAGTACTCAAAGTCAATACCGAGTGAGAATCCAAACTTTGTACCTGGCACAAAATATTTTGTGGTGGGCCCTCTCATGTATTGAGCCCCCGCGCTTCCATAAATCTTGAAGAACATATCGTCCCGTTCTTTCTGGAGTTCGAGCACAAGGGCATTATTTGCAAAAATTTCAGGTGAGAAATAGCCTCCATGCCCGAGACTATAGTCACCAAGATAGCTGCTAAAAGACATGATGTAAAAATCAAATCCTACCCTTAAAAGATCGAGGTAGAGTGGTGTTTTGATAGTATATCCAACTCTGAACAGCCCCTCTTTTTTGTAATTGTTGTAGACCCTGATTCCTCTCAAGACACTTGTCCCAATAATCATGGCAAGGTCCTTGGGATTGTGCTTGAATAGGAGACCAACTTCTGCGCCTGTTTCAGTAACCTTACCATGGAGTTTGCCAATATCCGGATCGTAATATCCCACATATGCGAGGTATGATTCATCGTTTGGGAGTGTGAACCCTCGGAGATAGAATCCCCAGAAGTCAGATAGCAGGAATTTAAATCTCACATCTCCCTTGAAATTTGTGCCTCCATCGAATCCCATTGGTGTTATACCAACCATGAGGTAGTACGAACCGGGTGCGAACGGCCCCTGGGCAACTGCCTGCATGCCAATACCATCATCCGTTAGTACACCATTGGATGCTTCAACCGCTGCAGCTTGCAGGGTGACCCGGGTGTTGTACACAGGAAAGCTAACCTGTACAGGAAACTCCGGTGTTTCGAGAAAGCTCGTCCCTCTTGTACCGGATTTCTGACGGTAATAAGGGCCTAACTGTATATACGCCCTCAGTTCTCTTCGTATCTTTTCCTTCAACTCTCTGATGTAATATATGGCTTCCTGTCTCTGTAGGGTGAAGTAGTTTTCTGGAGAAATTTCGGGGCCAAGAGATAGGAGAGGTGGAAGTTGATTCTTTGATAAATTTTCAAGTCCAATTTCCCGGGCAACATTCAGTGTATCTTCCATTATAGCTTCGAGCGTATCCTCCGGTAAAAAAGGGGGGAGGAATTCTTCACCTCCTTTCTTTTTGCCTCTGCCTGCATTCATATCCGCAACTTCAAGGACCTTAAGAGCATCATACTTCATGTTGAGAGAGTAGAGGATCCTTGCGTATTCAAGTGCAACTCGTGGATCAAGGGTTGTCACGTGGAGTCTACGTAAGATTTTCAGTGCAGAATAATCCTTCCCCAGGCCTCTGTATACTCTTGCGAGGTCTATTGCAATATCTTCATCATCCGGGTTCAACTGCAGAGCGTGTTCGTACAGTTTTGCTGCCTCTTCAAACTGGCCGTTTGCCGCGTAAAGACCAGCAAGGCCTTTAAGTACATCTACATTGTTTGGGTCAATCTGATAGGCCTTTTTATAGAGAACGAAAGCAGTATAAAACCTGTGTTTTTTCTTGTACTCTTCGGCCTTTTTGACGATCCTGTAAACCTCAACCTTTCGTATCTGATCCTCAATTTCCTTTGTTTTATACTGTTTGTAAAGGTTGATCAGGTAGGTGAGTGCTTTATCTTCCTTGTGCAATTTTATCAGTGCACCTACGAGTCCCTGTAAGGCATCCTTATTTGTTGGATCAAGGACCAGTACCTGGCTGTAGAGTTTTCTTGCCTCTTCATACTTTCCGAGATCGAAATAAACTCCTGCGAGGCCAAGCATTATGTTAATATCGGCTGGATTTTGTTCATAAAGCTTTTGATAAATTTCGGCAGCCTTTTCGAGTCTACCACGAGATTTAAAATATTCAGCCTGTTTCAGTTTATCCATATATTTGATCTTATTTATTTTTGCAAGAACAACAGGAGATTCTGTCATCTTGTAGAGTCGCTCATAAATCCTCATGGCCCTATCTGTCTGTCCGCTGGAATAAAGGGCATCCGCATAAGATCTCAAAAGTGTTGTATCGTTTGGTGATTTTTGAAGAAGAATTTCGAAGATAGAGGCGGCGTCTGAGAATCTTTTCATGAGCATGTAAATACCTGCCATCCCTTTTAGCAGGTCCAGGTTGTCCGGCGCAATTTTTCTTGCTGTGAGATAGTATTTTAAGGCTTTTTCATAATGACCCTGTTTTTTTTCCTTCTCCGCCTCTTTGATATAGTACTGAATCTGTGCCTGCTGAAGAATTTTTATACCGTCTGGGTCGTGAATCAGGTTGTGATCCTGAATGAGCTTAATAGCTTCCTGGTATTTACCAAGTCCTAAAAGGGCCCATCCCTTACCTATTATTGCGTCCTTATCCTCTGGATTTAGCTCAAGAATACGGTCATAGTATTCGATAGCTTTTTCTTCCTGACCGAGCTCATGATAGCACGTTGCAAGACCGAGGAGAATCCTTTTGCTATCTGGTGTTTGTTTCAAGAGCTCCTTATAAATTGCAATTGCCTTTGCATAGTTGCCGATTTTCTTGAGTCTCTCAGCCTTTTCAACTCTCTCTTCTCCTTCGATCTCCTTGATGGCTTTAAGAACTTCAGCTGTTGGCTTAACCTTGTAAGCCCTGCGGTAGTAATTCAGGGCAGACTTTTTATCTCCAAGAGCCAGGTATGCTCCACCAAGACCTGAGAGTGCGTAATAGTTGTCAGGTTCTTTTTCAAGTGCTTTTTTGTAGTAAATTATTGCCTGGTCGTACTGTTTTTGATTGATGTAAATTCCTCCGATTCCGAGATTGGCCCAGACGTTGTTCGGATCAAGCCTGAGGGCCGATTTAAACCATGATAGGGCCACGTCTGGTTTCCCGGCATTGTTATAAGCCTCTGCTAATTTCAATCTCAAATTCACATCGTTGGGAAAAGTTTTAAGGAGTTTCAAATATATGGGTATCATGTCAGGTTTACCTTCCATGCGGACAACAGCGTCTCTTAGACCCTTTAATGCCTTTTTTTGATCGGGAAATTTCTCAAGAATTTTTTCATAGATTCTAATAGCTTCCTCCCTCCTCTCAGGAATGTTGGAGAGAATGTGCGCATATTCAAGCTGATAATCCAGATTGTTGGGATTTTTCTCCATCAATTGCTTAACCTCTTGTAGGAGTTCCCTTGCGGTCCTGGGGTTGGATGATGCTACCTGGATATATTCAAATTTGAGGTTCTCGTCGTTGGGTCTGTATTTTAAAGCTTTTTTGTAGTATTGAATGGCTTTTGAAGTAAGTCCCTCAGCAGCATAGATACGGGCAATTTCTACAATACTGTTTACATCATTAGGGTTCTGAGCCAGAATCCTTCTCAGGTAGCGGAGGGCCTGGGAGTAGTTTCCCAACTTTTTTTCACACATAGCAAGTCCAAAAAGCACGTCCCTGCCACCGCCGGACTTGAGACTAAGAAAAATACTCTTAGCTTTGCTGTACCTTCCAGCCTGGAGGAGCGAGTATGCGTACTCGAGACGCGATTTATAGGTAAAGAGTGAGGGCTTGGTCTTCTCAATGTCTTCAAAGTACTTAACCGCCTGTTTGCCTTTTCCCTGCCAGTATAACACCCTTGCAAGGTCAAGCTTTGCCTTTAGATTTTTAGGGTTCAGTTTTAATGTAATCTTTAACTCTTTCTCGGCATTTCGTAAGTCCGATTTATAGATATAAAGCTGAGAAAGCAAATAATGGGCGTCAGCATCCTTTGGCTTGATTTTCAAATATTTCCTCAATAACCTGATGGCTTCGTTCCAACCAGACTTTTTTGTACTCAGGATCTCGGCGAGTTCTTTCAGACCATCAGGGTTGTTCGGATAGTATTTCAGTAGATCCCTATAAGCTTTTTCAGCAGCATCGAATTTCCCCGCTTTTTTAAGAGATCTTGCAATCTTAAGCCTAACATCAAGACCATAAACGTCACCCTTAGCCTTCTTTGGACTTACCGAAAACAGCATTCCAACCATCAATATTGAAGCTATTATTTGCATGGAAGCACCTCCAAATTTAAAATATAGACCATGATACTCGTTAAAGCAATTATTTTTTTTATTATGAGTTACTCATGTAATGCCAAAAGTGTAAAGAAAATTTTAAATGAGAGCTGGTCAACTTACAAAGAGCAATTCATTCAGAAGGATGGTCGTGTCATCGACAAATTCAATGGGAATATTTCAACCTCCGAGGGACAGGCGTATGCTATGTTCCGTTCAGTATTAATGAATGACAGGACGACGTTTTATTTAACCCTTGATTGGGCAATTAGAAATCTAAGATACCCCAGAGGAGATTGGCTTTTTGCCTGGAAATGGGGGAGAGACAAATCTGGAAACTGGGGGGTGCTTGATACCAATTCAGCGGGAGACGCTGATCAGCTGATCGCATTTAGTCTTATTCTTGCCTACAAAAAATGGAAGGATGATTCTTTAAGGGTTATGGCCAGAAAAATTTTAGGTGACATCTGGACAAAAGAAGTGGTGAGAGTGGGTGACTGGTATTATATTCTTCCGGGAGAATGGGCAAAGGATTACAAGGACTACAAAATTAATCCGAGTTATTTCTTGCCCTTCGCTTACCCATATTTCAGTGAGATTGATAGTACAAGACCCTGGGACACCCTTATCGTTTCCACTTACAGGGTACTGGACAAAGCATCTACATGGGTTGGGCTACCTGTAAATTGGGCCTTTGTCAATTCTGAGACTGGAGAAATATATATTGTGGATGATGATCCTACAGACAATACATCTGACTTCGGCTTTGACGCTATGAGAGTTTTCCAGAACGTTTACCTGGATTACAAGCTCTTCAAACGTGATGTAGCCATTTCTTATCTTCATTCACAGAAATGGCTTGTCTCCTTCTGGAAAGCGAGGGAGATGATACCTGCAGAAATTACCGTCTACGGTTTCCCGAGAAAAAATTTTGAAGCTCTATCAATCTATGGAGGAATTCTCCCGGCCATCTATGTTATCGATAAAAAAACTTTCAAAGATATTTGCAAGAAGAAAATCCTCAAGAGTTACAAAAAGGGTATTTTTGGAAATCCCAGAGATTACTACGCTCAAAATATAGTGTGGTTTTCTCTTGCCTTTATATTTGCCCTTACTCCTCCTCTTCCATGAGTCTACGTCTCTTGTAAGCTTCCACGATAGCCCTGATAACCTTGTAGAGGAGATAGAGAACAATGATCAAAATGATTGAAAGAAGTATCACATGCCTTGAAATGTAGAATTTTAATCTCTTTAAAAAGCTTACATTCCCGACGATTCTTTTCTTCCCCACATCTATAGATCTGACTTCCAGGGCAGAGTTAACGACAATTATATTGCCCTTTTTGAATTTCGTAAGAATTTTTGGCGCAAGTAACGCCTCAAGTGGGTACTGAATGTTTTTCTCATTCCTTGCATATGCCACGAGAACGGTTTTGTCTTTATTGAACGGGGAAATTATCTGTTCGAGATAACCAGCAGAATCAAAGTCGTAAGCCTTTAAGATATCCGTCCTAACTCCCTCTTCACCGCCACCGAAAATTCTATGCCACAAACTCCTCTTCCTTGTTCTTATGTACGTTCTCAGAGTTTTTACGCCAGCCTTCGTGACAAAGAGGTACTTCCTGTCGGATAACTCCCTCACAAAAGAATTGTTACTCTCATTTCCAATGGCAATAATGTGGTAGTTCTTCAGGAATTCAGTTCCATTTAAGAGTCCGGGCGTGACGACTCTGAATTTAATGGACTGAGGGAACGTGTTTTTCCCAAAATATGAAACGAGGAGTAGCAGATTATGTATGTCCTGTGTGTTGTACTTGTCTGGTATCACGAACACAACGTCTTTCATATTTGCCCAGAGCGTATAGGGAAAACCACCGAATTTTATGAGGCTAACGTCAGGCATTTCTACAAAATATTCCCTGTCAAGTTTAATCTCAGTTTTTGCATGTACTGTTGCCCATATTTGTTTGTCAGATACTCTTCTGCATGGGTCATAATTAATCGGGAATAGGTGGAACACCACGAGCATGTGGTTTCTTGGGCCAAGTAGCCATGTTGGTAGTGGTACACTCAAGGTAGCATAAGATTCACCAGCCTTGTTTCTGAGGAGTTTGGAAACAACAGATCTGTTGTTAATAATAACTTCTATTGTTGAAAGTCGGCTATCCAATCCAGCACTGTAACTGTAGACAAGATTTAGCTTCGAGCCTTTGGGAAAGAACTGAGCATCAGGTTGGGTGAATAGGTTTATATTGACGGGTTTTGCATAAAAACCTCTAACTGTTGTATCGGACATGCCGAGCTCGTATAATTTGAATTTTTTCTTCAAAGGAATATAACCAACCTGTTCCCTCTTCCTTAACGTGTCAACTGGATTGGCTTCATAGATGATGCCTCTCTGTCCTGAAAGGATCTTACTCGCCAGAAAGAGGGCTTTAGCGGCTTTCTCCACTCCTGGCGGATCAACGCCGGTTACGATCAAAACGGCCCTCTTGGTATTCTTTGGATCATTTTTGATCAGGAGGACACCGGTTCCGGGGGAAATATTTGCTCCCCCTTTTGTTGGGAACAGTTCTTCCATTGAGGCAAATTTCAAAATTTCAGGGTTCTCTTTAATCGTTCCAACCAGAATGATATCTTTATCCGTCTCAGAAGCTGATTTTAGCAGATTTATTTTTAAATCCCTGAACGAAATGAAGTTTGAAAGAATAAAATCGATGTAGGAGATAGCCTCAACTGTTGAGACAGTTGGAATCTTTGGTACAACGAAGTTTATCTCCCTCGTACCATAGTCTCTCTTATCAAAAAATGGATAGGGAAAGAGACCGAGGTTAACGATGGGGGAGAGTGGCCTATACTTGAAGAGTATGTATGACTTCTTTGAGATTTTCGTCCAGAGAGCTGGAGAAAATGGATCCTCACAGTCCTCTGTATAGTGCTGATCAACAAGGAAACTCAACGTGTTATAATCGTCGAGTATGTAGGGAGGAATGGGGAGAATAACTTCAGTAGTGACCGAATTTTCTTTGGTTAGCGTTATCGATTTAAGACTTATGTTGTTGATGGCTATGGAAAGATGAGATAGACTCGGTAATAAAGCCTCAGAATGATTGAAGAATATATGTAGCTCTGTGCCCTCAAGGATATTCCACCTGCGGGGTTTGGTAAAAGTCAACCTTTCCGTAGCATGAAGGCCCTTCATAGTAAGGTCATGCTTCAAATAAAAGTCCTTTTCAAAGGTAGCCCTATAAACTGATATACCGGTCAACTTAGGAGTGGAATTTACAGGTGGTTTTACTCCTTGCTTTTTCACTATTTTTTTTACCTTTGCCGGAATAACTTTTTTCGTATACTTTTTATAATTCGTCTTAGCACTGGGTCTCCTATAGGTTTTCTTTTTAATTGTTACAGCATTTAGAGAAGAGCCTGTTAAAACTAAAAAAGCCATCAGGAAAGCCATCTTTCTCATCTTATCCTCCTTTTTACCTCACTTTTTAGACTTTACGACATTTGCCAGAACTCTGTAAGGAGTCGTGATAACCCTACCAAGCGACTTGATAGGGTTATCATCCTCAGCTTCAGTGTAAATCCATTTATCTGCCGGTGAGTAAATAAGCTGAATAATGTCCTTTCTTGTCTGTATATCATCTTCGGACAGATTAAATTTCAAACCAGCAATGGTCGAATTTTGTAATTTTACAGACCATGCTACCTCTGCCCGCAGGAATACACGCTTCCCCTGCTTGCCGAAGATAATAATATCTATCTCCTTAGGTAAATCTAAGGCTTTATTTATACTAATCTTTGCGCCGCCTTCGGATATGTCGTTAACTTTTCCTATGTACCCCTTGCTTCTAATCCAAACCTGGCAGGGGAGATCAACCTCCACACGATAGTACCTTCTTCTCTGCGGTCTTTCATAAGCTACGAAAACAGACGCAAGTACTATGAAGAAGTTAAATAAATTCCAGAATCCATTTATGAGAACAGCGTCAAGCTCATCTGGATGATTATGCCACCTTATTGGCGTAAAGATTATTCCAATGACAGTTAAAGCAAGCAAAATGAGGAGTGGTCGAACTGGCCTGATGTCAAAGTAGTATTTATCTTCACTTGCAACTTTGGGTGTAACCACAAATCTACCTGCCCTTGGATTTATTAAGGTAACTGTAGATATTACGAGGGAATAATAAGATCGGGCTGTTTCATAGATCTCTGTCCAGAATGAATGTCTAACATTTTTGGACATCAAAGAACCAGCTAAAACTGCACCGATCAAATGTGGGAAAGCGTAGGCCACAACATCAATTGCTGTTCCTACCAGTGGGTAAATTCCAAATAGGAGATAACTCAACGGAGCGAGGATGAAGACTATCCTCGCATAGCCAGAGAAGAAATGTATCATTGAGTTTAAATATGCCAATCTCTGCGGGATTGTAAGTCCCTTTTTAAAGAGCGGGTTATCAAGCCTGAATATTTGAATCATTCCCCTTGTCCATCTTCCCCTTTGACTGATGTAAAAGGAGTATCTGTCTGTGGCAATACCTGCAGCCTGCGGTATCCCAAGATAAACAGAATTCCAACCGTTGGCATGGAGTTTTATCGATGTATGAGCGTCTTCCGTGACGGTTTCCTGTGCTATTCCACCAATTTCCTCTAAGGCTTTTCTTCTGAGTACTGCGCAAGAACCACAAAAGTAAACGGCATTCCAGAGATCCTTGCCTGGCTGAACGAGATGGTAGAAGTACTGCTGCTCTTCAGGTAGAACCTTCTCAAGGTATAGGTTTCTTTCATAGACGTCCGGGTTGTAAAAGTGGTGGGGAGTCTGGACGAGCGCAAGTTTGGGGTCCTTGATGAAAAATCCAACTGTCATTTGTAGGAAACTTCTTGTCGGCACATGATCGGCATCAAATATAGCTATTAAGTCACCGTTGGTTAATTTTAAGGCGTGATTTATATTCCCAGCTTTTGCTCCTTTGTTATCTTCACGAGTTATATAATGGGCTCCAAGCTCCTCAGCAAGCTTTTTTACCTCAGGTCTCCTCCCGTCATCTAACACATAAACCTTCTTTTTAGGGTAATCTATTACCATTGCCGCTGCAATTGTGGGTCTTAATACCTCGATCGGCTCATCATATGTTGGGATGAAAATGTCAACAGTTGGCCACTTAGTTATGTCATCAGGTAAGGGAACTGGCTTTCTATTTATAGGCTCAATAATCTCAAAATAGCCGAGGAGTAGGACGGCAAAACCGTATAACTCAGCAGCTAATAGTATGATACTAACAATAAAACTGGCAGTGTAGTATGTATTTATAGTCTCTGTTGCCCTCCAATAGAAATATCTAAAAGACAGGGCAAAGCTCAGAGTTAGCATGAAAATTTTTTCCTTAGGAAACCATTTATAAATGATGAACATTAAAATCAGAATCGGTGTTGATACAATTATCTGTTCACGCCAGTAGAGCTTAAAGCTTATGAAGTAGAGACTTACGATAAACGTGAGAATATAGATGACAATTCGTGTCCATCCAAACTGAACTACTAATTTTCCAACCGCTGTGTCTATTTTTCTTGCGCCTCTCTGAACATGTCTGAAAAGTGCCGTCATTTCTTAACCACCTGCTCAAGAACCGTCTCTCTTGCTTTAATTTCTTTTGCCAGTAGTCTGAATGCCCTTGCGCCTGCAGAATCTGGCTCGTGGAAAATTACCGGCTCACCATAGGCGAGCGCCTCAGCTATATTAAGATCCTTCGGGATCTTTGTTTTGAAAGGAATGTTTTTGTATTTTTCTTCAAGAACTTTCGCCGTCTGGACCATCAGGTCCTCTCGGCCATCGTACATATTGATAATGATACCAAGAACACGTAAAGAGGGCTTCAATTTTTCCTTAATGTCTTTCAAAAATACAAAGACAGAGGGCACAGTTCTGTAGGC
>Ga0256833_1001297_pt1 | contig 18530 bp, 23 predicted proteins | sample 356284metaG_FD_190535 | JGI IMG/M metagenome (GOLD analysis project Ga0256833, IMG submission 190535) | Hydrothermal vent microbial communities from Mid Atlantic Ridge, Atlantic Ocean - 356-284 | ecosystem: Environmental > Aquatic > Marine > Hydrothermal vents | place: Atlantic Ocean: Mid... | reverse complement strand
AAAAAAGATGGTAAAGCTGTCTACTTTACAGGAGACGGTGCGATGATGGATGAAGATGGATACATCACCATTACAGGACGTACGGATGATGTCATCAATGTATCTGGTCACCGCATGGGTACCGCAGAAGTAGAAGCAGCGATTAAGAAACATGATGCAGTAGCGGCTGTAGCAGTCGTAGGGAAACCACACGATATTAAAGGTGAGGGTATCTTTGCTTATATCGTACTTAAAAACCCTGATGATGCTTCTGATGAACTCAAAGTGGCTATCAACCAAGTGATTAAAAAAGAGATAGGGGCGATTGCACTGTGTGATGCAATGGCATTTGTACCTGATGTACCTAAAACGCGTTCTGGTAAAATAATGAGACGTATTTTAAGAAGTCTTGTGAAGGGTGAGGCGATAACGCAAGATACTTCTACACTAGAAGATCCATCTATTGTAGGTGTGATTGAAAAGATTGTAAAAGAGGCGTAATCATTTATACTCTTGGAAGTGGAGCGTTTACTCCCACCCAGTGGGACTGAAGTCTCCACTTCTGAATTGTGTGGGACTAAAGTCTTCACCTCCTAGAGTATATTAATTACTCTTTCTTCTATCTTTTATACTCATCTGTTTACTATATTCATCAATCGAAATATCAAATAAATCTATCTCTTTGATAAGATTACTAAGCTTTTTGTATCCGAAATTAATCGGAGAAAATGAAGTAGAGTTGTTGATATATTGCCCTATATCTGACAAGTTTGCCCAACCATATTCATCCATCGTATGTTCTACTGCATTTCGTAAAACATTGACAAGCCATGTGTCTTGACGCAACTCTTTACTATTTTTACGTATAGGTTCATTTGAATGGTTCTCTTCTTTATTGGATGGATTCAGACTTGCACGCATCAAGTTTTCAGTAAATATAAACTGTGAACATGCTGCCATAAATGGCTTGGGAGTTTTCTTTTCCCCAAAACCGAATACCTTGATACCTTCTGCTTGCACACGCATAACAACAGGCGTAAAATCACTATCACTCGTGGCAAATGCAAAGGCATCAATATCCTTGGTATGTAGTAAATCTATAGCATCTATGGTCATAAGAATATCTGTAGCATTCTTGTTTCTAGAGTAATCAAACTGTTGTATAGGCTTAATAGCAAACTCTAAGAGTTTATCTTCCCAATTTTTTAAATTGTCTTTTGTCCAGTTACCATAGGCCTGTCTGATATTTACTATACCGTAGGTACTAAGTTCATTGATAATACCCTCTATGGCTTTGTGTGAGATATTATCACAATCAATAAATAAAGCAATATGGTCTTCTTTTTTAGTCATTTTCTACTCCTGTGGACTATAATATGTAAGGGAACTGCGTCCAAACTTTTTCTTTTTTCTTTGGGTGAGGTTACCTATGTGTTCTGGCATACTTAGGTTGGTCATATGCTCTACGATAACCATCTCACAGACATCACATTTTATGGTTTCTATGAGAGCGATGGTTTTATCATAAATGTCATCCATGCCATCTCGTGTAGAAAAGGGAGGATCAAAATAAAAGTAGGTCTTTTCTCGACTCTGTTTGACCATTGCATACACGCGTTCAAAGAGTTCAAAACTATCACCATAAAAGAGATGAGAACGCGTAGTATCAATACGCTTAACATTACTTTCTAAAGATCTATATGCCGTTTTATTATACTCCATAAAATAGGCTTCTCCTGCACCACGACTCAGTGCTTCTAAACCAATAGAGCCTGAGCCAGAAAAAACTTCAACAAAATTTTTATCTATGATATCAAACTGCAGGGTATTAAAGAGTGATTCTTTAAGAATACTTTTTGAACTACGTGTTGTAGAGATATCAGGTATCTCTATTTTTTTGCCCTTATGGGTACCTGCAGTAATTGTAGTCGTAAATATTTTAATTTTGTCTTTGTGTTTCATACGCGCATTTTAGCGTAAATCATCAAAAATTCACGATGCTTCTTAGTGTATTAATCAATTTTGCACCTTCTCTTACATCTGCACGCTCTTTACCAGGTTCTGTAGTAGTAATGATGGTACGCCCAGTAATAAGTTTAGTGCCATCATTTTTACGAATACCCCAGTAGGTATGCATAATAACAGGTTCACCTTTGTATTGTCCCAAATATAAGACAATATGTCCAGGTACATAGAGTAAAGATCTAAAAGGTTCAGCATTTTCATTGATAAATTTCTTTTTATAGGCTTTTGGCCATCGCTTCATAGGAATACTGTTTCCATCTTCTGCTTGTTTGGATGAGTTGCGACGCAAAAATATACCAAAAACACCTAAAAAATCACGTGTAGTCGCAGAACAATCACGACATTCATAGCTACCTCCCCATCCATAAGGTTCACCATAAAACTCTTTTGCAATTATCGCTACATTTTTTGCATTAAACGGTAAAGGTTTTTTAGCCAAAGTATACTTATTTTGAAGTTTAACTTTATGTAGTACTCCCTGTCCTTTTGCATTTCGTTGAGCAACCAAATAACGTTTTATCTTTTTTTTGGTACCTGAAACTATAGGAAAAAGTGCCCCTAGTTTTACTATCGAGACAGATTTATTATGCTCATCATATAAACGCATGTTATCTTTAACTGCCACTGCATACTTGTCATTTTTAAATGCTTTTCTAAAATGCTTATCTACCAGTGCAATATCTTTTGTTTTTACCCAACCAAAAGCATATGATGCACGTACAAATGCCCAACGTTTGTCTTTTGAAATATGTGATACATACAGCGGTACATTAATATGCAGTGCCGAATTTTGATTATAATCAAAAGGAAAACCCTCTCCTGTTTTTTTAGGGTCTCTATAAAAAGCTGTAGAGGTAGGAAGCGCTTTTACATCTGTGCGTCTCACCGTAATTGCTTTGTATTTTTTTGTATCAATATTTTCATAATTGGCATTATCTATCCATTTTTCATACACAGAAGCAGGTATTTGTGAGCCTTTTTCTTTATAAATAGGCTTCTTTCTGACAAATCTTATTTCCCATCCAAAATCATCTTTATTAATATCGAGTCCATCAATATCCCAAGGTTGAAAATATTTTTGATTAAATACATCATCTAACTCTTTTTGCTCAGAAAGAGAAAAAGGTTTAATTTGATTGGCGTAATAACTAGGGTCTTGAGGTATGCTTTTCATGTCTGCAACGATACCTTTTGGCATATTGTCAATTTTGCTTGGCTGACGCTTACTCACTTTGAGCAGATAATCTGCATGAAGATTAGTATATGTAAATATGAGACTGAGAAATAGTGTAATTTTAATAGGCATTAAACATTCTTTTTATAAAATAATAATCATAAATAGTATACCAATGGTTAACTATTTTTTCTTTCTATATTTTTTTTCATTTTGTTCACTTTTAACAGAGTGTATCCATAACCAATTAAGTACAAAATAGACCAAGGAAGATACTATAATAGAGTAAAATGCAGTACCCACATAAAGTGGTAAGAATATATCACCCATATTTTCCGAAAACCACTCTAGAGTCAATGTTATACCATCGATACCATCTTGACCTAATATAAAATTGCCAGTAAGATATTCCATATAATACATAGGTGGCATGGTAATAGGGTTAGAGAGCCATACCATGGCAATGGCAATAGGGATATTAAAGCGGACAAAAGGGGTAGTTGCCACTACTGCTAACATCTGCATAGGCATAGGTATAAACCCCCAAAACAATCCTACCCAAACACCTTTAGTAATCATTTTTCTATTAATATTGAAATAGGCTCTTGGAAGGTTGTATTTTTCAAGTAGATGGTCAAACTTATCTTTTTTACTGGCAAGTTTTCTAAAAAATTTTCGTATCATGATAGTCCAAGATGATGATTTTTACGCATAAGTGTAATACTTCAAGGCTTTAAATCCCCTTTTTATTAACATTTGAGTAAAATACGTCTACTTAAATACACACATAAGGTCATAATATGAGCGGATATATGCTTTTTTCTGGAACATCAAACCCTGAGCTAGCACAAGAGATAGCAACTTACCTAGAGATGCCTTTGAGTGAAGCAACTATAAAACGTTTTTCTGATGGTGAAATCTCTGTACAAATAGCTGAGTCAGTACGTGGAAAAGATGTTTTCATTATTCAACCTACCTCCGCACCTGCAAATGCAAATTTGATGGAACTGCTTATTATGACAGACGCACTCAAGCGTTCATCTGCTAAATCAATTACGGCTATTGTACCATACTATGGTTATGCACGACAAGATAGAAAAGCAGCACCAAGAGTACCAATTTCTGCTAAACTTGTTGCAAATTTAATGGAGACATCAGGTATTACACGTATGGTTACTGTGGATCTTCATGCTTCTCAAATCCAAGGTTTTTTTGATATCCCTGTAGACAATCTTTATGGGGCTATCTTATTTATGGATTATATCAAAGCTAAAAATTTTAAAAATCCTGTGATTGCCTCTCCTGATATTGGTGGTGTATCTCGTGCTAGATATTTTGCCAATAAGCTTGGGCTTGATATGGTGATTGTGGATAAGCGTCGTGAACAAGCCAATGAATCTGAGGTCATGAATATTATTGGCGATGTTAAAGGCAAAGACATTATACTAATTGATGACATGATTGACACTGCTGGTACTATGGTAAAAGCAGCATCGGCATTAAAAGGTCTTGGTGCCACTTCTGTTATGGCATGTTGTACACACCCAGTTCTTTCAGGTCCTGCATATGATCGCATCGAAAAAGGTGAATTGGATGAACTGGTTGTAGCCAATACCATACCTATGACGAAAGCATCCAAAAAAATTAAGATGCTCTCAACCGCGAGTATGTTGGGTGAAGTAATAAGACGTGTACATAATAATGAGAGTGTAAATTCTCTTTTTGAGACTACCTAATGGAAAATAAAGTACCACAAAAAAATATACGTAACTTTTCTATTATCGCACATATCGACCATGGTAAATCTACCTTGGCTGACCGGATTATACAAGAGTGTGGAGCAGTAACAGAGCGTCAAATGTCTGCACAAGTGATGGATACAATGGATATCGAAAAGGAACGTGGTATCACGATTAAAGCACAGTCTGTACGTTTGGACTATGTCAAAGATGGAGAGCACTACATCCTAAATCTCATTGACACGCCAGGACACGTAGACTTCTCTTATGAGGTGAGTCGTTCTTTGGCATCTAGTGATGGTGCTTTACTTATCGTCGATGCAGCACAAGGGGTAGAAGCTCAGACCATCGCCAATGTATATATTGCCATAGAAAATGACCTTGAGTTGCTTCCTGTGGTAAACAAGATTGACCTACCTGCAGCAGACCCTGACCGTGTACTGACAGAACTTGAAGAGGCCATAGGTATCGATGCAACAGAGCATAACCTTGTATCAGCCAAAACAGGGGTAGGGATAGCAGAACTTGTAGACAGCATCGTTGAGCGTGTACCAGCACCTGTGGGTGATGCAAATGCTCCTCTTAAAGCCCTCATCTACGATTCATGGTTTGACAACTACTTGGGAGCACTTGCACTTGTACGTGTATTTGATGGACAAATTACCAAGGGACAAGTGGCAAAAGTGATGGGTACCAAAGATGAACATCAAGTACTCAATCTTATGTACCCTAACCCTATTGCACCTATAAAAACCGATGAAATTCGTACAGGTGAAATAGGCATTGTAGTGATGGGTCTTAAAACAGTTGATGGGCTTAAAGTAGGTGATACAATTACTGATGCCAAAAATCCTACCGTAGAAGCCATTGGTGGTTTTGAACCTGCAAAACCTTTTGTCTTTGCAGGTATTTATCCAATAGAAACAGATAGATTTGAAGACTTACGTGATGCACTGAATAAACTCAAACTCAACGACTCTTCACTTTCATTTGAGCCAGAGAGTTCTATGGCATTGGGTTCTGGATTTAGAACAGGCTTTCTTGGTATGCTTCATATGGAGGTGATTAAAGAGCGTTTGGAGCGTGAGTTTAACTTGGAACTCATCGCTACCGCACCGACGGTTGTCTATAGAGTAGAGCAGACCAATGGAGAAGAGCTTGTCATCCAAAACCCTTCTGAGCTTCCTGAACCTCAAAAGATAGACAAGATTTTTGAACCCTATGTTAAAGCAACGATTTTGACACCACAGGAGTATTTGGGTAACCTCATTAAACTACTCAATGACCGTCGTGGTATACAGATTAAAATGGATTACCTGAACGAAACACGTGTACTTTTGGAGTATGATATCCCTATGAATGAGATAGTGATGGACTTTTATGACAAACTCAAATCCATTACCAAAGGATACGCAAGTTTTGACTATGAACCTGTAGGTTTTAGAGAGGGTGACTTGGTGAAGCTTGATATCCGTGTGGCTGGTGATGTAGTAGATTCGCTCTCTATTATCGTACCTCGCGACAAAGCACGTACACGTGGGCTTGCTTTTGTGGCTCAACTTAAAGAGCTTATCCCTAGACAGCTCTTTGAAGTGGCTATCCAAGCAAGTATCGGTAATGAAGTTATCGCACGTACCAATGTAAAATCTATGGGTAAAAACGTCACTGCGAAATGTTATGGGGGAGACATCACCCGTAAGCGTAAACTCTTAGAGAAACAAAAAGCAGGGAAGAAACGTATGAAGTCCATCGGTAAGGTACAAGTACCACAAGAAGCGTTTATGGCTGTTCTAAAGTTGGATAGCTAGCCTCATGATACTCATTCCTGTAGAACTAGACGAAAAAACTATCGCTAAAGGCTTTAGAAAAGCCCCTATGTTTGTTTTTATAGCCCCTGATACTGGTATTGTAGTACAAGAGAACCATTTTAAAACAGATAAATCAGCACTCTTTTTTGAAAATTTTAAAAAGTATGATGTGGACAGTATTTATCTCAAGGGACTAGGGTACAAAACCTATCTTACACTCAAAGAACTAGGCATAAAAGTCTCTCTCATCCCTGAAGATATCGAATTTTATACCTATATTGATCCCTCAGAACTCATATTACTCACAGAAGATAATGCACAGATCTACTGTACTATGGGGCATCATAACCTCAAAGAGAGACACTAATGGGTTGGGCTTTACACTTTCATCTCATCGCTGCTATTGCTTGGATTGGTGGAGGATTTTTAATGTTTGTCTTGGGTATTACCTTACGTGATAAAGATGATCAAGAGGCTGTTTACCCTCGTATAGGTCCTGTTTATGGTTATTATGAAACAGGTGCACTTATCATCTTGCTACTTACGGGTACAACCATGATTTATTATAATGGACTACTAGATATACTCTTTTCTAATGTAACCAATGAAATGATAGATGCTTTACGTACCAAACTCTATGTAGTCGCTGTTATCGTTGTACTTACTATCATACACATGACTGTAAGCATGATGACTATAAACAAAGTAAAAACACCGATGCAGAAACTCCTCTCAAAGGGTTCATCAATGGGTATTTTTTTACTCAATCTCGTGGTCTTACACTATGCCATGGTTTTAAGGGATATACTTTAAGAAACCTCTAAATTTTATGTTATAATAATATTAATTGATTAATATTAGACAAAGGAAAACCGATGAATGAAGAACGTAGACATATTGTAGAACCATCTTTTCATGAAGACGAGATTAAACTTGCAAAAAAGATGATGGATAAACTTCGTACGACTATGGAGTTTTTGTACTACATGATGAATCACCGTCCAACGACACCTCCATTTACTATGTTGCTTATTTCTACTGAAGATATTCACTTGGAGACTATGCTACCACAATGGAAACGTCATACAGATATACTCGTAGAGATAGATAAAGAGAAAAATACCTATGTACTTATATGTCAGGCTACAGATTCAGAAGGTGCGCGAAATTTTTCTGAAATACTTTTGTCCAATATACATATTTATAAAGAGAGCTCTACCTATTGTATCGCTACAGAAGTCTCTTCTCCTGTGCATAGTATACAGGATATACTTTTTAAAATGGTAGAAAAATATATGATTGCAAAACAAAACAAAGACGACAACAAAATTATCTTTACCCGTGCCATGAAAGGAAGTAAACTTTTTGAAGATACTGTGACATATGCACAGTAATGCGTTAAGGAATCTATACAATCAACCTATCTACAATCTTTTTAATCACAAGAATGATAAGCCATGCCAAAAGCATGGCAATCAATGTATGTGATACATAGTGATCACCTATAAGCATTTTATATATTCCCATACTCCACCCTATCAATATAGCAACAAGCAAAGCATATAATTTATCTCTTTTTTTTCTAAAAAGAAAAAAAAGACTCATTAGTGCAAAACCACCTGATGCATGTCCAGCAGGCCAACAACTTATTTTTTTGAGTCTATTATAAGGTGCTTCATATCGCTCCCAAACGGCTGTATGTATATATTTACCCCCATAATGTATTTCATTTTTAGGACAAGGAATATGTGTATTTTTCTTAATTTCTACAACGATATAAGGCACCAAAACAGCAGAAAGAATTACAATCAATAAACCTTTTTTATACACTCTTATTTTGGGATGATTTCTAAAAAAGAGTAGTATCAGTAGCAATATAACTGCAAAAAGAATGAGGCATATTTTAATACCTGTATAAAAAATAAAATGATAAGGTTGACTCTCCTTATCAACTATCCATGATTGTGTTTGTATATTATAGAATGCATTTTGAATGGTTATATCCAAACTGCTGATACCAAACAGTAAAATTGTAGCAATAAGTAATACGGCAGTAAAGACTATCTGCTTATTTATGGACATTCATCATGTCCAATTTTTCATCATACACTTTTGTTTTGACATCAAAAATACCCAAAAGTGTATGAAACAAATTATCATGCGAATAATATGTATCTAAGTGAATTTGCTTCACTGGAAGTCTCTTTTGCATCTGTGGACCAAACCAAGCCAAAGCTGCTATATGTTTTTGTGCATCAGGTGCCATGAAATATGGTAACCCATGTAGATAGATACCATTCTCCCCTAAGCTTTCTCCATGATCACTCATATAAAACATTGCAGTTTGATGTGTTTTAGCATATTTTTTTAAAAAGTTAATCGTTTTTATCAAGAAATCATCCGTATAGAGTATCGCATTATCATAGGCATTGCTAATCTCTTGTTGTGTACATTTTTCCAATTGATTTGTCTCACATACTGGTGTAAATTTTTCAAATGCTTTTGGATAACGTTTATAATAAGCAGGACCATGATTACCCATTTGATGGAGTATAATGAGTATATCTTTGTTTTTTTGCTCATGGATATATCTATCTAACCCAACCAACATCCCTTCATCTCTACACTCCCCATCTTGACATTTTGTATTATTCACAGGAGATTTATAATATTCATAGGGTATTCTCAGTGCCACACCTTTTGAATCTGAATTGTTATCTCTCCAAAGTAATGATACTTCACCCGTATGCTTTAGAACATCTAGAACATTCTCATGACTAATACCTTTTTTATAACTATAATTTTCTCTATCAAAAATAGAAAACATACAAGGCACTGATTCAGCGGTTGATGTACCACAAGAATAGACATTGGAAAAGTTCAGTATCCCTTTTTCTTTTTTAAGCTTGGGTGTTGTCTCTCTACTATAGCCATTGAGACCAAAATGATCAGCCCTTAGTGCTTCACCTACTATCATAATCACAAGTTTAGGAAGTGATTTTTTAGAGCTATCAATTGTCGCATCTGTCCCTATAGCTTTAACCACCAACGGTGCAGAGTTAAATGTTTTATAAATGTAATTACCCACAGAATATATCCAGTAGACTGGATTGGCACTATATCGCAGTGATTTATGTTCTCTTGCAAAAGAAGTGTAGTATTTTGAAAAAATAAACACAGTGAAAATAATAATAAATAAAAGAATAAATATTTGCTTTATTTTATCAAGAAATGATTGTTTTAATGTACGCTGTTTTAAGGGTATTTTATACACAAAATATGCAGGTAATACACCCATAAAGATAAAATAAAGTAACTGCTTATAAGAGAATAAATCTGTAGATTCTTTAAAATCGGTTTGTAATGTATTTCTTATCATACTGTCATCTACCACTATATTATAGGTATTCATAAAATAGGCTGTCAACGATGAGATAATCAGTGATACAATCAGTATAGGCTTTAATGTCCACCTGAAACTAACAAGTGTAAAGACCAACGCAATAATGGCAAATAAAACAATAGGTATAGAGAGTAAGAATCCTCTATTTGATTCTGTCCACTGATAGACATTAAGGATATTCATAAAAAAAGAGTAATTATAAAAAGATACAAAAAATATACTGACAATGATGATAAGTCTATTTTGTGTGATAGTATAAATGTGTAACCCCTTGCCAAAGATAAAAATTAGTATAACAAAAAAATCTTGATATCCTACAGCTAGCGCAATGAATTGTAGTATAATATACTATGAACTCATCTCTTTATCACATTTCCATGTTAGATTTGCTTTGGGCATGTATCCCTGTTGCTATTATGATAGTCATCTATATACGCTGGACACAAGATAGGGTGACGCTTTTTTATGCGCTGGCACGTATGCTTGTACAGCTTATACTCATAGGGTATGTGCTGACCTATATTTTTACGTCTGAATCACCTTATTTGGTCATTCTTATACTCTCGGTTATGCTTGTAGCTGCGAGTATTATCTCCTTGCGTCCCATGCAGCATAAGCATAAAGCACTTTACTTCAAAGCCTTTGCCTCCATTGCTGTAGGTGGTTTATTTACCTTGGTGATGATTATCTTTGGGGTACTAAATCTCAATCCTTGGTATGAAGCGAAATTTCTCATACCTCTGGCAGGGATGATATTTGCCAATTCCATGAATGCTGTGAGTATCGCAGCAGAGCGTTATGAGAGTGAGGTAGAAAGGGACAATACCTATGTCGATGCAAGAGCCACAGCCTACAGAGCATCACTTATCCCTATTATCAATGCCTTATTTGCGGTAGGACTTGTCTCGTTACCTGGTATGATGACAGGGCAAATACTCTCAGGCATAGACCCTCTCATAGCAGTGCGCTACCAAATGATGGTCATGCTGATGATACTCGGCTCAGCAGGTATTTCTGTGGCTGTTTATTTGGTGTTGTTGAAGGGAAAGTAAGTTAAAAATATGTCAATTTGACATATTTTTTAGGGAATCTCTAAAAATATAATCAGACTATTTAACTCCTATTTAAAACCCACTATGCTATACTAAAGCATGACAAAGCCAACATTAGCCCAAATACTCGCATCATCAGAAGGTAAAAAATTTCTTATTCTTGGAAGAGAGGGGCTTTTTACTGCCGATGAGATAGCACGTTTTTTGAAAAAACATCACATCACTATGACAAAGTACCTAGAAGAGGGTGTGGTAGCGATTATCGAACCATTGAACCTTAATCCTGTGGAAGAGGATATCTCTAATGATGCCTATGATGCCAAGATACCTTCGTTTTCTTTAGAAGAGTTTGAGAAACATCTTTCAGATAATATCAACGATGATGAGCTTCTTATGGCTATCAAACTTACCAATGACCAAGCGCGTGTTTTTAGACTGCTTGGTAATGCCAATATCTCTGAGACACTCTTTGTGAAGCTACTGGGTATGTACGAGTGGAATGAAGAAGATGAAGACAACAATCAAGACCGTGATACTATTATGTACACGCTCAAACGCTATATAGACATCAAGCCCAACGAGGCAGACCTGCATTATAGCTACTTGACGCTACGACGTTTGGCTACAGAGGCTACAAACCCTAGACTACTACAAGCACTTATAGGCTTTCCTAACTTTGAGTTTTTGATACGCGGAAAAGAGAAGGTGACGCTTAGAGAGACCATCGCACGTAATGCATACTTGGATAAAGAGATTATCACCAAGCTTGTGAGTCTTAGAGACAAACGGGTAGATGTGGCATTGGCTGCTAACCCTGCGGTAGAGCTTTCGCTACTGAAAACACTTCTTGCTAAAGAAGATGTGCAAATAAACGAAGCACTCGCTACCAATGCCAACATAGACAATGAGATATTTAAAACGCTACTCTCCAAAGAAGATAAGGTTGTGCAACTCCTGCTTCTCTCTCAACCCATAGATGAAGAGCGTCTGTCGCTTGTGGATGCAGAGGCGTTAGATGATACACTCTTTTCTACCATAGGAGCAAATGAACAGCTAGAGAGTGATGTGATAGAGATACTCATCTCACGAGAGGATGAAGCACTGCTTTGTCACCTCGCACAAAATACTACTTTAAATCCAAATCAGCTAGAAGCTATCGAGGCTAAAGGTTTAGAGGCTACTGTGGCATGCTTGGCAATGAACCCTGTGACACCTGTAGTGCTTTTAGAGAAGTTTTATAAAGCATATGAAACAGATGCTGTCCGTAAAGCATTGGCACAAAATACTAGTACACCAGAGAGTATATTACGTGCTCTTTTTGCTTTGGATGATTTAGAAATCCAAAGAAGCATGGCGTCCAATGCTTCTATCCCTTTGGATATTTTAGATATTCTCAAAGTTGATACGCGTTTGCAAAATGAGTTGGCGAAGAATCCTATACTGATTAAGGGGTATGAGACAGTGTTGGATTATGATAAGAAGGCGGTGCAGTTTTAAAACTGCTATAATTTATTTTGATTTGGAAAATTGCCTCACCTTTTAACAGTGGCGTTGTTTTTCTCTTACTTTTCTAGAAAAGTAAGCAAAATTAGCTGAAGGCGGTTTGCGTAGCAAAAATTTCTTCAGTAAAAGTCGTCGTGGCTCTGGAAACGCTACATATTTTTTGCAGGTATGCAAAAAATATGGCTTACAAGGGCGTTCGCCACGACAATTATTTATAAGAGGTAAAGATGAAAGCATCAAACATCACTAAAGTGGTAAACAAACTTATCGTACAAAAATTACCTGTATTTATCTGGGGGGCACCTGGTATTGGAAAGTCTTCTATTGTAAAAGCTATTGCTGTAGAGCAGGGTTTAGAGTTTTTGGATTTGAGATTGTCCTTGCTTGACCCTACGGACTTGAAAGGGATTCCTTTTTTTAATGCTGAGACCAATGAGGGTGTCTGGGCAAAGCCTAGCTTTTTGCCAAGCGAGCCTGACTCTAAAGGTATCTTGTTTTTAGATGAGATAAACACAGCACCACCAGCCGTGCAAGCCTCAGCCTATCAGCTGATACTCGATAGAAAAGTAGGGGAGTATGAGCTTCCAAAAGGGTGGAGTATCATCGCTGCGGGTAACCGTGAGAATGATAGAGGGGTAGTCTATAAAATGCCACCTCCACTTGCCAACCGTTTTGTACACTTCGAGATGGAAGTAGATTTTGACGACTGGAAAGCATGGGCATACTCTGCCAAGATAGATGCTTCTATCATCGGGTACATCGCCTATGACAAGTCGATGCTTTTTACTTTTGATGCCACTTCAAATGAAAAATCATTTGCCACACCAAGGTCTTGGGAGTATGTGGACAGCATCGTCAAATCGGGTGTAGACGGAGATTTGATATTAGATAGTATCAGTGGGGCTGTAGGGCGTGAAGCGGCTATTGGGTATATGAGTTTTAAAAAGGTGATGAAAGATTTACCTGACCTCAATACCATACTAGATGGCACACTCACAGCACTAGAGGAAGAGGACTCTAAAGTGATGATGGCACTGGCGATAGGACTTGTCAATGCTCTGATGGAAAACCCCTCATCTGAAGCGATAGACAATGTCTTAAAGTTTTCTCTAAAACTCCCAGGAGAGTTTAGCATCATGCTGGTCAAGGATATGCAACAAAATAGCATAGATGTAGAGGGGTCTAGCGAATGGGGTGAATGGGTGAGGGAGTTTGCCTATCTTTTAGCTTAAGGGCACCTCTAATAATTGAAAAAATAGACTATCCCTATGATAGTAGCCATACCAGCAAGCAAAGGTAAGCTCTCTGTAGTGAAATAGGGTAATACAAGTAAAACTAAACCTCCTAAAGAAGCGATGATTTTACCTTGTCGTTTACCATAGCTCATATATGCCATGCCTAAAGCTCCTAAAAACACACTCCATACTATTACTGAGGTTGTCATTCTTCTATCACCTTTTGATAAAAACATCCTGCAAGCACCGCACCAACAATAGGTGCAAAGATATATATCCATAACTCACTAATATTCCCAGATATGAGTGCAGGTGCTATACTCCGAGCAGGATTCATACTTGCCCCCGTAATAGGCCCTGCAAACATCGCCTCTAACCCTACGGTAAATCCTATGGCAAGTCCTGCGAAGCTTTTGACCGCTTTGCCATGTACAGCAGAGCCATAGATGACAAGCATGAGTATAAAGGTCAAGATAAGTTCAAAGACAAAAGACTGATACCAGCTTCCACGAGGGAGCGTAGCGCCATAGTATGCCAGATCTTGTATGCTTTTGTGTTCTTCTAAAAACAGCAGTGCCAGTGTAGCTATGGCTAGTAGTGCACCGATAATTTGAGAGAGTATATAAGCCAAAGCATCTTTGACATTGAGCTCATGACTAAGGGTAAAACTGATCGTCACCGCAGGGTTGAGATGTGCACCACTTACATGCCCAAAGGTGTAGATGATGGCACTCACCACAAAGCCAAAGACCAAGGCAATACCCACATGCCCCATAGCCCCTGTAAGGCTCTCTACCATGATAGCACCACAACCAGCAAATACTAGAATATAAGTGCCTACAAGTTCAGCCCAGTAACGCTTCATTGCTTAGCAACACTTCTCATCGTTGATGACTTTAGATTTGGCAAGAGCCGCTTCTATCTCTTCTTTACTGACATCTCCTGTAAGGTTTAGGTTGACTTCTCCATCTACGCCAGAGACTTCCATATTGCTTATCTTGGCTTTGGTAGCATCAGACATACATTCACACTGTCCTGTAGCACAGTTTTCTACCATTTTTATAATGTTTTGTTTTTGGACTTCACCTGTGAAAGCTATTTTGACACCTTCGCCTGTTTTAAATACGTTTTTGTTCATTTTGTTTTCCTTTATAATATCGTAGGGGTAGATTCCATATCTACCCGCATGTATGTGTTTGTAACCAAAGGGCAGAAATAGATTCTGCCCCTACGCCAATGCCTCAACAATTTTGGGTAATAAAATTTCTCTTATCTCTTTGAGTGTCTCTTCAAATGCTTCATACCCTTTACCATCTGGGTCTTCAAAACTTACGTGCATTTTGGGTACAGGCTTTGGAAACATAGGGCAGGTTTCATGGGCATGATCACAGACAGTCACCACAAGGTCGTAGGCCTGGTCTATCACGGTATCGAGTGTTTTAGAGTGGTAAGAGTCTTTCCAAATGCCTTCTATTTCTAAAAGTTTCTTAGCATTAGGATTAACCTTCCCAGATGCTTTAACACCAGAACTTTCAGCTTCTATGCCATCTAACTCAGCGTTGATAAGTGCTTCCGCGATGATACTCCTGCATGAGTTTCCTGTGCAGAGAATGAGGACTTTTTTCATGAGATTCCTTTTTGTTGATGAGGAAGTATAGCAGAATAGTTTTTATATATCAAGATATGTTGATGTATAATTTATTCTTTCAAGGTGTTGTTGTATCTTTTAGTTTGTTTTGGTTGAAAATCTTCAAGATGCTTTTAGCATGCTTGTAAATTCTCAGATTTTGATTTCATCTATCCAGACTTTAATGTCTTGTTATACTTCTTGTAGCTTTTTTCTTAACAGGGCATTAATAAGTGTCTGATATGGTACTTTTTGCTCACTAGCCATTTTTTTAAAAAATAGGACTATGTCATTATCTAGTCTTAATGAAACAGGTATCTTTTTGGGTTCATAAAATCTACCACGAACTCCATCACTAAAATCATACTCATCCAGCATCTCATAATCATCAAACTTTTCTCTCTTTAATGTTGCTCACGGGGTACTCCTTGAGGGTATAAAAAATCCTTTCTTTTTCATTTGCTTTTCTGGCACTTATGATTCTGATTATCTCTTTGCCATCTTCATCGAAGAACATATTGGCTACAACTAAAATTTTATCTTTAGTTGCAGCACCTAATGTAATCCATCTTACTTCAAAATAATCAAACCTACGGTCAAGTTTTGAAATATACATGGGGTCTAAAAAAACTTCTTTCGCTTCTTCATAGCTAACGTCGTAAATAACTGGGATTTTGTGGAGCGCAGCGTAACAAAATGTCCATGTTAATTTACCTTGTTATGCGAACTCTCTCAATACTTCAGTAGTAGACCTAACAACACAAAATTCTTCATTTAGGCTTGCCAAATGAATTTTATGGATTTCATTTGCTGAATATTCTGTACCATCGTGACCTAAGCGATCAAATGTTGCTGTCGCATCTGATACCAAAGTTACCTTGAACCCAAGATTTCCCGCCATTCGAGTTGTGGTTGATACACAATGGTCGGTTGTTAGGCCAACAACCACCAAAGAATTTATGCCATGACTTCTCAGGTAGTCTTCGAGCTCAGTTCCTATAAATGCGCTATTAACTGTTTTAGTGAATATTTTTTCATTTATTAGTGGCAATGCTTCATCCTTAAACTCGTTTCCAGGGAAAGCTGGCCGGAGTGGTGAGTTTGGCTCTACCGAACAATGCTGGATATGAATTATTGATAGTTCTTTTTTACGCCACTTTGAAAGTAACAAGGCGATATTAGATTCAGTATCTGGATTATTCCTTTTCCCCCAACAGGGGTCATCAAATCCTTTTTGCACGTCTATAACTAATAACGCTGTATTTTTCAAATTACACCTCTTGTCGCATAACGGTTGTCGTGAGCGATAATTTTCCCGCAAGGGTAAATTATTGGTCTCCTCGTTTTTGTTATCTGTTTCTGCAAGTCAAATATCAGTTTTAAGTTTTCTTCCACCTGCTATTTCAAAACTATTATTTTCATAAAAAGATAGTGTTCTATCAAATTCTGGTAATGGTGGAGTTGTAACTTCTAATCTTTTCCATTTTTTAGAAATAGCAAATTCTTTTGCTTTTTCTAATAATAACTTACCAATATTTAAAGAGCGATATTCTTCTTTAATGTATAGTTCAGGAATTGTTCCATATGCACCTTCTGCATATAAAGCATAACTTTCATACATTGAAATAAATCCAATGGATTTATTTTTATCTTTTGCAATAAAAACGAAATAAAGATTTTTTGAAATTAAATCTTCTGCTCTTTTTTGTGTTTCATTTTGATTAAAATTAAAAGCTTTAATATTTATTTTATCCATAATTTCTTGAAGTAAGTCTCCTGTCATTATTGATAAATCTAATGAGTCTTTTTTTCTTGCTTTTATTATTTCAATATTCATTTAATATTACATCCTCTCTCATTATTTTATGATAGTTTATTTTCTCCGACAGCTTGGTATTCAGTGCTTTAGCACTGGATGCCAAGCGGAGGAGGGAACGGCAGTTCCTCGACGCTGACCGGTATTCTGGTGCGAAGCACCAGAATACCTATTTATTAACACTCATTCTATCTAAAACAACCCATTATTTCAAGATTAACTTTATATATAAAATGTATGTTAATTATCAAAAAACATTTCAAAATGAAATAAAATCTTCTTTTTTTCAAAAAAGTAAATAAAATATGACTTGTATCTGTTGTCTTTTTAAGATTTATTCCCAAATAACATACAAAGTGTGTGTTATTTGGAAGATTTTGGCAATAACACGCATTTTGCGTGTTAATAAACTATGGAGGTTTTGATGCAAAAACAGAAGTTGCTGGATGTTGTTCGTGATAAGATTAGGATGAAGCATTATAGTGTTTCTACGGAGAGAACTTATGCTTACTGGATAAGATACTTTATCCTCTTTCACAACAAAAAGCATCCCATAAAGATGGCAAAGGCTGAGATTGAGCAGTTTTTAACCTTTTTGGCGGTGGAGAAAAAAGTATCACCAACTACGCAGAATTAGGCTTTTTCTGCCATACTTTTTCTATACAAAGAGGTCTTGGGTATAGACATGAGTCAGCAGAATATCCAGGCTCTTCGAGCCCAGGAGAGAAAGCATATCCCTGTGGTACTCACAAGAGATGAAGTGCATCGTGTAATCGATAATCTCACGGGGATCTATCATCTTATTGTTTCACTTATGTATGGTTGTGGACTTCGTATGAATGAAGCACTCAATCTCAGGATTAAAGATCTTGATTTTGGTTTCGATAAGATTTATATATGGGATAGTAAATCTCTCAAAGACAGAACAGTGCCACTGCCCCAAAAATTAAAAACCAAGCTTTTAGCTCAAGTAGCTGAAGTAGAGCGAATCCACAAAAAAGATATCGAGGATGGTTATGGAACGGTTTATATGCCCTACGCTTTGGAGAAAAAGTTTCCTTCGGCAAAGTTCCAGACGAAGTGGCAGTTTTTATTTCCTATGAGAAATGTTGCCAAAGATCCCAGAAGTTATACTATCAGACGACACCATATCCACCCTGCAACACTTG
>Ga0256833_1001296_pt1 | contig 18532 bp, 17 predicted proteins | sample 356284metaG_FD_190535 | JGI IMG/M metagenome (GOLD analysis project Ga0256833, IMG submission 190535) | Hydrothermal vent microbial communities from Mid Atlantic Ridge, Atlantic Ocean - 356-284 | ecosystem: Environmental > Aquatic > Marine > Hydrothermal vents | place: Atlantic Ocean: Mid... | reverse complement strand
TAGCCCTTTAAAGAGGGAGGAATCTCGTACCTTACCCCTAAAGTGAGAGCTCCAACGACTGCAGAAATTGGGTAGTCAATATTACTCTCAATATCTTTATATATCCGTGCCCTTAACCTGTCAAAGAAAACCCCTATCCCTTCTCCTTTTAATAGGAGCTCCCCTTCCTTATCTATATAGTCCCCTACCTCTACCCTATCGTCCCTTAGCTTTATAAACTTGTAATCTTTAGTAATAGCTACCCTACAGTTTTCCTTCTTCTCCTTTATCCAGGCTACTTGGTAAAGGCCGTCGTCAACCTTTGGCTGAGAAAGTAAGAAAAATAGAAAAAGGAAGATGGGAGCTCCAACTGCTAAATCCTTCCAGCTATACTCCCTTACATAAGCCACAAAAATCAAAACAGTAGCAACGACCAAATAAGGAAAATAGGAAGTTTTAATTTCTTTTAGGGACAAAATAAGGAAACATATAAAAAATATATAAACCGTATGTTTCTCTAGCTTCACAACAAAACTTTATGTTTTTACTACTCTTACTAAACGTTTATATACTATTGAATAGACAACTACAAACACAAAAAATTCTATAACTAAACAGAAAGTACAAGTTTTTAATAGATAAGCAACCGAAGAAAATATAAATGTTCCAACTATAATAAGTACAGATGCCTTAGGATTAGAGCGCGTTAACCTGTAATAGATTAGAGTATGAAAATGCAATTTATCAGGATAAAAAGGATGCTTACCTTTTTTCCATCTTCTATAAGCAGAGAAAAGAACTTCCCAAACAGGATAGATGCCAAGCATAAATGGGAACCATGGAGAAATTTCAGGAACAAGATTTAGCAGCTTTATGGATAGAACGGCACACATAAAACCAAGGAAATAGGCTCCACCATCACCAAGAAATATCTTTCCATAAGGAAAATTGAAAACTAAGAACCCTAAAATTCCACCTATGATAACAAAACAAAGTAAAGCTATATCTGGATATCCACACTCATAAAAAGCTAATCCAAGAAAAAGCAAGAATATAGCGGATATCCCAGAAGCAAGACCATTAAGACCGTCTATTATATTTATTGCATTTGTAAAACCAGCTATTGCTACTAAAGTTAAGAAAATAGCTACAAATGGAGGCAGACTTAGAAAACCTATACTATCAATTCTTATCTTGAGAAACCACATAGAAATTACAGAGACGAAAAAAAGGAAAAACAATCTCAACTTTGGAGAAATATCTTTTTTCAAATCCTCTATAATTCCTAATCCAAAAACTAAAATCGCCGGCAGGAAAAATTTTATAAAAGTTAAATTATTAATAAAATAAAGTGCTAAAAGAAAAGAAAAGAAAATGCTTATTCCACCAATCCTTGGAACAGGTTCTTTATGAATGGCATGGAACTTCTTATCCGTATCTAAAATTTCTTTTTTGGATTTCAGAAAAATTAACAAAGTTAAGTTAGTAAAGCCTGAAACCGCTGCTGCTATTGAAACAAATTTAATAAATTCAATATTCATCTTCCATAAGTCCTACATCTGCTTTTTGTTATGAGTTTTTTAATTCAGCAACTATACCATAATTGACCTTAAAACCTATATTGCTAATTTTCTCTATCGACACTACTGACCTCTCTATATCTCCTGGGTAATACTTTACAGATGCCTTCTTATTCAACAAACTCTCAAGAATCTCTACTAAGTCAAGAATGGAAGTCTCAATACCCGTTCCGACATTAAAAACTTCTCCAACTGTCTTTTTATCTTTTGCAACAATAAGATTGCCTGCACCACATCTTTAAAATAAACAAAATCCCTCGTTTGTGTGCCATCTCCGTAAATTTTTATCTCAGGAACTTCTTTTTCTAAAATTTCTCTGAGAAAAATAGAGATAACACCTGAATACGAAGATGATGGATCTTGATTAGAACCATAAACGTTAAATAACGCATAAAGTTTATGATACTGAATAACAAACTGTTCAGCACAGTACTTATCCAACCCATAGGGAGAAATAGGTCTAATTAATGAATCTTCTCTTTTTGATAAAGTTGATTCATCTCCATATACAACCGTAGAATTGGAAAATACAAAACACTAAAGATTTTTTTTCTTCTTTGCTTCTTCCAATAAATACAATGTAGCGTCAACATTAACTTTATGAGCAAAAATTGGTTCTTCTACAGACTTCTAAACAGAAGCCACTGCTGCTAAATAGAAAATATAATCAAATTGATAGTTAGCAAAAATATCTTTTAACTTTTTATAATCAGTTATATTTTCTTTATAAGAGAGGAAATTCTTGTGTTTAAATGGTATGTTTTATTTTAAGGTTTTCCTGTTGGTAAGTTATCTATTACCATCACTCTATGACCCAATTTTAGCAAGTGTTTTACAAGATTTAAACCAATAAATACACATCCTCCTGGAACCAATATAAGTTCCACACTCACATAATATTACCTCAGCATAGATCGTATAACTGATAAATATCTCTCAATAATTATCTTTTCATCAAATTTTCTTAGAACTTTCTTCCTTCCTCTTTTACCCATTTTTTTTCTTTCCTCTTCATCAAGGTTCATCATTTTTTCCATTTTATCGGCTAAATCTCTAACATCCTTAACTCTACACAAAAAGCCGTTTATTCCATCGTCTACTACTTCTTTGCATCCTACACTATTAGTTGTGATTATAGGTTTTTCCATAGATGCAGCTTCTAAAAGAGTTCTTGGAATACCTTCTCTATAATAAGAAGGTAAAACTATACAGTCAGCCCTTGCGATATACTCTCTTACATCATCCGTTACTCCCAAATAATTAACAATACCTTCCTTTACCCACTTATCAATCTGGTCCTTTGAAATAGCTTTTGGGTTATCAACTCCAATAGGTCCTAATAATTGAAACTCTACATTTTGATATTTTTGCTTTATGATTTTTGCAGCTTCTACATATTCGCCTACTCCCTTATCCCATAACATTCTTGCAATAAGTAAGAATCTAAAAATATTATCCTTTTTCTTAACTTCAATAGGTTTAAACTTTTTGACATCTACACCGCTGCCAGGTAAAATATCACACTTGTTTTTATCAACCAACTTTTCATTTATAAATAAATAAAAGTCGTCTTTATTTTGAAAGAAAATTTTCGCTGCTTTTTTTTGAGATATTTTATAAAGATATTTCACTATTTTTGTAACTAAATTTTGATTGATAAATAATGTTCCAAGCCCTGTAATATTATTGATTGTTTTTATATTCAACAATCCACATGCTAACGTTCCATATATATTTGGTTTTATAGTAAAATTCAAAACAATATCAGGTTTTAACTTCTTGTAAAGCTTACAATATTGCATAAAAGTTTTTATATCTTCAAAAGGATTGGTTCCTTTATTGTTTATAAAAATATCATAATATTCAAACTCACCTTTTAATTTCTTTGCACATTCATCATAAGGAGCGACTATAATTATCTCATAACCTTCTTCTTTCAATATTCTAATTAAATTAAGTCTAAAATTATAAATTGACCAAGCTGTATTTGAACTAATTACTATCTTCTTCATTTAGTAAAACCTTTTTGTATTGATTTACAATTTTTTCTACTGAAAAATCTTTACATCTTTTCAAAGATTGATTTTTGTAATATTCCAACTTTTCTTTATTATTTAACAACATCTTAATAGCATCTACTAATGCTTCAATATCACCAACAGGAAATAGGATACCATACTTTGCTTCTTCAAGTCCATCTCCTTTTTTTAACTGCTTAGTTATATCGGTATCTGGAGCCAAAATCTCCCTTGGACCACTTAAGCAATCGCTTGAAATAACAGGCAACCCACAAGCCATAGCTTCTATTAATACATTTGGAAAACCTTCTGTTTCGCTTGTGTGAATAAAAATATTACTTTTTGCTAAATATTTAAAAGGATTTGAAACATTACCTAAAAAGTGAACTCTTTTTCCAAGATTTAAATCTTTAACTAATTTTTTTAAATATTCCTTTTTTTCTCCATCACCTAAAAATAAAACTTCCACTCTTTCATCTAAAAATTTTAAAGCTTGAATTAAGTCTTCATTTCTTTTTAAAGAAATTAATCTGCCAACTGAAATTAAATATATTTTTGATTTGTCAAATTTAAAGTCTTTTATCTCTTCTTTTGCTAAATTCTGAATTTTTTTTATATCATACGGATTATTTATAACTATTTGTTTAGCATAAAAATTAAACAATCTATTTGCATCTATTTGCATACCTTTAGATTTCCATATTATTAAATCCGCTTTTGGATATAGTTTTTTTATTAAAAATAAATTGATTTTCCCAACCAAACCTTCCTTCTTATATCTGCTAATAACTCCCGCATTTACAATTTGAGTTTTATGATTTGCTCCAAATAATTTTGCTAAAAGATTAACATAATTAGCTCTATATAAATGACTTTGAACTAATCTTATATTATTACTTTTTATACACTTCTTTAGTTTCCAAGCAAATATAGGTAAATATAATAATTTCTTTAGTCCGCTTTCCTTCCCTGTAAAGTCCGATAAGTAAGTTTTTTTAACCTCTTTTGGTAATTGGTAAAACTCATTTCTTTCTAAAGAAATAACTTCCACTTCATACTTCTGTTTTACAAGTTCACTAACAATTACAGACAAAACTCTCTCAGCTCCACCAAAGGAAAAAGAATTAACAAGGAACGTTACTTTTCGCATAACTATTGTTTTTTTGTATCTACCTTAGTTTCCAATAAAGAAACAGTCCTGTGATACCTCATCTAAAAATACATAAACTGTCGTTGTATAATCTTTGTAGCTCATTTCTTTACTTCTAGTAGCTTTTTACTATTATTTTAGCACTGTCTTTTTCATTTTTGTTTTTTTGAATTGGAAACTAGGATTATTTTTGCATCTATTATAAATGTAAATAAAATCAAAAGTAATAAAGGATAGTATTGTGGTTTTAACAGAAAAGGTTCTTTTATATCTATAAAGAGTACATAAAGCATCAATAACAATAACCAAATTTTTTCTGGAACTAAACTTCTCTTTATAGCATAATAAAAAAGATAAACAATAGAAAAAATTAAAATTACTATCCCTATTACTCCAAAATTATATATATATCTCACATATCCCGAATCTGACATTGTATATGCTCTTTCAAATATCCCATCCCCAAGAAAAAATGTTTTAAAATCCTGAGGCCAGTGTAACATATTCGATAATTCATGAGTTGACTCAGTTATCAAAACATGTTTTTTGAGAAAATTTTCAAATAACTCCATTGCCCAAGGAAGAATTTCATCATAGAAGATATATACCTGTTTAGTTTTTAGACCTAAAAAATTAATATGAGTAATAAAGAAATATATTATTATAAAAGAAATCACAACAGTTAAAGATAATTTAACTCCTCTAAGAGAAATTAAAAACAAAAAGTTAGCTAATAAAAATCCTACCGAACAAAATATAAACAGTATAAGACCACTTCTTCCAGTAAAAATTAAAGAAACTACATCTAATGATAGAAAAATTAAATAAATTATCCTTTCTTTTATACTTCCTGCAAAATATAACAAGTATAAACAAATATATGCACCTATTCCTTGAACTAAGGATAATGTTGCTCCTGAACTATTTGAAATTCCCCTCATTCTATCTAATCTAAATTCTTTTATATTACCAATATAAGGAAGTATTTGGTCAACAAAATGTTTAAAATCTAAATTAAAGAAGCTGTATATAATAAAAATTGACTGTAAACCTATAATAAACGCCAAAATATTTAAAACTTTTTTTTTAAAATCATTTGTTTGGCTATTTTTATAAATATAGAATAATATAAACAACACAGGAAAATAAAAAACAGTAAGCCTGAGTAATAAAGAATACAAAAACGAAAAATCCCACGAAGTATTTAGCACAAATATAATGGAAGAATATGAAAATAGAAAAAGTAATATTAGATAATAATATAACACTATCTTATTTCTCTTTAAAAATCTAAAAAACGATTTTATATGCAAAGGAAAAATAGATAAAAAGGCACAAAAAGAAACAATTTTATCTAATCCTACAGGGAAAAATTTCAATTTAATGGAATATATATATACAAACAATACCAATGAAATATAAAAATAATTAAAATATTTTTTCATACTTATTAACAATTTCATCTAAACTATACCTCTGCTCAATGTATTTTATTATCTTATCTTTATCCCATCTGAAAACAGAAGCTTTTTTTATCATCTTTGCTAATTCATTTATATCTTTACATTTAACCAAAAAGCCATTTATACCATTTTTAATAATTTCACCAGTTCCCCCTGGACAATTAAAGGCCACTACCGGAATACCACAAGCATTTGCTTCAAGCACGACATTTGGAAACCCTTCATATCGTGAACTAAGCACCATCAAGTCAGCTTGAGCCATATATGGATAGGGATTTGATTTAAAGCCTAAAAATCTTACTCTATCGCTTATTTTTAATTCTTTTGCGAATTGCTCAAGTTTTTTTCTTTCCTGTCCATCTCCAATAATTGTCAAAAAAAACCGTTTATCTAATTCTGAAATTGCTTGTAAAAGCAAATCAAAACCTTTTTCTGGCCGTAAACCACCAACTGCTAGTAAATTAAAATATTTTTTGTTAAATAAATTTTCGTTAGTACTTGCCAATTCCCGAATCTTTCCAATATTAACTGGATTATTAATTACAACTATCTTTTCTTGATTTATATGGAAATTGATTTCTAAATCATTTTTCATATAATATGATTGGCAAACAATAATATCAAAATTATTATAAAAAAACCTATATAAAATTTTATAAAAATTATTTTTCTCGTCCCTTTTTGATACTATACTTGTTTCTCTTGCAATATATCTAATACCTTTAGGTAAAAAAGGAATCATCATCGCAAGCATAAGGTTTACATGTGCTATACCAGAAAATACAATATCCGGGTGTTCATTTTTTATCAATCTATATAGTAAAAAAGCACCTTTTTTTACACTATCTACCTTTAAATCATGAATAATAATATCATCTTTTAATTCTTCTTTTAATTCTCCTATGTTTCTAAAAATTATTAAATGTATTTCATATTTATCCCTATCTATATTATTCATAACATTAACAACTACCTTTTCAGCTCCACCCACTGTTAATTCATGAATAACAAAAAATATTTTTTTCATTTTAATAATTCCCTCAATTTCGATAAAATAAAAAATGGCAAAGTATAATAATCATATACTTTTACAACCTGTCCACCAAAAGATCGTTTAAATTTATCTATTCCGACCAATGCTTTATTATTGGGATCATTTCCTATCCCACCCCAATCAAAAGTTTTAAAACCTTTCTCCTTAAAATAGAGTATAGTTCGCCAATGAAGATATTTATTTATCCACCCTATTTGATTTCTTCTTTTTTTATCTTTTTCTAAATGTATTATACTTACAGAATGAAGCAATCTTACTATTTTTTGTTCACTATCAAAAATATACATTTGAATATTCGTTAGTTCATTCTCAAAAACGGCCGAGATTGTATAAATATTATCTCCAAATTTTTCTATTTGTCTTTTGGACAATAAATTAAGTTTCTTTTGTTTTGCAAATTTAGTGTTATAAAAGTTCAAAAATTCATCTATACTAGTTTTATTTATATTAATTTGCAAATTTTCAAGTTTTTTTGCTCTATTTATTTCATTTCTTATTGTGGACGTAAATTGTTTTAAAATATCATCTTTATCTAATGTTAAATCTGTTTCTAAAGTCCAAAGTTGTTTTTTTATCATACCAAAACATTGTTTATCTACTCTTGAACCCCTAACAACTTTCAATTTAAGAAAATCTTTACAAGGATCTTTTGCAAACCACTCTTCATAAAATGTTAGACCTTTTAATTTATATCTTATTAGCATTTTTAATTCTCCTTAATATCCAATAAGTCTTTTCAAAAATTATATTTAACAAACAAAATCTTCTATATTTTAATTTCTCTATATCAATAAAATACTTATAATTTTTTTTAATAAAATCCTCCGTAGATAAGAACTCTTCCTCTTTCATCTCATTTGGATGTAAACAAACTGTCCAAACACCAAATGGCATTTTTCTAAATCTCCAAAACTGTTGAGGAATCCATTTAAAACCATACTTTTCAAAAGGAAAAACAGCTATTCCATCACTAATAAATTCAATATCAGTATAAGCTTTCAACACTCTCAAAGTGTTTTCATCAAAAGTATGGGACGGAGCCACCCAAATCTTAGCTTTTATTCCCTTTTCTTGAAAAACTTTCCATCCTTTCCTTATTTTTTCAGCCTGTTCTTCATACGATAAACCAGCAAACTCTGATTGCCTATTAAAAGGTAATAAACCTGAATGCCGAGTTATATACACATGTTCATATCCATGTAATGCTATATACCATCCTTTACTCTGCCATTCTTTAACTCTTTCCCAGAAATCTGGATCTTCTTTGTTTTTCATTTGTTTTAAATCCCTATTATTCGGAATAACTGCTACTATTGGCTTTATATTATATTTATCACAAATTACCTCAATTTTACCCCATTTTTCTCTATCCATAGTTGGACAAGCATCATCAAGCCTCAATATATACTTTGCCTTCATATCACATCCACCTTTCACTCCACATTTCAAACATTAATATAAACCAAAGTCTTTGGATATTTTCTTTGCAACCGCTTAAATATTTATCTCTTAGCTTGATAATTTCATCAACATTAAAAATCTCTTCTTTTTTTAGTCTATCTTTATCCAAGTAGTATAACATATACTCTTTTAATTCTTTTCTAAACCACTCAAAAATAGGTACTGCAAAACCTTTTTTAGGTCTATCCATTATTTCTTTAGGTAAATATTTATGGACTATTTGCTTTAAAAGCCATTTTTTCTTACCACTTCTAATTTTGTAATAACTTGGAAGTTGTGAAACAAACTCAATTATTCTATAATCTAATAGTGGTTCCCTACCTTCTAAACTAACACTCATCGTTGCTCTATCCACTTTAGTTAAAATATCATCTACCAAATATGTTTTATAATCAATTGCTAACATTTTAGATATATTATCGCTATTTACTCGTAGTTCAAAATTAGAAGTTAGGTTTTGTATTTTTTTTATAAAAAGATTTTCTATTTGATCATTTGTAAAATGTTGACTAATGTATTTCAAAACTTCAATAATATCCTTCGCTTTTAATATATTTTTAACTTTTAGATAACGGGTTTCAAAATTATATGTTTTGTTTAAATATGGAATTAGGCTCGGATTAATAAAATTTAAAAAATAATACATTAAACTCTTTAAAGGTATCTTAGAAAATTTACTAAAATAGCTTAACGCCAAAGTATATTTAGTATATCCTCCAAATATTTCATCCCCTCCATCAGCACTTAAACTAACCTTTACATATCGCCTTGCCAACTTACTAACTAAAACCGTTGGTATAGCACTACTATCTCCGAAAGGCTCATCATAAATTTCCGGAAGTTCAGGAATTATTTCTAAAGCATCTTTTTGCGTGCAATAATATTCTGTATGGTCAGTTCCTAAATACTGAGCAACTTTTTTTGCAAAAGGAGCCTCATTATAATCTTTTTCTTCAAAAGCAATGGTAAATGTTTTAAGCTTTTGGGACGTACTAGACTGCAAAATGGCCGTCACTGCACTACTATCATAACCTCCACTTAAAAAAATCCCAACAGGGACATCTGAGATCATTCTATAACTGAAAGCAGACTTTAATAGCCTCTCCGTTTCTTCTATAGCTTCTTTATCAGAAATTCGTATTTTTGGCTTATTGTAGAAGTCTATTACATCCCAATATTTTACCTCCTTATACTCTTTTGTTTTTAAATTTAATTCTAAATAATGCCCAGCTCTCAGCTTATAGGTATTTTTAAAAATTGAGTAAGGTTCTAATATGTATCCATACTGTAAATATTGAGTTAAAACATCCGTATATAACTCCTTTCTAAAAAAAGGATTCTTATGAAATGCTTTTAACTCACTGGCAAACATAAAAAGTCCATCTTTATAGTAATAATATAAAGGTTTTACTCCTGCTCTATCTCTTATTAAGATTAACTTTTGATTATATTTATCATATATTACAATTGCATACATTCCATTAAATTTATGAACTGCATTAATTCCCCATTTATGATAACTTTTGAGTATAACCTCAGTATCAGAATTTGACTCAAATTTATATCCATATTTCTCTAATTCCTCTCTAATTTCTTTAAAGTTATAAACTTCTCCATTATAGATAATTTCTAAATTATCAAATTTCATAGGCTGATGTCCGTACTTTGACAAATCCAATATGGAAAGTCTTCTATGTCCAAGACCTATACTGTAATTGTTTAAACTATAAAAACTATACCCACCATCATCCGGACCTCGGTGATGCAAAATATCTGTCATACCCCTCAAAATATTAAAATTACTTCGCTTTGTAAAATCAACAAAACCAACAATACCACACATTAGTATCTTACCTTTCCAAAAGTGAGATAAAAAATCAATAAACCAGCGAAAGCTTTAAAATTCAATCTATAAGACAAACTAAGTCTTAGAGCCTTATCATAGTCAATTTTATGTCTTAAACCTCTATATAAAACGGATGCTCTATAATATATCTCTTCTTTAAACTGTGGATATTTTTTAAGCAAAATATTTATAGTATTCAGGTGATCTATTAAGTTTTGATTTAATCCTCCAGTATTTTTAGTAACATTCTTATTATGTCTTCTGTATTTTCCTAACACTTCATCAATATAATTAATGGTTCCTCCTTTTGCCAATATATCTATCCAATACAACCAGTCACTTGCAACAGGCAAAGACTCGTTAAAACGAACATCCTTAAAATTCCTAACCATATTTGAACAAGCACCGTTAAAAGTACCATACTTAATGGATATCCTAACATCTCCTTCATATTTATTTTTTTCATTAAAATAATATAAAACCCTTCCTGTTTGAGAATCAAAAACTTCAAGGTTATGATAACAAATATAACAATTCGGATTATTCTCCATATATTCTACTTGCTTTCTTATTTTTCCTGGTAACATTAAATCATCCCCTCCCATCCAAGCTATATACTTTCCTCTACATAAACTTAAAACCTTGTTTTGATTTTTAGTAATTCCTTCATTTCTTTTAGATAAAATCAGCTTAAATTTCCCAGCATATTTTTTACTATATTCTTTTAACATTTCCTGAGTTCCATCCGTGGAACCATCATCTCCAACCACTATTTCTATATTTGGATAATCCTGAGATAAAATACTCTCTATACATTCCTTTAAATATATTCTTTGATTGTAGGTTATTATTCCTACACTAACTAATGGATATTTATTCACAACAAAACCCTTCTAAAACTCAAAAATAAAAATAAAAAATACATAAAATAATTTAAAGTAAAAGCATACGTAACTCCTATTAAACCAAAATGTTTCACACAAACTAAAGAAAGAATTACCCAAGTTAGAGAAAAGAAAATTTCGCTTCCTATAAATAGCTTAGCCATTTCTTTAGCCCACATTAAGTTACCTAACAACCATGAAGCAATCTTAATAACATCTCCTATTAATTGCCATTTAAAAAGAGTTAACATAGGCATAAATTTTTCAGTAAATAAAATTTTTACTATAACCTCTTTATATATATATATACTCAATGCTAATATTATAACGATAGGCATAATTATTTTGTATCCATAAATTATTTCTTTTTTTAATTCATTTTTATCTTTTATTTCAGATAAACGAGGCAAATAATACACTCCTAAAGCTGTAGTTATTACCATTAAATACACATTAGATACATACCAAATTCCTTGCCAATAACCAGCACTATCCCAACCTAAAGTATTTCCGATATAACCTCTTACTATTATATGGCTTGTTGGAACAGCTATAGCTGAAGTTATAGCCATTAGCGAAAATTTACCAAGTTTTTTTAAGATATCCTTATCTACCCCTTGTAAAAAATATTTTATGTTAAACCATTTACTTTTAATAGATAGAGCTAAAGTTATAAAAAATACGATAGACTGATTAAGCACTAGAGCATATAAAGCTCCAAGTAAATAAAATTTTATTGTTAAAAGAAATGTAAAAAATAATAAAAAAATACTACTTAAAATGTTCACCAAAATGTATTTTTCTATTTCTTTTTGCCCATTTAATATTGATAATAAATTAATATTTAGTGCATATAAAAATATCGTAAATCCAAAAATAGTAAATACATTATTATATTCGTTCGTCTTTAATATTAACAAAGACCAGTAGTCATTAAATAAAATTAAAATCATAGAAATAAGAAAAGAACAAACTAAGGTAATAACAGTACTAGTACTAAAAATTTTCTGTTTTTTCCCTATATCTTTATATTCTGCAACATATTTCACTATACCTTGGGTAATAGCTCCATTTGAAAAAGTTGTAACAATACTACTAAAATTTTGGAATTGCCCAACAAGTGCAAGTCCAGATGGACCTACATAAATAGACAAAATTTTATTTATAATAAAACCACTTATTATTCTTATTACTGTAGATACGGCTGTTAATACAAAAGTTTTAATTAAAGTCATTTACAACCTTAACCACTTTTTCTACTTCTTCTCTTTCCATTACTGGACTGATAGGTAAACTTAATACTTCATTGTGTATTTTTTCAGTTATCGGAAAACTTAATCTATTCCATTCTTTATAAGCCTTTTGTTTATGTGGTGGTATAGGATAGTGAATAAGGGTTTGAATCCCTTTCTCTTGCAGATATTTTTGTAACACATTTCTTTCTTTTGTTCTTACAACAAACAAATGCCATACACTATCAGTTATAACTTTTGGTAAAACAACCTTCTCATTTTTAATATTTTCCAAATAGTACTTTGCAATTTGTTTTCTTTTATTATTTTCTTCATCTAAATACTTCAGCTTTACCCTCAGTATACCCGCCTGAAGCTCATCAAGTCTTGAATTTACACCTTTATATAAGTTTTCATATTTTTTATGACTTCCATAGTTTCTTAATGCTCTTATTACTTCAGCTAACTCTTTATCATTTGTAGTTATAGCCCCACCATCTCCCAAAGCTCCTAAGTTCTTACTTGGAAAAAAGCTAAATCCACTTGCATCTCCTAAATTCCCTGCTCTTTTATCTTTATAAAAAGCTCCATGGGCTTGAGCTGAATCTTCTATGATTTTTAAATCATATTTTTTTGCAATTTCCCAAATTTTATCCATTTCACAAGTTTGACCATATAAATGAACAACCATTATAGCTCTTGTCCTTTCTGTTATTTTTTCCTCTATTTTTTCTGGGTCTATCAAGTAAGTATCAAGTTTTGGCTCTACTAATGTAGGCTTTAATCTATTTTCACTTATTGCTAAGATTGTGGCAATATAGGTATTTGATGGAACTATTATTTCATCTCCTTCTTTAAAAATTCCTAACTCTTTATAACCTCTTATAATAAGCTTCAAAGCATCCAATCCATTGCCAACACCAATTGCATATCGTGTTCCACAGTAATTTGCAAATTCCTCTTCAAATTTTTTAACTTCTTCCCCTAAAATATACCATCCACTCTCTAAGACTCTTTTACAAGCCTCTAATAATTCTCTTCCATATTGCAAGTTAAGTTTTTTTAAATCCAAAAATTTAATCATTTAGTTTTCTCCTACAGTCTTTACAAATAAAACTATCATCACATTTATTCCCACACTTACAAACATAACCTCTAAATCTTGCAGGATTTCCATACCAGAGCTCATGCTTTCCTACATCTTTTGTAACTACACTGCCAGCCCCTATCATTGCATATTCTCCTATGGTTATTCCCCCAATTATCGTAGAATTTGCACCTATGGAAGCCCCTTTTTTTATGATCGTCTTTAAGAATGTATTAGGATACTTTTTACTTCTTGGTAAGTAATCATTAGTAAATGTAACATTAGGTCCTATAAATACATCATCTTCTATAACAACCCCATCCCAAAGTTGAACACCACTTTTTATAGTAACATTATTTCCAATAATAACATCATTTTCAATAAAAACAAAAGCATTTATATTACAATTATTACCTATTCTAGCCCCTTCTAATATAACACAAAACTGCCATATTTTAGTATGCTTACCAATATTTTTAGTTTTTACTTCTGAAAAAGGATGTATAAAGATTCTCGCCATACGCTTAAAATTCCTAATACTTAAAATTTTTTTCTACTATTTTCAAAAACTCCCCATAATCCCTTATATAATCACTTTCATCATAATAATCACTTGCTAATACTAATAAAACACAATCTTCACTGAAATCATACATCTCACGCCATACCATTTTGTCAATAAACAAACCTTTATTTGGGCTATCTAAAACTATATCCTTAACCCTTTCTTTTCCATCATCTAATAGAAATTTACAACTTCCTTTCAGACAAATAGCTACTTGTTGCAAATTTTTGTGAGCATGAAAACCCCTCGGTAATTCTTTTTTCAAATCATAAACATAATATATCCTTTTTATTTCAAAAGGGACATCTTTTAATTGTTCTATTGCTACCAATTCGCCCCTTTCATCACCCTTGATATCAAATTCTATAAATTTAACCTCCATATTAATTCCCTAAATACTTTTTTAAATACCATCTTACAGTTTTCTCTAAAGCAGTATCAAAAGTTTCTTCTGGTTTCCATCCTAAAGTATTTTCTATCTTACTTGGATCAATAGCATATCTTCTATCGTGTCCTGGTCTATCTTCTACAAATGTTATAAGTTCTACATAACTTTTTTTATTCTTTCTTGGGTATATTTTGTCCAAAATTTTACAAATCTTTTTTGCAATATCAATATTCCTTTGTTCATTACGAGCACTAATATTATATATCTCTCCACTTTTCCCTTTATGAAATACTAGGTCTATAGCTTTGCAATGGTCTAATACATAAAGCCAATCTCTTACATTTTCTCCGTCTCCATAGATAGGTATAGGTTTTTCATTAATAGCGTTCCTTATAATAGTTGGAATTAATTTTTCATCATGCTGTCTTGGTCCATAATTATTTGAGCAGTTAGTTATTACAATATTCAAACCATAAGTTTTATTATAACTTCTAACAATCATATCCGCTGATGCTTTTGATGCTGAATATGGTGAGTTTGGTCTATATGGACTTTCTTCTGTAAAATATCCAGTCTTTCCCAGACTACCGTAAACTTCGTCCGTAGATATATGATGAAACCTACAACCTTCATATTCTTTCTTATATTCAAATGGCTTATTCATCCAATATCTATAAGCAACATCTAACAATGTAAAAGTTCCTTCTATATTTGTTTTTATAAAAACAGAAGGATTTCTAATAGAATTATCTACATGACTTTCCGCTGCAAAATGAATTATTCCTTTTATATTATACTTTTTAAATATATATTCCACTAACTCTCTATCACAAATATCTCCTCTTACAAATTCATATCTAGGATTACCTTTTACCTCTCTTAAATTACCTAAATTTCCTGCATAAGTTAATTTATCCAAATTAACAACTCTATAATAACTATATTTATTCAAGAAATACTCTATAAAATTACTACCTATAAAACCGGCTCCTCCAGTTATTAGTATAGTTTTCATTTAACTTCCTCTATTAATTTTTCTAAATATTTTCCATATTTATTCTTTTTTAAAGATTTTGCAAATTTAAGTATTTCTTCTTTACTTATCCAACCATTTCTAAATGCAATTTCCTCTATACAACCAATTTTTAATCCTTGTCTTTCCTCTATTATTCTAACAAAATTACTAGCTTCTAATAATGCTTCATGTGTTCCTGCATCAAGCCATGCAAAACCTCTCCTTAATAATTCCACTTTTAATCTATTTTCACTTAAATACATCTCATTTATAGAAGTAATTTCCAATTCCCCCCTATCACTTGGTTTTACCTTTTTGGCTTTCTCTACCACATCATTAGGATAAAAATAAAGACCTGTTATTGCATAATTACTTTTAGGTCTTTTTGGTTTTTCTTCTACACTTAAAACATTCCCATTTTTACCAAACTCCACAACTCCATATCTCTCAGGGTCTTTAACGTAATATCCAAAAACTACTGCCTTTTTCTCCTTGTCCACAATTTCCTTACTTTTCAGCAATAGCTCAGTTAATCCTTGTCCATAAAATATGTTATCCCCTAAAATTAAACATACATTATCCTTACCTACAAATTTTTCTCCTATAATAAAAGCTTCTGCCAGTCCATTCGGTTTTTCCTGTATTTCATAATTAATATTCATTCCTAGTTGTTTACCATTACCAAAAAGCTCTTTAAATCTATCTATATCTTTTGGTGTAGATATTATAAGCACATCCCTAACCTTCGCTAACATAAGAACAGACAAAGGGTAATAAATCATAGGCTTATCATATACAGGTAAAAGTTGTTTAACAACAGCTAAAGTCAATGGATACAATCTTGTTCCACTACCACCTGCCAAAATTATACCTTTCACAATTACAACCTCTTCCGCTTTACTTAAATTTTTATAACCTCCAGTAAAAAAATTTTTCCGATACAGCTTTATCTTTATTATATATCCCCTTAATGTCTATCAAAACAGGATAGTCTCCATTCTCCATTAATTCTTTATATTTTTCTAAGGTAAACTTTTCAATAAACTGTTTATGTTTTACTGCCACAACTACAGCATCATACGGTTTGTATTTACTAATATCATTTACAAGCTCTATACCATACTCTTCTTTTACTTCCTCAGGATAGGCATAGGGGTCATAGACATAGACTTCTATACCGTATTCTTTTAGTTCGTTATAAATATCCACTACTTTTGAATTTCTTATATCGGAAATATTCTCCTTGAAGGTAATCCCAAGAATTAAAACTTTACTTCCCTTTACTGCTTTTCCAGCTTTTATAAGCTTTTTAACTGTATTTTCGGCAGCGAACTTTCCCATGTAGTCGTTTATCCTTCTACCAGCTAAAATGACTTCGGGGTGGTATCCAATTTCCTGAGCCTTAAAGGTTAAGTAGTAAGGGTCAACTCCTATACAGTGGCCACCAACAAGACCAGGTTCAAACCGTAAGAAGTTCCATTTAGTTCCGGCAGCTTCAAGAACCGCTTTTGTATCTATTCCCATTTTGTTAAAGATTATTGAGAGCTCGTTCATTAATGCAATGTTTAAATCTCTTTGTGTATTTTCTATAACCTTTGCGGCTTCTGCAGTTTTTATATTTGGAGCTTTGTGAACTCCGGCTGTTATTACTGAACCGTAAAGCTTTGCTAAAAAGTCTGTGATTTCGGGAGTATCACCTGCTACAACTTTTACGATTTTGTCTATCGTGTGTTCTTTATCTCCAGGGTTAACCCTTTCTGGGGAATAGCCAACGTGGAAGTCCTCCTTCCACTTAAACCCACTCTCTTTCTCAAGGATTGGCACACACTCTTCTTCTGTAACTCCAGGGTAAACTGTAGATTCGTAGACAACGATGCTATCTTTTTTCATATATCTACCCACCATTCTTGTAGCAGCCTTAACAGGTTTTAAGTCAGGAATTTTGTGCTCATCTATAGGAGTGGGAACCGTTACAATGATTACTTTTGCTTTTGAAATTTTACTTGGTTCATTAGTAAATTCCACCGAACAACTTTTCAACCTGTCTGAATCAACTTCTCCTGTTCTATCAAAACCTCTTTTTAACTCATTTATCCTTTCAGTATTTATGTCATATCCAATAACATCAAACTTAGTATCCAGAAGAACTGCTAGCGGCAAACCAACATATCCAAGACCTATCACCGCTATTTTTTCATTTTTAAGTGAGGACAAATTCATAAACACCCCCTAAACACTTTTTTTTTGATTTATCTTAGGGAAAAAGTAAAGCTACCGCACTGCATTTGTCAAGTTATTAGGATATAGTTTTAATTGAAAATTAATATAGGCCCGAAGAACCCAGCGTCAAGATGTTAAGGAAATATACTCAATTGGGAGCTCCACCTTGGGAGCGTTGTTTATGTGTTTTAAAAGCACAATTACTCTATCACTACCCCTCTTCACTGAAAGAACCTCTCCGATGAACCCTCTAAAAGGCCCTTCCTTTATCTCAACAATTTCTCCAGTTTTTATTAAGTTCTCCTTTGAGTTTAGAGGGAGAACTTTACCTGAAAGACCTTTTATTCTCTCTATAAAATCTTCGGGAAGGTAAGGTATATTGTTCCCAAACTTTACAACTCTCCTAACTCCTCTCGTAAAGTTTACTAAGTTGTATTCACTAAGGCTGAAGTTTGCAAACATATAGTGGGGGAAAAGAGGTTCTTCTTTTAAAGTACCGTTTCTTTTTAGTTTTACTATAGGATAGAAACTTTCAATTCCAGCCCTTCTTAGAAGAGTTTCTACTACTCTTTCTTTACGGGGCTTTATGT
>Ga0256833_1001294_pt1 | contig 18547 bp, 19 predicted proteins | sample 356284metaG_FD_190535 | JGI IMG/M metagenome (GOLD analysis project Ga0256833, IMG submission 190535) | Hydrothermal vent microbial communities from Mid Atlantic Ridge, Atlantic Ocean - 356-284 | ecosystem: Environmental > Aquatic > Marine > Hydrothermal vents | place: Atlantic Ocean: Mid... | reverse complement strand
TTTTATATATTTTTTAGTATTAATTAAACTTTTTATGCTATACTAGAGTAACTATACTCCAAAAGGATAGATTATGAAAAAGTTTACACTATCAGCTATTGTTGCTATTTTAGTTTTAGGAACAAATCTTAATGCAGGAGACCCAACCCTTAAACCTAGCTCAGTAACCTTGATGGGTGGTTATAGTATCTCAACAGATGATAGCATACTAAAAAACAACCACACTTACAGCTTCAGATTTACACAAAACGATTTTGGAATTGATAACTTTGGCTTAAATGCCTTTCAATTGGCACTAGACTATACACCAGATATTAGCTACAAAAAATCAAAAGAGGTAACTTCAAGTGTAAAATTTGGACCAAACTTAATTTGGTATCTTAGTGATATGAGTGATATCACCCCTTATCTGCTATTTGGTTTAGGAATAGAAAACCTAAGTAATCCACAACAAGGTTTTACATCTTGGGACTTCTACGCAAACGGTGGTGCTGGATTTGAATATCAATTAAGAGATGACATATCTTTAGTTGGAGAAGCAAAATATAGCTACTCTGACCCAAGAAGAAAAAGCACAACAGTTAGTGCAGGTCTAAAATTTAGCTTTGGTAACTATTAAAGTTTTTAAATTACTCTCAAACAGTAAAAAATTAATTTCAAATAAAACAGATACGCGAATTCATTCGCGTCTAGTCTAATTGAGACAAAAAGTTAATTTAAGCTATTGTCTCAAACAAATTCAAGGGTTCAAAAAGAAGAGCAATAAACTTTACTTTAAAAGCTCTATTTTTTTAGCACTATAAAATATAGAGTATTATAGTCATATTACTGCTACTCCATCTCCCTCTCTCTATTTTTCAAATAGTTAATAACTCCTCTAACAATACCCTCTGCTAATCTATTTTGATATTTGGCACTTCTTAACCTATCTCTCTCTTTTGGATTAGATAAATACCCTACCTCAACTAAAATAGCTGGCATCTCTGCACCAACTAATACATAAAAAGGTGCTCCTCTAACGCCACCATCTTTTACGCCTTTGTATCTTGCTCTCAATGATTTTAATATCTCTTTTTGAACATCTAACCCTAATCTATGAGACAGTTGTATTTTAGGACCTGTAAAAACAGTATTGATTAATACAGCTTTTGTTGTGCTATCCATACTCTTTAACATTGCAGCATTCTCTTTAGCAGCTACTCTTTTGGCTCTTGCATTTCTTGTATTTTGCAAAAAGTATGTCTCTACACCACGAGCTACATTTACTCTACTCTTATCAGATACTGCATTAGCATGTATCGATATAAAAAGATCTGCATTATCTCTATTAGCCCTTTTAATTCTGCCATTTAAAGTTATATAGTGGTCTCTAGCTCTTGTCATTTTAACCTTAAAGCCCAAAGTTCTTAACTTTCTATATACTCTTTTTGCAATAGCCAATACTATTTTCTTCTCTTTTTCACTACCCCAGCATGTTCCAGAATCTTTTCCACCATGTCCAGCATCAACCATAATAGTATAATTATGTTTTAAATTAACAGAGTATTTTTCACTACTAGCTGAGCTACTGCCCTCATCACCATTTACATAATTAAATAACTCTTTAGGAGAACTCTTTAAATTTGATTTTTTAACAGACTCTCTACTCTTTTTATTTGAACTTTTTTTAATTAGCGAAACACCTTTAGGAACTGTAATATAAAAAGTAGGAGAGTTTTTTTGATAATACTTTACATTATAACTCTTTTTACTATCTATAACAACCCTAACAGTATCTTTTTTATACTGAGCAACTCTTATAGATTTAAGACTACCTTTTAAGTTGTATAAACTCTTAGCACCACCACCTAAATAGCAATTTTTAAAATCAAATACATACTTTGTAACAGCTTTACTCTTTGCTGCAGTAGCCCTAAAATCTTTTCCCCTTATCTCTTTTTTAAAGTGCAAAGCTACTTTTCCACTCTCTAAAGATATACTCTTTAAGATATTTTTAGCCTCTATTGAAACTGAAAAAATAACAATAAAAAGTAAAATAAAAATCGTTCTATTCGCCATTTACCAACTTATCCATCAACTCTTTAACTGTAATTATCTCATTTAACTTATATCCGTTAGCACCTGTAAAGAAAAGACCTGTATCTAATTTACCATCATAAGCATCACTTAAACTATCAGCTATACAATAACCAACAATTTTAGCCTCTTCTCCCCTGTTACAAGGAGTTACACAATTTGATATGCATCTAATCTTTGGTGCCTCTCCTTTTTCTATCAATTCATGTAATCTTGTTTTAACACCACGAGCAGGATAACCAACAGGAGATTTAAATAGCTTAATATCCTCCTCTTTAGCTCCAATTACAACTCTTTTAAACTCTTCACTTGCATCACACTCTTTTGTGCCAATAAATCTAGTTCCCATCTGAACGCCATCTGCACCCAATGCAAACATCTTTTCAATATCACTCTTATCCCAAATACCACCAGCTGCAATTACAGGTATATCACCCCAATTTTTAGCCTCTTTGACTACTGGTGGAAGTATCTTTTCTAATTGATTCTCTTCCATAAAACACTCATCATACTTAAAGCCTTGATGCCCACCACTAAGTGGACCCTCCACAATAATAGCATCTGGTAATCTGTTATGAGTTCTTTGCCATCTTTTACATAAAATTCTTAAAGCCTTAGCAGTAGATACAATAGGAATCAATGCAACTTCTGGATAATCTTTAGCAGCTTCTGGCATTGTCAAAGGGAGTCCTGCTCCTGTAATTATCATATTAGCTCCAGCTTCACAAGCATCTTTTACAACTCTATTATAATCACTCTGTGCATATAAAACATTACAAGCTAAAGGCTTATTACCACATATCTCTCTAGCATTACTAAAAATTTTAAATAGAGCATCTTTAGAGTAAAAGTTTTCAGCTTCATAAGGTCTCCCCTCACCTAAAACTCTCTTTGCATATGCTCTATTCTCATAAATTCCTGTCCCTACAGAACTTATAACTCCAAGACCCCCCTCTTTACTTACATTTCCTGCTAACTGATCCCAAGAGATACCAACACCCATTCCACCTTGTATAATAGGTTTTTCAATCCTGAAATTTTTTATTTTAAGTGGCTTAAAACCCATAACTATCCTACCTTTACTTTTGCAAATTTTCTCTTACCTACTTGTAAAATATACTCACCTTTACTTAATTTCAACTGCTCATCACCAATTTTCTCTTGATTAATCCTAACAGCTCCTTGTTTTATATCTCTTCTTCCCTGACTTGTAGATGGCTCTATACCAGACTCTACAAGTGCTTTACATATCCAAATACCCTCTTCTAAATCAAATTCAGGTATATCATCTGGTATCTGATTTTGCTTAAACTGCTTATTAAATGCTTCTAGAGCAGCTTTTGCATCATCTTCACTGTGAAATCTAGCTGTAATCTCATAAGCTAAATCCTCTTTTACCTTTTTAGGGTGCACCTCTGCTCCCTCAACTCCAGCTTTTAGCCTCTCTATCTCTTCTATACTTTTAGAGCTAAGCAGATCATAATATCTCCACATCAACTCATCAGAAACAGACATAATTTTTGCAAACATATCATTTGGAGCATCAGTAACACCAATATAGTTATTTAAAGATTTACTCATCTTTTGAACGCCATCTAAACCTTCAATTATAGGCATTAATAAAACTGCTTGTTCTTTACCTACTCCATACGACCTTTGCAGATGTCTTCCCATAAGTATATTAAATTTTTGATCAGTTCCACCAATTTCAATATCACTCTTTAATGCAACACTGTCATAACCTTGCATTAAAGGATATAAAAACTCAGATACAGATATACTTTTTCCACTCTTATATCTCTTCTCAAAATCATCTCTCTCTAACATCCTTGCAACACTATACTCTCTTGTAAGTTGCACCATTCCTCGACTTCCAAGCTTATCTAACCACTCAGAGTTAAAATATACAGTTGTCTTACTCTCATCTAAAACTTTAAAAATCTGCTCTTTATATGTAGCAGCATTCTTCTCAATCTCTTCAAAAGATAAAACTTTTCTAGTCTCACTCTTTCCTGTTGGGTCTCCAATAGATGCAGTAAAATCTCCAACAATAAGTTGTATATTAGCTCCATATTTTTGAAATGTAGCCATCTTTTGTAAAATAACTGTATGACCCAAATGTATATCTGGCGAAGTTGGATCAAGTCCAAGCTTCACACTATACTCTTTTCCACTCTCAAAATAATCAGTTACTAACTTTTCAATTGCCTCAAAATCTATTATCTCAGCTGTAGCTCTTTTTATCTCATTTAACGCTTTATCTATACTCACTCTATCTCCTTATCTAACTTCTATATGCATCTTTTAAAGAGGTAAAATCTATAACTTTAAATTTTTTAGATATTATCTCTTTAAAATTGTAGCTGTTTTCAGACGAACTCTCAACTTCTAATCTGCAATACTCAGCTCTATCACTACTTTGAATACCAAGCTCTATATTTACTATATTTAAATCCAACTTATTAAACTCTTTAAGTAACTCCAATAAAGCACCTTTATCATTTTGCAAAGCAACTACAACACGATACTTAAGACTCTTTTTAATATTCCATTTAACAAAGAGTAAATCTCTCTCTTCATTAATTAAACCATATACTTTTTTACACAATTTATGATGAATAACAACTCCACCCCTGCTATATAAAGCCACAATATCATCACCTAACTTAGGATGACAACAAAAATCAAACTCAACACCATCAATTGTTCTATTTGTATAAAAAGAGAATCTCTTTATACTTTTTAATTGAGGTTTTTTATAACCCCTCTTTAAAAGCTCCCAAAATCTAACCTCTTTAATATTTTTATACGCTGCAATTTTTTTGATTTTACTCTTTAATAACCCTAAATTAGTTGGAACTTTCTCTATATTATCCCATAATTTCAAAGCATCAATAGCATCTTTAATATCTTTAAAACTGCTATTAAAGATTGTAGCTAAAATACCAAGAGCAACTTTTGTATTAACCTCTTTTAGCTTCTGATTACACATAGAGCGAATACCCTCTTTAGCTCTATTTGTCTTAACACTATCAACCCAAGAGCAGTGAACTCTAAACTCCTCATCTGTAACTATTGATACGATATCTCCACTATTTAACTTTGTTAATAGAGATGCCTTCTCTTTATTTACAAATGCCGAAGTTGCCAAGTTACCAATATCAGTATGAATAGCATATGCAAAATCCAATACTACCGAACCTTTAGGAAGTGTATATTTATCTCCTTTAGGAGAAAAAACAACCACCTCTTCACTAAAAAGATTAGCTTTAGCACTCTCATAAAAATCTACAATAGGCTTATTATCCGAAGATATCTCATTAATCCAATCTAATTTTACTTTCCCTTGCTCTTCACCCTTATATTTCCAGTGTGCTGCAATACCACACTCTGCAATATGGTGCATATGAAGAGTTCTAATTTGTGCCTCTATAATAGAATCATCAACAAAAAGAGTAGTGTGTATTGTTCTATACCCATTATCTTTTGGTAAAGCAATATAATCTTTAAATCTCCCAATTATTGGTGTATAATTTAAGTGTAAAATACCTAATGCCTTATAACACAAAAGAGGCTCTTTAACTACAACACGAATAGCTAAAAGATCTAAAACCTCTTCAATACTAACACCTTTCCTTTGCATCTTTAAATATATAGAATAGTAGTGCTTTACCCTACCCTCAATTTCAATATCATTCCTATGAAATCCATTCTCATTTAACAATATCTTAACACTCTCTACAAAACTGTTAAGCTTTAAATTCAAATCTTGTTTATGGGAAGAGATATAATCATCAATTCTTTTATACTCATCTGGATAAATATATTTAAAACTAAGATCTTCTAGCAATCTCTTAATCTTAGACATACCTAACTTATGAGCAATTGGAGTATATACAACTAGCGTCTCTTCTGATATTCTCTTTTGGCTACTCTCTGGCTGAGAATCCATAGTCATCATATTATGAAGTCTATCGCAAAGCTTAATAATTAAAACTCTACTATCTTTTGTAGAAGTTAATAGCATATTTTTAAAACTTAAAGCAGATTTAATCAATCTTTTATTAGAGTCTGTAATAACCTCATTACTATCGTGTAACTCCTCTATTTTGGTTAAACCTTTTACCAAAAGTGCTACATCATAGCCATACCTACCCTCTATATCTTCAAATGTAAATGGAGTATCTTCAACAACATCATGAAGCAAGGCTGCTATTGTCATATCTTTATCTGAAGTTGTAGAAGCAACAATAGAAGCAACAAGAATTGGGTGAATGATATAGGGTTCACCACTCTTTCTAAATTGCCCCTCATGGGCAACTGTAGCAAACTCTATTGCAGACTCAATATCTTCATCTATCTCTATCTGCCTACCTAATACTATCTTGGCATCATCTACTGTTGATATTTTAGAAATTAACTCAACTATTTTAGACACAAATTCAACTCTCTTTTATTATCTCTAATTTACCCTCAGCAATTTCATATATCGCTATATCTGCTGCTTTATTCTCTTTTATATCCATATCTACTAGAGGTTTAGCTCCTTTTGTAAGCTCTTCTGCTCTTAAACCAACTGCTTTTGACAATAGATATCTATCAAAATCGTATCTCTCTAAAGCCTTTGCTGTTATTGTTTCTAATCTCATATTAATCCTTTATTTAACTATTGAACATAGTGAATAATCACCATTTATTATAGAGAGTAAATTACTCTTTTCAAACATATTGCAAACTACTATTGGTAGTTTATTCTCTTTTGCCAATGCAATTGCTGTATCATCCATTACCTTTATATGCTCACCTAATGCTTTATCATAACTAATCTCATTAAGTTTTTTTGCATCATCATATCTATTTGGATCCCTATCATAAACACCATCAACTTTTGTAGCTTTTATTAAAAGCTCTGCACCAATTTCACTAGCTCTCAAAGTTGCTGCTGTATCTGTTGTAAAGTATGGATTTCCAGTCCCTGCTGCAAAAACTACAACCCTACCCTTTTCTAAGTGTCTTATAGCACGACGAACAATAAAGCTCTCACCAATTTGATGCATATCAATTGCTGATTGCAATCTACTCTCAACACCTATACTCTCTAATGCCTCTTGAATTGCCACACCATTAATAACAGTAGCAAGCATACCCATATAGTCACCACTTGTTCGTTTTATAATACCATCTTTAGCAGCACTTACACCCCTAATTATATTACCACCACCAACAACAATAGCAACCTCAATACCGTTATTAACTAACTCTTTTATCTCACTTGCTATATATTTAAGTATAGTTGTATCTATACCATAACCATCATCTCCTGCCAAAGCTTCGCCAGAAAACTTAACTAAAACTCTTTTAGCCATATAAAACCTTTCTATATTATGTTCAACGAGAGTTGTCGAAATTATACCAAAAGAGTTTATAATTAGAGCTAAATTTTCAATAACCTAGCTGGGTTTATTAATGCACCATCTTTTGTTGCTTGAAATATCAATTTTCTTCTAATCTTTCCTATGACAGTCCCTTTTTTAACTTTTGAACCCTTTTTTATAAATGGAGAAAATTTATTTAAATCTGCATAGATAGTATGCAATCCATTACTATGCTTTATAATAATTAATTTACCAAACATTGCATTTTTACCAACAAACACAACCTCTCCATTCATAACATTATAAACCCTGTTATCTCTACTTTTAGAAACCAGAGTTAATGAATCACTGTGAGACCTTATCTTATATATTGGGTCAATAAATGTTCCAAAACTCTTTATAACTTTAGGAGATTTCAGTGGAGGTATTGTCTTAACTCCTCTATATTTATAAATTCTCTCAGCAACATATGAGCTTCCGTAACTCTTTACACTACTGCCTCTATTAACTTTAGCTACCTTTCCATCAGCAAATTTTATATTCTTTAAGCTTCGTATTCTCTTTTTAAGCTCTAACTCTCTTCTTTTTGACTCTTTTGCGGCATCTTGCCTTAATATATTTAATCTTGCCAATGTAGTTCTAATTAATGTTTGCTTCTTAAATATCTTTTTAAGTCTGCCAGAATATTGTTTTTGCTCTTTTGATAACTTTAAAAGCAATTTCTTCTTTTGTGCTTTCTCTTTATTATAAATTTTTCTTTTTCTACTAATATCTTTAATGTTAGAAGCTATCTCCTCTCTTCTTTTTAAAAGATTCTCTCTTAAAGCTTTCTTCTGCTCAATATTTTTAGATAACTTCAGTAACTCTTGTTGAGAGTAATTTTTATATCGGCTATATACCTCTTTTAAAACTACACTTCTCTCATCTTTCTCACCACTCTTATCTTTTGCAATAACTGTTCCAAGACTTTTAGATAATTTTTTAGCAAACTCTTTTTTTCTTGCCTCTATATCACTATCTAACTCTTTTACCATATTGTCAATACCCTGAATCTCTGCTACTGACTCTTTATATCTTCTTTGCTCAGTTTTAATAAATTTATCAAGCTCTTGTAGCTTTTTATCATATATATCTATCTCTTGTTCTATCTTTTTTATCTTATTTGCAATATCTTGAAGCTGCTTATTGGTTATACTCTTCTCTTTATTTGTCTGAGTTAATGACTTTTTAGACTCATTTATCTTGCTAAAGAGCTCTTTTGGTAAACCACCATTAACTACAGATACAATTAACAAAATAGAAAATATTAATCTCATCCCTCTGGAACCTCACTAGATTGAACTGCAACTATAAAAACAGATACTGAAACAATAACAATTGCAGTAAATAGCATCAATATAAAATCACTAACATTTATTAATGCCCCTTGATTCTCTTTTATAAAATTAATATCGCTACTCTTTGCCCAACTTATATTTAAATAGACAAATATTCCTATATTCAATAGTGTTGCAATTATAGCATCAATAAAAGCTATCTTAAATAAAATACCACTCCTGAGCATCATTGGAGCTCCAAAAATCTCCATAATCTTCATTCTATCTTTATGAGCCAATTGCCAAACTTCCATCTGCTTTACAACCAAGAATATACTAACTACAAAAAGCATTATTATAAATATATTTAGTATCAATTTAACCAATCTAAACATTGTATGCTTTGAGTGATAATTTTCACCAAATATCTCTACATTCAATACACCATCTATACCTTTTAATTTTGCCTGAATATCTTTTAACTCTTCTAGAGATAGATATCTATTCAAATGGATACGGTAAAAGTATGGCAAATCCTTCATTATAGCAACCATAGCAGTATCTTGCATTCCAGAAGTTACCTCTTTTGCAATATCCTCTCTATTCATCGCTTCAACACTATCTATTTTACTGCTTACCCCTCTAGCTATTGGGGTAGATAGTTGCTTTTTACTAACAACTAAAATTGCATACTCATTTTTTAACTTCTGCTCATAACTTGTAGTTACTCTATTAAAAATTAAAATAAACTCAACTCCAATCAACATTGCCATAAGTGGCAATATAAACATCATATGCTCTTTAATGGACTTCATGAACGCCTCCATTCTCAATTATAAAATGACGATAAGGTATATTAAATATTGTAGGAATTTTATGCGTAACAACTACCACAGTTGCATTCAACTGGTCACAAGCATTCTCTAGTAAATCCCAAACAACTCCAGATGAAAACTCATCCAAGTTACCTGTTGGCTCATCTGCCAAAATCAAAAATGGATTTTTAGATAGAGCCCTAGCAACACCAACTCTTTGCTGTTCACCACCACTAAGCTCCAATGGATACTTATTTGCATATTCACTCAATCTAACATGAGATAAAAGCTTCTCTGCTTGAACCTTTTGAACATCTAAGCTATATCCAGTAATTATAAGTGGTAAAACAACATTTTTCTCTACACTCCACTCATTAATAAGCTTATAATCTTGAAATATAACGCCTATATTTCTTCTAAGTTGTAACAGTTGCCCCTTTTTTATACTACTCATATTCAACCCACCAATATGCAAAGTGCCATCATATGGTTTAATCTGTCCATACATAGATTTCAAAAGTGTAGATTTACCACTACCACTAGGTCCGGTTATAAATACAAACTCTCCCTGCTCAATAGTAAAATTTATATTATTAATAACAATACTCTTTCCACCCTCATATGCTAAAGTTAAATTATTAGCAGAAATTACACTAGCCATTTAATACCTCTTTTATTAAATTATGAGCCTTTTTATTTACTAAACTCTTAACAGGATTTGAAGGTAAATAGTAGCATTGGCTACCATCACACACAATCATCTTCTTCTCTGGCATACCAAAACTACCAAATGAGACCTCTACAACAAAACCTCTACTATATTTAAAACTTTTTCCAAAATGGACAAAATAGTCATCTTTTACTATACTCTTGCTTGGAAAATCCAAATCATCTATGCTGTTAATATCAAACTCAAAATCGATATCCAATACTCTATCTTCAGATATCTCCAAAGAATCAACCCTTAAAGTATAGATATCTTTATTCATCCCTCTCCATCGCTCTTCATACTTACTTATAATATCTATATCTATATTCTTCTTAACACTAAAACTACAAACTTTGGGTTGGCTAAATATATCTAGTGAATACTCATAATAGTTTTGACTATCACTTCTAAGCTCTAAAAACCCTCCCTTCTTTAATACTCTTAAAGACTCATCTAAAAAATATCTGCTAATTACTCTTCTATGGGGCTTTTTATCCCACGGAACAGGAAAATGAACATATATTATATCCAAAATATTAGAAGGGAGCATCTCTAATAACAATCTAGCATCATAATTTACAACTATAATGTTCTCAATACTTTGTAAATTAATCTGTTTTAATAACTGATTAATAGATGGTGTATGTATCTCTATCCCAATAAATAGAGTATCTCTCTCTTGCTTTGCCCTATATAACAGATGTCTAGCACTTCCAAAACCAAGCTCTAATTTAATATTTTTATAACTACTCTTAAAGTCATAAAAATCCTCTATACTTTTTAATGCCCAATGTGCACTTTTTGGTTTATAGGGCTTTATATTTGTATTAGAACTCAAAACTTTTAAATTAAACTCTTTAGCAAATCTATTTAATATCTCTTTTAATATATGAGTATCTGAAACTTTTGTTACACCATTTGGTTTAATTAAATACTCTCTCTCCCTCTTTACAATATCTAAAAATAGCCTCACCCCATTATGAACTACTAAAGCAATATCAACACCATTAGATTTAGCTACAAACTCAACAAAACCAATACTACTATCAATTAAGTTTGTATCAAATGGTTCTACTTTAATATGTGGCATCTCTATCTAACCTTTACTTGAAGCTCTTTACTTATTTTTGAAGTCATTCCATTCCCATCAACAGCAAAAACACGGTAGTTGCAAATATATCCTCTAGGTGCTTTTGTATCTATATATTCTGGGAAAAGCCTACCTTTTACCCTACTTAACACATCCCACCTATTATTGTCACTGCACTCTCTTTGTATAATATAACCCATAATTGTTTGCTCACTATGAGGAACCCACAACAACTTAACAATCCCCCTATCAACAAGAGTGGCACTAACAAACTTTACACTTTTGTATGGAGGTTTACTCTTAACTGCAACAATATCTCCATGCGCAGACTCACTTATACCTGCAATTGTGGTAAATGTATAGTAATATCTTACTCCAGGTTGAGCCGTTGTATCAACATAGTGTGTTGCATATCTAGTAGGCACAGTTGCAATCTTATCAAACATCTGTTTACTACCATTAATAGCTTTAGCCCTATATATATTCACACCCTGCACCCTTGGAAAATTAGCCAAACTCTTCCACTCAAATCCAATACTACTTCTATCTACTACCCTCTTTACACCCTTGACTGTAGGTAAAGAGAGATCTGTAAATAGAGCATTAGCACTACTTGATAACAGTAAAATTGGTATCAATATCTTTAAAATAACTCTTAATTTCATCTGATTTAATATCTCCATATTCTCTCTCCTTACTAAAATTTTTATCTATATACCCTCTCATATCATCAAAAAGAGGTGCTTTAACCTCTATTAACTCTTTGCTTCTAGGGTGTATAAAATAGAGTAGATATGCATGTAGAAAAATTCTACTATTACTCTTTACATCTTTAGGCGCATACAATTTATCACCTAAAATATATCTATTTAAAGCGCCTAGATGCACCCTAATTTGATGTGTTCTGCCACTAAAAAGCTTTGCAACTATAAGCTCTCTACTGCTACTGCTTTGTGCAACCTTGGCAAAAGCACTTTTTGCATCTCTTCCACCCTCTACAATAGCCATCTTTAATCTATTTTTTGGGTTTCTAGCAATTGGCTTATCAACCACTACATTATCTTTTAATGGATAATTTACTACTGCCAAGTAGTATCTACCCATACTTCTATCTTGCAGTTGCTTACTAATCTCTTCATGTGCAAAGTTACTCTTTGCTATCAATATAGCACCACTAGTATCTTTATCTAGCCGATGCACAATACCATTTCTCTCCTCTCCACTAATAGTAGAGAGTCGAACCCCCTTCTTGCGAAGCCAATCTACAAGAGTAGCCTCTTTTACAGAAGGAGCAGGATGCACAACCAAGCCAGATGGTTTATTGACAACTAAAATATCATCATCTTCATACAGAGTCTCGATATCTATATCGATATCTTCGTAACTCTCTTGCTTTGCCTCTATAAAAATATACTCTATCTTCATATCTGGCAAAACCTTAAAAGATGGCTTAGATACAATCTCACCATCAACTCTTACCAAATTACTCTTTATTAACTTTTCAACCTGATTTCTACTTACACCAAGCCAAACAGAGAGAAGCTTATCCAATCTACCACTATCTTTAGATATAAACTCACCACTCTCCACCTAAAACTCCAATCAATACTTTATACTAAATAATAACAAAATTATAATTAATTGTATATTAAATAATATGTAAAGTTGAAAACAAATCTTTTTTTATCACAACTCTAGCTAAAATTAACAAATTCTATGAATAAAAGTAAGCTCACCCATAAGAAGAGTAAATACAGTAAATAAATATCTATTAGAAATTACATTTCTCTAAAAAACTTATCAATAACTTCTCTAGCTTCATCTACATCACTAATTCTATTTACTCTATCTCTAAATTCACTAGCGCCCAAGTAGCCATATTTTGAATATGTATGTAAGTGTTTTCTAAAAAGAATTACTCCATAATCTCCGTAAAAGTTTATCATTTGCTCAAAGTGCTCCATTACAACTTTGGCTATTAACTCTTTAGATGTTATCTCTTTGCCCTCTTTAATCTCTTTAAATATCCAAGGTCTTCCAACTGCCCCTCTTCCTATCATTACACCATCACATTTTGTATGCTCTAATACCCATTTAGCTTTCTCTACGCTATCTATATCTCCATTTGCAATAACAGGAATATTTAACTCTGCTTTAATTTCAGCTATTGCGTCATAATCAACTGGGACTTTAAATTTTCCAGCCCTTGTTCTTCCGTGAACTGCAATAAAATCAGCCCCTGCACTTTCACAAGTTTTAGCTATCTCTAAATGATTTTTTTCGGTAAATCCAAGTCTAATCTTTACAGAAGCATACTCTTTATTTGAATACTTTTTTATTGTCTCTATTGCTTTACTCATCTTATTTAAATCGGTAAGTAGTGCACTCCCTTGCAAATTATTTACAACCTTTGGAACAGGACAACCACAATTTAAATCTATACAATCAATACCATCTTGCTCATTTATAATATCAACTGCTCTTTTAATAATAGTAGGGTCGCTACCTGCAATTTGTATAGAATAAGGGTTCTCAAAAGGAGATTTCTCTAACATTTTGTATGTCTTTTTACTCTCATATGCAAGTGCATTAGAGCTAATCATTTCACTAACAGTAACATCTACCCCAAACTTTTTAACAACACTTCTAAATGGCAGGTCTGTTAAACCTGCTAAAGGAGCTAAAAAATATAGAGGTTTACTAAAATCTAAACTCATTAACAGATATTATCTATTGTTACTATTTCATCTATTTTATAGTTATATTTACTCTTTTTAAGTGTGTAAAATGCTCTAAATGCTTTAAATTCATCTTCACTGCTCTCTTCTAAAATATCTTTAACTTTATCTAGCATCTCATACTTAAATAGTAAATATATATAACTTGGCATCGCAGCTTCATCTTTATTAGCTAAATCTTTAAATAGCTCCAAGTTATCATCTGGTTCAAATTTTCCATGTGAAATTATAGAAATCTTGTGATAATCTTTACAATCTAAATCATACTCACTAATATAACCTTTTAACATCTCAAGGTTCAATCCAATATCATCTTTACTATTTACTGCTCTGTTTAATAGTTTAAAAAATCTCTCTTTACCTAAAAGTTTTGCATACTTTTTAAGTGTATATAAATCTTCATTCTCAATCACTTTATCCAATGCAACTTCAACTAATGAATCACTATATTTATCTTTAAAATCTACCACTTTTAAAGCAAAAGAGGGATCACTATCTAATCTATTAAAGTTATTTTTTTCAATTATTATATTATTCTCAGATAGGTGTTTAGCAAACTTTTGACTCTTTAAATCAACATATTCACCACTGTTAATTCTCTTAATTACTTTAGCTACCTCTCTAATACGAACTGATATATCTTGACTCTCAACACTTAATGGCGTTAAAATAGCTTCACTAAGCATAGCAGCAGATTTTCTCATATCCTCATTTGAATAACTAATATTTGTTGGCTCATTAATTAATGACCAATATACACTATCTTCTAACTTTTTAGCATCACCTCTTAATCTTCTAACAGCAAAAAAGTTTTTAGCACTATAGTAAACAATATGCAAAACTGAAGCTATCGCAAATAGTGCAACTGGAATTGCAACCCATAAAGCTATAGGAAGTTTTGGCATATGAATTCCAAAAACATCAAAAGAGAATGTTCCTGGATTTACCATATAAGTTGAAACTGCTGTAGCAATAATAAAAAGTAGTGCCAATGCAATGTATAGACCAATTTTCATCGTAATCTCCTTTAGTAATAGTTAGTGATTACCCTGCTCTTTCTCATTTATCTCTCTGCATGAGATACAAAATTTAGCAAAAGGCTTGACACGAAGTCTCTCAATATCAATCTCCTCTTCGCACATTTCGCAAATACCATAATCACCTCTTGACATTTTATCTAAAGCAAGCTCAATTTCTTCTAATTTTTGCATCTGTTTTGCAATTAATGTATCGTCAATCGCACTATCATTTAACAAAACAGCATAATCTCCCTCATCTGCTGGAGATTGATTTCTCATTAAATTTATCTCCTCTTCAGCCTTATTGATATTCTCTCTAATTCTCTTTTCCATTAAGATTAACTCTTCTCTTAAACTATTTAACTCTTCTACTCTTCCCATCTATACTCCTTTAGCTTAACATATTTTTCTTACTTATGATATGGATGATTATTTATTATTGTCAAACCTCTGTAAATTTGCTCTAATAAAACCAATTTCACTAACTTATGTGACATCGTAATTCTACCAAAAGAAACTGAAAAATCACACCGTTTTATGAATTCTTTTTCAAATCCATATGCCCCTCCTATGAAAAATGTTATATTAGCACACTTTTCTAACATTTTAGAGAACTCATAGCTATCTACCTCTTTGGCATTAGGATCTAATACAACCGTTAAACCACTCATATGTGGTTCAAGAGATTTTGAATACTCTCTTTTTGCAACATCAGATGACACATCTTGCGCCTTTGCAATTTGATTACTGAATATATCTATCAACTCAACTTTTGCATACTTTTTGGATAGTTTAATATAGTGCTCTATCAAAGGGTTATACAACTCTTTTTTACCTTTTTTGTCTATACTATATACTTTAATATTCACTCTTTAAACCTCTATAAAAATTATCAACTATATCATTTGGTTTAATTACCCTGCCAAGATAAGATGAAAAATCATTTCTATTATAATCTATAGCTAATAATTTAGGCTCTACAGCTCTTGAAATTGCAACATACAATTGGCTAGGGGCAAAAAGATAATCTAAATTACAAACTAGAGACTCTATACTCATTCCTTGAGACTTATGTATCGTAATTGCATAAGCCAATTTAATAGGAAATTGCGACAAAGTAGCAACTGGCTTAGACTCTAAAGTATCACTATCTAACTCCAATAGCTCAAAATCATGCTCATCAACTTTTATATCTCTTCCCTTACTTCTAACTAAAATAGACTCATCATCAAACTCGACAACAACTCCCCTTTGTCCATTAACATATTTACCCCACTTGTTTACAGTAAAAATAACAGGAGCTCCAACCTTTAAATGTAAACTATTTATCACAGGCAAAGCCTTGCTCCAACTCTCTATTCTTTTATCATCAATATCTTTAAACTTCTTAATACTCCAAAAAAAGAGAGCCTCTTCTCCTGCTAATTTAGATAATTTACTCATATTCATCTCTTCAGCTTCAGCATTTCTGCCAAATAGATATGTTGGCTCTATATCTTTAGGAAAACTATTAACTCTTAATCTCTCAAGATACTCTTTTACATCTTTAGAGCAAACACCTTTTCTAATTTTAGATAAAATATCAATAAATTCCCTATCACTTGTTCTCTTAACATCTTCTAGTATAACTGGTTTAAACTCTAATCTATTCCAAGCACTACTCTCAAATGCATAAACTTCATCTTTAAATAATCTATTACTACTATTACTACTCTTTTTAACTGGTGGTAGTTGATAAAAATCACCAACAACCATCAATTTTCCACTATAATTAAGAGAAAATAGTCTATAGTAAACCATATCTAGAAGCTGAGCAGATACCATACTAATCTCATCTATTATAATTAAATCAACCTCTTCTAAAATCTTTTTTAACTCTTTTAACCTTGAACGGTTTCTCTTATCATTAGATTTCAATTCCTCCAAATTAGATGCAATTCCAAATATAAAAAAGCTATGTAGCGTATATCCACCAATATTAACAGCGCTTATACCTGTAGAACCTAATGGAATAACACTTTTATTCTCATCTTCATACATCTGCACAATTTTAGTTGTTAAATAACTCTTGCCAACACCAGCACCACCACTTAAAAATATATTGTTCTCTTGTAAAAGATTATATAGTTGATTTTCATTCATAAAATTAGTTGGAATTAAAAGATTTTAAAAGAGATTAATCAAAAAATAGATTTGGAGGGGATGGCTTATGCCATCTGCTTAGCAACCTCTGCTGCAAAGTCCTCTTCAACCTTCTCAACACCCTCACCAAGTTCAAATCTAACAAATGACTCAAGCTTAGCACCATCAGCCTCTTTAGCAAGATACTCAGCAACACTCAACTTGTCATCCATAACAAACTTTTGGTTCTCTAAAGTATTATCTTGCATAAATCTCTTAATTTTTCCAGGAAGAATCTTCTCTAATATCGCTTCTGGTTTACCCTCTTTAATCAATTGCTCTCTTGCAATCTCTTTCTCTTTTTCAATAGTTTCACTATCTACAGAAGCCTCATTAAGGTATTTAGGGCTCATAGCAGCTGCATGCATTGCTATATTCTTAAGAGCTTCATCAGCTCCATCTTTATTAGCAGAAACAATTACACCAACTCTTCCATTTGCATGAACATATGAACCAACAGAACCATCAGTTACAACTTTTGCATATCTTCTAACTACAAGATTTTCACCAATTGTAGCAATTTGAAGTGCCAAATAATCTGCAAATGGCTGACCATTAATTTCACTAGCATTAAGCTCTTCTGCACTGTTAAAATCATTAGCAAATGCATGTTCTACTACTTCATTTGCAAAAGTTTGAAACTTCTCATTTTTTGCTACAAAGTCAGTTTGAGAATTAATCTCAACCATAACAGCTTTGTTACTATCACTCTTAATAATAATAGCACCCTCAGCAGCTACTTTATCTGCCTTTTTAGCAGCAGCGCCTAGACCCTTTTTTCTTAGCCACTCTTGAGCTTTTTCCATATCCCCATCAGTAGCTGATAATGCTTGTTTACAATCCATCATACCAGCATCAGTCATCTCTCTAAGTCTTTTAATATCTTTTGGTCCAAAATTTGCCATAACTTCTCCTCTCTAGTTAGATGCAAGCTCTTTTGCATGTGCTACAGACTCTTTAAAATCACCTCTAAAGCTATATTTACTCTCCATTACTTCAATTTGCTCTTCGCTCATATTCGCAACTTCTTCATAAGTAAAAATACCCTCTTTATTTAAATTCTCAGCAGATACCTTACCTACGCCTTTAATTTTTGTTAAATCATCACCTTTTTTATCTGAAGAAGTTGTTTCCTTTTCACTCTCTTTAGTTTTTGGCTCTTCTTTAGGTGTTTCATCTTTAATCTCTTCACCTTTAGTTGCTTCTTCTTTACTCTCTTTTACAACCT
>Ga0256833_1001293_pt1 | contig 18550 bp, 15 predicted proteins | sample 356284metaG_FD_190535 | JGI IMG/M metagenome (GOLD analysis project Ga0256833, IMG submission 190535) | Hydrothermal vent microbial communities from Mid Atlantic Ridge, Atlantic Ocean - 356-284 | ecosystem: Environmental > Aquatic > Marine > Hydrothermal vents | place: Atlantic Ocean: Mid... | reverse complement strand
CAAAGCCGTCCGGTACTTTGAGCGCCACAGCCAGCGCATCCGGTATGACCGGTTCCGCGAAGCCGGCTACTTTATTGGCAGCGGGGTCATCGAGAGCCAGGTGAAACAGGTGGGGACGGGCAGGCTAAAAGTGGCGGGGGCGCAATGGAAAATCGCCAGCGGGGAGGCGGTCCTCAAGGCCCGCTGTGCCTGGCTCCACGGCGACAATCCCCTCCGTCTTCCTCTTGTCACTTAACTTTTTCTACAACATTTGTCTGCACCCAACGGGAGACAGCCCTTGTGAAAAGGGACCGGTTTGTGGTATCTTCTTCATCGGCCTTGCTCCTTGTTTGGTTTGGTCTGGGGGGAAGGTTATACCTCTTCCCCTCCTCAGGAGCAAGGCCTTCTTCTCTTCTCCTGAGTTATGGGTAATTACCGGAGTTGTGAACCTTGTCGACTTTGGGTGGCACGGTATAATTGTATACCTCCAGGAACGCTCAAAATACTTCTTGCCCGAGAGGTTGGGTGGGTAGATAGAAGCGAGAGTTATTTTGAGGTCTGAGCGATTGGTTTTATAGATGTCGCGCGTTGGGAGGTATTTAAGTGATAAAGAGGATTAAACATAAATTGCGACATTGGATAGGCTTAGAGCCTAGAATGTTAATTTTGAAAGAGCTTCATTTATTGCGGCAGGAAATGGAACACCTGAACGGGTTATTGAAGCAAATTGCGAGCAAGACAAATGAATTACGGATTGAACAGTTTCGCTGGCGTAGCGCATTTCTGGAGCAATTTACCCACCATTTGTTGACTTTGCCTCGCTATCAGGATCCGAGGCGCTTGGCCCATTATGAGCATCAAGTGTTTTCGCAAAGCGGGGAGGACGGTATTATCGCGGAAATTTTCAAGCGCATTGGCGTTACCAACCGTTTGTTTGTTGAAATTGGTGTGGGAGATGGTTTGCAAAATAATACAACTTACTTACTATTGCAAGGGTGGCGAGGATTGTGGATTGATGGCAATCGTGAGGCAATGAATTTTATACAACAGCATTTCGCTAATTTGCTGGCTACAGGACAATTACAGGTAATTCATGCTTGGGTCACGGCGGAAAATGTGGTTCATTTACTAAAGCAGGCTGGGATTCCTGCGTCCTTTGATTTTCTTTCCATCGACATTGATCGTAATACGTATTGGATTTGGAAGGCCTTACAAACCTATCATCCTCGGGTGGTATGTGTCGAATATAACTCAATATTTCCGCCAAATATTGAATGGAAAGTGGCGTACCATCCTGAACGTGCTTGGAATAAGAGCAGCTATTTTGGCGCGAGTTTGTTGGCTTTTGAACGCCTGGGACGGGCTATGGGTTATTGTTTAGTGGGCTGTACCCTCAGCGGCATTAACGCCTTCTTCGTACGTGAAGATTTATGTAATGAGCAGTTATTTGTTGCCCCTTTTACCAGCGAGAATCATTATGAGCCGCATCGTAGCTATTTAATTCGGCGTATAGGACGGCCGCGACGTTTCCATGATGATGATGATGATGATGATGTGTAAAGTATATCTTTTGCTTTCATCCTCTAACACCTTGGTTTTGAAGTGCGAAATGAGTCAAAGGTACGACGTTCCGCAGGATACTTGTGATACGCCTGATTTGCTAAGGGAACATAAAGATGAAAACTTTTCATAATACAGTTCCTTGGTTTTTTTTGCATATTCCAAAATGCGCTGGTACAACTTTGATTCACTTATTAGATCAACGTTTTGTTCAGGATGAAATTTTACCTGAACACGATCGCTTTTTGCCTTTGCGGGCATGGAACACGGCAGATATTCAGCGCTACGCGTGGATTCGTGGACACTTTCCTTATACAGAAATCGTGCCTCGCCTGGCGCCTAACTCGTGGATGTTGCTTATGATGAGAGATCCGATTGAAATGTTCCTTTCGCATGTCGCTATGCGGCGCCGTCTGTTTTACCCGGATGAAGCATTGAGCCGCCGTGTGTATGGAAGGCCGCTGGAAGATATTCTACGGGATGAAGTGGCGATGGCCTATTTCGCTAATTTTGCAGCTAAAATGTTGGGCGGCAAATTCCCTGAAGCCTTGCCTGATGCCGATCCTACTTGGGTATGGAGTGAGGCCAAGATAGATATCAACGCTGCTTTGGAGCGTCTTCAACGGTTCAACTGGATAGGTATAGTCGAACATTTTGATGAAAGTTTGGTGCATTTAGAACGACTTTTTGGATTTCCGCCCATTCTCATCTATCAACGTGCGAATGTCTCTCCGCAGCGGCCGCACCGTCATGACTTGAGCCCCAAACTACAGCGATATGTGGAGGCTATAAACGCTATGGACATACAACTTTATCGAGAATCTCAGCGCTTGTTTGTTCGGCAGAGGCAACTTCTTTTGCGTCAAACTGCAAAGCGGGCTTTTCCCTTGGTTGATAATGTTGAAGATGATTTGACTCGGGTTTATCCAGGCCAAGGGTGGTATCCGGGTGAGCGGCACGCTATTCATGGTGTAGTGCGTTGGACAGGCCCGGGGCCTACGACACGTTTATTTTATCTTCTTAAAGGGGGAAAGGACCGTTATTTACGGCTTGAAATTGTAAACTGGGCGGCACCGGAATTTCCGACCAGTCTACAATGCGAAGTAAATGGATATGTTATTCCCTTGCGTCGTCGTCGGGTTACTTGGAAAGACGGTTCTGTGGGGTGGATGATCGAAGCCAAAGTGCCGGCTGAGTATTGGCGGCAGGATGCATGGCAAGAGATTACCTTGCGCTTGCCTCGAACGGTACAGTTGCCTGGTGAATCTCGCTCTTTAGGCATATGTTTACGCCATGTATCAATTTCCTGACAATCATACTTCCACACATGAGGAAAGGGCGATGCGAGCTTTGTTTCCGTTATTCAAAAAACCGTTGTATTTTGTGCATATCCCCAAATGCGCTGGAACCTCTCTGATTGATTTATTAGATAGTATCTTTATCAAAGAGGAAATTTTTCCGCTACATTATGAAATTCCTTATTTGCTCAAAATGTCTCCATCTAAGGTCCGATCGTTCGCTTTTTATCGTGGGCATATACCTTATGATTTGCTAATGGAAAAGTTGACTTTCCAAGAAGTGGATTTACTAGTGTTGCTGCGAAGACCTGTGGAACGTTTACTTTCAAATTTTGAAATGCGCCAGCGTGTCCCTGACCCTTTAGATAATCTACAGCATGTATTGGCGCAAATGAAATTTGAAACATTTCTAGAAAGCTCCATCTATCAACGCAAATTTCGCCATCGTGCCACAGAACTCCTTGGCGGGATAAAAGATGATAATAGGCAATATCCTTGTTTATCGCGGGCGATAGAGCGTTTGAAGAAGGCGAAGGTAGTGGGGTTAACGGAGCGATTTGAGGAGAGTCTTTTGTTGATGGCGTGGAAATTTGGGTGGCCGCCGTTGAGGTATTCGAGGCGGAAGAATGTTTCGCCGGGGCGGGAGGGGCGAGCGGGGGTACTAAATGAGGCGTTGAAGCAGCGGGTACGGGAGTTAGAGTGGGCGGATGAGCGGTTATATGAAGAGGGGCGGGGGCGTTTTGAGCGGGATTGGGCGGCGTTTGAGCGTTATAGGGGGGAAGTTGGGGAGGGGTGGTGGCGGCGGCGGATGTTGGAGGAGATGGGGGAGGATGGGGGGAGTGCTGTGGGGGTGATGTATGATTTGAGGCGGGTATATCCTGGGCAGGGGTGGTATGCGGGGGAGAGGCATGAGGTGTATGGGCATATTCGGTGGAGTGGGCCGGAGCGGCGGTCGTATTTGTATGTTTACATTGAGCCGAGGCGGAGGGTGCGGATGGTGATACGGGTGGTCGGGTGGTTGAAGGAGGAAGTGAGGGAGAGTTTGGTAGTGCGGGTGAATGGGGAGGCGGTGCGGGTGGTGAAGCGGGAGGGGGATAGGGGAGGCGAGGAGATAGAGGTGGTGATAAAGGGGGAGGTTTTGAAGGGGGATGGGATACAAGAGATAGAATTTGAGGTTGGGGAGACGGTATCGCCGAAGGAGATGGGGGCAGGGGGAGATGAGCGGAAGTTAGGCTTAGCGTATCAGTGGATAGCGGTGTTTGCTGGGTAAAGCAAAAGGGCAAGCAGGAGGTTGGGATGGAAGTTGAACCGCGGCCTTTAGGTGCAGATGAGCAGTTGTTATTTTTGCATATTCCCAAGACGGCTGGGACTTCGTTGATACGGTTATTGGATCAGCATTTTGTGGAGGATGAACTGTGCCCTGTGGATTGGCCTGAGCGATATCTTTTACGGGAGATTAAGGCTGAGGAGATAAAACGCGCTCGTTTTGTGCGAGGGCATTTTGAATTCAACTATGTTATTAAAATGTTTGAACGCTCACCACGGGTTTTGACAATGTTGCGCGATCCAGTAGAACGATTTGTTTCAGAATTTGAGCATCTTCGACGTATTGTGACCGGTGAAGAACGTCCAGCAGGTATAAATCTATCGAATTCAGTTTTGGAGCGCGACAAAATTCTGCGTGCACGGTATCCTGAGATCGCTGATGGACGGATGGGACTGGAGGAGTTTCTAGAACGGCCAGATTTAACTAAATGGTTAGTGGGCACATATGTTCGGATTCTGGGTTGGTGGCGGAAGAGGGAGGTAGCGTTACGCAGGGTGAGAACGACTTTTGAATTTGTAGGTATTACAGAAGAATTTGAGCGTTCAATAGAATTATTGAGCTATTTGCTTGGGTTGCCTGCACCACAGCAAATATGGCGTTTGAACAGGGCACCTCAACAGCGCAAGCGCGGGGAGCGTTGGGATTTGTCGGCCGATTTACGCAAGCGTATAGAAGAGCTGGTGACGCAGGATATGGAGATTTATGTAGCTGCCCGTGAGCGCTTTGAGCGTGATTATGCCGCAATGCAAAAGATGAAAAGGCAGCGACGCTTTTACTTGACGCGCTGGTTGTGGCCGGGGGGACCTGAGCGTCGAGACGATGAAATTTCCGAAATTTATTTTGATTTTCGGCGCGTGCCTATTGGATATGGCTGGCAAGTAGGGAAACGGCATCCCAAAGCGGGTATTGTGCGGTTTCTGTGTCAAGGTACGATGGGGCAATTGTTTTTTTCACTACCTTCCCGGCCATGGCGTTTACAAATTGGGGTGTGGTTTCCGAGAGGTAAATCTGATGGTTCTTTGAGGGCTATTTTTAACCATCAAAGTCTCTCACTCCCTTTTATTTCTGAAGGCCAAGCCGGATATTTTATAGCTGAGGCCGCATTATCTGCAAAACTGATACATCCAAACACATGGAACCATTTGACTTTGCAATGGCAACCAAAACCAGTAAGCGGCCCTCGTGCATGGCTGGCCCGTGGTGTATATCTTTTGCGGCGATATTTTACATGGCCATTTTTGCAAAGAATATTCAGCCGTCTGCTCCTCCCTATAGAGGAAGAAAAAAATAACATCGCGTTCCGATGGGTGAGATTTTTGCCCATTGTTGAAAACGAATCCGAGGAATAAAATTTATATATTATAGTAGGTGAGGATGTTTCCTATGGCTGACTTTCAATCACGCCGTTTACGAATCGGCTTATGGACCCCCTTACCCCCCCAAAAAACGGGCATTGCTGATTATGTAGCCGATTTGTTGCCCTATTTGGATCGTCATTGGGAGATGGAGATTTTTATTGATGAGGGGGTAATTCCTGATGCCAATCTTAATACTCGTTATCAAATTTTTCCCTATACAATGTATCCGCTTCGAGCGGCACAACAATCTTTTGATTTAAATCTTTATCAGATTGGAAACAACCATTTTCATTGGTTTATTTACCAACAAGCTTTGCGAGTACCAGGGGTGGTTGTATTACACGATGTTTCATTGGCTTACATGCTTTATGATTCTCTGGCAGGGCGTGAGGCCGATTTAGAGATGTTTTTAGAAGAGTTGCGTTATGCAGAAGGGGAGCAGGCAGTTGCAGATTTTTTGAAATATTTCAACGTTGGAAACCATCAAGGGCTCATGCGCTTCTTTAGCCAGCATACCATGTTGCGGCGCTTAGTGGAACGAAGTTATGGTTTGATCACGCATTTAGAATTCAATGCTGAGCGTTTACGCGCCCGATATCCCCAAGCGCCTTTTATACGTTCTATGTATTTGGCTGTGCGTGATCCTTATGAAGAAATTAAAATCCAAAATGTAGCAGAGTTGCGGATGATTTTAGGGTTGGCTTCTGATTCATTCATAGTTGCATCTTTTGGGTTTCTACAACCCACAAAACAAAACGATATTACCATTCGCGCTTTTGCTCAAATAGCTCGGTCGTTTCCGCACGCGCGCCTAATTTTTGTTGGTGAACTGAATCCCGCGGGAGGATATGATGAATATTTGTATTCTTTGGTGGAAGGATTGGGCCTTACGGAACGGGTTGTATTTACCGGCTATATAAATCGTGAAACAATGTTGCAATATTTACTAGCATGTGATGTGGTGGTCAATCTGCGTTATCCCTCCTTTGGAGAGATGTCGGCCAGCTTGGCCCGTGCAATTGCAGCTGGGAAGCCCGTTATTATCACTGATTTGCCAGAGTGGCGCTTTTTGCCCGAGACTTTCGCTTTACGAGTACCGCCCCAAGGGGAGGCCGTGTCAGTTCTCGCGCAACATTTAAACCGCTTGGCAAGCGAACCAAATGCGCGTCGACAAATGGGCCAAGCGGCGCGCGCTTATTATCAAGTCTATGGCACTCCTGAACGGGCTGCATCTCAACTGGATCAATTGGTTCGAGAGGTATTAACTGAGGTACGGCCGCGCTTTCAATTACAGCCCATAGAAAAACTGCCAATGCGGCCGTTAGAGGAACGTTTGCAACATCAACTTCAACGCCAATTACAAAACTGGACGCGTACTTTACAAGCGGGTAAATGGGGCCAACGCCTTTGGCGTTATCGAAGGTGGCCTGTGCTCGGCCCGTTGCTTTATCTCTTTTATCGGGGGTGGCATCGCCTACGCTTTTATCGCGCCGAGCGTCGTGCTTTTGTGAACTTACAAATTGTGCTGTTTAATAGCTTGGCGCGTATGTTAGATTTGCAGCGCGTCCAGCGCGCCATGGTTCGCGATATTTTGAGCCAAATCACATGGCAGACTTTTCCTCCTACGCGTGTGGTCGAGCAGCCTTTGCGTGCTTTAGCCTCTTTGCCCCCACCAGCAGCGGAGGAAGATTTGGTTTCCTGGCTTCAGGCAGGAGCTCAGATATCGATGACACCCGCGCGGCGATATCGAGAGAATTTCTATCACGCTTTAGAAGAAAGTTTTCGCGGTTCCTTCGACCAAATTCAAACGCGGCAGGCTCTGATCTGGAAGCATCTACGATCGTTGTTGCCTTCTTCGTCGGCGCCAATATTAGATATAGGTTGTGGACGTGGCGAATTTTTGCACCTGCTGAAGGCCCAACAAGTGCCTGCTTATGGGGTAGAATTAGACACCACGCGAGTCGAAAGGTTACGCTCCCAAGGAGTAGAAGTCTTTAACGTGGACGCGTTGACGCACTTGCGCCGCTTGCCACCAAATTCTTTGCGGGCTATTGTCGCTTTCCATGTTGTAGAACATCTGGAATTTGACTATTTAATGGCTTTATTAATTGCGGCGAAAAAGGCGCTTATACCAGATGGCATTTTATATTTAGAAACCCCAAATGCTTTATCGTTGACGACTTTAGGTCATTTTTATACAGACCCAACACACCTGCGCCCATTGCCACCATATTTTCTCGCTTTTTTGGTGCATTATGTGGGGCTTGATGTACCTCAAATCCTTTTCCTACAACCAGAAGGTGCTTTTGGGGCCTGGAAACATGAGCAATGGGAGCGTTACTATCGGGATTATGGTGTGATTGGACGTAAAAAATAAGGAGATATAACGATGACGCTATTTTATGATTCGGCTCAGCCACGCCGACCCTTTCGGGAAGAGATTTTTGGCTTGTGGCAATATCGAGATTTAGTTTGGTTATTGGTTTGGCGTAATCTAACTGTGCGCTATAAACGTTCTATATTGGGGGCCTTGTGGTCGTTGATGGACCCTCTACTGACCATGGTGATCATGACGATTGTTTTTTCAGAGCTGCTGGCCCGGAAAGTGCCTTTTTTTGCCCTTTATTTATTCACTGGACTTTTGATATATACCTTCTTCGCGCAGGCCACCCAAAATGCTATTGCTAATTTTCAGCAGGCAGGGCGTCTGCTTACCAAGGTTTATTTGCCGCGTTCGGTGTTTGTGCTCGTATCGGTAAGTGAGGCTATGGTGAATTTTTTGATAGGCCTTGGCATTATGATGGGATTGGCGTGGGTGGTAAAGTTTCCTATAACCTGGACCTGGTGGAGCGTTCCTGTAGCTTTGATGTTATCTTTTCTCGTGGCAATAGGGGTAGCGTTGGCATTAGCTCCTCTCAGTGTGTTGTATGCAGATATTGGCAATATTTATGCCGCCCTTTTGCGTTTGGTCATGTATCTTTCGGCTATCTTTTATGAAGTGGATATATTTTCGGGATGGCCTCGGCGTTTAATTGAAATTAATCCGCTGTATCATCTTATTCTTCTGTTGCGCGAACCTGTGTATTGGCATCGCCTCCCAAATATATATAGTTTTATTTATGTTGGCTTGTTGGCTCTCGCGCTGTGGATTATGGGATGGAAACTTTTTTTGCGTTTTGTGGATGAAGCGATTTTAACTTTATAAACATAAAAGCGGAGTATTTTGAATGCTCAAGCAGCAGGCTAGTGAACCTTTATCAACTGACGTTTCTCCATGGGCCATTGTGGTAGAAGACTTGCATCTTTATTATCGACGCCCACGGCATGATGCAACTTCGATAAAGGAGTTAGTACTTTCTTTATTACGACATCGTCGGTTAAGTTCTTATGAGGTTCAAGCTTTACGTGGGGTATCTTTATCCATTCGTAAGGGGGAAGTATACGGTATTATCGGTCGTAATGGGGCGGGCAAAAGTACTTTGTTCAAAGTGCTCTCGCGATTGTTGCGCCCAACCAGGGGACGAGTGCGTATTTGGGGGCGAGTTGTTCCTTTGTTAGGCATTGGTGCTGGTTTTCACCCCGAACTGACCGGCCGTGAGAATATCTATTTATATTCCGCTTTGCTGGGCCGCTCTAAAAAACGCACTGATGAATTATTTGATGAAATTGTTGATTTCGCAGAAATTGGCGATTTTATCGATGCTCCCCTGCGCACTTATTCGTCGGGCATGGTTGCTCGGCTGGGTTTCGCTGTAGCCATGGCTGAACGGCCGGATATTTTATTGGTTGATGAGGTATTGGCAGTAGGTGATGTCAATTTCAAAATGAAATGTCAGCGACGTTTTGAGCAATTCGCGCGCGAAGGAAGCACCATCGTCATTATTTCTCATGCTTTAAATGTCATTCGGGATATGTGCAACCGGGTGACTTGGTTGCATGAAGGACGAGTGATGACGACAGGGCCGGCAGAGGACGTCGTGCGCGAATTTTGGCGTTTTATGCAAGGAATTCGTGAATCTGCTCGACCTTTGCGCGTTGAGTCGTTGAAACATGTCGCTTGAACAAAAAAGAGTATATTTTGTGGGACTTCTTTTCCCACGGTGGCCCGGTTTTTCAGGTGGAGAAATTCGGGAGTATCATTTACTGCGTGCCTTGTTAGGCTGGGGGAAGGTTTGGGGCAGTTGGTTATTTGCATGGCCAGATTCAAAGCCGCCTTGGGAAAAGGCTCTTCAGCATGTGCGTATAGCACTACCCCCACCGGTGCGAGACTGGCGGCGTCTTTGGTGGTGGCATTTGTCGCGGGGGTTGGGCAAAGCCTGGGCACAGCGTTGGCCGCTCTTATTTCCTTGGCCGCTGGAAATTGCCTATTATGCGGCCCGTTGGCGTGCTACTTTGCTACACCAAGTGGTACGTGATTTGACCCACTTAGAGCCCGATATCTTAATGGTTAGTCCTCAAGTTAATCCTTTTCCGTTCCTGTTGCCTCGTACTGATATGCAAAGTCCGCGTCGCTGGGTATTATCAACTTTTGATGTCGAGGCGGAACGACTGGCCCGTCTGGCAACTGTTTATCGCGGATTACCGCGTTTGCTCATGTATTGGGAAGCGCGTCGCGCGCGCGTTTATGAACAGACTTTAGTGCGCACTGTTGACGGCATTATTGCAGTCAGTCCGCGTGATCGGGAAGCTTTTATTACGCAATATGGTGTACCTGCGAACCGGGTATGGGTAGCACCTAATGGTGTTGATGTGGACTATTTTGCTTTTCAACCACCACCTCCTTCAAAACCGCCGATTGTGCTCTTTGTAGGAACTTTGGCATATCCTTCGAATCACGCGGCGGCTTTACGTTTAGTGCAACGGATTATGCCCCGTGTACGGCAAGAACTTCCCCAGGCCCAATTGTGGTTGGTAGGTCGCTCCCCCAAACAGGACCTCCTCAAGGCTTTGGGGTCACAGGACCGGGTCTTTGCCAATGTCCCAGATGTACGTCCCTATTACCATCAGGCACAAGTTGTTTGTATTCCATTGGAGGCCGGCAGCGGAACCAAGCTCAAAGTTTTGGAGGCATTGAGTATTGGTCGTTTGGTCGTCGCGACGCCAACGGCTTTGGAAGGTTTATTTTTGCAGCCTGATGAGCACCTCTTTGTGGCCGAGACGGACGAAGATTTGGCTGCACATATTGTTAAGGTTTTGCGCACCCCCCAGCGTTGGGAAAGAATGCGTCAGCAAGCACGGTTTTGGGTAGAGCGTCGTTATGCATGGAATGTAACTTTGGCTGGCTTGAATGAGTGGCTTGAAGCGCTATTACGATTGCCACGACGTGCTTCCTACTAAATCGCAAAATGACTTTGAAAATATCCCTCCTCACCCCCGTCTACAACCGCGCCGCGGTCATCGCCCAGGCCGTGGAAAGCGTAGTGGCCCAGGCGTATCCCGCGGTGGAGCACATCATCCTCGACGGTGGTTCCACCGATGGTACGCTGGCGGTCCTGGCGCGCTATCCGCATGTGCGGGTGCACCAGCAAGCCGATTCCGGCATGTACGACGCCCTCAACCGCGGTCTCGCCATGGCTCAAGGCGAAATCATCGGCTTCCTCAATAGCGATGATGTGTACCGCCCAGGCGCCTTCGATGCCATTCTGCGCACTTTTCAACGCCATCCGCGGGCCGATGCCGTAGCCGGCAGAGCCGAATATTTCCTGGAGCGCCCTTCCCGCCCCCCTTGGGTCTTTCGCCGAACCCAAAGACTCACTCCGACCAACCTCTGGCGCGAGCTCATTTACGGCGACCCGGCCTTCAACGCCTGGTTCTTTCGGCGCCGAGTGTTCGAGCGCTTGGGCGGCTTTGATCCCGTCTTTCGCATCGCCGGAGACCGGGAGTTCTTATGGCGCTTTGCCCTGGCCGGCCTGCAGGTTATCGGCATTCCACAGGTGGTGTATGCCTATCGGGTGCACGCGGATTCGCTCTCCTTGAGCACCCAGGCCGCCGGCTTTTTGCCTGTGGCCGACGAAGTGTTGCGCTTGGCGCAAGCCTATCGCCCGCGGCTGCCTGCCGAAGCCCAAACCTGGCTGCGACGGGCTCTGGTGCGCGATACCATCACCGCCGCGTCGCGCAGCTTGCGTCGGGGGAAATGGCGTCTGGCCTGGCATTATGCCCGCTTGGGCACCCGCGAAGCGCGCACCTGGCCCCTGCGTTTCATGTGGCGTTTGTTGGGGGGCGGCTATCGATGGTTGGGTCGGAGATTGGGCTGGTATCCGCCCCTGTGAGCAGGCGGGTGTAAAAGCCCACCAGCGCCCTGGCCGCCCTGGACCAGGTCCAGGCGCGCCGCGCGGTGCGCGCCAGTTGGGCGGCCAAGCGTTGGCGTAGGGCCGGGTTTTGGGCCAGTGTGCGCAGCCCGGCCGCTAACGCAGGCCCATCTTCAGGGGGAACGAAGAACACTTCACGGCCGTGCTGGACGAATTCTGGCAACGCCCCTACCGGTGTCGCCAGCACCGCGCGTTCCAGCGCCGCTGCGACGGCCAGAATCCCACTTTGCGTTCCGTGCCGGTAGGGCAAAACCACAAAGGCCGCCCGGCGAAACACGCGCGCCACTTCTGCATCGGGCAGAAAGGCTTTGATATGCCGGAGGCGTCCTTCGCGCTTCAAGTGCTGGTAGAAGGGACGCGCTTCTTTTGGAATTTCCCCATGTCCGGCCAAAACCAGCTGCCAGCCGGGTAAGTGGGGGGCTACTTGAATAAAGGCCTGCAACAGCACATCAATCCCTTTGTTGCGCCGAGGGCGGCCAAAGAAGAGGATTTCCCTTTCCTCGGGTGGAGGGGTACTCAAGCGTTGGCGATAATAAGTGAAAGGGCCAAAAGGGTGAATGCACACCCACTCGGGAACCACAGTCGGGTGTTCCTGTTGCAACAGCAGCGCCATGCCCCGGCTGTGAACCACCCAACCGTGGGCGGTGCGCACGGCATCTCGCAACAAAGTCTCGTTGAGCCAGGTGCGGTAGTCGATGTGATTTACCGGGTCGTGCACGGTATTGACCACCGTCACCCCACGCAAAAAACGCACCAACACGCTTTCCCACAGCCCAAACCCCTGATAGTGAAAAATGTGAGCTTGGAACCGGCGTATGGCCCGCGCCAGGCGCTGCATTTCATATACCCCCCAAACATGCCGCCGTCGTGGGCGACGGTATGGAAGAAGATGAACGCGTGTGTCCAAAACATCATGAAAGCGCGCAATTTGTCCGTGATCCAGCGCCAGGCCCACTGTTAGCGTGTCGTACTGGGCCAGCGCGTTGACCAGATGAATGGTATAGTCGTCGAAGGATGGCCCCGGATGAAACACTACACGCAAGCCCATAGCTTCTCCAGCGCGGAAATGAACAGGGGTTTGTGGTATGCTTGGCGTGGCTCATTGTAGCACATTCCCCTGGGGCCGAATACGCACCCAATGAACGCTATGCGCGTGGCCGTCTTACATACCTTCTACCGTTACCCCGGCGGCGAGGACCGGGTGGTGCACGATGAAATCGCGTTGTTGCGTCAACATGGCGTGGCCGTGCGCCTGCTGAAATGGGACAACCGCGCCCTGGAGGCGTGGCCTTTGCACCACCGGGCTGCACGCCTGCTGTGGAACCCCGTCGCGTACCGACGAGCCGTGGCTTGGCTACAATCCTGGCGACCGCATGTGGTTCATGTGCACAACACCTTCCCCGCGGCTTCGCTGGCCGTGTGGCATGCCGTGCGCCGGCTGGGGCTTCCGCTGGTGGTCACAGTGCACAATTATCGCTGGCTGTGTCCCAATGGCTTGCTGTTTCGCCAAGGGCGGCCGTGTCGGGCGTGTGTAGGGCGCCGGGTGGCCTGGCCGGCCGTGGTGCATGGGTGCTGGCGGGGACGCGCGGCCAGCGCGGGTGTGGCCTTGATGTTGGCCTGGCACCGCCGACGGGAAACCTGGTCCTTGCCGCAACGCTACATCGCCCCTTCGCACTTTGTTCGTCGCGTGTTCCAACAAGCCGGCTGGCATACCCATCATTGGGTGGTCAAACCCCATTTCGCCCCCCGACCGTTACGACCGCGCACCGACCCCACAGCGCGCCAATACGCGTTGTTTGTGGGCCGCTTGAGCCCCGAAAAAGGCCTGCGGTGGCTGGTACACTTATGGCAGGAAGCCAAGCTGCGCATTCCCCTGGTGGTGGTTGGCGATGGCCCCGATGCTCCTTGGGTGGCCCAGGTGGCCCAACGGCAACCCTGGCTGCGATGGGCGGGGCAGCAGTCCCCGGCTCAGGTTTCGGCCTGGATGGCCAAAGCGGCCTTTTTGGTGGCGCCATCGCAGGCCTACGAAACTTTTGGGCGGGTTGTCGTTGAGGGCTTTGCCCATGGCCTGCCGGTCTTGGTCTCACAACACGGCGCGCTGGCCGAATTGGTCACGCCCGAGCGTACGGGGTGGGTTTTGCCTTTGGGGGAACCGGACGCGTGGGCCCAGGCCATTGTCACCGCCTGGGAAAAACGCACCACATGGCTGCCAGATATGGGGCGCAGCGCGCAAAAGATTTATGAACAGCATTACAGCCCGGAAGTGAACTTGCGTCAGTTGTTGCGCATTTACCATGAGGCCCAAGAATGAGCGGCAAGCCTCGAGTGCCCTTGTTAGATATTGCCATCGATGCCGTGACGCCCCAACAGGCTGTGGCCCACATTGCCCGTTGGGCGCAGCAGGGCCAAAGCCGCTATGTGTGCGTCGCCAATGTGCACATGGTCATGGAAGCCCACGACCGCGTCGAAGTGCGCCGGGCTGTGCAGGAGGCCGACTTGGTGGTTCCCGATGGGATGCCTTTGGTGTGGTGGCTGCGTCTCATGGGCCTTCGGCAGCAGCCGCGCGTGTATGGGCCGGATTTGATGTTGCGCGTTTGCGCCTGGGCCGCCCAGGCAGGGGTGCCCATTGGCCTGTATGGCGCACAGCCGCAAACTTTGCGCGCCTTGCACGCCCGATTGCAGGAACGCTTCCCGCGTTTGTCCATTGCCTATCAATACAGCCCGCCTTTTCGCCCCCTATCCGCGGAGGAAGACCGTGGCGTTGTTGAAGCCATCCGTCGCTCCGGCGCGCGGGTGCTTTTTGTGGCCTTGGGGTGTCCCAAACAGGAGCTTTGGATGGCGGCGCACCGGGGGCGTGTGCCCGCGGTGATGCTGGGCGTAGGCGCGGCCTTTGACTTCTTAGCCGAGATGAAACCGCAGGCACCGCGGTGGATGCGCCATTGGGGGCTGGAGTGGCTGTTTCGTTTGCTCACCGAGCCGCGGCGCTTGTGGCGGCGTTATCTGTATCACAACCCGCGTTTTTTGTGGTTGGCGGGCCGGCAGTGGCTGGCCCAACGCCTGTTCAGGGGCTGAAGACGATGGTCGACCGTTTTTCTGTCAATTTTTCCGTTTTGTCCATCGCCCTTGACACCCTCGTTTTGGCCTTTGTGGTGTGGGCGAGCCGCTTTGTGCGCGTTGCGGCGCAAACGTGGCCGCTCATCGAGCGCTGGGTGCAGCCCTTGGCCGGGCCTGAGCCCTTGCCGTGGTTCCTGGTGTTGGCTTTGCCGGTGGTTTGGGTGCTCATTATGTGGAACATGGCGGTGTATGATGGTCGCAAGAATTTGCGGGTGGTAGATGAATTCACCGCGCTAACGCTGAGCGCTTTGTTGGCAGGCATTGCCCTGGCGGGTATGTTATATTTGACTTATCGGCAGATGTCGCGCTTCCAGTTCGTTTTGATCATGACCATGGGATACGCGGCGCTCCTCACCTGGCGCATTCCCGCACGCTTACTATATCGCCGTTATCGGCAAGCCGCGGGGAAGATTCGCCGCGTGCTTATTGCCGGGGCTGGTCCCGTTGGCCGTCAGGTGGCCGAAACCCTGGAGGAACACGCCGACTACCTGACCTTGCTTGGTTTCGTCGACGACGACCCTCAGAAGCAGGCGCTGTCCGAAGTGCTGGGTTCCCTGGATGATTTGCGCGCTTTGGTGCAAGATTTACAAATTGACGATGTGGTTTTTGCCTTGCCTTTGCGGGCCTATGCCCGCCTCAATCAGGCGGTCTGGAACCTACATGATTTGCCGGTGCATATTTGGATTGTGCCCGACTACTTCCAGTGGACTTTGCATCACGCAGAAGTGGCCGAATTTGGCGGTTTGCCCATGCTGGATGTGCGCGCCTCGGCGTTGTCACGAGGGCAGCGCATTGTGAAACGCATTTTCGATATTGTGGTCGCTTCGGTGGTTTTGGTGCCCTTGCTGCCGGTCATGGCGCTCATTGCCCTGGCTATCTGGTTGGATGATGGTCCGCCGGTTCTTTTGCGTCAAACCCGGGTTGGCGAAAACAATCGCCTGTTTACCATGTATAAATTTCGCACCATGGTCAAAAATGCCGAGGCCTTGCGCCATTTGGTCGAACGGGTGGATGAGCAGGGCAATTTAATTCATAAACATCCCGACGACCCCCGCGTTACCCGGGTTGGGCGTTTCTTGCGCCGCTGGAGTTTGGATGAATTGCCCCAATTGTTCAATGTACTCAAAGGCGACATGAGCCTGGTGGGACCCCGGCCGGAGCTCCCCTATTTGGTCGAAAAATATAAACCCTGGCAGCGCAAACGCTTCGCGGTCCCCCAGGGCATAACGGGGTGGTGGCAAATTCATGGCCGAAGCGACAAGCCCATGCATTTGCATACCGAGGACGACTTATATTACATCCAGAATTACTCCCTGTGGTTGGATATTAAAATCCTTATCCGCACCTTTTGGGTGGTATTGCGGGGGAAAGGGGCTTACTGAAGCGCGCGGCGTGCTCCGTTCAGGATGCGGCAGGGGAGGTTGACGCACCGTGCAGGGGCACGACCGCGCCGATGGGGAACTGCGGCTGGGCGGAAGCCACCACCACCGCGGCCTGAAAGCGTGGGTCATACACGGCCAACCAGGCGTAGCGCGGGGCCACATGCCGGGCCCAGGCGGCATAGGCCCAGCGGGGTAATTTACCGCTGAGCACCAGCCCGTAGGTGCGGTTGGGCGAGAATGGCCAGGGTACCGGCCCATAGGGAATGAAAGGTTCGCCTAAATGGACGCGGACCAGCAGGCCTTTGCCTTGGGGCAAGGCCAGGAGCTGCGGCGTGAAATCCCAGTAAGGCGGTGTATGCGACACCACTTTTGGCACGGGAACCCATCCGAAATGGCTGTCGAACAGCCACAGCGGATGGGGCGCGGTGTGCGCCGCGATGGCGGCCGCCAGCCACACCGGCCCCGGGCCGTAAAGGGCCCAGGGCCGCGGGGGAATGTGTTGGAGCAACCGCGGTAATTCGGCCGGCCGCCAGGGCTCGGCGGCCGATTTTCCCAGCGCCTGGGCCAAGGCTGCCTCGGTCAGCAAGGCCGCCGGCGCCGTTTGGGCGTGATAGCGGGCCAAAGCAGCGCTATCGTAGTGCAGCACCACAGCCACGCGTTCCAGCAGGGCCCAGGCCACTTCCCCTGGTTCAAACCGATGGCGCACCAACCCCCGAATGCGCCCCTCCAGAAAGGGCTGCTGCCGAAGGATAACTTCGGGCTCGTCCAGCGTGCTGTGCAGCTGGGCCAGCCAGTGCAGGGCGGGGTTTTCCTGAGCCACCATGGCCTGCCAGTGGGCTCGCTCTTCCCGCGTGCCATAGAGCAAAATGCCATGGGTGCACGCGCCGATGATTTTGCGCTGCTCGCCGCGCGGTTTGCCGCCCATATCCACCAGCAAGGGCAAATGCCGTTGGCGAATGATGGAGAGCATTTTCGCGATGAGCTGAGGCGTATAACGCCCTTTGTGCCCTAAGCGCAAGGTGACGGTGACCTGGGGCGGGCCCTCGTGGAACCAATTGCCCTCGCCGTCGGGTGCGGTGCGCAATAAAAAGTGGGCGATGCCGCGACGGCGCAGTTCACGGGTCAACCAGTGCCCCAAAACCGACTTCCCCCGATGGGGCGGGCCCATGAGCAAAATGGCTGGAAAGGGTGCATTATGCGGTTGCATTTTTCCTCCTCTTAAGGTATAAGTATACCAACTTCCTGAGGATAGAGAGGTGGCTACGGGTTTCATTGCTTCATTGGGGGGCCAGCCCCAGGTGATAACCCTGACTTTGGACCTTTTACTGCAGCGAGGGGAGGTCATCGATTTCGTATGGGTGCTGTTTCCCGCGGGGAACCCTCGGTATCAGGAAGCGCACCGTCAGCTGCAGCGGGCTTTTGCTCGTGAACCCTATCAGCATATTCAATACCAGGCGCGGCCGCTGAACGATTCCAGGGGCCGACCTTTGCGCGATCTGCGGGAGCCTCAGGATGTGGAATCTATATGGGAAGAGGTGCGGGGCTTGATTCAGCAGGCCAAGGCCGATGGCCACCGCCTGCATATCAGCCTCTCGGGCGGTCGGCGCTTGCTGGCGCTGATGTTGTTTTCCGCGGCCATGCTGTATGGTTCCTTGGCCGATCGGGTGTGGCACATTTACACGCCGCCGGCAGTGTTGCAAGTCGTGCGGGATGGCGCGCGCTTGCATGTGCCGCCTGAGGCGGGGGTGCGCTTGTTGGCCGTGCCTTTCACACCCTGGGGGGCGTTTTTCCCGGGGTTGAAACCGGTTTTGGGCCTGAGCCCGGCGCAAGTTTTTGCCCTGCAGCAGTGGCAACAAGATGAGGAGACGCGCCAACGGTGCGCCTGGGTGTGGCAACGCCTCACCCCGCGGCGGCGGGAAGTGCTGCGGGCCCTGGTGGAACACCCGACCCGGCAAGCCGCGGCCGACGCGCTGGGGCTCGGCCTGAGCACCATCGACACCCACCGCGAAGCCATCCTGAAGGCCTGCCGCCTGGCCTGGCCCGACGAGCAGGTGGACCTGCGCTTCGTGCGCCGGGTCTTCCGCGGCTGGCTGCTGGCCGAGGGGAAGGGGTGAGATTTGCTCCCCCCTTTTTTGCCCCGCCCTCCTTAGTTTGTGGGGAGGGAAAAGGGGAGGGGGTGGGGAGGTGTAAAGAAGGGAATTGAGGTAGTATTGGTAAGGGGCAC
>Ga0256833_1001292_pt1 | contig 18561 bp, 38 predicted proteins | sample 356284metaG_FD_190535 | JGI IMG/M metagenome (GOLD analysis project Ga0256833, IMG submission 190535) | Hydrothermal vent microbial communities from Mid Atlantic Ridge, Atlantic Ocean - 356-284 | ecosystem: Environmental > Aquatic > Marine > Hydrothermal vents | place: Atlantic Ocean: Mid... | reverse complement strand
TGTGCGTGCGCGCTCCTGCGTGTGCGTGCGCGCTCCTGCGTGTGCGTGCGCGCTCCTGCGTGTGCGTGCGCGCTCCTGCGTGTGCGTGCGCGCTCCTGCGTGTGCGTGCGCGCTCCTGCGTGTGCGTGCGCGCTCCTGCGTGTGCATGCGCGCTCCTGCGTGTGCATGCGCGCTCCTGCGTGTGCATGCGCGCTCCTGCGTGTGCATGCGCGCTCCTGCGTGTGCATGCGCGCTCCTGCGCGCGCGAAGGTGCCCCATTTTTGTTGTACCACAACGTGGTACCTCATTTTTGTTGCACCACAATGTGGTGCCTCGGTAGCTAAAACTACTATCTACGCGCGTGCGTGCGCACGCACACGCATGTTAAGAAGCACTGATTCATGGGGATTTTTTCATCCCCAAGGAGGTTGTATGTGGCCGGAATATCCCGCCAGGGACTACAAAGAAGTCCACGAAGGATGGAAGTTCTTCGTGGACAATACAAAAGGCCTCACCGTGGCCGAGTTTGCCACGGTCGAGGCAGCAGCAGAATTCGTCACCGAGTACGGCGGAACCATCCGCCCGTACTTGGCTACGAATAAGGAGCTTGATGAAGAACTCTCCCGGAGACGGGAGGACAAGCGCCAGGGCGTTACACTCTGGCTGTAGGGGGAAACTATGCTATTATATCACGGAAGCCCCAAGCAGGGCCTGCCCGTAATCCTCCCAGCAGCCAAGACCGGCTGCATCCGGGAGGGCGAGGAAGACCGCAGGGACTTCCGTGAGGTAGTTTTCGCTACCACTGACTTCAATGAGGCCCTGCGGTACGCCCATGGCGGGTCTGTCTACGTCCTTGACAGCAAAGGCGCCCAGCAGTACCGCCCCTTGGCTGAGCAGGTTTTGTCGCCCAAGAAGGCGAAGTCCGTGGGCGAAAATATTTATGTCCTGCCCGTATGCAGGATTATAGCGGAGTACCGTTGTGCGCCCAGAAGAAGGGGCGAGAAGCAGCGGTATTTCTATGAAGCGAGGGGTTTCTAAGGTTCCCCTAACAAAAACCGATGGGATGTTATGATCCCAAACCTACCGGAAACGGAACTTCCGGGCCGATAGGGATCAAAGGAGTTAGCATGAAGGCAATCAATTTGAAGAATGTATCCCGTAAAATGTTTGTAGACACCGGCCTGGTATTGGGCCGGGATTGCGGGGACTTCACGCTCTCCTGCCCGTTTTGTGGGCAGGAGTGGGCAAAAATAAATGAAAAGGGCTACGTAGACCCCTACCACCTCGCCAACGACCTCCGCGCAATGGCGGAGGATCAAGGCTGGTTCGAAGATCACTGCTGCCCCGAAATGGACCAGTGGATCAAGGATTTCCTCCTCCCAGCCAAGTGGCGTGTATGGCGCAACTGTGCGGGGTGTCCCAATGATGTAACGCCCCGTCAGTTTCTGGCGGAGTGCTTGGATCCCTTCGCGGTTCCCTGTCCGCCGGATAGGGACGAGCAGTGGTGGGGAGCAGAAGTGGAGGAGGCAGCGGCCTCCAGAAGCGACATCCACCAGCTGGCAGAACAGCTGGCATGGGCGCTTGTGGGGGCCCACCCGGACAGGCTGTATTTTCGCGGGTTGGTTATTGAGGGCTGCCGCCCCCAGCAGCTGGCAGAGGGTCAGAAGGTGCTCTGGCCGACCCGCCGCTGGTGGGACAACCGGCCGGAGCCGTGCCCTTCGCAGACGCTCCTGCGGGCAATGAAATTGGCTCGGAAACGGTTGGATGGAATCATAACGCTTGAGGAGTTCAAAGAATTCCTCAGGCCTACGGAGATTCCTGATTTTGGGCCGTCCGCCTCTGAAATCCTGGGCCTCTACAATGCCCTGGATCCCACCAACCGGTGGAGGATTTTCGGGGACAGGGACCCCAGGTCCTTCTTTGATTTCTAAGCAGCAACATGCCGCTGGCTGCAATTTAATGGCAGCCAGCGGTAATGTAAACCTATAAGGAGGCAGCCATGAGAACCAGAGAAGAATTGCTGGCCGAACTCGCCCTTGAGTGGGCTGGCCAGCGGCACTATACTGCCCATAATTTCCAGCTCCTCATGGAGGAGCTAGACAAGAAAAAGAAGCAGATAAAGCGCTATAAGCAAGAATTAGCGCTGATTCTGAACTGAACTCACCCTGCTGACGCACAGCACAACCTTCCCATCCCTGCTGCGCGCCAGCACAACCTTCCCATCCCTGCTGCGCGCCAGCACAACCTTCCCATCCCTGCTGCGCGCCAGCACAACCTTCCTAGCAAAAAGGCGCACTAATCCGTCCGCTTTCCCGACCGCGAAAAAACCACACCATCTATTTTCACGCGGACGAAAAAACACACCTGATTTACGGCTGAATGTTGGCTAGCTTGCGCCGAAGCACGCCGCTTGTCACGACAGAGCAGAATGGGTTACATTCGGATAACGGATGCCTGCGCCCCCGACACACTCTCTGCCAGCCTGGTTGGCCGTAAGTACCTGTAATGTCAAAGAACTAAGTTGAGGTTGATCTTGAATCCATTGCCTACCCTGTCGTGGTCCAATAACTCACACAGCAGGGAAGAATACGCACCGAGCATCCGCTAACCCTACTTTTTCGCTAGAAAAAGGCGCTGCGGGCTGTCCTCGTATCCCAGCGGCCAGTCCGATCAAGCAGGCCAGTCTTGCCTTCCTTTCGCGGTCCCTTTAGAGGACCCGACTATCAGGCTCTGATTGTTGCTGAAAGCCCATTATCTCAGCAACTTCGGTGTCTATACTGGCGACACCCAGGCCATCACTACACCTGCACCGAGGGGGTTTAACGGCGGGCGGCCGTCCCACTGACTGCGTCCCCGGAGGTTGGCACATACCGTACTCATGCAGAGGTCAGCATACATTCGCGACTTCGGGCTTTTGGCTCGCGCCCTAGGCGGTGTGCCCCGCTAGTGAGTCTATTATAGCAAATTACTTGAGGAGTGCAAGTTTTTTCTGCTTGGTTCGCTCTTCTGTTATGCGCACATCTGCCTGTAGTTTTGCCTTTTTTAAATCTATGTCAGCGGCCGCCGTCAAAGATTTTCGCGATTCTTGAAGCAGACGGACGCCCTGGCGCATCAGCTTAGCAGAGCCAGTCGAAGACAGGTAATCCATGGCCAATTTGTTCAACAAATAGCCCTGGATCGCCAGCAACTTCCTGATTTCGTCGTCTGACGGAGCCGGGCACTCCTCAATGGCTTTTTTTAGGCTGTTTTCAATATCCATATATCCACTATGCAAAAAAATTAGAAAAAAATCAAGGCGGCCATTTGAGGCGTATCGCAAATGCGCAAAAATACGCTATAAATCTGCAAATGCGCAAAATAATAGAAAATAACAAAAATGGGGTCTATTTGTCGGTTGATTCTTATTTAGACGGGGTCAGCACGCAATTTTTTGCCTTATTTTTTCAGCATTAAAAAATGCAATAAAAACAGCTGGGTAAAAAGCGCTGTTTTTTCGCTGTGTAAAAAAGTCAATAAAATCAATAACAGGGGGCCTCTTCTGCTTTATTTTTGCCCCTTGTATTTGTTAATACGTCATTATTTGCTGTTTTTTACTGTTTTTTAGGGAGGGAACCCAAAAACTTTTAAAAAAATTTTCTTAAAAAAATGCAAAAATTTTTAAAAAATTTTTTCAGAAAAAACAGGCCTCACGGCCCTCCCCTTTTAAAAAGATATTCATAACTATATGAATATATATATGGTTTACTTAATTCGTATCCAAATAATTATAGTAATATCAATAATTTATAAAATTACGTAATGATAAAGGGCAGTTAGTTAACAAATTAACAAAAATGTAAAGGGGAACTTTTGTGGCCCTCTCGCCACACAGTATAAATTCCCAAAAAGACCAGAAAAAGCTGGTAAAAGACCACATCGTGGTAGAACTTAGCAACGTTTCTCATAACTTGACACGCAATACGTTGTATGTTACAACACGTTTATGAGAACGCTAGTGCCCGCCCGCCCATTTAAGAACGACGATGCCTGGGTCATCGCCAGTTACCGCCTGCACATAGTCCGCAAAAAGGCGATCTGGAAGATGACCACAACATCGCGACGTTACCGTGCACCTGAACTAGGCCCCCTATGGTTCAGACTGCCCCGCAAGAACTTGCATTTCAAGATGGTTTCAGAATCGGAAATAAGCGCGATTCTGGCAAACCGTCTGAGAAAAAGTGGCATCAGATTGAAGGAAGACATGCCACACAGATAAGAGGAGGAAAACATGCAGTTTAAGATTAAGATGTGTTGTGAGGTCGGTTCAACCACAATCAATATCACCCATATTAACAAAATCCAAAAAGCTGCTGGCACTCCCAACCTGCCGCTTGACGTAATTGATGCGAATGTGGATGGCCAGCGCACATGGCGCGTGCCGGTATCTGAAGGCATCGCGCGTGCCAGCGGACGTTTCAAGGAGCACGCCATTACCCAAGTAACACTTCGACCAACAAACCGGCCGGGATGGTGGGAGCTGGTGCCGGAGATCCCCCGTGACCATTCCACTGGAGCGGTTATGCACGCCAGGATGGTCTGGGAATTCCAGCCCACTTGGTTTCTGCGCGATTGGGCATCTGCTGGGTATCCGAATGAAATGTAACCCATAAGGCCAACCTGCTACAAGAACAGGTTGGCCTTTTGCACTAACCAATACACAGGAGGAATCAGAATGAAACCAGAGTATACTGACGACGGCCTGTGGGCCATTACTCTGAATGGTGAGCCCGCCCTCGTCAACGTAGTGGGCACGTACGGCAATCGTCCGGACCCTGTCGTCTATGTTGAGGACGGACTGCATAAAGGCTTCCAGTTGGTCATAGACTGGGAGACAGGGAGGATTATCAGGAATCTCACAGAAGAGGTGAGCTAATGAAGCAATACCGCTTCATAACGACATATTATGACGAGAGCGGGACCGCAGTGACAAGCACAACCATTACTGTACCTGCTGACAGTTTGCTTATAGCCCGTTGGAAGGCACACGAGCACGCCGACAGGACCCGGTCGGCTAACAGGTGGTCCAGGTATCACTTTTGGTATCTATCAACAAAGGAGGACACAAAATGAGGAAGTACGTTCTTATCACCTGGGGGCAACTCCGCAAGATGTCCCGAAAGGGGCGTCAGCGGATCGCCCCTCACATCATAGAAGTGTACCTGTATGGGTACCTGCTGCAGTATTGACCAACCACCAAACACAGGAGGAACGCTATGAAGTTTGAAATTAAGCTATTTTGTAGGATCAATTCCACCACCATCGGCACCACCCACGTTGATACGATTCGGAAGGCAGCTGGAGCACCAAGTCTCCCATTAGAAATAATTGACGCCAACATTGATTGCCAGCGCACATGGCGCGTGCCCGTCTCCGAGGACATCGCGCGCGCCAGTGGGCATTTTACAGCGCATAACGTCACCGAGGGCAAGCTTCGGCCTGTAGACCGGCCAGAGTGGTGGGAGCTTGCCCCCGTTATCGATCGTGATCCATCTACAGGTGCGGTCACCCACGCTAAGATGGTTTGGGAATTCCAGCCCACCAGGTTTCTGCGAGATTGGGAAGAAGCAGGCTTTCCGGACAAGATGTAAACGCAAGGGCCAGCCCGCCACAAGAGCAGCTCCGTCTTTTACACCAACAAAACATAGGAGGAATCAAAATGTTTTACGCCGCAATTAACACTTATGGCAGCGAATCATCAACCGGCTTTGCCAACACATGGAACGTGTTGGCATTCCACGACAAGCAGTCCCGCGATGCCTTCGTCAACGCTACCAACCGCCAGGACATCCGCGCGATCACGCGCAAGGACATCCCTCGTTATGTCGAGCAGCCTAAACCGTTTTCTGGTCATAGGCGCGTACTGTTGCCACCTGACAGGATGTTTCTGTACAAGTACGCCGACACACCCGGCATTGCCGGCCAGATCTGTGTGGACTGGCCGGAGAATGGGTTGGACTGGTGAGGCAATATTATGGAGGACTCCAAATGAAGAAGATTTGGAATGATGACAAATGCAGGTTTGAGGAGGCCGAGAAGGTTGAGTGTCCACGCTGCCGTGGGTTTGGCTATGTGGTGACAGATGGGGTGGACTGCGCTATGTGCGCAGGCTGGGGTTATCTCTGGAAATCAAAGCAGTCAAATTGGTTTCAGAGGATATACGGAAAGGAACCCTTTATATATTGAGGGATTAAAACGCTGACAAGAATAAGAGGTTTAGCCTTGAGGAGGATTCTAAATGAAACGTACAGGACTTGCGGCCGCATCCTATGTCATGCGTAATCATCATGCGTGGCCCGGCGGGTATCCGTTGTCGCTCGTCATGGACGATGGTGCTCTGCTTTGCCCTGATTGCATCAAGGCGGGGTTCGAGCGGATAGCGTGGTCTTGGGTTAACAAAGTCTGGGATGGGTGGTTTCCCGTGCATTTAACGGTATTGGATGATCCGTCATACGCTGCAACTTGCGCCCACTGCGGTAAACGCATTCTTTAGGGGGTTCCGAGTGAAAATAGTGACATACACTATTCCTGCGTTTTTGGTCCTGTACTTTATGTACGGCGATTCTTCAGGCATGACCGATGAAGAAATTGCCATGGCCGATGCTTTTCTGCATGACAATAACCTGGTTGATTTGGTGTCAGCAGGGGAGCCATATTTCAGCAAATTCCACGACGTACCCTGTATCCTGGTCGGGGGTGTGGTGGACGCGTGCTTTATTGTTAATGAGGGGGACTAAAAATGAATATGAAGTGGCAAAATAAGCTGACAAAGGCGGAACGCGCTCACTTGCGTGAAGTGGGCGCGGTGACGCTACAAGGTGTTCGCCGGTGCGTTTTGGCACAATCCCAGCACGCGTTTCCGTGCTGGGAATGCGTACAAATCGGCAAAAAGCTTGGCATCAAGGTTGACCTTGTTGCTTGGCGCAAGCGTTGTGAGGAGGATTCTAAATGAAGAAGCTCGTATACCTTGACTATTGTTACCCTGACTATTTTGCAGGCCATCCCGGCCCTGTACTGGCTGTCCCCGTGTGGGCAGGGATGACCAAGCAGGACTTGGTCGATGCCATCCGGGACGAGTACTGGGCCACGGATGACAGCTTCCCGGAGCTGAACATCGAGATAGCTATTACGGAGCTGCTCGATGGCGCTTCCGATGATCCTTTCCCCGATGCGAGGGAAGAAACGTACTTATACCTGGGGGTGGAATAATGCACGAAGACTGGATACTCGCTTTCGGTCTTTTCATCGGCGTCCTTCTTGGATGGATCGGCGCCATGGTATTGATTATTTTATTCTAAGGAGGTTTAAAATGGCTCGAAACAGCCTGCGTGACCGGTTAGAGGCCATATCGAAAATGTTGCATGAAGCATCGTTCGCTGTATACGGGGAGTTGCATGACAGAATCTCTGTAGAAATCAAGGGGGATTTGAATGTAGACCCGGTGTTTTATCCTGTAGAGGTTTGTCAGGATATACACGGACAAATTTTTGTAAGGTGGTATGTGAGAGGGTTCCAATTCCCACCCTCCAGGGCAACCCATAAGGCGCTTGGGAAGTTCTGCGAGCGCAGAGGGTATACGTATGCAGGGCCGGATACTGGCATAGACCTAATGCTTGATGACTTCAAGGAGATTGTCCGCCGGGCCACAGGCAGCCAGAAATACGTGGATGAGGTATTGCGCCATGTAGAGTACAGCAGGCTTATGCACATATTGGACGATACCGTGAGGCCAACCGATGTAATCAACTCCATCGTGCTGGAGGCGGTTGACGATCATGTGGCTTTAGCCGATTACACCAGGCGCATGAATGATATCGTCTGCAAGGTCAGGAGTTATCTTGAGGTTCCCGCTGAGAAGGGGTGCTGCACGTTCAACAGCCTTCCTGTCCGGTGGTTCACCGAAGACGATTGGAAGGAAGTTTTGGAGACAGACTAGAACGTGAAGGGCATTGAGCATGGGTTTCGTCAGGAGGTTTCTCTGCTGTTTCCAGGAACCTTTGAGAGCGTGGCGAAGGATTGGATACTCAATGATTTTGAGTTCTGGCCGGGATTTGCCGCAGCCCGTATCATTAAGGATAGAGCAAGGGAGGTGTGGCACATGATCCGGCAGTGGTACGAGGAGTATGGCTGCCCGTGGCAAATGACCATCCGCCAGTACTTGCTGGCGTGCGAGGATCCGTCGAAAGTCCGCGCGCCAGACGGACGGAAGTGGTCTGAAGGCATGCTTCGGGACATCCAAAACATTAACTGTGACACTGTGGAGGGCCTCGCGGCCCAATTCAAGCTTAAGGCTGACGGGCGAGAGGGGGTCCGTTTGTATGAAGGTTACAAAGGGTTCTACATCCACTTGAGTGGGTATTATACGCCGACGAGTTTTGCCGAGGAAGAGCAGGGCCTCTATTGCGCGGTCGGCGGCGGGTACGTAAGATTTGATAGCTCTCCCGGGATGATGCGGATACGGGAGGAAATTTTGCAGGCAGCCAGGATGGCGCTGCCTGGGAATAAGGCATAATACACAAAGACTTTTCTAAGGAGGTACAATTATGCACGTCGATATTCATTACAAAGCCAATATTTCATTGCCGTTTTACACCATCAAAAAGTCGGCTGGTGAGGTGGAGCTTACGATTGAGGACATCTGTACAGGTGAACTTGTGTGGTTTACTGTGCCAGTTAGTGAGGAGATTGGCAAGGCTATTGCTAAGGTTGTGCCTGCGTGCGTATATGCGGGCGCTGTGATTGCAACTAAGGAGGAAAACTGATGCTTATTGATAAAACCATAGACACTCTGCTGTTGGTATGTCAGAAGGAACCGGACCCGTTTAACGACGTGTTGTTGAAGAAGGATGGTACGGCGTATGTTACTGACGGGAAGATGGCAGCGCGTGCGAGCGTGTGCTCGTTTTCTGATGATGAGTTTCCAGTCTCTGAGTTGCATGTTGATGAAGATATTCTGCTGGATAGTAGCCTTATCGCAGAGGCTGTCAAAGTGGGGCCAAAGAAAGGCTTTCCAATCGTCACACAGAACATTGCTGTAGGCGTGGGCGGGGACACGGCAACTCTTACAATAACGGATGGCAGGAGGACAAGGAGTGTATCTGACAAGTTGTCAGATATAAACTATTACCCATCTGTAGAGGAGGCAATGAATACTGTCTTTGATATGAAGGATGGTTTGCGTGTTAATCTTAACGTACTTTTGCTTGAGAAATTGGTGAAGATGGCTAAGAAGCATGGTACAGAGATTGTCAAAATGACCGTTCAATCTGAGCATGTGTCTGTTGAGATAGACACCGTCCAGGTTTTATTACTTGCTATGATTATTGAGGAGGAAGAATAATGGACGTACTCAAGAATAAGGTAGAGGCATACAATGAACTCATCACCACTATGAACGAGGTAATGCCAAAAGTTGTCAAGGTGTTCGAGGACACCGCGCCGAATTGGTGCAAGAAGAACGGCAGTCTGCTCAAGAAAATGAAGGACAGGCTTGATCCGTTGCTGGGACGGCGCGGCAATATCACGATGTATGCCAAACCACAATCGCATTGCATTAGCGTTTTGTTCAAGACGCATTACCCTAACGGGCAGTATACCTGTGAGTATATCGTGCAGCGTGGGTATGTCGTGGACAATGGTAAAGTCGTAAGGTGGGGGCTTATGGACACTGTTTCTCTTAATGATGTTAAAACATTCTACCAAGAGAGGGAGGAGCTCAAGCGAGAGGTGCAGGATATGTTGGACAGTTTCTACGCGAACTGGAGTACGCTGCCCTACGAATTTACGGGGAGTGCATTGAGGCTCAAGTGAGGAGGGAACCATGAATTTAAGGGAGTGGATAGAGAGGCACGCCTTGTGGCTCTGTGGTGCCGCTGGGGGTGAGCAGTTTCGCGCTGTTGATCTGCAAGGAGTCGATTTGAGCAATGTAAATTTGTCTAAGGCATATCTACGTGGTTCGGACTTGCGCGGTGCAAACCTGTATGGTGCGTATTTGCATGATATTGACCTGTATGAGGCAGATATGCGTCAAGCTAATTTATACGCCGCCAGTTTGTGCCACGCCAACCTGTATCGGGCCAATTTGCGTGATGCGTGCCTATACGGTGCCGTCTTGCGTAATGCAAATATGTTTGAGGTGAACATGCGCGGGGCGGACTTGAGCTACGCTATTTTGAGGAACGCCGATTTGTTCGGGGCCGATATGCGCGGGGCAAAGCTGTGTAATGCAGACCTATCTGGGGCCTGTTTGGCTGAGGTGGATATGTCTGAGGCTGATTTGCGTAAGGCTATTCTGCATGGGGTGAAGATCCCCAACATAACTTACGATGCGCAGGGGGAGGAATAATATGAAGACAAGAGAGTACAAGATTAAAACCACGCAGGGGGACGCATATGTAATGGGCCGGGTGGCCGGCCCATTTGGAGTGCATAAGGATATCAAGCAGAAACCGGCGCCGTATTGCTTGACGCATATTCCATCAGGGTACATGCTGCTATGGTTTTATCAGGCCAGGCCAGCATGGGTGGTGCAGACTCGGCTGAAGGACTCGGCATATCCAGAAGATCCTGTGAAGTATCCCACGCGGATGCGCGAGGTTGTGGCTAAGATTGTCAGGGTTGTTGAGGAAGAGTTGGGTAAGGAGATAACCCAGACCAGACTGTGTGTGAGGGAGGCTTAATTATGAGACATGACGAGAGACATGCTGCTCTTGCAGCTTACGCTTTTTGGAGTAAGCTGGAGCAGACTGGGTCGGATAAGGATCCGCTGCTTCATTATTACGATCTGTTGTTTAACCCTGCGGATGATCCTAATATGTGTCCTGCGTGTATAGTTGCCGATCAGCAAGCGAAGCGTGATGGCTTGCCGGTGATGTGCGATAGGTGCCCATGTGAATGGGGCGAAACCTCATGCACGTCACTTGGGTCGCCATATCTCGCTTGGCGAATAGCCCTACTTGGATCGAGCGGAATTAAGCGGACTGCTGGAGACGTGGCCAATATTATGCGCAAATGGTGTGAGCGTGTTGGAGTGATCGCGCCGAGAGAGGCTTAGTTATGAACCATATAATGTCGTAGGAGGTAGCATGAATAACATATTGGATAATAAGTTGGAAAAGCATCTGCTGTGGCTTACCGGGGAAGATGGTGGCGAGCGGTTTTGCGTCGCAGATTTATGCGATGCTGATCTGCATGGCGCTAATCTGCGCTATGCTGACCTGCGTAATACGGAGCTGCATAATGCGGATCTGCGTAACGCTAACCTGCATGGTGCTAACCTGCACGGTGCTGACCTGCATGGCGCTAACCTGCGTTGCGCCGATTTGCGCGATGCGGATTTGCATAATGCGAATCTGTGTTATGCGGATTTGCATAATGCGAATCTGTGTTATGCGGATCTGCGTAATGCGAATCTGTGTTATGCGGATCTGCGTAATACAGGTCTGCGTAATGCTGACCTGCGTAATACGAATCTGCGTAATGCAGATCTGCGTAATGCGGATCTGCGTAACGCTAACCTGCATGGTGCTGACCTGTGTAATGCTGATTTGGATTTTTCCAGCGGTATCCCATTTTGCTGCGGAGGAACGAGAATCAAACTGGACAGGCGTGCCTTTGCGCAAATGATTTATCATCTTGTCAATCAAGACTGGCAGGACGAGGTGGCGCAGGAGTTTGTTAACAGCATACCGCGGAATATTGCTGAAATGTTCAGGCAATACAGGGGGGATGTATGAAGCTGATAGTTTGGTTACTGCCGATTGGTTTGAATTATGCGCGAGGGAGGTCTAATTATGAGACATGACGAGAGACATGCAGCGCTGGCAGCTTACGCCTTATGGTGTAAGCTGGAGCAGACTGGATTGAAGAAGGTTGACCTTTATGGATATTATAAACAATTATTTAATGTTACCAAGGATTACGAAATCTGTCCTGCGTGTGTAATAGCCAGACGGTCAGGAATGTCTGGTATCCAAAAGTGTGAACATTGCCCGTGTGAATGGGAATCTATTAACTGCGATGGCGACTCTCTGTATAATGTGTGGATATCGAGAGTAAATTTTGGTGGTGACGCAAAAATAGCCGCCGGAGACATAGCCAACATCATGTGCAAATGGTGCGAGCGCGTGGGCGTGATCGCGCAGAGGTCGTGGTGATTAATGGGCTGCCCATCTACCGTGTGCCTGATGGCTGGACGGTAGATGGCAACAGTCTGCATGATACAGCCATCATGGCTTTCTTGTATTTTATTTTGTCTCATCCTCAAGAGCGTCAAGGTCGATACCTTCTCTGGCAAGACCAAGTTTGGCCATCTTCTTGAAGTTGCGGAATTGCTGGAAAGTGATGTTACCCTTCTGGTCATGGGCGTATACGGGGTATACCTCGCGTCCGAATGTGAGCATATCATTGTATGTGCCGAACAGCCCATAGTCGCGCAGTATCTTGCGGGTTTCCCTACTGGAGAGGTATTTAAGAGACTCGCCATTATGGATGCAGTATGCTTTATAAAGCTCGTGAAGAAGGCCACTGGGGGTTCGAACGTCCTTCTTTTTCCAGTCCGTGACCAGGCGCTTTACGCTATACATTTCTGTGTGATCTGTGATGTAGTTGCGTAGATTGCCGTTGCAATCAAGAAGGTCAATTATAAACCTGATCTGGGCAGGACCTGTGGAGATCATATCCTCGATTTTCTGCGTAGCCTGCCCTTCTGGCATTTGGTTCAAGTCTATCTCTGACTCGAACTCAAGCATGTACTTGAGGAAAGCCTCACGTCCGCCTGATTCTATTTCTTTGCTGAGGGCCTTGAAGTATTCCGTATCGCCTTTTTTCTCGTCACTCATTGGAAGATATACGAACCTCCTGTCTCCTGCTTCGACACCCGCGACCCAATCTTCATTGGAAGCGAATATCAGTTTCATATAGTTACGGCTGATTGTACGCTCTATCCCTTTACGCTCTATATAGAGTTCCGGGTCTATGAGCGTTTTGATAAAGCTGCGGTCAGATGGGTCACCGGCAAAGAAGGATTCATTGACCATGCCCAGGACCTTATCGGCAAGGTGCCCGTTGAACCTGCCGGTGAGGTCCCCGCGCTTGGTAAAGATGATGCCATGGATACCAAGAATGCGCATCAGGACGTTTGAAACGATAATGTTCTTGCCTGTTCCTTGGGCGCTGGCCAATACCAGGTATGGCTGGCCTATGCTGGCCGGGTTTTGAAATAGCGTTGCCAGCCATGTGAGCGTGTACTCGTACATGGCCTTGTTACCGCTGCACCAGATATGCTTTATATGCCACAGTATCCGCTCGCAAGTGGTGGCGTTTTCCAGGTTGGCAAGGTAGCCCATCCACGTGTTGTATTCTCCGCCTTGCTGGATAACGTGAGGTTGCCCGCAGCCACGGAACAGGTCATTACGTGGCTTGAACACTATGCGGTCATACTTGTTCCGGCCAGGGTGCAACTCCCAGGCAGCGAATTTGTCAATGTATTTTATCTCATTGCCTTTCCGCACAGGGACGCGGTCATCTTTGTAGTGTTTTTTCAGTTCGTCAATGGAGATGAAGTTTGGCATCCAGGCGTGCAATTCCTTGTTGTACTCCTCGTAGACAATTCTGGCCTTGTTACCAATGAGCACAGCGCCATACTTACGGTTCATCTGGAGCAGGTATTCCTGATCTTCTGTGAGGGCCTTCTTCTTGCTTTCCTCTATCGTGTTTTGTTTTGTCGCGGTAGCGTTTTTGATTTCCTTGCGCAGGTTGACAACGGCTGTGCCATATCTTGATGAGTCGTTGGTGACCTTGGCTAATGTCTTGTTCTTGTCTGCGCATATGCGTGCCAGTTCAGCAAGCTCAGTTTCGGACAGCGCTACAGGCTGGTTGGCATCTTGATCTGTAAGGATGTCCAGGATATTATCCACTTCTTCAATGCTGGATGCGTCAAGGATGAGGTTGCGCATGGTCTGGAACGTCCAGGCAATGTCATACTCTATGTGGCCATAGAAGGAAAAGATGAAGACGCGCTCATCTGTGTCATCATAGCGAACGCGGGCAATGTCGCGGCCAACACGTCCGCGTTTTTCATCACCACGCTTGTATGGGTTTATCGGGTCAGGTATGCCTTTGTTTTTCCAGTCTTCAGGATTAAGCAGGATGTCGGACAGCAGTATGTCATTACCGTCGTTGTCCTTTATGATCTCATGTGATCCCAAGGTGGTGTGGGCGAGCAGGTCCGTGTCAAACCAGGGGCGCAGTTCAGGCAAGGTAGTAGTTTTGCATTTTGACCTTTTGGCGCGGAGCTTTGCCCCTTTTTTGCGTTCTATAACAGACTGTTTCTCTATGTCTTTATCAGACTTAAGTTTTGATATTTGCAGACTGGCAAGTATCTCCTGTTCTTTGATTTTTTGATTGTTGGCAATTGCTTTATCAAGATCAAGGTATGGCGCACCGTTTGGGTTGAGGAGTTTAATATGCTCCAAGCGTTTCGAGATCACGCCCTCACAGCAGATTGGGTTGGCCTCGAATATCTCTCTGTTTGGCGAGGTCCAGACTGAGCGGTCGAAAATAGTGCGGACGAGCTTTACACCCGTGTTCTTGGCAACCTTGATCTTTGCGTGGCCGGCGATGACGGAGAGATTGTAGAGCACGGCCCCGTATTCTTTGATCCGCTGTCCGTTGTTGACCAGGACGTAGATATGCCCTTTTGCTTTTTTACTGAGAAGGTTGCCTGTTTTTTCGTCATAAATGTGCGAAGATACGGAAGGGATGTAGAGCGCTTGGCAGTCAGCAAGGTTGTTATCAAGCTTGATGATATCATCCCATGCTTGCAGTGCGTCATCTTCATCTATGTCAAAAAGCATAAAGGCACTGCTATCCGGCCACTCAAAGAAATCCGCTGTGCGGGTGAATGAGGCACCATCAGCGTTGCCCACTGATTTAAGCGGATACTCGCCGTCTATATCCGGTATAACGCCTAGGCACAGGCACTGGTGTTTAGTAAGCTGTTGAACTGTGTCAGCAAGACCGGATAGGCCCAGTTCAATTGTTCTGCCTGTCCCATCTGTCAGATGTCCCGATGCGGTTGTGTCTAGGTCTTTGTTGAGGATCTTCTTGGTGATCCGGCTTTTGCTGTCTGTGATGAGCGTAAGTAACCCTTTCACTTGCAGCCCTCCGGTCTGTCAACAACGGAAACAACACCAAGATCTGCTGGGGTCACTTGCCCATTGGTGGCTTTGACAATACTGTTGAGCAGAGGCAGGGACACGGTTTTGCGCCCGTTACATACATACCAAGCGTATGTTGGTGATATGTCAAGCATGTTGCCGAGACTGCGATAGGATAGGCGGTTGAGTTTTCGGTACTCTTCTAAAGTCATTATTGACAGCGCTCCGTAATGGTTGTAGGGTGTTCACTGACAGTGATTAGGAGCATACGCAATTTTGTCATTGCGTGCAATATAAAAATAACTTGAGGAGGCGGCACATGGCGTATATGTCAAGGATGTCCGTGAGATTCGGTAGAACAATACGGCACGCGCCGTATAATATTTCTAAAGTAGAGGTTGAGCTTGAAATGATGCTTGACCAACAGGGCAACCCAGAGGAGGTGATGAATGAGTTGAGAGAGGATGTGCAATATGTTGTGCAGAGTATAACTGAAGAACAGAAGAGGAGAGTAGACCATGCATAGGATAGGTTATGACACATTTGGGCCTGAGTATCCGCCGGAGTGGGATGAAGTGCGGATAGTGCGTTGTGCTGTTTGTGGCCGAGAGTTTCCCGAGGATGAGTGTATTATCGACATTGTATATGGGCAGAAAGGATGGGTATGCCCTGACTGTGTGCGAGAAGGGGGTTATGAGGATGATGGGGATGACTGATAAATTAGTGGCAGTGTGGTTGACTAACTTTTGCCTGTTGTGTCTGTGTGACATAGCTTGGGTGTACAAGCGTGATGATAAGCTGTTCATAATTGTCTTGCGACTGATTCTGTACCTGTTTTGGTTCATTACATTTCCAGTGTACCTGTTAATCCACAAGAAGAGGTGAAAAGTGAACTATAGAGACGCGGCAGATTTGAGTAAATTCGTGTATGCGGCAACCAAGCCTATCAATAAGTACTCGCTGGTGTTGAAGGATGGCAGTACGGCCGGGCTATTCCCCAGCTACTGCAACGAGCCAGAGCTTTTGCATCTTGTGATGTTCGCCACACTGTATCCGTATGACTATGAGTATGCGGAAATAACGGGGCATGATCGTACCGTGGTGATGCTGCAGCGGGATGCTGAGGAGTTGTTTAGAGAGACGGTGTGGCATATGGGCAGCGTTATTACCTTTGACCCGGCGGGGATGTATGAGTGGTTCTGGCAGTCTGATTTTGAGGAGTTGCCGTTCAAGGACATCTTTGGAAGCAAGGAGAAGATGCTGATGGTGATGTCGTGCCGGGTCGGGGCATGGGCGCGGGGGGCCAGAACGAGCATGTTGGGACGGCGTGGGAATGTGGTGACCATAGGTCGGGCTGTTCCTGAAGTGCCATGGGAATGTGTGGAGAATGACAGGATGTATGCCGATGTGTTTGAAGGGCTTATTGAGGAGGGGAAGATATGAAAGTTCTTGTGGCATGTGAGCGTAGTCAAGTTGTTACGACAGCGTTTCGAGAGCATGGTCACGAGGCGTTTTCATGCGATATTGAGGAGGCATATGGCGGACATCCAGAATGGCATATACAGGCCGAGGCTGTAGAAGTAGTGTTTGACCCTGTATGGGAGCTGATTATAGCCCATCCGCCTTGTCGACATCTATGTGTGTCCGGTGCACGATATTGGCGTGAGAAGCAGGCGGATTTGCTGCAACAGTGTGCTATTGATTTTTTCATGATGTTCACTCAGCTTCCGTGTAATAAAGTAGCTATTGAAAACCCTGTAGGAATTATGTCAAAGGTATGGCGTAAACCTGACCAGTATATTCAGCCATGGCAGTTCGGTCACTATGAGTCTAAGAAAACAGGGCTGTGGTTGAAAAATCTGCCGCTGATTACTCCTACAAATGTTCTGCTTCCACGAGGATTCAGGAGGGGAGCGAGAGGCAATCTGCTTCCGTTATGGGACAATCAGACAAGATCAGGGCAGAATAAGCTGCCTCCTTCGGACAAACGGGCGCAATTGAGAGCTGAAACTTATAAAGGAATTGCAGACGCAATGGCAATACAATGGGGAGGTGTAATGTGATTTTTCTCGATGCAGACCAGAGGTTCAGGTATTTCCAGGCAATGTCGAAAACTAAGATAAAGGATGGGAGCAAGAAGAGCGTACTGAAGCTGTATGACGGGCAGGAGCTGTATTTGTACGTTACGCAGTACGGTGTTGTGCAGAGTATTGAGGACACAATCACTGTTGTTCATATTGGGATGGACAATTTTGGAGTGTTCGCAAAACTCGTGAGCGCTAATTCAATGGGGATCACAACAGTACGCAACATGCCGAATGCGTTGGCGACGGCATACAGGTACAGACCTGTTATCGTTGTGCCTCCGGATGTGTTTGTGGAGAGGACGGTGCGAGAGATACCGGGGGGCAGGCGGCTGCAAAGTAATGCCATTGGTTGTTGGGTGTTTACTCAGGGCGATGTGCGGATAGGCCCCGCCACGCAGGTGAGCAGGATGCCAGGGTTTACAGAAGCGCAAGATAAACTTGAATGGGAGGCGGTTGATGTCTGAACTGGAGATGAGAGTAGTGAGGCTGGAGAGGATGGTTGAGGTTATGGTGAGCAAGATCATGCGGCTTGAGCTTGAGTCTGGGGTAGTGCGTCCTAAAGACCTGGGTATTGAGGATAAGGATATTTTTCAGTGTCAAGAGGAGTATGGAATATCCAGAGATGAGGCGGTGGCACTGTTGCTGAGTAAATAGGAGGTCGTTATGACGAATTTCGGTGCTTTGTTGGTGATCATGTCTACAATTGTCGTGTATTTTCTTCCAGCATTGGTAGCTATTGATAGAGCGCACAGAAACGCTATTGCAATATGCGTACTGAATGTGCTGCTTGGCTGGACGTTTCTTGGCTGGGTGGTTGCGCTGGTGTGGGCCTTTACTAGTGACACAGGACGCGCCAATATCAATAGACTAACAGATGATGAGTTTGAGGAGCTGAAGAAGTACGCTTTGCGAGGTGATAAAGCATGATGGTATGGGAGGTTATAAGCAAGGAGTTTGAATTTCCGTTCGCGCCAAAACCATATCAGCACCACGTTCTGGACCAATGCCCAGGAATGCGCAGAATGCTCTTGCCCGCTCCTGTGGGGGCGGGCAAGACGTTCATGGCAACCTGTATAGGGCTATATAAGGCCCAAGAGTTTGATCTGGATCAGTTGGTATTTATTGTGCCTGCGTCCTTGGTTGTGCAGTGGGGGAGGTGGTTTGAGAGTGTGCAATTTGCTGGTGGGCACAGTATAGATGTGCTGCTATATAACGGGACCCCGAAGCAGCGAGAGAAGGCTGACTTGTCCGCAAGCATAGTCATTATGTCACCGCAGATATTCATCAGGGATTTTGACAGA
>Ga0256833_1001291_pt1 | contig 18563 bp, 22 predicted proteins | sample 356284metaG_FD_190535 | JGI IMG/M metagenome (GOLD analysis project Ga0256833, IMG submission 190535) | Hydrothermal vent microbial communities from Mid Atlantic Ridge, Atlantic Ocean - 356-284 | ecosystem: Environmental > Aquatic > Marine > Hydrothermal vents | place: Atlantic Ocean: Mid... | reverse complement strand
CGCGGGGGCTCGCTGGAATAGGGACGGCGGTGAATTGGTCATCAAGGCTCGCAGTGTTTTACTCAACCACGCCTGGCAATCCCTCCCCCTCGCTGCCTGACGCTTCTACATCTTTTGCTTGCACCCGTAGGGCGTAGGGCGCTTGACAAAACAGAAAAGACGTTCTAAAATAGAGACGACAAGTGAGCAGGCCCAGCAGATGGCGGGGCCGCAAGCCGGAGATGAGCGCCCGGCAGTCCCTTCCCGATTTTTGGGAGGGCGGCTGCTGGGCGTTTTGGCGTTAAAGCGCAGGAGGTGGATGGTGACGGCTGAGTTCGTTTCTTCGCTGGCGGGGGTGCTGTTGTCGCTGGTGTTTTCGTATGTTCCCGGCGCGAAGCAGTGGTATGGCGCTTTGGACGGGCTGCACAAGCGGCTGGTGATGCTGGCCTTTCTGGCGCTGGCGGTTGGGCTGGTGCTGGGGGTGGCATGCGCCGGTTTTGGGCATGATTTCGGCGTGGCCGTGGTGTGCGACCGCTCCGGGTTCGTGGCGGCGGCAAGGGCGTTTGGCGCTGCCGTGGTGGCCAATCAGACGACTTATCTGGTTTCGCCGCCGGCGGCCAAGGGGTAGGCCATGCAAAGCGAGGTGTGGGTGAGCCTGCTGACCCAGGCGCCGCTGGTGGGCATTTTCGTCTGGGCGATGCTGATGGTGCTGGACAAGATGAACAAGTTCCAGATGGAGATGATGCAGCGGTGGGATACGGAGCAGCGGGCCCGCGATGAGGTTTGGCGCAAGTTCTTGGACGAGCAGCGCCAGGCCAACAACGCTGCGCTGGCGAGAATGGCCGACGAGATGCGAGCCATGCAGGAGAGCCTGGCAAAACACGATGGGCGGGTGAGCGAGCAGATGGGGCGCGTGGTGCAGGCGCTGCGTGTGCGGGAGGTGAGATCGTGAAGGTCGAAGTGACGGCAGAACGGGGTTTGAACGTGCGGGCGTGTGCAGGCGTGACCTGCAAGCGGGTCGGTGCGCTGCCGCACGGGACGGTCGTGGATGTGCTGGAGCGGCGTGGTGTGTGGGGGCGGATCGCCGCGCCGGTGAGCGGGTGGATTCACACGGGATATACGCGCCCGGTGGGGGATGGCGACGAGCAGGCGTGGCTGCCTGTGGATGCTTTGGATATATCGCATTACCAGCGGCGGCTCAGCAGCGCTTTCTGGAATGGGGCGGTGCGCCCGTGGATGGTGATTCTGAAAGCCACGCAGGGGCTGCGGATTCTGGATCCCCGCTTTGGGGAACGCTGGGCACGGCTGCGTTGGGAGAATTGGCGGCGAGGGGCGTATCACTTCTATGAGCCGGATGCGCCCGGTCTGCCCCAGGCCAAGGTGTTCTGGAATGTGGTGGGGACGCAGCCCGGTGAGGTGCTGGCGCTGGATTTCGAGTGGTTCCCGGAGGGGATGGCCAACGCTACTGTGGTCAAAGGCGTGCGCGATTTTTTGGCTTATCTGGCCGACAAGAGCGGGGCTGCGCCGCTGGTTTACACCAGCGCGTATGTGTGGAACAGGGTGATCGGCGAAACCGATTGGGCGCAGCAGTATCCGCTGTGGGTGGCGCACTACACCACGGCAGAGCAGCCCATGTTGCCTGCCGGGTGGCATTCCTGGGCGCTGTGGCAGTACGGCGCAGCCCCCTGGCCCGGGGTGAGCGGGAAGGTGGACCGGAACCGGGTGCACCGTGATTTTGCCGAGGCGTATGCGGAGCGTTGACGGATGGGTGAGGTGTTCTTCCCCGTAGCGGCGTCGGGACGCGTGAGGCGCGTTTTCGGGTTCGTGGATTGGCAACGGTACCACGCCTTTGGCGGCCTGCATCCGGGCGTGGACCTGGCTGCTGCCAGCGGCGCGCCGGTGTATGCGGCGGCCAAAGGGGAAGTGGTGACGGCCAGGGGCGGCCTGGTGGTGCTGGCGCATGAGGGGTGGTGGTCGGTTTACAGGGGCGTCCAGCCGCCCCTGCCGAAAAAGGGACAAGCGGTCAAGGCGGGCGGTGTGATCGGTTCGGTGGGGGGGCGTGAGTATTTGCACTTCGAGGTGCGTGTTCGCGCAAGCGCCATTCCTGCAGAGGCTGTGGGGGTGCGGGCGATCTGGACGGAAGGGGTGTGGGCGGTGGACCCGCTGCGCTGGCTGGCGTTGCAGATGCCGGCGCCGAAGTATTGCGGCGGGGTGACGTCCTTTCCGGGGGTGCGAGTGCGCGTTGGCCCCGATGTGCATAGCGAGCAGATAGGATTTTTGCCCCAGGGGACGCCCGCAGAGGGCATGGAGCAGTTGTGGGCGCCCAACGGGGAGGTGTGGATGCGGCTGCGGGGCGTGCCGGAGATGTGGATTCCGCTGCGGTTGGGTGTGGACGATGTCGAAGTGAGGCCGTGCGATGGGTGAGTTCCGGCGTTTTCGGCAGTTGAGCATGGCGGAGATCGCCGATTTCGGTGAGGCGTTTGCCGCGGCCGAGGAGAGCGGCGGCGGGAGGCCGCTGAGTTATGCCGAGATTCGGCGGCGGGAGATGGCGGCCCGCAAGGCGCTGGAGAGCGGCGACAAGTTGCTCGGCAGCGGTTGGGCGGAGACGTATCACCGGTTGATTCAGGCGGGCTGGCGCTGGCGGATTGCGGCGTATGTGGCCTGGGCGAGCACACCGCGGAAGGGGCGGTGGCCGCGGACGCAGGAGGAACTTGCGACGCAGGTGCTGGGGTTGGCCAGCGACCGGCAGATCGCCGAGTGGCGGAAGAAGTACCCGGAGATCGACCAGGTGATTGCCGACCTACAAGCCGAGGCGCTGCTGGACGCGCGGGCCGATGTGATTGCGGCGCTGAAGGAGAGCGCGAGCAATCCGAGTTATCGGCATGCAGCAGACCGGAAGTTGTATTTGGAGATGACGGGCGATTACATCCCGGTGAACAAGTTGGTGGCGGAGTTGAAGCGTCGCGGGCTGGGCCCCGACGACATCAGCGCGATGCCGGAGGACGAGTTGCGGGCGATCGTGTCGGCGGCCAGGCGGCGGCTGGAGGGCGAAGATGCCACGGATTGACCCCCTGGATGCGCGGCGGGAGTTGGCGGCACGCGAACTGGCGCGGCGGCGGCTGCTGGACTTTGCGACGTATGTGCTGCCGTGGTATCTGCCGGCGGCGCATCATCGGCTGGTGGCGGAGGCACTGGAGCGGGTGATGCGGTATGTGGAAACCGGAGGCAGGGAGGGCATCGGGCGGCTGCTGATCTTTTTGCCGCCGCGGCATGGGAAGACGCAACTGGCGTCGAAGATTTTCCCGGCCTGGGCGCTGGGGCGCAACCCTGATTTGCGGGTGATTCTGGTGAGTTACGGCGCCGACCTGGCCGTGGAGAACAGCCGGGCGGTGCGGGATCTCATCCGTGACGAGCGGTATCAGGCTGTTTTCGGGGCGCTTTCGGCAGCAGAGACGCCGGTGCAGTTGAGCGAGGAGAGCCGCTCGGCGCAATCGTGGGCGTTGGCAGGGCGGCGCGGGGGGCTGATGGCCGCCGGGGTGGGCGGCGCGATCACCGGCAAGGGGGCGCATTTGCTGGTGCTGGACGACCTGTTCAAGAACCGCGACGAGGCGGAAAGCGCGGCGAGCCGCGACCGGGTGTGGGCGTGGTGGCAGAGCACGGCCTATACGCGCCTGGAACAGGGCGGCGCGGTGGTCGGGATGATGACGCGGTGGCACCCGGATGATTGGGCGGGGCGGTTGCTGCGGGCGATGGCAGAGGATCCGGCAGCAGACCGCTATGAGGTGATTTGCCTGCCTGCGCTGGCAGAAGGCGAGGCGAGCCTCGACGAGCAGGCCAGGGGGCTGCGGGATGGCGTGTGGGTGAACACCCGTGATCCGCTGGGGCGCGAGGAAGGCGCGGCGCTGTGGCCGGAGAAGTACGACGAAGAGGATCTGGCGCGCATTCGGGCGAACATTGGGCCGTATGAGTGGGCGGCGCTGTATCAGCAGCGGCCGTATGCCCGTGAGGGGCATTTCTTCAAGCGGGAGTGGTTCGTGGTGACGGAGCGACCGCCTGCGCCGGGGGATATCGTGCGGCGGGTGCGGTATTGGGACAAGGCCGGGGGGCGGACGCGGACGAGTGGGAAGGATTACACCGCCGGGGTGCTGATGGCGCTGACGCGGGACGGGTTGTATTACGTCGAGCACGTGGCGCGGCGGCGGGTTCCGGCGGCGGAGCGCGATGCCTGGATGGTGGAGGTGGGGAGGACGGATGCGCTGCGCCCGGGGCCCAAGGTGGAGACGTGGCACCAGCAGGACCCGGGCACGGCGGGCGTGGACAGCGCGCAGATGACGAACCGGCGTTTTGCCGAGGCCGGGCTGCGGGCGCAGGCCGAGAGCGTGACGGGCAGTAAGGAGGTACGCGCCGGTCCGTGGGCTTCGATGTGCGCGGCGGGTGTGGTGCGTTTGGTAAGGGGGGCGTGGAACGCCGATTTCATCGATGAGCATGTGGCGTTCCCTGCCGGGGCGCACGACGACCAGGTGGATGCGGCGGCCTCGGCGTTTGCGAAACTCGTGCAGGGCAGCAGACGGCGTGAGAGCAGGATCCTATGAGCGTATTGGGACGGATTTTCGGCAGGCGAGAGCAAAAGGGGCTGGTGCTATCGGGCGGATGGCAGCGTTTCGTGGCCGCCGTGCCGTTCGGCGGCTTCGCCGAGAAGGTGGAGAACGCCTACCGACGCAATGCCACGGTGTTTGCGTGCCTGCAGATTTTGCAATGGACGTTCCCGGAGCCTGAACTGTGGGCGTGGAAGGTTGCCGAGAACATGCCGCGCCCGGTGCGCGCCAAGGGGCATCCGCTGCGAGCGCTGATGGCGCGCCCCAATCCCGACATGGGTGAGGCGGAGTTGTATCAGACGGTGGTGACGTATGCGGCTTTGGGCGGGAATGCGTATTTGTGGAAGCAACGGGACCGAGAGGGGCGGGTGATGGCGCTGTGGCCACTGCATGATGGGCAGGTGACGCCGGTGGCAGGCCGTAGCACGGATGAGGGGCTGGTGGCGTATTATGTACTGCATGCGCCGCAGAACGCCAACCCGTGGGGTATCCGGCGGTTCGATACGCTGGTGGGGGTTGCTATCCCCAAAAGCGAGATGGTGCACTGGAAATGGGCGGTCGATCCGCTGCACCCGGAGCGGGGGATGGGGGCGCTGGAGGCGGCGTCTGGCGATGTGCGTTTGGCGAACGAGATCCGCGACTTCGTGTATTCGTATTTGAAGAACGACGCGGTGCCGCCGTTGGTGGTGACGTTGGCCGAGGGGGATGTGGAACTCACAGACGCCAAGGTGCGGCGGCTGCGGGCGCAATGGAAGGACGCGCACAGCGGCGCCAACCGCGGGACGCCGGCGTTTCTGGAATATGGAATGGACGCCAAGATGTTAGGGTACAGCCTGCGCGAGTTGGCGTATGACGCGCTGGCCGATGGTCCGGATGCAGCCATTTGCGCGGGGTTCCATATTCACCCGGCGGTGGTGGGGGCGATGGTGGGGCTGAAGCACAGCACGTATAGCAATTTCGAGGAGGCCAACCGCGCCCTGGCGTTGCAGACCCTGACGCCACTGTGGCGGTCGTTTGCGAGCGAGATGCAGCAGAGCCTGGCAGGGGAGATTGGGTATGCGGATGATGTGCTCATTCGCTTCGATTTGAGCGAGGTGCGGGCGCTGCAGGATTCGCAGAATGCCATCGAAGAGCGCCTGGGGCGGGCGTTCGACCGAGGCGGCATTACCCGGGCAGAGTATCGGCGGGCTTTGGGGTACGAGGTGACGCCGGAGGACGAGGTGTTCAAGGAGAACTTGGCGAGCATTTGGGTGCCGCGGGGCATGTTGCGGACGGCTGACCCGGAACTGCTGGCGGCGGAGGCGGCGCGGCAGCAGGGTGAAACGGCAGGGGGGAAGGCTGCGGAGAGCGAGACGAAGGCGGCGCAAGATGCTGGGGCGGCGCTGCGGCGGATTCGGGCGGGCCTGCTGCCGAAGATGGAAGCGAGTTTGCGAGGGTATTTCCGTGCCCTGGGCGAGGGGGTGGAGAAGGCGCTGCGGGAGGCCGCCGGCCCCAAGGGGCGCAAGGGCATTGGGCCAGGGGACGCCGAGGGATTGCTGGGCGAGGCGGATGGAGGCGGGCTGGAAGACCTGCTAAAGCGGTATTACGCCCAGGTGCTGGAACTTTCGTGGGAGGTGTGGAACGTTTCGCTGGGCGTGCAGACGGCTTTCGACCTGACCGACCCGCTGGTGACGAAGATATTGGGGCTGGCGGGGACGCGGGTGAAGGATATTCACGAGACGACGCTGCAGGCGTTGCGGGAGGTGTTGCAGTACGGCGCGGAGCACGGTTGGAGCGTAGACGACCTGGTGCGGGGCGACCCGGATGCGGGGGTGCGCGGCATTCGGGAGGTGGTCGAGCAGACGTACGCCAACCGGGCGCGGGCGATTGCACGCACGGAACTGGGCACGGCGCAAAACCTGGCGGCGGTGCAACGCTATCGGGAGGCCGGGGTGAGCAAGGTGGAGATTTTGGACAACGGCGAGGACGATGACGATGACGCCTGCAAGGTGGCCAACGGGCAGATATGGAGCGTGGATTACTTCGAGGCGCATCCCTTAGAGCACCCGAATTGCACACGGGCGGCGGCGCCGTATCGCGGCGCGCGGCAGGTAGACAGGACGTGAGGAGGTAGAGGACGATGGAGCGCAAACGAGCGCGGCACTATATCAAGAGCCTGGACGAGGCGACGCGCACGGTGACGGGCATTTTCGCCGTGCATGGGAACATCGACGACGGCGGCGACATGAGCGTGCCGGGGAGTTTCAGCAAGCGCCTGGCCGGGGCGCGGGTGCGCTTTCTGTGGAACCATGACAGTTGGCAGCCGCCGATTGCGAGCATTTTGAGCATCCGGGAGGTGGGGCGCGAGGAACTGCCACCCAAGGTGCTGGAGAAGGCGCCGGAGGCCACGGGCGGGGTAGAGGTGACGCGCCGCTATTACGAGGATGTGCCGCTGGCGGATTGGGTGTGGAAGGCGATTTTGGCCGGGGATGTGACCGAGATGTCGTATGCCTATGAGGTGCATGGCTACGAGATACGAGAAGTGGGCGAGCGCAAGGTGCGTGTGTTGACCGACGTCGAGTTGTTCGATGTGTCGGATGTGAACTGGGGAATGAACCCGGCGACGGCAGGGGTGAAAGGGGTCATTCCGGGGGCCGGATTGACCTTTTCGGAGCATTCCGAGGCTGTGGTGTCCGCAGTGGAGGAATTTTTGGTGCGCGTGAAGGACCGTAAGGCCTTCCGCGAGCAAGAGGGCCGGACGCTGAGCGAGCCGGTGTGGGCGCGGCTGCGCAAGTTGCAGGAGGATTTGGCGGCGATTTTGCAAGAGGCCGAGCCGCCCGCCGACCCGCAAGAGGCGCTGGCCGAGTTTGTGCGATTTCAGCAGACTTTGGCACTTTTGAACGGAGGATAAAGCCATGACCGAGAAGTTGAGTGTGAAGGCGCTTCAGGAGGAACTGAACGCCAAGCGCGATGCGCTGATGGAGATTTTCGACAAGACGAAGACCGATGACGGTTTCCAGATGACGCCGGAGCAGATCGAGCAGGTGCGTGCGCTGAACGAGGAACTGGACGGCCTGCGGAAGCGCCTGGAAGAAGCCAAGGCGGTGGACGAGACTTACAAGGCGCTGGTGCACGAGATTCGGGAGGGCCAGCGGGCGGCCATGGATCTGCCGCTGCCGGGCGGCGGCGAAAAGGGCGGCTCGCAGCAGCGTCCGTTGACCTTGGGCGAATTGTTCGTGAAGCACCCGGCGTATGCCAAGCGCGCCCGTGGGCGCGACATTCTGGCAGATTTCCCGGATGTGGACATGAAGGCGTTGCTGCGCAAAGCGACGATGACCACGACCGCGGGCTTCCCGCCGGAGACGACCCGCACGGGGCGCGTGGTGGGGTATGCGGTGCGCCGCCCGATGGTGGCCGACTTGATTCCGCAGACCACGACCGACCAGAGCGCGATCGTTTACATGGAGGAGACCACTTTCACCAATGCGGCTGCGCCGACCGCCGAGGACGGGGCTTACCCCGAAAGCAGCCTGGGCTATACCGAGCGCAGTGAGACGGTGCGGAAGATTTCCACCTTTTTGCCGGTGACCGACGAGCAGATGGAGGACGTGGCGCAGGTGCAGGCGCTGATCGACAACCGGCTGCTGTTGATGCTGCAACTGGCGGAAGAAGACCAGTTGCTGGGCGGCGACGGCGTTGCGCCAAACCTGACCGGTTTCCTGAGCAAAGCCGGGGTGCAGGCGCAGGCCGTGGGCACCGACCCGGTGCCGGATGCGATTTACAAGGCGATGACGCTGGTGCGCAGCGGCGGTTTTGCCGAGCCCACGGCGCTGGTGATTCACCCGAACGACTGGCAGGATATCCGGCTGTTGCGCACGACCGACGGGCTCTATATTTGGGGTAACCCCAGTGAGCGGGGCCCGGAAAGCGTGTGGGGGCTGCCGGCGGTGATCACCACGGCGATGCCGGAGAATACGGCGCTGCTGGGCGATTTCGCGCTGTATGCGGAATTGTTCCGCAAGCGCGGGGTGACGATCAAGGTTTCGGACAGCCATGCGGATTTCTTCGTCAACGGGAAGCAGGCCATTCGTGCGGATGAGCGGCTGGCGTTGGCGATTTACCGCGCGAGCGCGTTCTGCAAGGTGACCGGTGTGTAAAGGAGCCGACGATGGGCATCATTCAGGACGGCGGCACGATGATTCCGGGCTATGGGCCTTACCGATATGATGGCGCGCCTGTGGACGGTGCAACTTTTGCTGGCACGGCGAAGAAGGGCGCGCTGTTGATCGACACGGCCAACGGCGTGCTCTATATCAACACGGGCACGCAGGATAGCCCGGTATGGACGGTGGTGGGCAGCCAGGCGTAGCCAGGCGTGCACCTCTCTTCTTTCTCCTTCCGATGGGCGGCTTTCGCCCGGCGGAGGCCGCCCGGAAGGGGAGGAGACGCAGCCATGAGCGTGACTTCTACGGACGAGGTAAGGGCGCTGGTACTTGCGGCGAGCGGGTTGGTCGATGCGGCGCTGCAGGCGGTGATCGACCGCGTGGAGGCGGAGATTGCGGCGCTGATTGGGCCGCCGTATGTGGATGCGGCGACGAACGTGGCGATGACGCTGCCGGGCGGCGGGAAGTTTTTGGCGCTGCCGCGGGCGATTTCGCGGGTGGAGCAGGTGACGGTCTTCCTTGCGCCCGATGACGCCGGCCGGGCGCTGGGCGAGGGCGAATACACGGCGTGGCTGCAGGAGGGGCTGCTGGAACGCCGCGGGGCGCTCTGGGAGCCGCGGGTGGTGGTGTGGTTCGTGCCTGTGGACGACCGGGCGCAGTGGAAGCAGGCGGTGATCGACCTGGTGCGGCTGGACATCGAGCGCACCGCGCTGCGGCAGGAGAGCGTGGGCGGCGAGTACGGTTACACCGCGCCCGATTGGGAGCGGGAACGGCGCAGGATTTTGCGGCGACTGCGGTTCGTCGCCATAGGGTAGCGGCATGAGTTTGCGAAGCCATCTGATTCATACCTGCGTGATTGCGCGGCGGACGCCAACGGGTGAGACGGATTCTCACGGGAACCCGGCGTATGCGTGGGTCGAGGGCGAACCGACGGCGTGCAGGCTGGTGAGCCGGCAGATGTGGAACGCCGAGGGCGTGGCCGCCGACGTGACGGCGGCGGGGCAGTACCGGGTGCTGCTTCCGGCGGGCACGGCGCTGAGCGTGGGCGACCGGTTGACGGTGACGGCGGACGGTGTGACGCTGCCTCAACGGTACCGCGTCGAGGGCGTGCTGCCGCGACGAGCGCGAACGCAGCACCATGTGACGGCGCTGGTGGAGGCGGTGGGATGAGCAGCGGATGGCGTAAGTGGCGCGGTGAAGCGGTGATGCGCCTGGTGCGGAGCGTGGCCATGGATATGGCTGCCGAGTTGGGCGACGAGGTGGTGAAGCACGCCAAGCACGAACTATGGAAGGGGCATGGCGTGAAGACGGGCACATTGCGGCGCGATATCCGCGCCGAGAAGCCCAAGGCGCGCGGACTGGTGATCACGGTGCGGGTGGGTACCGGCGTGCGCTATGGGCCTTATGTGGAACACGGGCATCAGTCGTTCGAGGGGTATCACTTTCTCGAGAAGGGCGCCCGAAAGGCCATAGAGGAAGACCTGCCCAGGCTGATGAAGGAGTATGGCTTCAAATGGCGCAGATAGACCCTCTGGCAGCGGTCACGGCTTACCTGAGCGGCGGAGCATTAGGGCTTGCCGTGGAAGGGCGGGTGGCCACCCGGCACCATTACGGCGAGGAATGGCCTGTTGGCGCACCGGCTGCGGTGGTGGTGCTGGACGGGCAGTGGCGAGAGGCGCCCGGGCTGGGGCGCTGCCGGGTGGAGGTGCGGCTATATGCCGGGGACGACGCGGCGGTCAGTATGCTGGCGCTGGCGCTGGGCGAGATGGAGCGCCGTGAGCGTTTCGTGGTAGAGACCGAGGCCGGGCGGGCGTTGGTGTATTTCTTCCTGTTGGAGCCGGGGCTGGTACCGGTTTATGACGATGTTCTGAACATGCCGCTGGGTGTGTATCCGGTGGCGATGATGTATGCAGAGGAGGCTTTGCCATGAAAGACGAACAGCAGATGGAAAACAAGGCGAAGAAGGGGCGCGGCGGCAAGCGCGAGGCCGCAGCGCAACAGGCGCAACAGGTTTTGCCTGCACAGGAGCGTCAGACTGCGCCAGAGGCGGCGCAGGAAGAGGCCCGGCCGGCGCAAACGGTGAAGGTGCGGGTGCGACCGTTCCGCGGTGTGGGCGGCATCGGCGGCCCCGGCACGGTGGCCCGCATTCCGGCGGCGCTGGCGGAGAGTTTGGCCAAGGACGGCTTCGTGGACATTCTGAAGGAGGATGAGTAGCCATGAACAACGCGTATGAAGTTTTGACCGGCGTAGGCAAGTTGTATGTGGCCCCGGCGGGGACGGCCAAGCCCGACCTGACTTCCGAGCCGGGCAGCGCGTGGATTTATTTGGGCGAGACCTTGGACGGTGTGACGGTGACCAAATCGCAGGATATCAGCGAGGTGGAGACCGACCAGCGCACGGGTCCGGTAAAGGCGACGCGCACGAAGGAAGGCGTGACGATTGCGACCAAACTGCTGGAGGCGACCCTGGAGAATCTGGCGGTGGCCATCGGCGGGGCGCAGGTGAACAACAACCCGCCCGGCACGGGCACCATCGGCACGCGGACGATGGGGCTGTATTTGGGCGGCGAGGTGGCCGAGTTTGCGATCCTGTTCCGCGGGGAATCGCCGTATGGGCCGTACCCCGGGCAGTATCATGTGCCGCGGGGGTATTTCGGCGGTGAGGTGGGGCAGGAGTTCAAGAAGGACGGCAGCGTCCTGATCCCGGTGGAGTTCCACGCGCTGGAAGACCTGGACGCGGCGGACGCCACGATGCGGTTTGGCGTGGTGGAGTATCAGGACGCCGAAGCGCAATAAGAGGAGATGACGATGGCGAAGATTCTGGATCTGGACGAAGGCGTGGAGCCGATGGAAGTGATGATCGGCGGGCAGACGGTGGCGGTGACGCATCCGGCAGACCTGCCGCCGGAGGTGATGGACCGCTTTGCGGCGCTGGGCGACTTGGGCGAGGAGGGGGCGTCGCTTTCCGACGGGATGGCCGACGAGATGCGTGCGGTGGCGCGGGCCATCGCCCCGGGGCTGCCGGAGGAAGTGCCGTTCATGCGGGTGGTGCGCTTTTTGCGTTGGTATGCCGACGAGATGAGCGCGTATATGGGAGAAATGGCTACCCCAAAAGGGGAAGCGCCGCGGAAGCACTCTCGCCTGTTGCGCGGACTTTCGCGGCCATAGCGGCGCGGGCGGCGCTGTGGTTAGGGATGCCACCGGGGGCGTTGAGAACGGCGCGGGAGTACAAAGCCGCGAGTTTGCTGGCCGAGGAGGCCCGCGCCGATTTCGTACTGGCGGTGGCGCTGGGCGTGAGCGCGGCGTTGGGAAAGCCACGGGAGGCCGAGCGTTTGCTGCGGGAGATTTCGCCGTTGGCCGAGGTCGCGCCGCGGGGGCGGGTTGTGTCCCCAGCGGTGCTGCGGGCGGCGGGGATTGGCGTGCGTTTCATCAATGAGGTAAGGCGATGAATATTGGCGAGGCTGTTATCGATGTTGTGCTGGATCTGCGCCGCATGGCGGTGGCGCTGAAGGCGATGCGGCTAAAGGTGGCAAAGGAAATGCGGCGCGCCGGCGAGATGGGGAAGAGGGCGTTTGCCGAGGGGCTGCGGGGGATTGCGAAGGCGGCGAAGTGGGCTGCCCTGGGCGTGGCCGGGGTGACGGCGGCTATGGCCGCAGGCGCCGGGGTGGCGTTGCACGCGAGCAACCAGTTGAACGAGGCGATGGCGAATGTGGCTTCGTTAGGCACGGAGGCCGCGGCGCATGTGGGCGAGTGGAAGGGGGAATTGCAGAACCTGTCAGTGCAGATGGGGAAGACGACCGACGACCTGGCCGGGGGCCTGTATCAGGTGGTGAGCGCTTTCGGCGCTGCCGATGACACGATGCAGATTCTGGCCATCAATGCGAAGGCAGCGACGGCTGGGCTGGCGCAGACCACCGACGCCATCAATCTGACAAGCGCGGTGACCAAGGCTTATGGCGACACCAGCGCCAAGGCTGTGCAGCAGGTGGCCGACCTGGCGCTGAAGACGGTGCAGTTGGGGCAGACGACGTTCCCGGAACTGGCGCAGAGTATCGGCAGGGTGACGCCTCTGGCGGCGTCGTTGGGGCTGTCGATGCAAGATCTGTTTGCGGTGATGGCGACGGCCACAGGGGTGACGGGCAACGCGGCAGAGGTGAGTACGCAGATGCGGAGCGCCTTGAGCGCGCTGATGGCCCCCACGGATACGCTTGCCAAGTTGTATAAAAAGTTGGGCTATGCCAACGGCCAGGCCATGCTCAAAGCCCTGGGTTTCGGCGGCACGATGAGGGCCATCGTGGAGGCAGCCAAGAAGAGCGGGCGGCCTTTACAGGATTACATTGGCCAGGTGCGTGGGCAAACGCTGGCGCTGGCGCTGGCCAACGGGTTGAGCGAGCAATACACGGAGAAACTGCATGAGATGGCTCATGCCGCAGGCGCTACGGATGAGGCGTTTCGGGCGCAGACGCAGGGGATCGCAGGCGTGGCTTTCCGGTTGAAGCAGTTGAAGCAACGGGCGGTGGTGTTCGTGCAGAAGGTGGGGGATGCGGTTGCTCCCCTGCTGGGTTTGGTGCTCGATATGTTCGTCCCCGCTTTCGACAAGGCGGCCAAGGCCGTGGAAGCCGTCGTCACGGCGTTCCACGACATGCTGACGGGAAGTAAGTCGTTCGCGGAAATCCATGACAGCCTGACCAGGGTTTTCGGCGACGAATTGGGGAGCAAGATTTTTGGTTTCTTGGACGGCATTCGGCAGTTGGTGGACGGGCTGCGCAACGGTGGCCTGATGGGAGACCGGTTCCGCGACGCGTTGGAACGTGTCGCGGGAAGCGGCGCGGTGGAGGCGTTCGACAACATTGTGGCGGCGGTGGGGGCGGCGAAGGAGAAGTTGGTGCAGTTGTGGAACACGGCTGGGCCGTTCATTACGCAAACCGTCATTCCATTCGTGAAAGAGCATGGGCCGGCGATCGTGGCGGCGATTGGGGCGATTGGGGCGGCTTTAGCGGCGGCTGCCCTGGTTTCGACTATTGCAGGTATTGCAGCGGCGGTGGCCTCGTTGGCTAACCCGGTGACGGCGGTGCTTGCGCTGGTGGGCTTGCTGGCCGCGGCGTGGGTGGAGGACTGGGGCGGCATTCGCGAAAAGACGGAGGTTGTGGTAGGAAGCATTGTGGAGAAAGTTCGGGCTATGAAGCAAGTATTGGCTCTTTTGCGGCAAAAGGTAGATAAGGTCATAGAAAAGTTCGCGCGTGTGAAACGCGTGTTGGCGAGCCTATGGAGGGGAGAGGCTCTCAAGCCTGTGCGGCAGTACCTACATGCCATGTTCTCGCTCTTCGCCGCTGTGTGGAAGGGCATTGGTTCGTTAGTGGAAGGTATATGGGGAAGGATAAATGGATGGTTTCGCCAAAATGGTTCGTTGATATCTGAGTATCTATCAACGGTTCTGGGAGACGTACAGAGTATTGTGAAGGCAATTGTCTGGGTTGTGTCAAGGGCTGTGGGGGTCGTTGCGTGGGCAGTAATGAATGTGGCGCGTGTTTTTGTATGGGTTGGTGGAGTAGTCGCGGGTGTGTTCGCTCGGCAGATTGCGCCGATATTCGCAATTATCAGGCCATTAGCCTTGGGGCTGGTGGACGAGATACTTGGGTTGGCGAAGATGTCAATGCAGGTTGTAACGGGCGACTGGGCCGGGGCGTGGGAGACGCTGAAGAGTACGGCGGTGGGCGCGCTGGGAGCCGTGGGGCAGGCGGTGACGGCGCTGCTGGAATGGATCGCGAGTTGGTTTGGGACGTCGCTGGCGGAGATAGGGTCCATCTGGCGCTCCAACTGGGCGATGCTGAAGACGATCGTCAAAACGGTGCTGCACGAGGCGGCGAACGCGGTGAGGGCCAAGTGGGACGAGATCAAGACGAACACGATAACCAGAATTACGGATACCGTGACCAAAGCCAAAGAGAAATGGGATGAGATGAAGACGTCCCTGGCAACCGTGCTGCAGGGCATGGTCAAGGCGGCCAAGGACAAGGTGGAGGCCATCTACCAGGCCGGTGTGGACTTCATCATGGGTTTCTGGGATGGGTTGAAGGCGAAGTGGGAGGCGGTGAAGGCGTGGGTCAACGAGCACTTCGGATGGATCCTCTCGCTGGTGCGGAGCATTTACGACAGTCATAGCCCGAGCAGGGCGATGATGCAGATAGGCGCAGACATCATGAGCGGCCTGCGCCTGGGGCTGGAGCAGGCGTACAAGCAAACCGATTGGGCGCGGTATTTCGATTTGGGCGGCGCGACGAGGTATCAGCAGGGAATTGATGCGCTGGTCGCCATGAAGGCCGCGCCAATGAATGGCTATGGGCGTCAGGTGACGCAGACGGAGAACATCACCATCCACGCGTCGGGGCTGGACGCGGAGGCGCTGCTCAATTTGCTCTATGCGCAGCGGGTGTTGCGGGTGATGGAGTTGCCGGGATGAGAGTGCGCTGGGAGAGCGACACGGGCGCTGTTTTGGAGATGGGCGATGGGCTGCCGGTGACCGTCGTGCGGGGGGTGGGGGGGCTGGATGCGCCGCCCATCGACGTGAGCGCGCTGGCGCGCGGCCAGGTTGCCGGCGCAGTGGTTACGGGCATGCGCTGGAAGGAGCGCGTTGTCGTGCTGCCCGTCTCCATTCAGCGCGAGGTATACGCTGACGTCATCGCTGCCCTCTCGCAGCCGAGCGGCACGTTGACCGTGGAGCGCGAGCGTACCGGCAAGGCGCGGGCGTACTATCATGGTGGGCTGGAGAGCCTGCGCGCCCAGCCGGGCCGATTCGTCGGCGTGTTGCGCTTCCTGTTGCCGTGGCCGTTTTGGTTGTCGGCATCGGAGCATTATCTGGAGATGACTGCGGGCGACAAGCCGCTGGCTTACCCCTTTGGGTTCCCGTTTCGCGTGTTGGGCGGCAGTACGCTGGCGGATATGACCATCACCAACGGCGGCGAGTTGGACGCGTGGCCACGCTGGCGGCTGACCGGCGCAGCCACGCGGTGGGAGTTGCAGAATCTCACCACCGGTAAGAGGCTCATCATCACGTGCAGCCTCGAGGATGGTGAGGTGATGACCATCGCCACGCGCCCCGGCGAGGGCGCCATCGTGGACGCGGACGGTGCGTCGCTGATGAATTGCGCCAGCGGCGACCTGTGGCCGCTCGCTGTGGGCGACAATGCTGTCCGGGTGGTGGCTGTGGACGCCACGCAGTCCACCCGCGCCGAGTTGTGGTGGAGCGATGAGTATATGGGAGTGTGAGCCATGAGGTGGTGGGTAGTGTCCGGCGGCGAGCGGGTTGGGGAGGCGAGTGTGCAGCAGGCGACGATTGTCTATGAGTTGCACGCTGCCGGGCGCGGCACGATAACGCTGGCGGGGCTGCCTGTGCCCATCTCGGAGGTCGAGCGCATCGAGGGCGGCGATGAGATTGGGAGCCCTGATCATCTGCTGTTCGTCAGCCAGGGGCGCGGGAGCGGCGATGACGTTGGCGACGCGGTGACGGTCACCGTGGAGGACGGCATGGGCAGGCTGGCCCAGGCGCTTGCGTGGCCCGATACGGCGGGGACCTGGTCGGCGCAGGCCGAGGACGTTTACACCGGCCGGGCTTCAGGGGCGATATTGCACTACATAGGCGCGAATGTGGGCGATGCGGCCCTGCCCGCCCGGCGCTATGGCTACGAGTGGCTGCAATTGCCGGCGGACCCCAACCTTGGCGAGACGATAGAGGCGCGGGCGCGGTTCGACAACCTGTTGACGCTGTTGGCCGACATTGCGGTGTGGGGAGGCGTGGTGTTCGGCTTCGATGGCGCGGCGCTTGTCATTCGCGAGGCCGTGGCGCAACCTCGCGAGTTGAGCGAGAGCCTGGGGACGGCGAGCAAGGTGTCATGGTCGTATGCCGCGCCTAAGGCGACGTCGGTTGTCGCGGGCGGTGCCGGTGAGGGCACGGCGCGGGTCATCGTGCAGGTGCAGTCGTCGGCGGCAATCGCCGTGCACGGCTGGAGGGAGGTATTCCTCAACGACGCCCGTTTTTCGAATGTCGAGAGCCTGACCGAGCGCGCCCGCGCGGCGCTTGGCGCACGCAGGGGTGGGTGGGCGGCGGATGTCACGCTGGTCGATGCGACGTTGCCCGGGCTGCGTTATGGCGTAGATTGGCGGCTGGGCGACACCTTCCCCGTACGGTTGCCCGATGGGGTGCACACCATGATGGCGAAAGGCGTTGTGCTTAAGTACGACAAGAGCGGCGGGGTACGTGTGAGTGTGTCGTTGGTGGAGAGCAGGGGGCAAAACAGCCCCGCGTGGCTGAGCAATGATGGTCTGGCTCTCGACCGCCGCGTGAGATTACTCGAAACGAGGTGAGAGATGGCATGGTTTAGTTATCCGTTCGACAACTCTTATATTACGTCGGAAGAGCAGTGGGAGGAGTGGCACAGACACACCTACGGCATTCCTGATGGCGTCAAGGCCGGGGTGTATGGCGAGTTCGAGGTTACGCCGGCGTCATCCGGGTTGGTTGTCAACGTGGCGGGAGGTGTGGCCATTGTGCGGGGGTTCTACGGGCGCAACGACGCGGCGGAGTCGTTGACGCTCAACCCGCCGGATACCACCAACCCGCGCATCGACCTGGTGGTGCTGCGGATGAGTAAGGCGGACAACGGGTTCAGCCGTACGGTTATCACGGGCACGCCGGCGGCATCGCCCACGGCGCCTGCGCCTGTGCAAGACGGCACGACATGGGATTTGCCGCTTGCCGAGGTGCATGTGGCCGCCAACGCCACCAGCCTGAGCGCGGGCGATATTACCGACCGGCGGGTGTGGACGAGTGGGCTGGACGAGCATATAGATGACACCAGTAATCCGCATCAGGTAACGGCGGTGCAGGTGGGGGCGGCGCCAGTGGCCCACACGCATGCGCTGGGCAATTTGTCCGATGTGGATGTTGCCGGAGCGGAGGATGGCGATGTACTGACTCTGTCGGCAGGGGGGTGGGTTGGCGCTAAGGGGATCCCCACGGGGGCGATATTGCCCTATGGTGGTAACACGGCACCGCCCGGCTATCTGATGTGCAACGGCGCAGCCGTGAGCAGAACCACGTATGCCAATCTCTACCATGTGATTGGTACTGCGTTTGGGAGCGGAAATGGAAGTACGACGTTCAATGTTCCTGATCTCAGGGGCTTGTTCCTTCGTGGGAGCGATGGGGGAGTGGGACGCGACCCGGACCGCGCCTCGCGTGTGGCGCTGCATTCGGGCGGCGCCACCGGTGACGCGGTGGGCTCGTATCAGGGTGATCAATTCAGGCGGCACAACCATGGTATTAGCAAAGGCGCAGGCGCCGCGAATGGTAATGGCGCTAAGGAAGCGGGGACAGGCACGTCTGATACCAGCACGTATGCTGGTGGGAATGAAACGCGCCCTAAAAATGTGTATGTGAACTTTATCATCAAAACTTAAAAATCGAGCCCCAGCCGTCGTTTACGGCTGGGGCTTTTTGATGGGCCGGGCAAAATGCTGCCTATGTACCTGTGCCCCCACGGGGGTTTGAACCCCGGTTTCGGCCTTGAGAGGGCCGCGTCCTGGGCCACTAGACGATGGGGGCCAGCGACGGCCATTCTACCAAAGGAGGGGAAGAGGGTCAAGTTTTTGCATCGTGGTGGGTGCACTCAAATGTTGTAGATAAGGCTATCGTATGGCCAGATCTCTCCCCACCCCCTGGCGGAGGCGGCGGGGGAGGAGTGAGATCCTGAAAAGTGCTTCTACGACATTTGCTTGCACCCCGCCGCGTCGCTTTCATGGACGAATTTTCCCCTCTATGATATACTCACCCCGCTCCTGCCGACGCAGGA
>Ga0256833_1001290_pt1 | contig 18564 bp, 13 predicted proteins | sample 356284metaG_FD_190535 | JGI IMG/M metagenome (GOLD analysis project Ga0256833, IMG submission 190535) | Hydrothermal vent microbial communities from Mid Atlantic Ridge, Atlantic Ocean - 356-284 | ecosystem: Environmental > Aquatic > Marine > Hydrothermal vents | place: Atlantic Ocean: Mid... | reverse complement strand
TTTTCTGCATAGTTTGCGGTGTTCCCTGTATATGCATAAGCACATAAGGCACATTCCACCGTGCAATTACTTCAAACATACGCATATCCTCTCCTCCGCCCATAATGTCATTAATCATCTGCACCTGGAACTCTCTAAGGACAAAATCCGCCACCGAGGGACGGAAGGTATCCACGGAAATTATTGCATCAGGGAAATTATCACGGATTACCGAAAGAGCTTTTGAGAGTCTGTTCATTTCCTCTTTTTCTGGCACATCGGCAGCTCCGGGACGTGTGGAATAGGCACCCACGTCAATAATAGTTGCGCCCTGGTCTAATATCTCACGGGCACGTTTTACAATAGCCTCTTCATAGGTATAACGTCCCCCGTCATAAAACGAATCAGGTGTGACATTTAAAATTCCCATCACAATGGGACGGTCTAATTTTACTACCTGTCCGCGGAAGTTAATCGTTTTTTTTGTGATATTATCCATTGTTTAGTATTTTTGAATTTGATACAGTGGACAAAAATAGAACATAAATGGAAAAAACAGCCACTCAGTACGACCAGATTATTAGCAAATGTAGAGAAATATTCAAAAACAAACTTAAAGATTACGGTCCGGCCTGGCGCATACTCAGGCCTTCCTCCATTACAGATCAGCTATACATCAAGGCCAACCGTATAAGAACTCTTGAAATAACAGGTGAGGCAAAAGTAAACGAAAATATTGAAAATGAATTTATCGGATTAATAAATTATTCAGTCATTGGAATAATCCAACTCCGGCATGGTTTCGCCGAAGAAGTGGACATGAGTTCGGATAAAGCCCTTGAGTTATATGATAAGTACATTGCCGAAGCCAAAGATCTTATGATGAAAAAGAATCACGATTATGGTGAAGCCTGGCGCCAGATGCGTATAAGCTCATTAACAGATCTTATCCTGATGAAAATATTCCGCATAAAACAAATTGAAGACAATCAAGGAAAAACTATAATATCCGAAGGGGCAGAAAATAATTATTTTGACATTATTAACTATTCGGTTTTTGCTCTAATAAAACTGCAAGAAAGTAATGAGAGACAATAAAACCCTTAAAATATTACTGAATACAATACGTATAATCCTGGGTTTAAGCCTTTTGTATTTTGCTTTAATAAAAGCACTGGACCCAACTGGTTCCTCCTTTGAAATAAACGAGAAACTCAATATTATTTTTGGTACCGACAAAGTTAGGTTTATATCTTTGATATTGACCGTATTTCTGATAACAGTAGAATTCAGTATAGGAGTTAATTTAGTCTTTAAATTTTTCCCGAAAATTACGGCAAGTGCCACCTTAATCTTATTCCTTGCTTATGCTCCGGTTTCATATTTCGTGGCTCAAGCCAATCCATACTACTCTGGCGTTTCTTGCAGTCCTTTGAATATATCCAACCGTCAGCTGTTTATTTTTAATATGATATTTCTGCTACTTGCAATTATCCTATTTTTCTTCAAGAAAAAGCTCAAAACCAATGAAAAAATTAATGAGCGGAGGCAACTCAGCTGGCTATTAACTGCAAATATGGTGCTTTATTTCTTTTTACTCATTAACTATTCCTTTGCTCCAATTATAGATTTCAGCTGTTATCCCAAAGGAACCGACCTTAATAAAAAAATTGAAAATTATTATCTTAACACAAAAAAATATCACAACTACAAAGTAAAACTTCTGTACTTTAACAACAAAACAAAAAAATTCAAGTATTTTAGCGAAAAAAAAATTCCCTGGAAAGACAGCAACTGGATATGGATAAATACCAAGCTTATACCACATAAATACACACGAAAAGGAGAAATTACAAATTTCTGCATCTATAACTCGCTTGGCAGGGATATAACGGATTCTCTTCTGCACCTGAAAGAACCCGTGGTCTTTATTGTTTCATACGATTTAAAGAATGTAAACATCCGGGGATTCAGAAAATCACTGCAATTTGCACGGAAATTCCGTGATCAATATTTTCCTGTGGCTTATTGCCTGACATCTGCCGACCAGCAAACTGTTGACAGTATTATTGAGCTCTCTGGAGCTTATGATATTGAATTTTGCTATACAAACGAAAATTTCTTACGGGCCCTGGTGAGCTCCAATCCTGCAATAGTTATTCTCAAAGACGGTGTTATAATCAGCAAAAGACATTATAATTTATTGCCAGATTTAAAAAAGCATAATTACTACATGACCAAAATCAGAAAAAGAAAATGAAGCAAACAGCACTTTTCATACTCACATTGTTATACTCTATGGGACTGTGGGCTCAATCCACAAATCAAATTATTCTTTTTGATGATTTCAGTACCAATAAAGGTACCTGGACACAGATAAACCGTCCGGATTATTATGCAAAAATATCCGGTGGAAACTATATTGTTAAAAGTTCCAAACGTCAACGTCTGTTTTTTGTTGGTACACAAGCATTTATAGATTACAGAAAAAATTTCTCAATAGAAATAAGCATAAAGCATCTCTCCGGTCCGAATAATGAGGGCTTTGGACTGGTATGGGGTTCCCGTGGAATGGGCTACAGTTTCCTGTTTTTGATCACTGCTAACCAATATTATACTATAGGCGCCCAGGCAGGAAAAAATTATTACTCCATTAAACGCTGGACAAAGGAAAAAATTATCAAGCCCAATGATTACAATATCCTAAAAATTGAAAAAAACGGAATAGTATTAAAATTCTTTATCAACGATAAACCTGTTTTTTCCACGGAGTTTGTCCCGTTTTTCGGACAATTCCATGGCATAGCCCTACAAAAGAACACCATGGTAGCAGTGGACTACTTCATGGCCACACAGGAAAAAAATCCTATCAATCTTGCACCCAATACACCATTTGCTTCCAAAAGGGAACGTCTGTCCAACAATATTAATACAAAATACTCTGAGATTGCTCCTGTTATCTCACCTGATGGCAAGCGGCTGTATTTTGGACGTATATATGATCCACGCAACTATGGAAAAGACCACGAATGTGATATATGGTACAGTAATTTGCAACCAGATGGTACCTGGGGACCAGCTATACACGCACCCAAACCGCTGAATAACGATGGAGTGAATGCTGTTATCACTGTTACTCCGGACGGTAATGCCCTGTTGCTGGAAGGTTTGTATAATCCTGATGGTAGCTTTAAAAGTGACCAGGGCATCTCCATAAGCTATAAAACCTCCACTGGTTGGTCGGTGCCCAAACCTGTAAAAATCAAAAATTTCTACAACAAAAATATTTACGAAACATATTATCTGAGCAACGACTCTAAGGTATTGCTTATGTCCATAGAACGTGATGACTCATACGGAGATCTGGATTTATACGTAAGTTTCCGCCAACCTGATGGTTCTTATTCCGAGCCCAAAAACCTCGGCCCTGTGATTAATACTTTTGCCTCGGAAAGCACACCCTTCCTGGCCTCGGACGGAAAAACCCTGTATTTTTCGTCCAATGGACACCCGGGATATGGCAGCCACGATATTTTTGTCTCGCGCCGTCTGGATGATAGCTGGACACGCTGGACAAAACCGCAAAACCTCGGCCCTGCTATAAATACCCCGGACTGGGACACTTATCTTTCCATTCCGGCCAAAGGTGATTATGCTTACTTATCTTCAACATACAACAGCTATGGCAATGAAGATATTTTCAGAATTAAACTGACCAAGGAAATACGCCCGGAACCAGTGGTGTTAATATACGGCAAAGTCCTTGACAATGAAACACAAAAGCCCATTGCAGCAGAAATACACTATTATGATTTACGCAGCGGGAAGGAAGTAGGCCTGGCCCGTTCCAATCCAACAACTGGAGAATACAAAATTACTCTTCCGTTTGGAAAAATTTATGGATTAAAAGCCCAGGCAAAAAATTATATTGCGCAAAGTGCCAATATTGACCTGCGCAACAAACAAAAGCAATACTCTGAATATCAGATGGATTTATATCTATTCCCAATGAAAATCAATCAGACAATCCGTCTGAACAATCTGTTTTTCAAACAAGCTTCCACGGAATTAATGCCAGAATCATATCCTGAACTGGACCGTCTTGTAAAACTGCTAAAAGACCATCCTACAATGGTTATAGAACTGCATGGCTATACAGACTACCGCGGAGATAAAAAGGTCCTGCTGGATTTATCCCGTCGTAGGGTTGCAACAATAAAAAAATATTTAATTTTGCACGGCATTAATTCAGAAAGAATAAAGACCAAAGCATTTGGTGGCGCCAATCCTGTGTATAAAGGACCTATTGAGGAAAAACACAAATTAAACCGTAGAGTGGAATTCAAAATATTAAAACTGTAATCAGCAGATGTTCAAAATATTAGACCGTTACATAATTAAGCGTTTTCTGGGATCGTTTATATTGGCCATCAGCTTAATAATTTCAATTGCTGTAATATTTGACCTATCGGAACACCTCACTCAATTCATTGATAACAAGATTCCATTCCGGGATATTTTACTTAATTATTACATCAATTTTGTTCCATACTATGCCAATCTCTTTATGTTTTTGTTTGTGTTTATTTCTGTGATTTTTTTCACATCCAAGATGGCCTCCAAAAGCGAGATTATAGCAATCATAAGCTCGGGAATCAGCTTTTTCCGTTTGTTACTACCCTATATGATAGCAGCAGGAATTATAGCAGCTTTCTCATGGTATCTCGGAAATTTTGTCATCCCTCCCGGAAATAAAAAACGCGTGGATTTTGAAGAAAAATACTTTTATCATCACAATCCTTATGCTGTTCGCAATGTCCATAAACAAGTAGCGCCAGGAGTATTCCTTTACATCCAATTTTACGATATACGTGCAGATATAGCCCACACCTTTTCACTGGAAACTATTGAAAATGGAGTGCTAAAATCCAAACTACTGGCAAAATATGCCAGATGGGATTCTGTAAAAAAGTCCTGGATATTGTTTGATTACTATATCCGGAAATATTACGATACTTATGATAAAATGACTTTTGGGAAAAAGACAGATACCACAATTAATATCACTCCTGAATATTTCAAAAGATTTAACCTGGACATTACAACACTTACCCTTCCACAGCTAAACCGTTTTATTTCAGAAGAGAAATTAAGAGGTTCGGAAAACATCAACTCATATCTGCTTGAAAAATACAAACGCACAGCCTATCCATTTTCCACATTCATATTGACTTTTCTGGGTGTAACAATATCTTCCAAGAAAAAACGCGGAGGGACCAGTCTTAACATTGGACTGGGACTACTGTTGAGCTTTGCATACATTTTCTTTATGCAGGTGTCCGACCAGTTCTCTATAAAAGGCGGAATGAATCCACTGCTGGCAGTATGGATACCAAATATTATTTTCACTATAATTTCCTTTATTTCGTATTACATCTTTGCTCCGAGATAATGCTGAGCATGAAAAAAAATATTATACTCCTACTTCTTTTGCTTATTGTCCGCAGCTTATCATTCGGTCAGGTAAAAGATTTATCTATTAATCTTGGTGTTCATCCGTGGAAAGCTAATAATAGTCTTCTGGATTCCGTACTAAAAAAATATGACCTTAACGATTCGGTATATTATCATATTCCGGTTACGATATGGATATATCCCACCAGAAAAGGCTTTGGCCCAGGTTATAACGAAGTTAAGAATTTTATGAATGCACTAAATTATTATTTTTCAATTAACCACACTGGAATAAATTTTTACCTGTCTGCTTTAAAAATTATCCCTTCACAGCGGCATCAGAATGTAGGCTACTTCACAGAAAATTTTTTTATGACACTCTCGCATCATATACGCGGAACTATGAACATACACATAGTTAACAACCTGAAAATAAGCACTATATTTTACACACGTGAAATTGGTGGAACTTATAACAGCCTGACCAAATCCATAATAATAACACGATCGGACGTTCCTACAGGTATAGCCCACGAAGCAGGCCACTATTTCGGGCTTTTACACCCTCACAGAAATTGGAACAAGGGGAAATTGCTTGCCGAATCTGTCAGTCGCACACGTACTATAGGCAAGACCAAGGTAAGGAATTGTGAAGCTCGCGGTGACTATTTATGCGACACTCCCGCAGAACCCGATTTGAGTTTGTTTTGTAACGATTCCTGTAAATATACAGGCCATATCACCGATCCATGGGGTGAACCTTATAAACCGCAGACAGACAATATCATGTCATATCAACCCAACAAAAAATGCCGGAAAAAATTCACACCTTACCAGAAAGCTGTGATGCTTTACTCAGTAGAACACTCCAAATACGCTAAATATTGGCGTAATACGCCGGAAAATATCTCATTCCTCACAGATAAAAACGAACCTGACGATTTTATTCAGATTTCCACCCTCCTGGAATCATACAAGCCGCAGTATCACACATTCAACTTGCGCTTTACAGCAAAAAAACTTTTACAGGATAAAAGAGACTTTTACAAATATTATCCTCTGGAACAAAAAAAATATTATCTAAAATTAAAAAGAGGCAAGTACTTGTTTCCTCCCGTAAAAATCACGCTTTACGACAATTTTTATACTCCCATATTGACAAAATATCTCTACGACCCAGGACAAATCCTACTGCCCAACACCTCCTCGCCAGTATTGTACATTGAAGTAGAAAATATTGGACAAATACACTATGGACAATTGTTTGATTACTATATAGAACTGACTGAATTCTAAAAGATTTACTTTTTTTCATTATATTAATTTGAAGCATGGAGGTAATTTTTGTAATATTGCATAACATGTTCTAAAAAGAGTAGATATGAAAAAATTTGAATACACAGACATTAAGGACACACGTTCCGGTTTCGGAGAAGGACTCTATGAATTAGGTCAAAAAAATGAAAATGTAGTTGCCCTGTGCGCTGACCTGACGGGATCACTAAAAATGACAAAATTTGCCAGTGAATTTCCTGACAGATTCATTGAAGTAGGCATTGCTGAAGCCAATATGATAGGCATTGCAGCAGGGCTGGCCACTGCCGGAAAGATTCCTTTTGCTGGTACGTTTGCAGTATTCGGATCTGGACGAGTTTATGATCAGATAAGATTGAGCGTGGCATACTCTAACAAAAATGTAAAAATAGCCGCCTCCCACGCCGGCGTTACTGTAGGCGAGGACGGAGCAAGTCACCAGATGCTGGAAGATATTGCTCTTATGCGATCTTTACCAAACATGACAGTTATAAATCCATGTGACTTTAATCAGACCAAAGCAGCCACTCTGGCTGTAGCTGAATATTATGGCCCGGTATATCTACGTTTTGGCCGTCCCAAGGTACCTAATTTCACACCTGCTGACCAGAAATTTGAAATAGGCAAGGCCATCCTCCTGACCGAAGGAACTGACGTAAGTATTTTTGCAACTGGACACCTGGTCTGGAAAGCCCTGAAAGCTGCAGAAAAACTTGCTGAAGAAGGTATTTCTGCAGAAGTAATTAATATCCATACCATAAAGCCTATTGATGTAGAAGCCATTCTGGATTCGGTGAACAAAACACATGCTGTTGTAACTGCCGAGGAACACTCCATCCATGGTGGTCTGGGTGATGCAGTAGCTCAAGTGCTGGCACACAGGATGCCTGCCCCTATGCAGTATGTTGCTGTAAAAGATGTTTTCGGAGAAAGTGGTAAAGCCGATCAATTAATGAAAAAATACGGTCTGGAAACAGAAAATATCATAGAGGCTGTTCATAATGTCCTCAAATTCAAGCATAGATGAAACAAAACCTTTTAAACGAAATATTTTCAAAAGTAAAAAACGTAAATATCCTTGAGAAACTCAATAATCCGGAGGTATTGCTTGAATATCTGGAACTGGAGAATAAACTAAAAAATACCATAGATAAAAAACAGATTCTTGAACGTAAAGACGAGCTATTTCTACCTACTCTGGGAAAAGAAGAAAAAAAACGGTTAATAATCCAGCTGGCTAACACAGACGAGGTACAAGCTTATCAAACATTGAAAAAATTTTCTGAAACAGCAGAAGAAGAATTACAAGATTTTATTAAAATAGCTCTGCAAGAGAGCCGTGCTCTCTTGCAGAGCACAATACTGGGCGAGCCAAGCATCCTTATCACATCAATGCTGGGCGGCAAGGATAATAAACTTCGCTATTTTGCAATGATTTTTAAAAACGATATGCAAGAATTTACGCCCTGGCAGAAAAATATTATTGAAAAAGAGATTACTTTCTGGCTGGAACAAAATGACGGGGAAAGCGAGGAAATAAAAATCAATAAAAATTTTGCTTCCCTGGTTTTCTTATTCCCATACAACCATCTACCTCAGATAAAAATCCAGGAACTTATCCGAAACATTAACTATTTTGGGAATTTTCTTAAAGAAAAATTCATGATACGCAATGATAAAATACTGAGCCAGGAAGAAAGCCAGGAAATTGCAGAAAAAATCATAAAGAATTCAGAATTAAATTCTGAAAATCAGATACATATTAGCGATTTAAATCTTTCTCAAGACAATAATCCGGATACGGACATTAATGAGGATATTTAAAACAAAAATTACATTTGGGCTATGAAAAAATTTATTATAATACTGACTTTGACTATCACTATTTTTATTCCTTCCTATTCGCAGACAGTTGTAGATACCAGTAATGATACCCATCTGCAAATCCTTGGAGAAAATTACATCGTCCATACTCTAAAAAAAGGAGAAGCTTTATATTCTTTGTCAAAAGTTTATCATTCGCCTCTGGACCAGATAATTGCCCATAATAATTTTTCAAAAAAAATCCATCACGGACAAATAATAAAAATACCTGTAATAGATGAAAATTACACCTTTAAATCATTGATAGACACTACTATATGCTGTTTATACAAAACAAAACGACACGAGACTATTTATTCCATAGCTCGTAAATTCAACATCTCACCAGAACTATTAATTGAATATAATCCACAAATCAAGGAAAAAGGCATCAAACCAAGGAAATATCTAAGAATCCCACAAATCAACCTTCCCCGAGACATAGAAGATGATTATTTCATTTACCATCCATACAAAAAAGGAGAAACAGCCGAACTGCTGGCACTGTATTACAGTGTCCCTGTAAAAGACATCCTGCAATTTAATTCTACTGATGACTTTAGTTTTGGGAAAATTATTGCAATACCCAAAAAACATTACAATCCCGATCAGGAAAGCATCCTTAAAGCTGATTATCTCCGACTTCCTGACTTGACGGGGCTGGAGGCACTGAATTATTTGTTTCCCACCAATCCTCCTTGTAAAACCTTCCGTTACAATCCGCAACAGAGCTTTAATATCGCACTGCTGCTGCCACTTTTCATCACGGAAAATCAAGCAAATCTGCAGGAAGTAAGTGGAAATACTTTCCGTTTGTATGACAGAACAAATATCTTTTACGAATACCTCTTTGGTACCCTCATAGCAATAGATGAACTACGTCAATTGGGTATCAACATCAATCTGCATATATACGACACACGCCGGGATTCCACGAGAATAAAAAACATCCTTGACCGTCCGGAATTCCAGGACATGGATCTGGTAATAGGCCCTGTATATTCCTACAACTATCCCATAGTCCGCAAAGCTGCTTATAGATATAAAATTAATTTCGTATCCCCACTTTCCCGCAACGAAGAGATATTGATTAATAATCCGTTTGTATTTATGACCATTCCTTCTGATAGTATGTTCATGAAACGAATAGCACAATTTATTGCGCCAAGCTGCGATACCTCTAAAATAATTATCCTGACAGAATTTTCTGATTATTCCGAAAAACTATCCAATACACTGATGCGTGAAATTAAAAGGCAAGCCTGGGAATTAAAAGGTCTGGATACCATAGATATTGAACAGACCTACTATGATCCTACGGAACAACTTGATGCGAACATTTTGAGTGAGACAAAACACAATTATATAATCATCCCCAGCAAAAATGAGGTTTTTGTGGACGGTGCTTTAAACCAACTAAACTCAATAAAAAGTATAAAAGCCTATAAAATTTCCGTTATTGGTCTGCCCAACTGGACAAACTTCAAAAATTTTGACCTGAAATGGTATATTAACCTGAAAATTTATTATCCCTCTTTCTTTTTCTTAGACAAAGACAATCCAGCTGTTAAGCAATTCATAACCAAATATATGCAGACATTTAACACGCTCCCTTCGTATTATAGCTATCTGGGATATGACATTACCAATTATTTTGCACATGCACTAAAACAATATGGCCGCACCTTCCAATTTTGTCTCTCCCCTTATGATATGGAGCCAAATCCTCGCGGAATTTATCTAAATTTTAATTTCAGAAGACTTGACCAATATAGCGGTTTTGAAAATAATGCAGTGTTTATGATTTATTACGATGAAAACCTGAAAATGCATAAAATTGAAAATCTAAACCAGGAATATTAAAACAGCACCAGTATTTTAAAACGTGGATTAGAATAAGGCGTATTAGCCGAATAATTAAAATCCCATAGCAATAAATAACTAACTGAGGCTTTTGATCCTAATTTCTGCCTATAACCAGGTCCTATGAGATAGCTATGGTTCCAATACGGCTGCTGCATATAGTTCATATCAATGTATAGATCCTCGTATTCGGCATGAAGGGTCAAAAAGGAAAAAGGATAAAATTCCAGGAAAACGTTTCCACCATAAATATTTCCTTTTGTTCCGTAAAATTTATTTGATGTGTAAATATAAGTTGCACCGATTCCGGCCAATGACCATTTTGTAATATAAAATCCAATGGTAGGCGAAACTTTAATCAAAGTATAAGTTCCCAATTGCAGGCCCAGGTCTCCACCTTTGACAAAACGGCTGGTAAGCACCGTATCTTTCTTTGCTTTTTTTCCTTTGATTTCAGTCCTCTCATACTGCTCAAATTGTGCCTTGGCAAGCAATGGTAACAATAAAAGGAATATGGCAAAATACTTTTTCATAAACTTTTAATTACTCTTTGTGGCAAAGATAAAAAGAAAGGCAGGCATATAAAAGAAAAAGGGAGAATGCCTTTTGACATCCTCCCGTGGCCGGCCCGCAGGGATTCGAACCCTGGACCCCAGGATTAAGAGTCCCGTGCTCTGCCAGCTGAGCTACGGGCCGTGCTTAAATGCGAATGCAAATATAAAAACGATTTTCAAAAAAACAAACGTATTTTAGATTTTTTTATTTTGGATATTCAATTCTTGCGTGATAAATATTTAGTAATAGTTTCTTAAACAATTGTTTAAGGATAAAAATTTCCTGAAAAGTCAAGTCCGTATTTTCATATTGCCCCAGGCTCATCTGGTAGTTAATAATTTTTTCCACCAGTTCGTCAATTTTTTCCTTATTAATATCTTTAATTGCTCTGGAAGCAGCTTCAATGGAATCGGCCATCATAACAATAGCAGTTTCTTTGGAAAAAGGCTTAGGACCAGGATAGGTAAACTCTGCCAATTCCCCTTCCTTTTCAGGATATTTCTTGATATACATTTTGTAAAAATACTGTATGACCGTTGTTCCATGATGCGTAGTAATAAAGTCAATGATTTGCTTGGGAAGATTATGTTTTTTGGCCAATTCCACACCTTTTGTAACATGCTGTAAAATTATGCGCGCACTTTCCTTGAAATCAAGATTATCATGAGGGTTTATTCCAGAAATCTGATTTTCAATAAAATACAAAGGCGCATGTAGTTTTCCTATATCATGATACAAAGCCCCCACACGCACTAACAAAGAATTTGCCCTGATTTTGTTTGCAGCAGCCTCGGCCAGATTGGAAACCTGCAAGGAATGATGAAAAGTACCCGGAGCTTTCATAGCTAACTCCCTAAGTAACTTATTATTAGTATTAGCAAGCTCAATCAAGGTCATATCGGAAATAAATCCGAATAATTTTTCAAAAACATATATCAGAGGATAGGCCAACAGCAACAGAACCGCATTAATAGCAAAATAAACAAAATACTGCCAGTTTATACTCTTCAAACTACCTTCCTGTGTCAGTCCTATTCCCAAATAAAGAATTGACAAAGCCAGGAAAACACCTGCCGACGAAGCATATAACTGTCCACGCCGGCTCAGCTGCGACAAACTGAAAATAGCTGCATACCCGGATACAAACTGCAAAATAACAAACTCAAAACTATTGGGCGCATAAAACCCTATGATAAAGACAATAGTCAGATGGACAAACAGAGCCAAACGCTCGTCAAAAAAAGCTTTTATAATAATTGGCACTATGGCCAGAGGAAAAATATATACGTTAAATAAGTTGGAACGGATAACATAGCTGAACGAAGGTATCACCAATGTAATCAATAAAAGCAGAAAACTCGTCTGTCGGAAATTAGATAAAATCAACGGTTTGTAGTTATATATAAACAGCCCCAGGGTCAAAAGTAAAATAAAAACTATCACAGAGTTACCAAGTAAAAGAAAAGTCTTGGAGGCCAAAATATTAGATTTCTCATATTCCTTTTTCAGCGACATAAGAATACGGTATTTCTGCTGGTCCACCACCTCTCCTTTGGATATAATTCTCTCGCCTGCCTGTACAAACCCGATTGTTTCTGAGATATTAGCCAGAGCAGTCTCTTTCAGCATCTGGGTCTTTTGCTTATCCAGAATCAAATTAGGACGCAGATACCTTTCAAGGTTCATATTCCGGAAAAAATTAATTATGTAAGCGTCTCTGGGATTTTGCTTAACCCATTGCTCAAAATATTGCTGAATAAACTCATAAGCAGCTTTTAGAGAATACACTTCATCAATACTATAAGTCTTTGCCACCTTATTCCGGTATATTACAATAAGAGAAACCTTTTCGGGAGAAGAGGTAATCTGCTGCAAATCTGCCGGGTCATACAAACCTTTGTCGTAGATAAAATGTAAAATCTTCTGTAATCTTTTGAAATACATATCAAAACGTTCCTTTCGTGGCCTTGGCACTGATCTACGGTAATTATAATCATTTACCCTCAATGAAGAATCCTGTTTTAAATAATGTTTCCATTGGGTTTCATATTCATTGATTAAGGCTGAAACAACCTGAGCTTCAATATTTTCGTTATAGACAAAATATGGCTTTACACTATTTTCAATACTGTCCTTTTCCCTCTGGATTTCCTCGGGCAATTTATAAATAGGAAAATCAAAAGAAGCAATTAAATCCTCATGCTGCCATGGTTTTCCTTTCTGAAATTCATATCTAAAACGTCTTTCCTGAGGCAAAAAATTTATTATTATAAAGTATGAAGCCAGAAAAATTATGACGTTAAGGATAATTTGTCTATATTTTTTTATAAAATTTGAGAAGTTTTTTATTTTTTCATTCATAATCAAAATATTTTCTTATGATTTTTGATTTTTTTTATTTTAAAAATTTAGCAATTTATTTTTTTAATAATTATATTTGAAATTACAAAATAATATAAAATTTTAGAAACATGAACATCACAGAAAAGATTCAAACTCTACGCAAACAAAAAAAATGGTCGGTAGCCAAGCTGGCCCGCGAAGCTGGTATCCCTACCGTAAGCCTGCGAGCTATGCTCGCCCGTGAAGACCCTAATGCTTACAATGTAAAAAATCTTATCAAAATAGCCAAAGCCTTAGGCGTAAGTGTTGCCTTCCTTACACAGGAAGAGGATGCTGATGCCAAACCCAAAATATCTGTAGAACAGAAAAATGAGCTGATAAAAGAATTTACAGCTCTTATTGAAAAATTCTTCAAAATAGAAGGTGAAGAAAATGCTTAAAAGACTTTTATTCCTGAGTTATTTGGTCTTTAGCTTTTTTATACTATCAGGTCAAAATATAGACATTGACTCGTTAAATAGTCATAATGCTTATAAAGTAGGTGAGAAGCTGATTTACGAGGTAAAATATAAGCTAATAAAAGGCGGAGAGGCTTCACTTTCCCTGGATTTATTTCAGAACGGAGACGAGTATGTATATTATGCACGGGCAGACGCACGTACCACAGGCAGTGCAAGGCTTGTGGCAAATATTCACGACACATATGAGACTTATTTTGACATGTTCACAGGCTATCCTATTAGAGCCACTCGTACAATCCAGGAAAATCATTATTGGTATTACAATGATGTGATATTTTATCAGGACAGCGGAAAGGTCTGGAGTATGCGTAGCGGTATCAAAACTGTACCTACGCCAATCCTTGATATTCTCTCCGCCTATTATTTTGCCAGACGTTTTCTGTTTGACAGAGAATTCAAACAAGGGCAGATAATTGATTTAACTACTTATTTTGAAGACAGGATTTTTCCGGCAAAAATAAAATTCAAAAAAGTCACAAAAGTAAGGACAAAATTTGGACGTGTAGAAGCTCTGCTATTCGTACCTGCTCTGGATGCCAAAGATAATCCTTTTAAAAGAGAAAACGATTTACTAATTTGGTTTTCCAATGATGGAAATTACATTCCGCTAAAAGTAAGGATGCGAACACCCTTTGGATCTGTAAAGGCAGAACTGATAGACTACGAAAATCTCAATTATCCTTTTGGGCAGAAATATACTCCTAAATCAAATTAAAGCCTGATAGCCCAAAAAGTAATATCATCCCTTTGATCTTCGCCTTCCAGACAATAATTAAGATAGTTTTCCAGGGTCTCCTTTTGTTTATGAAAAGGAAAATCTTTCATCTCCCTGATAATATCAAATATACGCAGAGATCCTATTTTTCTTTTAAGGAAAGAACAATACTGGTCAGTAATTCCATCAGTGAATAAATATAATTGGGTATTTTGCGGAACTGTTATATAGTAATTTGTAAATTCCTTTTCTTTTTCTCTCAAGAATAAATCCTGACCAATAGAATATCTGTCAGTTTTGATAATTTCAATATCTCTTTGTCCCGGGATATAATATACCAATGGCCTTTTGGCTCCGGAAAAGACAATATCAAAAACATCATCTTTCTTTTTGACTTGCAGCAATATCATATCAAGCCCAGCCAGAGTTTCCTGTTCACTGTCCTCTTTAGTACCAATAATATTAATTATCTGTTTATCCATTTCTTTAAGTATCATATTGGGATCGCGTATGCCTCGCATAAAAATAATTTCATCAAGCAATCTTTCGGCTATCAAAGACATAAAAGCTCCCGGAACGCCATGGCCAGTACAATCCACCACTGCTAAATAAAAGGAATCAGTATCCTTATCGTCAATAGCCATCCAATAAAAATCTCCAGATACAGTCTGTAAAGGCCGGAAAATCAAAAAATATTCTTTTATTACTTTACGTATCTCACTATCAGGAGGCATAATGGAACCCTGTATAGCCCTGGCATATTCAATAGAACTGGTAATAACCCTATTCTGGTCTTCTATCTGCTTTTTTTGCTTAACTAAAAATTCATGCTGTAGCAGCAGTTCCTCATTCTTTTTTTCAATTTCGTAGGATGCCAATTTGAGCTTGGTAATATCAGCATCCAGAGCAATTATCTTTATCACGTCACCATTAGGTCCCAACACAGGCGTCAAAGTCGTCTGCACCCAGATATAGCTGCCATCAGCTTTACGGAAATAATTTTCATAAACGATTGTTTTCTTTTCAACCCGGCATTGTTCCAAAAAACGCATTATTTGCTCGGAAGAAATAGAACTAACCTCATATAATTTTTTACCCACATAATCCTCCTTAGTATATCCATAGTGCCTTTCCAGTGCATCATTAACCCATTCAATAGTACCATAAGGGCTAAGGATAAGAACAACATTATCCGTCTTACTGGCAGCCAGAGAAACTTTTTCCAGCTCCATATTAACCACTTTGAGCTCCTCGGCCTGCATGGAGATTAAATCATTAGCTTCCTTTAATTCCTTATTCTTGCGGCGGATGGCTAACAAAGAAAAATATATGGCAGCAAAACTGGCTGCAACTAAAACCAGAATTATTATTAACATCAAAATACTCCGACGCTGAAGACTAACTTTACGTTGATATTGATTGAGCTCTGCCTCCTTTTCCTTCAACAATTTTTGTTTTTCCGCAATGCTTTTCAACAAAGAATTATATACTCTTTTCTGGTCCTCAATATTATCCTTTAATTTACTTATCTCCTTAACCTTAGCGGCTATTTCCAGATTACGCTGGGCAAGATATCTTTCCCTCTCAGAAATAGTAGCTTGCAAGCTATCCAGAGCTGCCTGTGCTCTTTCATATTTTGTTTGTATGGATGAAAGCGTTTTTTCCAGGTTGGCGATTTTTTTCTGACGGTTATCAATAACCTGCTTCTGACTCCTTATCAAATTTATTTGCTGGTCAACGATTGTTGATAAACTATCCAGACGTTTCTGTTGCTGCTCAAGCAATTTCCGTGAATGTTGTATCTCCTGTTCCATTTGTTTGTAAATGCCATATATCTCTGCCTGGGAGCCACCCAGAACCAATAATTCCCTGTTTATAGTCAAACCCGCCGATTTTATATTCTGCTCATTAATTATAAACTTTACAGCATTACCCTGTTTATAAAAATTTATCATGCTATAAATAAGCTTGGTCGCATCATCTGTAACAATTAAAACAGGTAACTGGGCAAAATGCCAATAGATAAGATTAAGCTCATCATTCAATTCAGGAGAAACATATACTACCTGGATTGTGTCATCATTATATTCAGTAATATCAGGATAATGAAAGACATTAACTGGCTTACCATGAATAACTTTTGTTTTTTTCATCAAAGTTAAATACCGGAATAATTCGGTATTTTTTCCTAAAATTAATATTTTAAAGGTATCAATTTTATCCTGGTCAGGCCAATCAATATTAATGGCAAAATTATAAATGTAACTGGCTTTTATCTGATTTTCAGTCAACTGTTGAGCATAAATCGCATTTATATGTGCAAATAAAAAAAACAATAATATGAAGCTTAAAAACCTTCTCATTCTGACCCTTATTTCTTTAATACTAATGACAAATATACGAAAAATTTTTGCACAACAACCTGACACTTCTGATATATTCAATTTTAGTCTGGTACAGCTCATGAATATGCAGATAAAAGGTAATTACTCGGATTCCTCCTCTTCAAAGTTTATGCCTTATACTATAAAAACTATTTCAAAAGATGAAATCCTTGCCTCCGGATCACAGGATTTAATGGAAGTATTACGCAGAGTTGCAGGGATCGACTTTTGTAGTGATGTGGTAGGACAGGTAGGCATATCCGTAGGTGGAATATGGGCAAATGAAGGCAAGGTTATTTTAATGATTGACGGAAAAATTATGAATGAATTTATGTACGGTACCCTTCAATTTGGCAACCACTATCCTGTGGAAAATATAAGGAAAATAGAAATTATAAAAGGTGCTGGATCCGTGCTTATAGGCAGCTTTGGAGAACTTATGGTCATAAATGTCATAACTGACAGTCCCGACGATTTCCAGGGTATAAAAGCAGGAAGCAAACTGGCTATTAATCAAAATAAAAGACTATTTTATCAAAATTACTTTATGGAATATGGAAAAAATTTTTCAAAAAATCTTTCAATTTATGCCTTTGCCCGATATTCCCGAAGTCACAGGAGCGATAAACAATACTATGATGTTTATAACAACAGCTACAATCTATGGCAAAATCAACTGAATAATCTCTCTCTCAACTACAAAATCAGATATAAAAAGTTTGAAATCAGTGGAATATACGATGATTACCAGACTACTACCAGGGACTATCTTGTAAAAATCCTTTCTCGGCCTTATCAAAAAAACTTCAAGTATTATACAACAAATTTTTCTTATAGCTATAAAATCACTCCCAAACTCCTTGCTTCCATAAAAATAATGTATCAATACTCGCGTCCGTGGGAAAGCCCGGAAAAGAATCCCAACCCTGTAGATAGCCAGTATTACAGCCTCATTCAGGATATCCACACATTAAATCCCAAAATCTTTTTCTCTTATTCAATAACTCCTGAGATTAAAATAACTTCAGGCGGGGAATTTATTGGCAACTATGCCATTGACTTCTCCCCTGGGGAAAATAATATTTTCTGGAACGGACAAAAACAATGTCTGCTTACCACTTTCGCACAATTCGGAGAAATTTATTATCAAAAAGATAACCTTATCCTCACAGGTGGAGAACGCCTTGAATATAATCCTATTTATGGTTTTACCCTTGTGCCACGTCTGGCAATTGTTCGGCAGTATTCCCATAAAGTGACCTTCAAACTATCCTACGACAAAGCTTTCCGTCCTCCTACCGTAGCCAACATAACCTATAATTATCCTTTATTTCTATCAGGGCGCTATCCACTTATCAAACCCGAACTAAGTAATTTTGTCAACTCACAAATAAGCCTATGCCTCAAACATACCGAACTTTCTATCCATGGATTTTATCTGAGCTCCCACAACACTATTTCCTATTTCGTGAGCAAGGATGGAACTGAAGGATATGCCAATGTAGCCCGTCTCGGTAGTTATGGCCTATACATTGAAGCAAAATATCTCAACAAAAAGCTGGACTTTAAAGCT
>Ga0256833_1001289_pt1 | contig 18572 bp, 17 predicted proteins | sample 356284metaG_FD_190535 | JGI IMG/M metagenome (GOLD analysis project Ga0256833, IMG submission 190535) | Hydrothermal vent microbial communities from Mid Atlantic Ridge, Atlantic Ocean - 356-284 | ecosystem: Environmental > Aquatic > Marine > Hydrothermal vents | place: Atlantic Ocean: Mid... | reverse complement strand
TCTTCTACGACGACGCCACCGGCGAGGCGATCGTAGTGGGCCGGCCGGCGGTGAGCGAAAACCCCAAGAAGGGCCGCAAGCTCTCGGCCGGCACCCTGCTCCACGACGTCAACAAGCACCGGGTGCGGCTCTACGGCCGGCCCTTCAAGCTGCCCCTTGAGGACTTCCGGACCAAGCACGAAGCCCCCTAGATGCGCGGTTTTTGGCTCCCCCTGGTGCTCGTCCCCCTGGCGCTCGCCCAGGAGGTCTTCCACCCCACCGCCACCCTGGTGCGGAAGGGCAAGGAGGTGGTGGTGGAAAAGACCAGCCCCGACCGGATGGGCCTCGCCTGGATCGAGGAGAAGGAAAAGGGGGTCCTCTTCCTCTTCTACGACCCGCCCCCCTACCGCGTGGTGGTCCGCTTCGGGAAGGAGGCAAAGGCCTTCGCGTCCCTCGCCCTGGTCGACCAGCCCGACGCCGGGGGCGGCCGGGTCGAGCTCACCGGGGGACGGGCGAGCTACGACCCCAAGGCCGACCGGGCCCGCTACCAGGCCAGTCCCGCCCCCGACGCAGTGACCGTCGAGAGGGGCAAGCTACGGGCCCTCGGCAGCCGATTGGTCTACCGCAACGAGGAGGGCATCGCCTACCTCCAGGGCCCCACCCGGTTCGAGCGCGACGGCGAGAAGAAGCTCACCGGGACCGCCGGGGGGCTTTTCTACCTGGTCGACGAGGACCGGGTCTGGCTGACCGGCGGCGTGACCCTGGTGCAGGGGGGGCGGACGACCAAGGCCGAGCGGGCCCTGGTCGACGAGGGGGAAAACCAGGCCTGGCTGTTCGGTAAGCCGGTCGAGAGCGTCGCCAAGGACGAGCGGATCGTCGGGGACCGGGTCCGCTACGACCTCGAGACCGGGGCGATCTGGGTGCTCGAGGGGGTGGCCGGGGCGCTCGGGGGCGATTAAGCCGGGGTTAAGGGGGCGGCCCCCGGACTGGGGACCCGATGCCGGCGGGCGCCTGGAACCCCTCGAGGCCGCCGGCCCCCGGAGCCGAAGGCCCTGGATCCGGCTCGCGGGGGACATCCCGCCCGGCCCCCGGCGGTAGCCTGAGGGCGCTGTGAAAAAACTTCCCTGGCTCCTGCTCGCGGGGGCGGGGCTCGCCCTGGCCCAGGCCGGCGGGCTGCTCCCCCCGGGGGGGCGGGCCTACCCCCGCCCCTCCTGGATCCAACCCGGCCTGCTGGTCGCTTACACCGACGGGGTAGGGCAAACCGCCGCCGCCTACCTGGTCACCCGGGTGGCGGGTGGACGGGCCTACGGCCTGGCCCTCACCCTCTTCCAAAGCGAGGCCGGGCCCACCCTCCAGGTCCAGGCCGAACCCCTCTACGACGGCGGTTCGGGCCCCTTCGTCGTCCACCCGGCGGCGGCCAGGGACTTCCTCCAAAACCCGCCCCCGGGGGTCCAGGCGATGGGGGTTCCGGGTCAGCTCGGGGTGGTGATCCAGGACCCGGACGGGGTCACCAAGCACGCGGTCCGCTACGACCCCCAAAGCGGCCTGGTGACCGAGGTCACCAGCAGCTACCGCGCCCCCGCCGGGGTAGGACCGAGGCGGAGCGTCGCGGTGCACCTGGTCCTGGCCGGGCGCCGGCGGGTGGCCTGGCGGGTGGTCGAAGCCTTCCCGCCGGCGGCCCGGGCCGCCGCCCGTTACCAGGTCCTCTACGCCCTGGCGGGGGGAACCGCTCCGGGCGGCACGGTCACCGTGACGCCGGCCGGGGGGACGCCGCCGCTCGCCCGATACCGGGTCGAGGCCGCCGGGGCCGGGGAGCTGCAACCCCCCAGCGTGCAGTACGGCCTGCCGGTCATGGGGCCCCACTACCTGCACCCGGCCCTCCTGGCCCGAACCCCCCTGCTCCAGGTTCCCGAGCTGGGGCTGGTCCTCCAGGTGGCCGGCCGCGACCCCTCCGGCGCCGTCTGGGTGGCGGCGACCGCGGGCGGGAGGACGTTCGAGCGACTGGCCGTCGACCCCCAAAGCGGGGCGGTCCTGGAGCAGGAGATTGCCTACCCCGGGATGGGAACGGCGATCTACCGCCGGCTTCCCTAGGCGGGGGCGCCCTCGGTGATCCCCGCCATCAACAGGCCGAGCCGTTCCTCGGTGGCCTCCTCGGGGCGAACCTCGCCGACGATCCGGCCCTCGAACATCACCAAAATGCGGTCGGCGAGGCTCATCACCTCGTTCAGGTCGGCGGAGACCAGGAGCACCGCCATCCCCTGGTCGCGGGCCTCGACGATCTGCTTATGGATGAACTCGATCGCCCCGATGTCGACCCCCCGGGTGGGCTGGGCCGCGATCAGGATCCGGGGCTTGCGGTAGAGCTCGCGGCCCACGATGATCTTCTGGGCGTTGCCGCCGGAGTAGTGGCGGGCCGAGAGGTGGATGCTGCGGGGACGAACGTCGTAGGTCTCGACCACCCCCCGGGCGTAGTCGTCGATCACCGCGTCGCGGAAAAAGCCGTAGCGGTCGACGAAGGGAGCGCGGTAGTGGTCGCCCAGGATCAGGTTGTCGCGGGTCGAGAAGTCGAGCACCAGGCCGCGGGCGTTGCGGTCCTCGGGGATGTGGGAGACCCGGTGCTCGCGCACCCGGCGGGCGTCGGGGCGGGCGATGACCTCGCCCTGGTAGCGGACCGTGCCCCGGTAGGGGCGGAGCCCCGTGATCGCCTCCACCAGCTCGCTCTGGCCGTTCCCCTCGACCCCGGCGATCCCCAGGATCTCGCCGGCCCGGACCTCAAGGTTGACCCCGGCGACCCGGGGCTTCTTGCCGGCCTCCTCGACCCAGAGGTCCGCCACCGAGAGCAACACCTCGCCGGGCCGCGGGGGCGTTTTCTGCACGGTGAGGATGACCTCGCGCCCCACCATCATCCGGGCCAGCTCGGCGACGCTGGTCTTGGGGGTGTCGACGGTGCCGACCACCCTGCCGTCCCGGATCACGGTCACCCGGTCGGAGACCTCCATCACCTCGGCGAGCTTGTGGCTGATGAAGATCACCGTGTTCCCCCGGGCCACGAAGCCGCGCAGGAAGCGGAAGAGCTCGCCGGCCTCCTGGGGAGTGAGGACGGCGGTGGGCTCGTCGAGGATCAGGATCTTGGCCTCGCGATAGAGCGTCTTTAGGATCTCCACCCGCTGCTGCAACCCCACCGGGAGCTCCTCGACCCGGGCGTCGAGGTCGAGGTCGAAGCCGACCTCCCGCAGCAGCGCCTGGACGCTCCGGCGGGCGGCCTCGAGGTCGATCGCGCCCCCCTTCCTGGGCTCGTGGCCGAGCACGATGTTCTCCAGCACCGTGAAGACGTCGACCAGCATGAAGTGCTGGTGGACCATGCCGATCCCCAGGCGGATGGCGTCGGCCGGCGAGCGGATCTCGGCGGGGCGGCCGTCGACGTAGATCCGGCCCCCGTCGGGCCGGACCATGCCGTAGACGATCTTCATCAGGGTGGTCTTGCCGGCGCCGTTCTCGCCCACCACCGCGTGGACCTCGCCCCAGCGGACGTCGAAGCTGATGCAGTCGTTGGCCCGGACCAGGGGGTACTCCTTGGTGATGCATTCCAGGCGGAGGGCGGTGCGTTCCTCGGACACGCCCAAAGTATAACGGCCGGGGTCGCCCCCGGCCGTGGTCGCGCTGGGATCGTTAGCGCCCGGCGGGCACCTTGATCTCACCCTTGACGATCTTCTGCTTGAGGACCTCGAGGCGGGCCACCACCGAGGCCGGGATCAACGCCTTGTTGTACTCGTCGAGGGCGTAGGCCACGCCGTTGTTCTTCAGGCTGAACTCGTGGACCCCGCCGGTGAAGTTGTTCATCACCACCGACTTGATCACGTCGTACACCGCCACGTCCACCCGCTTTTGCATCGAGGTCAGGCCGTGGTTGAGGGTGGCGGGGTTGTGGTCGGTGTCGCCGAGGTAGTTCTGGTCGGCGTCGACGCCGATGAAGAAGATCGGCCGGGTGTCGCCCTTGCAGGCCTGCTGGTAGGCGGGGTACTTGGGAACGTCCTTGAAGGGGTCGCGGATGAACTTCACCCCGGCCGGCAGCTCGCTGGCCTTGAGGCACTTCTTCTGCTTGACGTAGTCGATCAGGCCGAGGCCGGAGGCGCCGGAGGCGTGGTAGATGATGTCGGCGCCCTGGGCCACCTGGGCGGCGGCGATCTCCTTGGCCTTACCGGGGTCGTTCCAGGCTTGCGGGGTGTTGCCGACGTAGTTGATCAGCACCTTGCACTGGATGCCGCTCTCCTTGCAGGCGTACTCGACGCCGGCGCGGTAGCCGGCCTCGAACTTGTGGATCAGGGGGATGTCCATGCCCCCGATGAAGCCGACCACCCCGGTCTGGGTGAGCCTGCCGGCGATGTAGCCGACCAGGAAGCTGCCCTCCTGCTCCCGGAAGACCAGGCTGGCGACGTTGTCCTTCTCCGGGCTCACCGCGTCGATCACCGCGAACCTGACGTCCTTGAACTCCTTGGCGGTGGCGGTGATCGCCGGCTCGTTGGCGAAGCCCACCCCGATCACCAGGTCGAAGCCCTCCTCGGCGAAGGCCCGGATCCCCTGCCCCACCTGGCTGGGGTCGTTGGGCTCGAAGTCGAAGAGCTCGATGCCGAAGTCCTTCTTGGCCCGCTTGGCCCCCTCCCAGGCCATCTGGTTGAAGCTGCGGTCGTTCTTGCCGCCGGCGTCGAAGGCGATGCCGACCCGTACTTGGGCCGCCGCCAGCCCCGAGAAGAGGGCCGCGGCCAGGGTGAGCACGATCCAACGTTTCATATCACCGACCTCCTTTCCCACGCATGGCGTTCACGCCGTGAGCCATTATACGGCCAAACCCACCCGCCGCTCGGCTATACTCGGGGCGCTGTGAGGCGCGTGCTGGCGGCGATGCTGGTGGTCTTGCTGGGGGCCTTCGCCCTCCTCACCCGGCCGGCCCCCACCCCCCGGGTACAGCTTTCCGGGACCGTGCTCAAGACCCCCAAGCCGGCCCCCGACTTCACCCTCTACACGGCGGGGAACCGCCCCTTTTCGATGCACGACCTCCGGGGCCAGGTGGTGCTCCTCTTCTTCGGCTACACCCGCTGCCCCGACATCTGCCCCCAGACCCTCTACCAGCTGGCCCAGGTCTACCGCCGTCTGGGGCGGCCCAACGACCTCCGGGTGCTGATGATCACCGTCGACCCCGAACGCGACGACCCCGACACCACCGACCGCTACGCCAAGCTCTTCGACAAGCGCTTCGTGGGGCTCTCGGGGCCGCCGGAAGCGGTGGCCCGGGTGGCCGCCCGCTACTACGTCTACTCCCGGCGGGAAGCGAACGGCCTGATCGACCACACCGCCACCGTCACCCTGGTCGACAGCCGGGGGCTGATCCGCATCTACTACGACCAGCGGGCGATCGCCGACGTCGAGCGGGTGGCCCAGGACCTGGAGTACATCCTGGCCAACGGGGGGACGTTTTGAGGCGGGTCCTGGCGCTCCTCGCCCTCCTCGGGGCGGTGGCGCTGGGGCACCTGGCCGACCTCGAGGTCGACCGAATCCGCATCCTCACCGGACCGGAGGGGACCTTCCTGGAACTCGCGGTCCGCTACCCCAAAAACGACACCCCGCTCGCCCTCCGGGTGGCGGTGACCGACCGCTCCAAGGGGGTCTTCGAACGGCGCGAGGGGGGGCGCTACCGCCGGGTTAAGGAGCTCCCCATCCCCTACGGAATCAGCACCATCGGGGTCGCCACCCGCTACCGGATCCGGCTGGTGGGGGGGCGCTACCGCCCGGGCGAGACGGTGCCGGTGACCCTCCTCTTCCCCGCCGGCGCCCTCATCACCCTGCCCGCCAAGGTGGCGCCGCTGGCGCCCCGGCCGCCCTGGGGGCTCGGGCTTTTGGTCCTTTTGCCCCTGCCGCTGGTCATCCTCTACCGAACCCGAAGGCGGCGAGCAGCGCGCTCACCTGGGCGTGCTCGATGAGGAAGGCGTCGTGACCGTGGGGGCTTTGGATCTCGGCGTACTCCCCGCCGGCGAGGCGGGCCAGGGTGCGCACCGCCTCGGCGGGGTAGAGGAGGTCGGTGTCGATGCCCACGAAGAGCGAGGGGATCCCCTTGAGCCGGGCCAGGGCCCGGGCCAGCCCGCCCCGGCCCCGCCCCACGTCGTGGCGGTCCATGGCGGCCAGCAACCGCAGGTAGGCGTTGGCGTCGAAGCGCTTTAGGAAGCGCTCGCCGTGGTAATCGAGGTAGCGTTCACCCTCCTCGGGGCGGTCGCCGAAGCGGTTTTCTAAGCTCCTCGGGTGGCGGTAGCCGGCCATCGCGATCGCCCGGGCCAGGGCCAGGCCGGGCGGCTGTTCGCGGTAGCGCCCGCCCTGGAAGGCGGGGTCGGCGAGGATCGCCCGCCGCCCCAGCTGGGAGAGGGCCCGGGCCCAGGGGCCGTGCCGGCCGGGGGCGGCCAGCACCACCAGGCTGCGGGTCCGCTCGGGGTAGCTGAGGGCGAACTCCAGCGCCTGCATCCCCCCCATGCTCCCCCCGATCACGTCGACCCTACCGATCCCCAGGAGGTCGAGGAGGGCGGCCTGGGCCCGGACCATGTCGCGGATCGTGAGCTCGGGGAAGCGGGGGCCGTAGGGTCGGCCGTCCTCGGCCGGGGAGAGGGGGCCGGTGCTCCCGTAGCAGGAACCGGGGACGTTGGCGGCCACCACGAAGGTGCGCTCGGTGTCGATCGCCTTGCCCGGGCCCACCACCGGGTTCCACCAGCCCCGCCGGCCGAAGGCCCGCTCCCGGGGCGAGAGCCGGTGGAAGACGGCGTCGTCGTAGTGCCCGGCCACGTGGGCCGAGCCCGAGAGGGCGTGGAAGACGAGCACGGCGCTCGCCGCCGGGCGGCCGTAGGTCTCGTAGCGGAGGTCGAGGTGGGGTAGCCGCCCTCCGAGGGCGAGGCGGAACCCCTCGGGAAAGAGCCGGGCGGTGCGGGGCTGGGGCGGCGGCACCTCGGGGCCGGGGGGCTCGGGGACCACCAGCAGGGCCTTGTGCTCGCCCCATTCCTCGTAGAGCAGGGTCCCCACCCTATCCCTCCAGCGCCCGGTCGAAATCGGCCTTGAGGTCCTCGAGGTGCTCCAGCCCCACCGAGACCCGCACCATCTCGGGGCGGACCCCGGCGGCCGCCAGGCCCTCCCGGTCGAGCTGGCTGTGGGTGGTCGAGGCGGGGTGGATGACCAGGGTGCGGGCGTCGCCGACGTTGGCCAGGTGCTTGGCCAGCCGCACCCGCTCGATGAACCGGCGGGCGGCGGGGTAGCCCCCCCTGGGCCCGAAGGTCAGCACGCCCCCGGGCCGCCCTCCGAAGTAGCGAAGGGCCCGGTGGTGGCTCGGGTGGTCGGGGAGGCCGGGGTAGTTGACCCAGGCCACCGCCGGGTGCTCGGCCAGCCAGGCCGCCAGCCCCTGGGCGTTGGCGGTGATCCGCTCGGCCCTAAGCGGCAGGGTCTCGATCCCGAGGAGGAAGAGGAACGCCTCGAACGGCCCCAGCGCCGGCCCCAGGTCCCTCAGGAGGTCGGCCCGGAGCTTGGCCAGGAGGGCCCCCTCGCCGAAGGCCTCGGTGAAGCGGCGGCCGTGGTAGCTCGGGTTGGGCTCGGAGAGCTCGGGGTAGCGGCCGTTATCCCAGGGGAAGGAACCGGAGAGCACCGCCCCCCCGAGGGCGGCGCCGTGGCCGCCGATCCACTTGGTGGCCGAGTGGGTGACCGCCGCCGCCCCGTGCGCCAGCGGCCGGAAGAGCACCCCGCCCATCCCAAAGGTGTTGTCGACCGCGAGCGCCACCCCCTTGCCGCGGGCGGCCTCGCCGAGGAGGTCGAAGTCGGGGATCGAGAGGGCGGGGTTGCCGATCGCCTCCACCCACCAAAGCCGGGTGCGGTCGTCGGTGAGGGCCAGAAACTCCTCCGGCCGCTCCTCGCGGGAGGTGAAGCGGACCTCGATGCCGAGCCGCCTCAGGGTGACCTGGAACTGGTTGGCGGTGCCGCCGTAGAGGTTGGGGCTCGCCACCAGGTTGTCGCCGGCGCGGGCCAGCGAGAGGATGAGCAGGAGCTGGGCGGCGTGGCCGCTGGCGGCGGCCACCGCCCCCAGGGCCCCCTCCAGCCCGGCCAGCCGGGCCTCGAAGGCGGCCACCGTGGGGTTGCCGATCCGGGTGTAGATGTAGCCGGGCTCCTCCAGGGCGAAGCGCCTTCGGGCCTGCTCGGCGTCCTTGAAGAGGTAGCTGGTGTTGGCGTGGATCGGGGTGAGCAAGGCCCCGCTGGGGTCCTCCTGGGCCAGGCCGAGCTGTACGCTGATGGTCTCCGGGTGCACGTTTTAACCCCCTTTCTCGCGAAGAGAAGGGGGCCTTCCTCCCCCCTTCCCTTATCGCTCCCGCCCGCGGGCGGGCCGGCGTTGGCACCGGACGTGGGCATGCGCCCACCGGTTGCCGCGGCTTCCTAGGGCCGGTTCCCTCCACCGCTCTGGATAAGAGAACGGGTACGCGTCCTCTCGGTTAAGGAGCGCCTAGCGCGCTTGGCGAGGAGCTTAGCAGAAGACGATCCGGAGCGCAAGCATTCTCACCCCCGACGGCGTATATTTGTACCCGAGGAGGTGGGGAAATGAACTGCAACGTCGGCAACACCGATCGGATCGTGCGCTTCATCCTGGGGATCGTGCTGCTCATCTGGGCCTTCGTGGGCCTCCAGGGCGGTTGGGCCTGGGTCGTGGGGATCGTGGGGCTGGTGCTCCTGGTCACCGCCTGGATCAAGTTCTGCCCGCTCTACACCCTGTTTGGGGTCAGCACCTGCCCGTCCGAGCAAAAGTCGTAGCCCATGCCCTTCGTGCTCGGCGTCGCCGGGGGCTCCGGCAGCGGCAAGACCACGGTGGTCGAGCGGATCCGGGCCATCGTGGGGCCGGGGCACCTGGCGCTCCTTCCCATGGACAACTACTACCGGGACCTCGGAGACCTCCCGTTCGAGGAGCGGGTCAAGACCAACTACGACCACCCCGACGCCTTCGACCTCGACCTGCTGGTCGAGCACCTCGAGGCCCTGATCGAGGGCCGGCCGGTGGCGATGCCGCTCTACTCCTTCGTCGAGCACGCCCGGCGGCCCGAGACCGAGACCCTCCGCCCGGCCCCGGTCATCGTGGTCGAGGGGATCCTGGCCCTCTACGACCCCCGGCTCCGGGAACGGATGGACCTCAAGGTCTACGTCGACGCCGATCCCGACGTCCGCTTCATCCGGCGGCTGCTCCGCGACCTCCGGGAGCGGGGGCGGACGACCGAGTCGGTGATCGAGCAGTACCTCGCCTCGGTGCGGCCGATGCACCTCGCCTTCGTCGAGCCCACCAAGCGCTACGCCGACCTCATCGTGCCGGTGGGGGGGCAGAACACCCCCGCCCTCGAGGTCCTGGCCTCCCGGCTGTCGCACGCGCTGGAGACCGTGTAGGTGCGCCGCTACCTGGAAGCCGCCCTGCTCGTCCTTTGGATCCTGGCCCTGCCCGGGCTGTTCGAGCGGCTGGCCTACGACCGCCGGGGACCGGTGACCCTGGTGATCGACGGCCGCGCCCTCCGGGAGGAGGCCCGGCTCTCCGGGACCGGCGTCCTCGACCTGCTGGCCCGCTACCGGGCGCTCGGGGTCGGGGGGGTGGCGTTCTACGAGGAGCGCCTCGAGGACCGCGCCGCCCGGGGGGCGGGGGCGATCCTCGAGGGCGGCCTGCTCGCCACCCTGGCCCCCGACGCCGGCTTCCAGCCGGGCTGGCGCTACACCACCGTGCCAGGGGCGGAGGCCCTGCCCCTCCCCCAGCACCGGGTGGTCTGGCGAAACCGCACCTGGGTGGGATTCTCCGGCGACGTCGGCAAGCTGCCCCTTGGCCCCCCGCCCGAGGTCGCCGCCGCCTACCGCATGGGGTTTTTCATCGTCTACCGGCCGGAAAACCGCTGGCCCCGGCCCTGGCCGCCGCCACGCCCCCCGGGGGTGGGGGCCTACCTCTTCGTCGGCGACCAGGCGCTCGGCTGGCCCGACCGGCTCGCCGAGGCCGCCCGCCTTCTTAACGCCCCGGTCGTCCTCATCGAGAACACCCCCCAAAAGGGGCTGGCGGTCCTGGCCAGGGCCCGGGGGGTCCTGCGGCTCTTTGGCCTCCGGGCGGAGTACCAGCAAAAGCTCGGCCCCGACCGGGCCGCCGAGAAGTACCTCCTCGCCGCCCGGGAGCGGGGCCACCAGCTCCTCTACTTCCGCCCCTTCCCGACCCCCGAGGCGACCCGCCGCTTCCTCGCCCGGGTCGAGGCCGGGCTCAAGCGCTCGGGGATCCCCCTCGGCCCCCCCAAGCCCAAGAGCTTCCGCCCCCGCTGGCCCCGGGTCTTCGCCTGGGGGGCGGCGCTTATGGGCCTGGCCCTCTACCTCCTCCGGCTCCCGCCGGCGCTGGCGGCGGCCACCGGGCTCTTCCTCCTCCTCCTCGCCTTCGGCTACGGCGGGAGCCAGGCCGGGCCCCTCCTGGTGGGGCTGGTCTTCCCGGTGCTGGGGTTCCTGCGGGGGGGGCGGGGGCTCGCCCCCTGGCTCTGGGCGCTGGCCTACGCCCTCGCCGGCGGCGCCCTGATCGCCGAGCTGGGGAGCCGGTGGGCCACCTTGGTGGGGCTGCAGGCCTTCCGGGGGGTCGCCCTCCTGCTCGTCCTGCCGCCCCTCCTCTTCCTCCTCGCCCGGCTGCCCCGGGAACGCTGGAGGCAGGCCCTGGCTGCCCTCTACCGCCACCGCCTCCGGCTGGGGGAGGCGGCCCTCGCCGGGGTCCTGCTCCTCGCCCTGGCGGTGGCCCTGCTCCGCCGCGGCAACGACGCCCCCTTCGTTCCGGGGTTGGAGCTTTTGCTGCGGGAGAAGCTCCAGGCGGTGATGATCCGGCCGCGGTTCAAGGAGCTCTTCGGCCATGGCCTGGCGGTCTTCGCCCTCCTCGCCCCCGGGCCCGCCTGGCTCCGGAACGTCCTGCTCGCCGGGGCCACCCTGGCCGAGGCCTCGATGCTCGACTCCTTCGCCCACTACCACACGCCGTTTTGGATCAGCCTGGTGCGAGGCTTCAACGGGGCGGTGCTGGGGTTTATCCTGGGGGGGATCGGGGTGCTGCTCTACCGGGGGTTCCGGCGATGGTGGTGGGCGTAGGCGGCTACTACGGGTACAAGAACGCCGGCGACGAGGCGATCCTCCTGGCCATGGTCGGCGAGCTCAAGGCCCGGGGGGAAAGCCCCCTGGTGCTCTCGGCGCGTCCCCGGGAGACCTTCGAGCGCTACGCCGTCGACGCCGCCCACCGCTACCTCCCCTGGGCCCTTTGGCGCGCCTTCCGGCGGATGGACCGGTTCCTGCTGGGGGGCGGCGGCCTGTTGCAGGACCGGACCTCGCGGCGAAGCCTCGCTTACTACCTCGGCCTTTTGAGCCTGGCCCGGCGGACCGGCCGACCGGCCACCGTCTTCAACGTCTCCCTGGGGCCGCTCAGCCCGGAGGGGGAGCGGCGGGTGGCCCGGGCGCTCAAGGGGGTGCCGCTGGTGGTGCGGGACCGGAAGAGCCTGGAGTACGCCCACCGGCTCGGCCTCACGCCCCGGCTGGGGGCCGACCCCGCCCTCCTCCTGCCCAAACCCAAGGTGGCCCGGGAACCCGGGCTGGTGGCCATCGTCCCCCGCTACGGGGTCGAGCCCGGGGAGATGGTCTCGGCCAGCTACCGCCTGCTCAAGCTGGGCTACGACGTATTGGTGCTCGCGCTCCAGCCGGGGATGGACGAGGAGACCCTGGAGGCCTTCCGGGGGCTACCCAAGGAGGTGACCGGCGACCCCAAGCGGGCGCACTACCTCCTGGCCAGCGCCAGCTTCGTGATCAGCGCCCGTCTCCACGGGATGGTGCTGGCGGCGGCGGCCGGCACCCCCTTCGCCGGCGTCGACTACGACCCCAAGGTGGCGGGCTTCGCCGAGGAGGCCGGCGCCCCCCTGCTGGCCACCGACGCCCGCGCCGCCGACCTGGTGCAGACCGTGACCTACGGCCTGGAGCCCGACTGGGACCGGGTCGCGCGGCTCAAGGATCGGGCCCGGGCCAGCTTCGGGGCGATCTTCCCTACCCCGGCACCTGCAAACGGCGCTTGAGCTGGGCGGCGTAGGCCGCCAGGGTGTCCAGGACCTCGGGGACCTCCTCCCGCAGCCGGTACTCGCCGGGGGCGAGCCGGGCCACCGCGAAGAACGGCGGCCCCGCCAGGACCTCGAGCATCCGCACCGCCACGTCGCCGGAGATCCCCTCGCCGAGCTCGGCCAGGAGGTCCTCGAGCAGGAACACCTGGTCCTTCCTAAACCCCGCGATCGCCGAGAGCACGGTGGAGAACTGGGCCCGCTCGCCGAGAACCCCGGCGACCTCGCGGCGGAGCTCCTCGACCTCGCGCATGCCGAGCCGGCCCCGGGCCAGGAACCGCTCGAGCTCCTGGGCCCCCAGGGGGAAGCTCTGGTGGAGCTCCTTTAGCGCGAGAAGGGCGGGCTCGGCCACCGCCGCGATCGCCCCCTTGGCCTCGGGCTCGGCTTCGGGGACCAGCCAGGCGGCGTAGCGGGCGGCGTGCTTGGCCTTGGCCTCGAGGAGCGCCTCGGCCGAAAGCGCGCCCTTGGGGGCCAGCACCAAGGCGTAGCCCCGCCGGCCCATGCGGGAGCGGAGCAGCCAGTACTTACCTTCGGGAAAGGCCTCCAGGCCCAGGGCCGCCAGCGCCTCGACGAACCCGGGTCGGCCGCCGGTGCTGGGGTAGATCACCTCCTTGGGGTAGGGGGTGACCCGGCGGGGCGCCGGCGAGGGCTTGGGAGCGGGCTCGGACGGGGCCGGGGCCTTCCTCGGTTTCAGGCGGCGGCCCAACCAGTCGAGGCTCACCCGGTCGCCCTCGCGGACGAAGCGGAGCCGGTCGTTGGGGGCAAGGTCCTGGGCCCGCAGCCAGGCCCCCAGTCCCCGGAGCTCGCCCCGCTCGGGGTCGATCTCGACCGGGTAGGGGGTGCCGTCGGGGGCGACCACGGTGGCCTCGCGGTCCTCCCCAAAAACCTGGCGGAGCGAGGGGGTGAGCCTCAGGGTTCCGGATTCCAGACAATAGCTGGTCAGGGTATACTTGGCTTCCTGCATAGCGCCTCCAGGGCTAGCGGCCGGCCTCGGCCGAGGAGATAGTAGAGCTCGCGGGCCACCCAGAGCGCCGCCTCGGCGTCCGCCCGGGCCCGGTGGTGGCGGCCCTCGCCCTCCCAGCCCAGCACCTCGGCCAGGCGGGCGAGGCGGTAGCTTCGAAGCCCCGGGAGGCCCCGGCGGGCGAGGACCAGGGTGTCGACCACGTCGGGTTCCATTCTAACCCCGAGCCGGGCCAGGGCGGGGGCCAGAAACCCCAGGTCGAAGCCGGCGTTCTGGATCACCCAGACGGCGTCCTTTAGCATCGGCAGGGCGGCCTCCAGGGCCTCCTCCAAAGGGGGCGCGTCCCGCACCAGTTCGTTGGTGATCCCGGTGAGCCGCTCGACCCGGGGCGGGATCGGCCGGTGGGGGCGGACCAGGGTGGCGAAGGCCCGGGGCTCCCCGCCCTCCAGCCGCACCACCGCGATCTCGGTGATCGCGTCGCGGGCGGGCGAGAGTCCGGTGGTCTCGAGGTCGAGGGCGACCCAGGGCCGGCCCCCGGGGGGGAAGGGACGCCGCCACTCCCAGAGCCCGAGCTCGCCGGCCTCGAGGAAGAACCGCCCGTCCGGGGGCTCGGCCCCGGGCCAGGGCAGGGGGCGGCCCCGCTTGCGAAGGAACTGGGCCAGCCTCGAGGCCTCGCGGGTGCGGCGCTCCACCCCCCTAACTTACCCCTGGGGCGGGGGCGGGGGGCGCCGGAATACCCCCCCGGCGGCCCGCTCGTAGGCCCGGGCCACCGCCAGCAGCCGCTCGTCGGCGAGCGGCGGCCCCAACAGCTGCACCCCCACCGGGAGCCCCCGGGAGAACCCCGCCGGCAGGCTGAGGGCGGGGAGGCCGGCGAGGTTGGCGGCCACCGTGTTGACGTCGGTGAGGTACATGCTCAGGGGGTCGGCGAGCTTCTCCCCCAACCGGAAGGCGGGGGTGGGGGCGGTGGGGGTGAGCAGGAGGTCGTAGTCGGCGAAGGCCCGCTCGAAGGCCCGGGCGATCGCCGCCCGGGCCCGGAGCGCCCGGCCGTAGTAGGCCTGGTAGTAGCCCGAGGAGAGGGCGAAGGTGCCCATGAAGATCCGCCGCTTGACCTCGGCCCCGAAGTAGCGGGCGCGGGTGGCCTTCATGGCGGCGACCAGCTCCTCGCCCGGCGCCCGGGCCCCGTAGAGGGTGCCGTCGTAGCGGGCGAGGTTCGAGCTGGCCTCGCTGGTGGCCACCAGGTAGTAGGCGGCGAGGGCGTACTCGAGCTCGGGGAGGCCCACCTCGCCGACGGTGAGTCCGAGGTCCTCCAGGACCCCCGCGAACCGCTCGAGGGCCTCCCGCACCCCGGGGTCGGTGCCCGGCCCCAGGGTCTCCCGCACCCAGGCGACCCGGAGGCCTTGGACCGGGCGGTCGAGGGCCTCCGTAAAGGCGGGGGCGGCCTCGAGGCTGGTGGCGTCCTTGGGGTCGCGACCGGCGATCGCCTCCATCGCCGCCGCCAGGTCCCCCACCGAGCGGGCGAAGGGGCCCACCACGTCGAGGCTGGAGGCGTAGGCGATCAGGCCGTAGCGGGAGACCCGGCCGTAGGTCGGCTTGAACCCCAACACCCCGGTGTAGGCGGCCGGCTGGCGGATGCTCCCGCCGGTGTCGGAGCCCAGCGCGAGCGGCACCATCCCGGCCGCCACCGCCGCCGCCGAGCCCCCCGAGGAGCCGCCGGGGACCCGCTTGAGGTCCCAGGGGTTGCGGGTGGGGCCGAAGGCGGAGTGCTCGGTGGAGGAGCCCATGGCGAACTCGTCGAGGTTGGTCTTGCCCAAAAGCACCGCCCCCGCCGCCCGCAACCGGTCCACCGCGGTGGCGGTGTAGGGGGGCACGAAGTTCTCCAGCACCCGGGAACCGGCGGTGGTGCGGACCCCCCGGGTAACCAGGTTGTCCTTGACGGCGAACGGCACCCCGGCCAGCGGCGGCCGCTCGCCGGCGGCCACCCGGCGGGCCACCGCCCGGGCCTCCTCCTCGGCGGCGGGGTTCAGGGTCAGGAAGGCGTGGATGCGGCGGTCTTGGGCCTCGATCCGGGCGCGGTGTTCGGCGACCACCTCCGCCGGGTCGAGGGCGCCGGCGTTCACCGCCTCGGCGATGCGGAGCGCGTCCATCCCGGCGATTCTACCTAGAAAAAGAGGCCGAGGAAGGCCCGCTGGCTCCAGCCGATCACCGCCTCGATCGGACCCCGGAGGACGGTGAGGATCAGCAGGAAGGTGACCCAGCCGTAGCGCTCGAGCTGCCAGAAGACCCGGTGGTAGCGGAGGGGCAGGAGCGACTGGAGAATCTTGGAGCCGTCGAGGGGCGGGATCGGGATCAGGTTGAAGACCGCCAGCACCAGGTTGATCGAGACGAAGAAGTAAAGGGCCAACGCGAGGGTCCCGACCGGGCTGTGCCCGCCCCGGAAGGCGAGGTAAACCGCCTGGGGGTCGAGGGTCGCCAGCCCTTTGAGGGCCAGCGCCCCGCCCACCGCGAGCCCCAGGTTCACCAGGATCCCGGCGATCGAGACCACGAAGAGTCCCGCCCGGTAGTTCCGGAAGCGGTAGGGGTTGATCGGCACCGGCCGGGCCCACCCGAACCCCACGGTGAGGAGCAGGAGGGTCCCCAGGGGGTCGAGGTGGGCGAGGGGGTTCAGGGAGAGCCGACCGGCCCGCTCGGCGGTGTCGTCCCCGAAGGCCCGCGCCGCCAGCCCGTGGGCCAGCTCGTGGAGCACCAGGGCGAAGACCAGGGCGACCGCGATCAGGAAAAAGGCCAGCGGGTCCTCGCGCAAGAGGGAGATCAGCATCGGCCCACCCTACAGCCCGATGGCCCTAAGAAGGCTTAGCAGAAGGCCCAAGAGCCCGCGCTCCACCGCCCCCAGCACCCCGGTGTAGCTGAGCACGAGGAAGATGAGGAGAAAGCCGATGGGGCCGTAGGCCTCGAGCTGGGCGAGGAACCGCCGCACCTCCGGCCCCCCCAGCGCCCGCACCGCCCGGGCCCCGTCGAGGGGCGGGATCGGGAAGAGGTAGACGGCGGCGTGGCCGATCATCACCATGCTGGCGTACTCCAGACCGTAGCCGAGGCCGAAGCCGCCGGGGAGCACCCGGGAGAGCAGGAGGTAGACGAAGGCCGCTGCCAGAAAACCGAGCGGGCCCATCATCGCCACCGCCGCCTCCCGGCGGCCGTAGAGCCGGTAGGGGACGAACCGCGGCCAGCCGAAGCCGAGGAGGAAGAGGAGCAAAAGCCCGAGCGGGTCGAGGTGGACCCGCGGCTCCAGGGTGAGGAACCCCAGGCGGCGGGGGGTGGCGTCGCCGTAGCGGTCGGCGAGCCAGGCCTGGGCCAGGTTGTGGACCACCAGGCCGAAGGTGGCGGCGACCCCCACCACCAGGAAGACGAAGGGGTTGGTAAGGAGGCTAAGAAGACCCATCACGGCTTATCAGTTTACGGGCCAGGGCGAGCTCCTCCTCGAAGCTCGCCACCTCGCCGCGGCGGCGGGCCTCGGCCACCGCCCGCAGGACCCGGCCCACCTCCGGCCCGGGGCGCATGCCGAGGGCCAGCAGGTCGCGGCCCCGGAGCACCCGCCGCTCCTCCTTGAGCCAGCCCGCCCGCTCGGGGTGGTAGGCCAGGAAGGCCTGCTCGAAGGCGGGGCCCAGGGCCCGCACCGCCGCCGGGTCCTCGGGCGGGCGACGGATCCTTTGGGCCCCCTCGGCGTAGAGCTTGGGCAGACCGAAGCGGCGGACGAAGCCCTCGGGGTCGGAGGCCCCTAGCAGGAGCAGGTAGAGGTAGGCCTCGGGGGCCACCGCCACCTCGGGGCGGAGCCGGCCCAGCCGTTCCATCGCCCGCCAGACCTCGGGGCCGGGCCGCAATCCGAAGACCCGCTCGAGGACCCCGTAGGCCTCGAAGAGCCGCAGCACCTTGAGGGGGTCGGGCTCGGCGAGGGCCAGGAGGAGCTCGTCCTTGAACCGGCTCCTCGAGGCCTGCCGGAGGATCCGCGGCTCGAGGGCGGCCCGGGCCAGGGCCTCGGCCTCGGGGGTGAACGCGAAGCCCAGCCGGGCGGCGAGGCGAAGCCCCCGGAGGATCCGGCTGGGGTCCTCGACGAAGGCGACCGGCGAGAGCGGCCGGAGCCGCCGGGCCTTGAGGTCCGCCAGCCCCCCGAAGGGGTCGAAGAGGCGCCGGGGCTCGGGGTGAAGCCGGACCGCCATCGCGTTCACCGTGTAATCGCGGCGGCGGAGGTCGCGCTCCAGGGTGCTCGGGGCCACCTGGGGCAGGGCGCCGGGGTGGGGGTAGCGCTCCTCCCGGGGGTTGGCGAGGTCGACCTTGAGACCGCTGGCGAGCTCGGCCCGGGCGGTGGCGAAGGCCGGGTGGGGCTCGAACCGCCCCCCCAGGGCGGCGACCAGGGCACGGGCGGCCTCCTCGGCGGGCACCCCCTCGACCACCAGGTCGATATCGGGGCCGACCTCGCCGAGCAGGGCGTCGCGGACCGCCCCGCCGACGAGGTAGAGGGTGGCCTCGGGGAAGCGCTCGGCCAGGACCGCCACCGCCCGCCGGGCGGCCGGGGGCAGCCGGCGGTCGACCTCCTCGGCGAGGTCGGGCTCGGCCTCGTGCTTTTGGTAGAGGTCGGTCCGGGTGAAGATCCCCACCACCCGGCCGCCGTCGGCGACCAGCACCCGGCCGGCCCCCTCCTTGAGGGCCCGCTCGGCGGCCGAGAGGGGGGCGTCGGCGGGGAGCACCACCGGGGGGTGCATGAAGCCGCGGGCGGGCTCGTCGCCGAGGCCGAGGAGGGCGGCCCGCTCGAGGTCCCGCCGCCTCAGGACCCCGACCGCCCGCTCCCCCTCGAAGACCGGCATGCCGCCGTAGCCGCGCCGCTTCATCCGGTCCAGGGCCTCGGCGACGGTGGGGCTGTCGTGGATGCCCTCGACCCCCCGGGTCATGCGGTCGCCGAGCCGGGGCTCGCCGCCGGCGTAGGCCGGGAGGGCCAAGAGGAGGCGCTCGCGAACCCGCTCCAGGGGTTCGTCGACCCGGGCGAAGGCGGCCCGGGGGTGGCCCCCGCCCCGCCCGGTCAGCTCCCTTAGCACCCGGTCCACCGCGATGCCCCGACGGCTGCGGGCGATCACCAACCGCTGGTCGCCCAGGCGAAAGAGCAGGAACACCGCGTCGGCGTCGAACAGGTCGGCGACGGTGTGGGCCAGGGGGGCGAGGGCGGGAACGTAGCCCTCCTTGCGGGCCTCGGCGACCACCGCCCGGTAGGGGCCGGCCCGGACCACCTGGGCGGTGGCCAGGAGCTCCTCCAGGACCTCCTTGGCCTCGGGGGCCAGCTTGCCCTCGACGAATCCCCGCACCCGCCCGGGGTCGGCGCCCCGGCGGAGCAGCCAGGCGGCGGCCTCGAGGTCGTCGGGGGTGGTGCCGGGGTAGGTGAAGCGGCCGGTGTCCTCGAGGATGCCGGCGTAGCCCAGGTCGGCCTCGGCGGGGCCCGGCTC
>Ga0256833_1001288_pt1 | contig 18580 bp, 23 predicted proteins | sample 356284metaG_FD_190535 | JGI IMG/M metagenome (GOLD analysis project Ga0256833, IMG submission 190535) | Hydrothermal vent microbial communities from Mid Atlantic Ridge, Atlantic Ocean - 356-284 | ecosystem: Environmental > Aquatic > Marine > Hydrothermal vents | place: Atlantic Ocean: Mid... | reverse complement strand
TGCATGTAAAACCTCCTAAATTTTTATTATGTATAATGGGGAACATCTTCAGGAAGAAAAGAAGTGGCTTCCCAGAGTAATTTTTTTAAAACTGGATTTTTAGCAATTTTAACACCTAATCCCCTTGAGGTAAGCTTATTTGAAAGTTCTATAAGTTCGTTCACTGTCATCAGTTAGTTGATTTTTTTGAGGTCTCTAAAAGTTTGTATACTCCGTTGATGAAACTTCAAAAAAGTTAGTTAGCTTCTTAACATCTTCCTTCTGTAGAAACTTCAGCGGGTTCTGGTCTATCTTGAACTGAGGGTCAAATCCCAGCTCTTCAAGTCTCCTGTCTGCTATATACTTCATGTATTTTTCAAGCTCTTTGTAAGACACGCCAAATATAGTTGTTCCACCAAACTTTGTTTTCAGGTAGTTCAGCTCTAATTCAACAGCATCAATTATCGTTTCTCTGATGTTGTCCACAAACTTTTCATCGTCAACAATCTCAGGATTTTCTTCAACAATGGTCAGTATAGCTTCTATTCCGTTTTGAAGATGGAGAGACTCATCAATCAGAATAAGCTCAACGCCAGAGACAACGTTTTTCATCTTTCCTGTGTCTTTCATTGCAAAGAAGTGGGCAAATGCAGAGTAGAAAAACATACCTTCCTGAATAATGTTGTTCAGCAGTATAGCTGTGAGAATCTGCTTTTTGCCTTCTAATGTATCAGGATCAGCCTTTCCATATGTTATCCTGTCAACAGCTCTGATGATAAGTTCCTGTTTTTCCTGAAGAAGTTTGTCTTCAAGTGTTATGTTGTATATTCTTTTCCTGTCCATCTCAAAAGTGTTCAGTATTATCTCAAAGAAATCTGAATGTATATTTTCCATAAACATCTGTGTGGAAAAGCTCATCTTTGCATATGGGTCTGTTAAAACAGGGAAAAAACCGTTTCCTAAAACATTCTGAACAAGAAGCTCAGAGGAGGCAAAGTAACCAACAGATGTGTCAAACAGGTCTTTTTCTGTTGGGGTTAACGATTTATAATCTAAAACATCCTGCTGTATGTTAAGCTCTTCTGGAAACCAGACAGCCTTTTTCTGTTTTGTGTATATATCTTTAAATACAGGATATCGTGGATTTTCTGTCAGTCTGATGTTATCCTTTACTGATGTTTTTCCTATAAATTGAAGCTTTTTCATGGCTCTCCTCCTTACTCTTACATACTATATATAGTGTTTTCTTTTAATAATACCCCTGTATATTGTGTATGTCAAATTTTGAAAATCTTTTATTTTTGAATAACTTCACATTATAGAGTTTCGGATAGTGTTGAAATTTCAATAAAAATTTTTTAAAGTTAATTTAAGTTAGTTATGCCTAACCTTAAGGAGACAAAATGGAAAAAGTTATTTGTATATATCACGGAAATTGCACAGATGGAACAACTGCTGCAGCAGTTTTACTGAAAAAGTATCCCCAATGTAAGCTGTTTCCTTTAGAACATGGATACAAACAGGAACAGATTGAGCAGATACTGGATAATATAGATAGGGAGACTGTTGTTTACATTGTTGACTTTTCCCTCAAAGAAAAAGACCTGAAAAAAGTTATTGAAAAGGCAAAAGAGGTAATAAACATAGACCACCACATAAGTGCAAAGGATTATTTGGAGAAAATGAACAGAGAATACAGTAATTTTACGTTTGTTTTCAACAATAACCGTTCTGGTGCTTCTTTAACTTGGGAATACCTGTTTAAAACAGAACCTCCGTGGATTGTTAAATATGTTGAAGACCAGGACATATGGACATGGAAGTATGGAGAAAAAACCAGATATATGAATCTTTACCTTCTCCCTTACACAAACAAACCAGAGGAAATTGTGAAACTGTTTGAAAAACCACATGAGGAACTTTTAGAAAAAGGAAAAATTCTGGCAGCTTTTGCTGATTATCTCATAAACAGATATGTTGAAAGGGCAAAGGAAACCCCTGTGAGGATAGGTAGTTATACAGTCAGAGGATTTAACACAAATTATTTCCAGTCTGAGATAGGGAACATATTGTCAACAAAATTTGGAGAGGCTGTTTTGCTGTTTAACATTCAGGGAACAGATGTAAAACTTAGTTTCAGAAGCTGTGAAGGTCAGAAACCTAATGCCCTTGACCTTGCAAAAATGTTAGGTGGCGGAGGGCATAAAAATGCAGCTGGAGCCCTTGTTAGTCTTAAAGAATTTTTTGAAATGATAAAACTGGAGGAAAACTAAGATGGTTACAGATAACATTGAGAAACTTTCAACAAAGGAAAAGATAATAAAAGTAGGCGCAGAAATAATCGTAAAGGAAGGTTTAAGGAAGTTTACTGCAAAAAATATCGCAGATAAGCTTGGTATTACAGATGCTGCTATTTTTAAACATTTCAAATCTATGGATGACATAATATTGGAGATTATTCAGAGATATGTTTCCAGATGTTCCCAGAGTGCAATAGAAGCAGTAGAAAGAGGAAAGACAATCAAGGAAAAATTAGAGTTGCTCCTGAAGGCTCACATAGATGTATTAGAAGAGACAAGGGGAGCTGTTCCTGTTTTATGTTTTGAGCTGTCCCGTTCTGAAGATGCAAAATTTAAGACAATTTTGAATAATTTTGTTGAAAATTATACACAAGAAATTTCTAAAATAATAAAAGATGGGCAAGTTGAAGGAAGTATAAAAAAAGAGCTTATTCCTGAAGATGTTGCAATGTTTTTTATCGGTTCCATACAGGCAAAAGTGTTTGCATACGTTATATCAGGAAGAGAAGGCAAAATTATTGAAGACCCTGACCAGTTTATAGAAATGATATTTTACGGAATAATGAACAGATGAGACTGATTCTAATTTTTCTTATGGCTTTTACATTTGCTTATGCATCTGAAGATAAAATAGAAAAGGGAATTAATGAGATAAAAAAGGGTATTGAGCTTATAGCTGAAGGAATAAGGGAAAAAATTAAAAGTGATAAAGAAATAAATAAACAGCTAAGAGAGATAAAAAAGCAGTTAAAAGAGATTGAGGATAAAATCAAAAGTCAGGACTTTAACAGAATAAAAGAGGAAATTCTAAAGAGATTAAAACAGATAGAGAAAGAGCTGTCAGAAATTCAAAAAGATAAATAAAATCTTGTTAAATTAACACAAAACATATATCTTATTTTCAAATGTTTCGTGGAGATACTTATGGAAGAGATAAAGTGTTCTTTATGTGAAGATACAGGTTGGGTGGAGACGAAAGGTGGTGTAAAAAAATGTGCCTGTAGATATTCTGAAATAACAGAAGAGATATTTCGTAGAATGAACATACCAAAAAGATACAGGGATAAGGAGATTGAAAACTTTTATCCTGAAAAAAAATATGGACATCAGTTAATACTGAATAGGATTGAAGATTACATAAATTCTGATGATTTTTTAGAAGGGAAAGGTCTATTCTTAGTTGGCCCCCCTGGTGTTGGGAAGACACATCTTGCAGTTGGAGTGCTGAAAGAGTTTTTTAAAAGGAAAGGTATTGTTGGACTGTTTTATGACACAAGGTCTTTACTTTTTAACCTAAAGGCTTCCTTTGATGGCTTAACATCGTCAAGGGAAATATTGGAAGATGTTGTAGAAGCTCCCATTTTGGTTCTTGATGACCTCGGCTCAGAGAGGTTATCAGACTGGGCAAGAGATATACTACATTACATAATAATTAACAGGTATAATGATTTAAAGCCGATAATAATAACGTCAAATATTGAGCTGAAAAATAAAAAGAAAGTTGAAGGAGATTTGTTAGAAAATACCTTAGAGGAGAGAATGGGACAGGCAATTGCCTCAAGACTTTCTGAGATGTGTGAAATCCTTCCTGTTAAGGGAAAGGATAGAAGAGGAACAGCATTAAATGAGAAAAATGGAGCAGTAAAATGAGAAAAGCTACAGTAAAAAGAGAAACAAGAGAGACACAGATAGAAATTTCAATAAATTTAGATGGAACAGGTAAATACAGTGTTGATACGCCTGTTGGTTTTTTAACTCATATGGTTGAAACATTTTCCAAGCATTCTCTTATAGACGTGGAGTTAATGGCAACAGGGGATGTTCACGTAAGCCATCACCACACAGTTGAAGATGTGGGCATTGTTTTGGGAATGGCTATAAAGGAAGCCCTTGGGGACAAAAAGGGAATCAGAAGATTTGGTTATTCTATTATTCCAATGGATGAAGCCCTTGCAATGTGTTCTATTGATTTGTCTGGAAGACCACTGCTTTTTTACGATGATATGGAACTGAGAGGTAAAATAACCCAGTTTGATTTTGAGCTTATGGAGGAATTTTTTAAAGGATTGGTTCTTTCTGCAGGAATTACTGTTCATCTGAAGGCTCTCTCTGGAAAAAATCTACACCACATTGCAGAATCTTTAACAAAAGCTTTTGCCGTTGCTTTGAGACAGGCTGTAGATATAGACCCAAGGAGAAAAGGAACTCCTTCAACAAAAGGTGTTCTTGAGTAGGAGGAAGTATGAGCAGAAAAGAGAAAATCTTGGAAATTTTAAGAGAAAGGAAAGAGATATCTGTCAAAGAGCTGAGCAGGATTTTTAATGTGTCGGAAATGACAATTTATAGAGATGTTAGAGAGTTGGAAAAGGAAGGAGAGATAAAAAGAAAACATGGTGCAGTTTTACTGAATGAGAAGGAAAGTTCGGAAGCCCTTATCGTTGACACATGTCCGATATGCGATAAACCAATAACAAGGGCATATCCCTACAGGATTACAGTTGAAGACTACAAAGTTATAGAAGCCTGCTGTGAGCACTGTGGATTTTTGCTCCACAGTAAGTATGAGGATAAGAAAGTATCTGCAATAACATATGATTTTATAACAGAAAATCCTATCAGTGCCCTGAATGCGTGGTATGTTGTTGGAAGTTCTGCTGTTCCGTGCTGCAGTCCCAGTGCCATTCCATTTGCATCAAAGGAAGACGCAGAAAGGTTTAAAAAGGGATTTGGTGGAAAGGTTATGAGCTTTATAGATGCTTACAATGCTATAGTTAACAATATGAACATAAGTTTAAAAAGTTGCTGTCATCCTCAGAATGTTACATTTCAGATAGACAAGCTGAAAAAGTCTTAAACATCTTTCAGAACAGGATATTTTCTTTTTCTGTCAACGATGTGTATGTTTTCTACTCCAAAACGGTTTTTTTTCAAAAAGTTATAAACTTCTATAGCTCTTTCTTTATTTTTGAAACCGATAACCACGCCGCAAAACTCATATATTTCGTCTGGGACGGGGAGAGTAACAAAATCATTTATTCCTTTCTCTTTTAGAAAGTCTATAGCTCTAAAACCTTCTGGAATAGACATAAAAGTTATTATGTATTTAGGACCTGCAGACCTGAAAATCCTGAAAAAGTAGTCGTAAAGATGAAGTTTTACACCAATGGCGTAAAATTTCAATTTTTCTGTTAAAGTATCACCGTGCCATCCTTTCCCCCTTTCAATAACAGCTGTGATAACACCGTCATTTTCCTCAAGGGATATAAGTCTGTTTCCTGTATCGTGACACCATATTTTTATGTCTTTTTTAAATGCTTTATCGTCTGCCAGTACCTTTAGCCTTTTCCCAACAGGGATATTTTTCAGCTCTTTTGATACAAATATAAGGGGTGTAGGGCAGAACATTCCCCGTGTATCTACTTCTTTAACCACTTTTTCTTCAATCACTTGCATATCAACCTTCCTAAAGGTTCTCCACCTAAAAGATGCCAGTGTATGTGAGGAACTTCCTGTCCTGAATCCCTGCCTGTGTTGACAATTAGTCTAAATCCTGTTTCAGCTATTCCAAGCTGTTTTGCTATTTCGTTTGCTTTCAGTATTATGTGACCTATAACTGGTTTGTGTCTTCCCTCAAGGTAAAGATTGTTAGGTATGTGTTCTTTAGGAACCAAGAGGATGTGAACTTTAGCCTGAGGTGCTATGTCTTTGAAAGCTATCATCAGCTCATCTTCATAAACAATTTCCGAAGGAATTTCCCTGTTTATTATCTTGCAGAAAACACAGTTTTCCATTTTTTCCTCCTTAGCTGTAACTGACAGCTTTTAACTCTTTTGCATAAAATCTTATTTTTTCAATCAGTCTGTCTAAATTCCAGCCTTTATTTACAGATATTATAACAGTTTCCCTGTTTCCAGTAAGCATTATTTCTTCAGAGCTGTCTAAAAACTCCTCTGAGGGAATAACTCTGTCAACCTTATTGAGAACTGCAATTGTAGGCTTGTCCTTTATCCCTATCTTTTCCATTATCTTTTCTACTGCTTCCATCTTTTTCATCCAGTTTTCGTCAGATATATCTATCACGTGCAGGATAAGGTCTGCTTCTTTTACTTCTTCTAATGTTGCCATAAATGCTTCCATTATCTCTTCAGGCATATCTTTAACAAATCCCACTGTATCTGTGATAACTGCCTTTTTGCCTATGTCTGGGAATACAATGTAAGATGTTTTTGTGTCTAAAGTGGCAAACAGCTGGTCAGATATAAATGTTTCCCTTTTTGTAAGTCTGTTAAGTAGACTTGATTTTCCTGCATTTGTATAACCTACAAGGGCAATCTTAAGGATGTTTGGACTTTTGTTTCTCCACTTTCTCTGTTGTTTCCTCTGTTTTTTTATCTGTTCAAGTTCCTTTTTTATCTTTGATATTCTGTTTTTTATTGCTCTTGCCTTTATCTCACCTATTTTTTCTCCTGCCCCTTTTGTTTTCATTCCGCCACCAATACGGGAGAGGGTTTTTCCTTTCTGTCCGTAGATGCGAGGAAGCTGATGCTGAAGGGTTGCAAGCTCTACCTGTAGTTTTGCCTGCCTTGTCTTTGCTCTTTCTGAAAAGATAGACAGAATAAGGTCTGTTCTGTCTAAAACTCTAATGCCTGTTATTTTTTCTATGTTTGATATCTGAACAGGGGTAAGCTGAGTGTCAAAGATTAGCGTATCTGCCTGCGTTCCATCTGCAATTTCTTTAAGCTGTTTAACTTTTCCTTTCCCTATAAATGTGGCAGGGTCAGGAATTTCCCTTTTTTGATACAGTTTCCCTAATGTTTTTCCTTTTAAAGCCTCAACGAGGCCTTCAAGCTCGCATAGGGACTGTTTCAGCTCTTTTTCTGTTTTTTCCTTAGTTTTTACTCCTACTAATATACACCTCATAGGGCTAAATATATTTTTGTTTTATGTTTCTGCAACTATCGTGCTTATAGCATGTTTGTAAACCAACTGTTTTTCTCCATTTACGTCAATAAGGATAGTGAACTGGTCTGATGCAAGTATTTTTCCGGTTATTCTTGTTCCTCTTGTAAGATATATAATGACCTCTTTTCCTTCTTCCTTAAGCTCTTCAAGGAGCTCATCCTGTATGTTCATCTTTTTCCTCCACATTTATTTTTTTTATAATTGTATCTAAAAGTTTATCCTTTGTATAGTTTGATATGTCTATCCTGTGCCATTCTTTTCCTCTAAGTTTTGACCTAAATGTCCTTATCTGTCTTTTTGCAAAGTCTTTTGTGTTTTGAATTATGTGCTGTTTTGCTGATTGGAGGTCAGTTTCCCCTTTTAGATACGGAATAAGCTCTTTGTATCCTATTGCCTGTTTTGAGGTTAGAGATTTTTCGTATCCCATATCTAACAGTTTTTTTACCTCATCAATTAATCCTTTTTTAAACATATCTTCAACTCTTTTTTCCAATCTACCTATTATCTCTTCTTTGTTTCTATCTAGTATAAAACCTAAAAACTTATATTTTTCTTCTGCAAATCTATGTTTTTGATGAAATTGGGAAAACGGTTTTCCTGTCAGGTAGTATACCTCTAAGGCTCTTACCACCCTTTTTTTGTCGTTAGGATGTATCTTTGATGCATACAGAGGGTCAACATTCTCAAGCTCTGAGTAAAGCTCTTTTTTATCCCTTTTATACAAACTTTCTCTCAATTTCCAGTCTGAAGGTGGAGCGTCTGTAAGACCGTAAAGAAGAGTATGTATGTAAAGCCATGTTCCTCCTACAATAATAGGGATTTTCCCTTTCTCTGTTATTTCTTTTATTTTTTCATCTGCTATTTTTAAAAAATCTTTCACAGAGAACTCTTCATCAGGGTTAACCACGTCAATTAGATAATGGGGTATACCCTGTCTTTCTTCTACAGTAGGTTTTGCTGTTCCAACATCCATGTATCTGTAAACCATCATGGAATCTGCACTGATAATCTCACCATCTATCATTTTTGCAAGCTGTATAGATAGCTCTGTTTTTCCTGTTGCTGTTGCTCCTGTAATGACAATCAGTCTCATTTTCACTTTTTTCTCTTTTGTTTTGTTATAAAATATACGAAAAAATAAGAAAATTGCATAAAGGATTGTGATGAAAAGGAAAGGTGCAAAAACGTCTGTAGAAAAAGCTCTTGATTTAATAGAAGCATTAAAAGAAAGGGATAATCTTGGTGTTACAGAGTTAAGTGGAATTTTAGGGCTTAATAAAAATAATGTGTTCAGAATACTTGCCACTCTGGAAGTAAAGGGAGTTATAGAGCAAGATAAAGAAACAGGTCATTATAGATTGGGTATGAAACTGCTGTCTTTAGAATACGCTTATGTTAAGAGTTTACACTTTTTAAAGAAAGCAAAGCCTTTTATAAGGAATTTAAGAAATGCAACAAAAGAAAGTGTTTATCTATCTGTTTTACATGAAAATTCTGTTGTTTATATCTATTCAGAGGAAACAAAAAGACCTGTTTTAGTCAATTCAAGGATTGGGAAAAGATTTCCTGCGTCTGTTACAGCTTCTGGAAAGGCTTTACTTAAAGGAAAAAAGGAAAAAGGTTTTTTTGTTGAAGAAGATGTTGAAAATGCAGAACCAGAGGTTGTAGAGGTTGCTACAGTGATAAGAGACGAGTCAGATAATCCTGTAGCATCACTTTCTATTTTGATGCCTGTAGAAAGATATAAAAAAGGAGATACAGAGTTTCTAAAAAAGTCTTTAGTAAAAGCAGGAAAAAGTGTAACAGAAATTCTTAAGTCATAGAGTTCTGCTAACAAAAGGTAATTTTATATCAGTCCTTAAAATATTTATGAAGATGTAAACAGACCTGAAGGTTTTTCCTGTTATTCCATTAAAGTCCTCAGAATACCTAACCCTCAAGCTCCAGCATCTTCTGTTTAGTAAAAAAGTGGCAGACTTTCGCTGCACGTATCCCTGTCTTATGTTGTTCATAACAGAAAAAGATAAAGATATATATTTATATCTTAAGTTTACAGTTTGGTTGATTTGATTTATTGTTGTTGAACCTTCAAACAGACCTTTGTCAAAAGAGTGTGATATAGAGTAAGTAAGCCAAGAAGCAACAGGCATAGTGAAAGTTGTTATTGAACGAACAATCTGATTAAAGTAAAAATCATAGTAAAGTGTGTTTTCTCCATAAAATCCATTAATCTGAAAGTAAAACCTGTTTTTTAGAGGTTTTTTATGTCCGTCTAATCTGTTATTCCCGAGATAATAGTAATTGTTAAATGTGTAACCACTGGATATCTCCCAGGATAAAAAGTTTTCATTTTCAAAATTCAGTATATTTGTTATGGAAAATTCCACATCTTTCGCATCTTTTACTCTGTCTTCCTTGTCAAAATTTGGGAGGTTTTCCTGATTAACCTTTGTTATCCTTACAAGTCTAACTTCTGGGATTACAGAGTGGAAAAATTTAGAGTATTTTCGGATGAAAGTATATCTTATTCTGTCTTTAAAAGACAGTATGTTTCTGGATGGAGTTTTGTCTTTGCTATAATTGCTGGTAATGTAATACCAGGTTCCGCGGGGAGAAATCTGGATAAGGTTAGATAACCCTCTAAAATAGGAGTACAGTTCAATATTTACTGTATTGTCAGAACGAAAGCCTGATGTTCCCTTTTCTCTATAAAAATTAGTATTAACAGACAAAAAGTCTACATAAAGGGGAAAGTTTTTGAATATTTTTGATTTTTTCAAGTAGAATCTAACTTCTGGTAATCTTTGGAGAGTCTGTTCATTGTTATCTTTCGTGAGGTCATACAGAAAATCAAAGTTTAATTCAAATGTAAAATATCTCTTGTCAAGAAGTCCTATAAGCTGGGTTTTTGTGTAAGATTTGTATCTAAGGTTTGTTGCATTGTATATGTCCTCAAAAAAGTAAGGGTCACTGGGTATGTCATAAACAAAAGAGATATCAAAGTCTTCCTGATGAATGTCAGATTTTCCATAAATCCTCCACCTGTTTTTTAGAGGGGGATAACTCCTGTTTTGCCACCATCTACCACCTGAATTTTCTGTAAAAGCAGCAAAATTTCCCTCGTAATAACTGTTAGGAGATAATCTGTTTCTGTATTCCACATCAATACCTTTACCCTGTTTATTTCTGTAGTCAACTTTAAATGTCATATCAGAATGTCTGGAAATAACAAGATAAAAAGGTTGGAGGTATTTAAAGTCGTTATAACTATCTGTTCCTATTTCAGGGAAAAGAAATCCTGTTTTTCTGTCTGTAGCTGGATAAGAAAAGTAAGGTGTAAACAAAACAGGAATACCACAGAACCTCAGAGAAACATTATAAAGTTTTATACTGTCATTTTTAATAAGAATACCTTTTTTTGTTTTTATATACCAGTCATACTGGTCAAATGAACAGGTTGATATTTCTCCATCATAAAAGTAATACTTTTTACCTAATTTTTTTACTTTTTCTGCTTTTATGTAGTAGTGGTTTTCTATAACTCCTTCAACGTTATAGAACTCTCCATTAATCCCATCTTCATCAGTCCATCCTTTTTCTGCTTTCAGGTTATACCTATCTGTCCTTATTGTTACATTTCCTTCCATAAAAATTTTTTTATTTTTCTTATCGTATGTTATTATATCTGCTTTTAAGACTTCTCCTTTATACTTTACTACTACAGACCCTTCCGCAACGATAACTGTTTCAGAAACCCTCTTTATACTTTCAGCTTCTATTGATACAGGCATTTTTCCAAAAGAGAAAGTTATCAGTATCAAAATATAAAAAACTGGTATTATAATCTTCTTCAATAATCGTCTCCAGAAGATTTTAATTAGACTAAATATTATATCGGAGATTGTTATGGAAAAACCAAGGGAGTGGCTGAGAGAAAAGAGTATAGCAAAGAAAGTTTTATCTGATGCAGATGTTATTTTTGAGGTTGTAGATGCGAGAATACCTTTAGAAACGAGGAATAAGGTAATAGAGGAGTTAGCAAAAGAGAGAAACAAAGATTTATTTATTATTGTAAATAAAGTAGATTTAGTTCCTAAAAAGTTTACTCAGAAAGTAAAAAAAATAATTGAAAATGATTTCCCTGTTATCCTTTTTTCAGCACATAAAAATATAGGTAAGAGAGAAATAGAATCTCTTTTGAGAAAGCTATCACAGAAAAAAAAGATTGTTAAGATAGGTGTTCTTGGATATCCAAATGTTGGTAAATCTTCTTTTATAAATGCTTTAAAGAAGAAAAAAGTTGCGACAACATCACCTAAACCGGGAATGACAAGGGGAGAGAAACTTGTGAAGTTATACAAAAATGTTTATCTAATAGACACACCGGGAATTATAACTTTAGAATTCCAAGATGACCTTGCTCTAAAAGGTTCGTGGATACCTGACAAATTAGAGCAACCTGTTGATGTTGCTTTAAAGCTGATAGATAAAATACTGAATGAAAAACCTGAAGCTATAAAGGAAAGTTATGGTGTAGAACCTGATAAAGACCCTCTCAAAACTTTAGAAAGGATAGGTAAAAAGTTAAATTACAGAATTTCTGGGGGGAATGTAGATTTAGAAAGGACAGCCAAAAAAGTTCTGTGGGACTGGATAAAGGGAAATATACAGGTATATTGGATTTAAGATTTAAACATAGCTATCTTTTTAGCTATCTCTCTTTGTCTTTCAAATATATATCTGGCTATCTTGTTTCTGTCCCTCTCTTTTACGTCTGTAAACTTAATTCCTATCCTGTATAAGTTATTTCCCACCTTCCTTTTATAAACAACAATCCCTTTTAAGTTTACGTTGTCCTTACATATGTTGAGAGTTATATCGTATTCTTTACCTTCTTCAATATTCTTTAGATACTCTTGCGTTGTTACTATTCCCAGACCAGCTTCACTTATATCGTCAACGAAAAAAGAAGTCCCGTTTATTAAGGCAGTTATTGGTGAGCTTTCTGGAACCTTTACTCTTACATAAGAGCGGTTTAACTTTCTATCTAACGCAAGGGATGGAAAAGATGTAGCTATTTCAAAATCATCGTAAGCTATAACAGTAAGAACAAATACTTCTCCGTCAAGCTCAAAGTATATATGCCTTGTTTCCTTTAAAACAGGAATAATTTTTTTATCTGCCTTCCATATTATCTGTTCTAAACTATCATCCACTTCAGAAATCTCTATAACTCCCTTTATAGGAACTTCTTCGTAAAAAACAGCAACCTCTAACTTTTTCTGCTTTTTTAACTGACCAATAAGCTTCCATAATGATTTTGTATTTTCCATTCCCTATATTTATATTCGGAGGTAATGATGTCTATTATAGACTATATTGAGATATCTTTCATAAAAGGTGTAGGAAGGAAAACAATAAAGAAAATGCAGGAGAGATTTGGAAGTATATCATATGTTTTAAAAAATCCAGAAGTTGTAAAAGAAGATTTTGGAGAAAATCTATTCCGATTATTAGACAGTAGAAGTCCATCTTATAGAAAGCAGGCTTTAAAAGAAATAGAAAAAGCTGAAAGAATGAATGTAGGTTATGTAACATTAGAGGATAACAACTATCCTCCTTTACTCAAAGAGATACCAGACCCTCCTCCTTTTTTGTTTTTTAAAGGAGATTTACTTCCTAATCTTCCTACGATTTCCATTGTTGGAAGTAGAAAACATTCAGTTTATGGAAAATCTGTTGCAGCAAAAATTACTGAATATCTAACAGAAAACAACATCGGAGTGGTTTCAGGAATGGCGTCAGGTATTGACTCTATTGCTCATTCTGCTTCACTACATAAAGGAGGATACACTATAGGCATTCTGGGATGTGGAATAGACTACATATTTCCCCCTGAAAATAAATATCTTTATGAGAAGGTAGAAAGAGAAGGATGTCTTCTATCAGAGTTTCTCATAGGAACAAAACCGTCAAAACATACATTTCCCATAAGAAACAGACTAATAGCCGGTATATCCTACGGCACAGTTGTTGTGGAAGCAGATGAAAAATCTGGAGCATTAATAACCGCCAGACTGGCTAACGATTATGGAAGGGTTGTTTTTGCTGTCCCTTCTAATATTAACAGTCCTTATGGTAAAGGAAGCAACATACTGATAAAAGAGGGAGCTATTCCTATTGTTGAGCTGGAAGATATATTAGAAAATCTACCATTTTTGAAAAGCAATAAAGTAAAAGGTGAGGTAAACCTCTCTGAAATTGAAAAGAAAATAATAGATGCAGTCTCACATCCAGTTCATGTAGACATAGTCGCAGAGATAACGGGTATTTCTGTGGACAGACTTTCTGTTATCTTATTTGAGATGGAAATGAAAGGTCTTTTGGCAGTAGATGAAGGAATAGTAATAAAAAGCGTGTAAGGGGCAACAGCCCCAGATTTACTCAAACAGGAACTTATTTTTAGGTTGTTCCCCTTCTTTTACTTCCTTGAGAGATACTTTTGCTCTTCCCTGTTCATCAATGTCTATCACTTTTACAGTAAGAATATCTCCTACCTTTATTCTATCTTTAGCAGACCTTATTCTTTCTGGTGATATTTGCGAAACGTGAAGTAGCGAAAGCTTACCTGGAAGCAATTCAACAAAAGCTCCATAATCTTCAACTCTCGTAACTTTTCCCATATATACTTCACCAAGCTCTATGTCCATTATAAGCTCTTCAATCATTTGACGAGCTTTTTCCCCACTTTCCCCATCAATAGCATATATTCTGACCAACCCATCAGGTTGAAGGTCTACTTTAACGCCTGTTTCTTCGATAATTTTCTTAATATTTTTGCCAGATGGCCCTATTATTACAGGTATCTTTTCTGGAAGGACTCTCATTGTTATGATTTTAGGAGCATGTGGGGAGAGCTCTGGTCTTGGCTGGGGTATAGCCTGATACATCAAGTCAAGTATATAGAGTCTCGCTTTTTTAGCTTGCTGAAGGGCATCCTGAAGGATTTCTTTAGTTAATCCTTTTATCTTTATGTCCATCTGGATGGAAGTAACCCCGTCTCTTGTTCCAGCAACCTTGAAGTCCATGTCTCCAAGGTGGTCTTCATCACCTAATATGTCAGTAAGTATCACATATTCATCATTTTCCTTTAGAAGCCCCATAGCAATACCAGCAACATGCTTTTTCATAGGAACTCCTGCATCAAACAGGGAAAGTGATGCTCCACACACTGTTGCCATTGATGTTGAACCATTGGACTCTAAAATCTCAGAGACAACCCTTATAACGTAAGGGAATTCTTCTTCATCAGGAATAAGAGGCTCTATAGCTCTTTCTGCAAGATTTCCATGTCCTATCTCTCTTCTTGAAGGTGCCCTTGGTGGTCTTGCTTCCCCTACACTAAATGGAGGGAAGTTGTAATGAAGCATAAATCTTTTTTTAACTTCATCTTCCTCTATACTTTCCTCAATCTGTTCTTCTCCTGGAGCTCCTAATGTAGTTGCGACAAATGCCTGTGTCTGTCCTCTGGTGAATATTGCTGAGCCGTGAATCCTTGGAAACAGACCTGTTCTTATCCATATAGGTCTTATCTCGTCAGGTTTTCTTCCATCAATTCTAACTTTTTCTTTTAAGACCTTTTCTCTCATTACGGAAGATACAACATCTTTGTATATTATTTCTGCTTTCTTTTCTTTTCCTTCAGGTATTTCTATTTGTGATATCACTTCCTCAAAGATTTCAGACAGCCTTTTCCTTCTTTCCTTCTTATCTAATATGTTAAGAGCTTCTTTTATCTTCTCTTTAGCAAATGTTTCTATTTCCTCCTGAAGTTTTACATCTGTTTCATCTATTTCAACAATTATTTTTTCTTTTCCGCCAGCTTTTTCTCTAAGCTCTTCCTGAAGGTTTATCAATTTTTTTATTTCGTCATGGGCAAACATTATTGCATCAAGAATAACTTCCTCAGGGACTTCCTCGCTACCACCTTCAACCATAACAATTGCATCTTTTGAACCTGCAACAACGATGTCTATGTCTGACTCGTTTCTCTGCTGGTAAGTAGGATTTACAATAAACTTACCATTTACCCTTGCAACCCTGACACCTGCAATAGGTCCCTCAAACGGTGCTTCTGAAAGGTGGAGAGCAGCAGATGCTCCAACTATAGCAAGAACATCAGGGTCATACTTGTCGTCTGCAGACAGGGTTATGGCAGTGATAACAACATCGTTGAAAAAACCTTTTGGGAAGAGAGGTCTTATTGGCCTGTCAATAAGACGGGATACAAGAATTTCTCTTACAGAAGGTTTACCTTCCCTTTTTACGAAACCACCGGGAATTTTACCATAAGCATATGTTTTTTCCCTGTATTCAACTGTTAATGGGAAAAAATCTATATCAGCTTGAGCTTCTTCAGACATAACGGCAGCAACAAGAACAGCTGTTTCTCCCTGTCTTACAATAACAGCACCATTTGCTTGATGAGCAAAATAACCTGTTTCAATAGAGTAATTTGCATCATTAACAGTGGTCTCTACCTTTTGGACATTAATATCTCCTACCTCACCCATTTACTTCTCCCCAGTAGATTCTCTTATTCCAAGTTCTTCAACAATTTGTTGATATCTTTCAGGATTTTTTCTTTTAAGATAATTGAGAAGTTTTCTCCTTTTGTTAACCATTCCTATCAGACCCCTTCTTGAGTGGAGGTCTTTTTTATTTTTTTTGATGTGCTCTGTGAGATTTTTGATTCTCTCTGTTAGTATCGCAATCTGAACTTCTGGAGAACCTGTATCTCCTTCAAATCTTCCGAATTTTTTTATAATTTCCTGTTTTCTTTCTGCTGTAATTGACATAAACGAAAACCTCCTGACATCATTTTTTGATTTTTAACAAAAAAGAATTATATCACAAATTAAACAATTAAATCTATACCTATATAAATAGATAAGGGTATTTCATGATATAATAAAATGTTAACTTTTGCAGGGATTACAAGGAGGTAGGGATGATACAGGATTATCTGAAAGATGCAGAAAAGAGGATGAAAAAGGCTGTGGAAAAATTTAAAGAAGAGCTTGCAGGTATAAGAACATCAAGAGCATCAACGGCCATCGTTGAAAATATAAAAGTTGATTACTATGGGGTTGAGATGCCTATAAAACAGCTTGCAACAATAACAATACCTGAACCTTCCCAGATTGTTCTTCAGATATGGGACCAAAATGCTGTTCCCCTCGTAGAAAAGGCATTAAAAGAGGCAAACATAGGAGCAAATCCCCAAACAGAAGGGAATACAATAAGACTGATACTTCCCCCTATGACAGAGGAAAGAAGGAAAGAAATCGTAAAATACATTGGAAAACTCGCTGAAGAAGCAAGAATAGCTGTCAGGAATGTGAGAAGAGACGATAAGGAAAAGTTAGAAGAGCTGAAAAAAGAAGGATTTTCAGAAGATGAAGTTAAGAAAGCTCTTGAACAGCTTCAAAAAATAACAGACAAGTACATAAAAGATATAAATCAGCTTGCAGAAAAGAAGGAAGAGGAAGTTTTATCTCTTTAGATTTTGAAATTTAAGGTTAAAATCCTTATATTAAATCCTGAAAAAGTAAGAGGGGTATTGTATTTTGAGAGAAAACATTATAGAGAGGGTAAAGGAACTTCTCCTCCCTCTGCTTGAAGAGAGAGGATTAAGGCTGGTTGATGTGGAATTCTCAACAGGTGGGAAACCTGTGCTAAGGATATATGTTTATAATCCAAAGGGAACAAGCATAGAAGATTGTGAATGGGTAAGTAGAAGGATAGGAACGCTCCTTGATGTGGAAGATTTGATACCCTTTTCCTACATATTAGAGGTTTCATCTCCAGGATTAGAAAGAAAGCTGAAAAATACAGAGGAATACGAGATATTCAAAGGCAGAGATATAAAGATTGTTACAAAGGAGCCAGTAGACGGAAAGAATGTTTTTGAAGGGGTTTTAAAGGGATTAGAAGACACCAGGGTAGTTATTGAAGTAGATAATAAAGATTATAAAATCCCTTTAGATATGATTGCCCGAGCAAATTTGGAATTTAGAGAAGGTGGAGAGTGATATGGCAGTAAAACTAAAAAATGTTATAGAAGCAGTAGCAAAAGAGAAAAATGTCCCAGAGGACATAATAGAAAAAGCCCTTATTGAAGGGATTAGGGCAGCAGTTCAAAAAGAGTATGGATACAGAGACAATGTGAAAGTTGTCTTTGATAAAGAAAATGATGAACTCAAAGTTTATTTAAAAAAAAGGGTTTCTCCTTTTATAGAAAATCCTAAAAGAGATATAACCCTTCAGGAAGCTAAAAAGTATGACCCAAATGCTGAAGTGGGAAAGTATGTTGATGTTCCATTGAGTCTTGAAGATTTAGGTAGAATTGCCCTTAACGCAGCAAAAGAAGTGATAACACATAAGGTTGCAAAAGTAGAAAAGAACATACTGTTTAGAGAATTTAAAGAATTAGAAGGAAAAGTTGTAACAGGAACAGTAAGAAGATTTGAAAACGGAGATATTATTGTTGACCTTGGAAGAGTTGAGGCTGTTTTACCAGAAGAAGAACAGATAAAAAAGGAAAAATACAAAATAGGAGACAGAATAAGAGCTTTAATACTAAAAGTGATAAAAGAAGGCTCATATCCAGTAAAGGAAAAGGGAAAAATAAAAAGATACATACATCCTATAGACAGGGATAAGCCTTTAGTTATACTGACCAGAACCCATCCAAATTTCCTAAAAAAGTTAATAGAAATTGAAGTTCCAGAAGTTCAGGAAGGAGAAATAGAAATAAAAGCTATAGCAAGAGAACCTGGAGAAAGGGCAAAAGTGGCAGTATATTCAGAAGATAAGAACATAGACCCTGTTGGTGTTGTTGTAGGACTTAAAGGAAGTAGAATTCAGAACGTAACCAACGAGCTTTCAGGGGAAAAGATAGATGTTATCCAGTGGGACCCAGACCCTGCTATATTTATAATGAGGGCACTGTCTCCAGCAAAACCAAAAAAGTGGAGACTGTTAGAAGATGAGAAAAGGATAGAAGTGGCAGTTCCTAAGAATGAGCTCTCCCTTGCCATAGGCAAAGGTGGTATAAATGCAAAACTTGCCCACAAACTTACAGGATGGCATATAGACATATTAAGCGAGGAAGATTTTGAAAGAATTCAGCAGCTTCCAAGGTCAAAGAAATGAGCCAGTTAGAAAATGCGTAATATGTAAAAAAAAAGGCCAAAGAGGGAGTTAATCAGATTTGTTGAAAAAAGCAAAGAGATAGATATTCTGAAGGATAAAGGTGGAAGGGGTGTGTATGTATG
>Ga0256833_1001287_pt1 | contig 18580 bp, 18 predicted proteins | sample 356284metaG_FD_190535 | JGI IMG/M metagenome (GOLD analysis project Ga0256833, IMG submission 190535) | Hydrothermal vent microbial communities from Mid Atlantic Ridge, Atlantic Ocean - 356-284 | ecosystem: Environmental > Aquatic > Marine > Hydrothermal vents | place: Atlantic Ocean: Mid... | reverse complement strand
CGGCGGTATAGCGCCAGCACCGGGGACATTTATGTCCCGGAGCCCGATGGAGGGCAAAGCGCATCTCCCCGGCTTCAAAACTTCCCAGCTCTTCCGTCTCAAAAGCAGGGGCCGCGGCGCTGACGACGAACCAGTCTTCCAGATCCTTTCCTTGTAGAGGCAGGGAGTCGATCGCTCCGGCGATCGCCAGCTCCAGAGTCGATTTGATCACCTTCTCCTTCTTGAGGCGGTCCACCGCCTCTCCAAACGCCTCTCTCGCCTCCAGGAGCAGCCTGTCGTCAAAGGGGGGCTCCACGGCGGGCAGCGGCTCGTAGATCGCGTCGAAGACATCCTTCCACTCCCTTTTGATCACCGCCGGAGCGTAGTCAAGCACTTCATCGGCGGTGTAGGTGAGCGTCGGGGCCACCAGCGCCAACATACTCCGGGAGATTAGGGCCATGGCGCTCTGGGCGCCCCGGCGGGTCGGGGCATCGGCAGCGTCGCAGTAGAGACGATCTTTGCAGATATCCATGTAGATCCCGCTGAGCTCGTTGGTCAGGAAGTGATTGAGGAGCGAGTATCCCCGAGAAAACTCGTAACGGTCGAAGGCTTCCCGAACCTCCCGGAAGACTCCGGCAGCCTTGGCCAGGATCCAGCGGTCCAGATCTCCCATCGCTTCGACGGGTCTGAGCTCCTCCAGATCGTTGGCGTTGGCCAAAAGAAAACGGAAGGTGTTGCGGATCTTGCGATACTGCTCCGCCGTCTGCTTGAGGATCCCGTCACTGATCTTCAGATCGCTCTGATAGTCGCTCAGCGCCACCCAGAGCCGCAGGATCTCCGAGCCGTACTGCTGCGTCACTTTCTGGGGGGCGACCACGTTGCCTCGGGACTTGGACATCTTCTCACCCTTTTCGTCCACCGTAAAGCCGTGAGTGAGGATGGAGCGATAGGGAGGATGGAAATTGATGGCCGAACTCAGCAGCAGCGAGCTCTGGAACCAGCCGCGATGCTGATCCGAGCCCTCCAGATACATATCGGCAGGGAACTCCCCGGCGTCGTAGTGGCGGGATTTGAGCACGGCATTCCAGGTCGATCCGCTGTCGAACCAGACATCGAGAATATCCTGGACCTTCTCCAGCTCTTCGGGGCGATATCCGCTACCGGGATAGAGAAGCTCTTCGATAGGCCGATCATACCAGGCGTCGCATCCTTCACGCTCAAAGATCGCCGCGATGAAGTTGAGTACCTTCTCGTCCAGGATCACCTCTTTGGTCTTTTTGACCCGGAAAAAGGCGATGGGCACCCCCCAGGTGCGTTGGCGGGAGATACACCAGTCGGGACGTCCCTCGACCATGCTCCGGAGGCGGTTGCGTCCCCAGTCGGGGTAGAAGACCGTCTCGTCGATCCCTTTAAGGGCAATCTTCCGAAGGGAGTCGTCGGCCCCTTCGGGCGTCTCGTCCACGGCGATAAACCACTGTTTGGTCGCCCGGTAGATCACCGGCTTCTTGGTCCGCCAGCAGTGGGGATAGGAGTGCACAAAGGTCGAAGAGTGCAGCAGGGCATCCCCCAGAAGCTCCAGGATCTTTTCGTTGGCCTCGAAGATGTGCATCCCCACGAACTCCTCGGGATTGGGCAGGAGCTGATGGCCGACCAGGCTCTCGTCGTAGCGTCCCTGATCGTCCACGGGCATCAAGACTTCTAGTCCGTATTTGAGGGCGACGAAATAGTCGTCCTCTCCGTGACCCGGTGCCGTATGGACCGCTCCCGTTCCTCCGTCGAGCTCCACGTGCTCCCCCAGAATGATATGGGAGCTCCGGCCGTTGAGAGGATTGATCGCCAGCTTGTTCTCCAACTCCTCGGCAGCAAATTTACGCACCGCTTGTCCCGAAACCACCCCCTCCTCGATCAGAGCGTCGTATCGCTTCTCGGCGACGATATAGCCGTCGCCCGTGAGGACGTACATCTCTCCCGGAGCCAGAGCGATGCCGCTATTGGCCGGCAGGGTCCAGGGGGTCGTCGTCCAGATGACAATCGCGGCTTTGCCGTGGAGATCCAGCTCCTCCTTGGCCTTGTCGGAGAGCTCGAAGGCAACATAGATGGAGTAGTCCTCCTTATCCTTGTACTCCACCTCGGCGTCGGCCAGAGCGCTTTCCGCCGCCCAGGACCAGTAGACCGGCTTATTCCGTTCGATGAGGAGCCCCTTTTTGGCCACTTCGCACAGCGTGCGGTAGATGGCGGCCTCAAATTTGAAGTCCATCGTCACATAAGGGTGCTCCCAATCCCCGATGACTCCCAGTGACTGAAAGCCCTTTTTCTGGATCTCGATATATTTGGCGGCATGCTCCCGGCAAAGCTGACGGAACTTGCTCACGGGCATCGCCTCTTTTTTCTCCTTGCCGATACGCTCTTCGACCTTCTGCTCGATGGGCAGGCCGTGGCAGTCCCAGCCCGGCGTATAGCGGACGGCTTTGCCCTGGAAGTAGTGATATTTGACGATCATATCTTTGAGAATTTTGTTGAGGGCATGGCCGATATGGATATCACCGTTGGCATAGGGAGGGCCGTCGTGGAGGGTAAACATCTCTTGGCCTTCCCGATTGGCTTTCATCCGCTCGTAGGCTCCTTCGCTAAACCATTTTTGGTAGCGAATCGGCTCGTTTTTAGGAAGATTTCCCCGCATGGGAAAGTCGGTTTTGGGTAGCAGCAGCGTCTCTTTATAATCCATTATTGCATATCCTTGGGGGTTCTGAAATTGGGGCGATTATATCCAAAGGGGGTTTAGTGTTTCGTTATAATCTTCATCAATAGGATCCTCTAAAAATTACCAAGAAGTTCTTTGGGTCAAGTGCGACAAAGGAGCGCTCAACCCGTGAAACGGGCGCTTGCGTTCGCGACTGCCAGAGTACTTGGCCCAAAGAACGAGTTTTTTCAGAAACCTCAAATAAGCAATACACTATAAGGAGAAAAGAGAATGGGAAATCGTATCAATATCGTCTATATTGGATTGACGATCGCTCGCGATGAGACGCTACATGCCTGGATCGGCCGCCAACTCCGCCTGCGGGGCTGGCGGTTGCAGAGCCAAAGCTATCTCGAGAGCTGTGACGAAGGCCTCGAAACGATTTCCACCCTCATGAAAAGCACCCAAACGCTGCTGATCCTTACCGACTCCGAATGTTACGAAACTCTCAATCGCCGTCTCCCTCCTCACTCCGATACCTTGACCCTCCTACCCCTTACTGAGGGCATCTATCCCGAAAGCCTGCCTCTACCGGAGCATCCATACCAGGGATGGCAGCTCTTCTTTCCCGCCTCACTCCAAGCGGAACTTCTTGGGAATCTCCGGGATACGGCCGAAGAGACACTCACCCTCCGACGCCTCCTGCCGGGCTGGTTCGAACTCGAGCTACAGGGCGTATCGCTTCCACCGGAGCTAAAAAGAACTCTCGATCACCCCCAAATCTCGAAAATCCCCCGCCATTCTCTCGTTGCTGCCCTGATCGAGTATTTCTCGTCTATCGGCAAAACCCTCACCTTTGCCGAGAGCTGCACCGGTGGGCGGCTGGCGGCGGCTATCACCGCCGAATCCGGCTCTTCGGCGATCTTCGAAGGCTCTTTCGTCACCTATGCCAACCGTATCAAGTTGGAGTGGCTCGGGGTCGCCGAAGCGACCTTAAAAGATCATGGGGCCGTCAGCGAAGCATGCGTCCGCGAGATGGCGCGAGGGGCCCAGACCAAAGCCGGCGCCGACATCGCCGTGGCCATCAGCGGCATTGCGGGCCCCACGGGAGCCGTCCCGGGCAAACCGGTAGGCACCGTCTATTTCTGTCTGCGTAACGGGGAAAAAGAACAAGTAAAAAGAGTGCAACTTTCAGGCGATCGGAATGCCGTACAGGAACAAGCGGTATTGTACGCCTTGAAGATGATCGTCGAAAGCGAAGAAAATATTTTCGATTTTTTTTCCGAAAACTCTTGACAGGGCAAAGTTTCTGGGCTATAATTCTGCCCACTTAAAGCCACAGAGGCTTTTTGTTTTCGACCCGTTAGCTCAGTTGGTAGAGCAACTCCCTTTTAAGGAGTGGGCCCTTGGTTCGAATCCAAGACGGGTCACCACTTCAGGTATCTTTTCGATGACTTATGGACTAGATGACCCTTTCATCTAGTGGCCAAGGATGCTGTGTTTTCCACACAGTCACAGAGGTTCAAATCCTCTAGGGGTCGCCAATCGTAACTGCCTGATTCCGGTCGCTTAGCTCAGTTGGTAGAGCGCCACCCTTACAAGGTGGATGCCAGTGGTTCGAGTCCACTAGCGACCACCACGGCTAGAGCCGGAAACTGTGTGCGGCGGTAGTTCAGCTGGTTAGAATGCCGGCCTGTCACGCCGGAGGTCGCGGGTTCGAGTCCCGTCCGCCGCGCCACATTCATTTTTCTCCTTTTGATTGATTGATTGATTTTATAGCGATTCCTCCTCCTTTATGTCGTTCTATAAAACCTCCCGGGGCCTCTACCTAGGCCCCATGTTTCATTTGCGCTATAATCCCCTTTTAAGTACAGAAATTCATGCAGTTTTAAAACAAAAGGAAGTCGCATGATACGAATCATGATAGTTTTAGTCTTGGGGACGCTCTTTCTCTATCCTAAACTCAACTGCGTCGTCAGTATCCCGCCTCTCAAAAGTCTCGTCGACGCCGTGGGAGGATCCCAGATCGAAAGTACGGTGATGGTACTTCCCGGCAACTCTCCCCATACCTACGAGCCCAAGCCTTCCCAGATGCGGGCCCTGGAGAAGGCCGATTGCTATTTTGCCGTCGGTGTGGAGTTTGAAAAGGCGTGGCTTCCCCGATTCCAAGCACAAAATCCCCGAATGCTTATCGTGGATCTGAGCCGTGGCATCCAAAAAATCCCTATGGAACACCATCATCATGAATCTCACGGCAAAGAGGAGCATGAGGAGGAGCACGAACATCTGGACCCCCACATCTGGACCACGCCCTCCCATCTCAAAAAAATGGCCGATACGATCCGTCAAACCCTTGAGCGGCTCGACCCCAAACACAAAAAACTCTATGAGAGTAACTACCGCAAAGTTCTCGCCAAGATCCAAGCCACGGATACCAAGATTCGACAAACCCTTGCATCTCTTCCACCTCATAGCCGTTTTATGGTCTTCCACCCCTCCTGGGGCTACTTCGCCAAAGAATACGGATTGATCCAAATCCCCGTAGAGATGGAAGGAAAGTCTCCAAAACCCCGCCAACTCATGCGGCTCATCGACGAAGCCCGACAAGAGAAGATTCGCGCCATCTTCGTCCAACCTGAATTTTCCGACAAAAGCGCACAACTCCTAGCCCGGGAGCTGAAGATCCCCGTCATCAAAATCTCCCCCCTCGCCCCGGACTGGAGCGCCAACCTTCTGCGTCTGGCCGAGGCAATCGCCGGCAAAGAGTAAGCATGAAACTTCTAGAGGTGGAGAAGGTCTCCTTCTCCTACGATCGGGAGCGGGTTCTGGAAGAGGTGAGTTTTTCGCTGCAGGAGCGGGAGTTCCTCGCGATCATCGGACCCAACGGCGGCGGCAAATCGACGCTTCTCAAACTCATCATGGGACAGTATGAACCCCAGGAGGGACAGATCCGTGTCCTGGGAAAATCTCCCAGGCAAGCCCGGGAAGAGATCGGCTACGTCCCGCAAAACACCCATGTCAACCTGGAGTTTCCCATCCGGGTTCTCGATGTGGTGATGATGGGCAATCCCAAACGCCATGAGGGCCAAACGCTTCTGGAGCGTCTCTTTCCGATTCGTTACAATGAGATCGAAAAACGCTGTGCCTACTCCACACTGGAGAAGGTCGGAATGCAGGATTATCTCGACCGCCGAATCGGCGATCTCTCCGGCGGTCAACGCCAACGGGTCATGATCGCCCGGGCACTTTGCGCCCATCCCCGGCTGCTGATTCTCGATGAGCCCACATCAAGTATCGATGCCGAGGGGCAGGAGCAGATCTATCGTCTCCTCAAAGAACTCAGCCGAGAGATGGGAGTGCTCGTTGTCAGCCATGACCTCTCGGTCATCACGCGATATGCCGACAAAATCCTCTATCTCAACCGACGGGCCTACCTTCACGACCTGCAGGCAAATCCAATCCACCTCGACACCCCCGAAGGGAAACACTTCTGTGAAGTGGAAATGATGCAGATGCTCGGCGCACAAAACTGCAACTGTGAACTTCACAGGGATTCCAAGGAGTCCTCATGACGGAGATTTTTCATTATACCTTTATGCAAAATGCCCTGATAGCAGGAATCCTGGTCAGTTTCGCCGCCGGGATCGTCGGCTCCCTGATCGTCGTCAATCGACTGGTCTTTCTCACCGGCGGCATCGCCCACAGCTCCTACGGCGGCATCGGCATGGCCCTCTATTTCGGCCTGCCGATCTTCCTCGGAGCTTCCCTCTTCTCCGTCGGTGCCGCACTATTGATCGCCGTCCTGACCTTCCGCCGACGCCACCGCAGCGATACCTATATCGGCCTGATCTGGGCCGTCGGCATGGCCATCGGCGTCATCTTTACCGATTTGACTCCTGGCTACAATACCGATCTGATGAGTTATCTCTTCGGTTCGATTCTCGCTGTCAGCCGTGAGGATCTCTGGTTTATGGGGTTTCTCTTGCTGCTGGTGCTGTTGACGGTCCACCGATGGTACCGCCCTATTTTGGCGATGAGTTACGACGCCGAATATGCGGAGCTGCGGGGGATTCCCACCCGACGTTTCTATACGCTGATCCTGGTGCTTAGCGCCCTGACGGTCGTCGTCGCCATCAAAGTGGTAGGACTCATCCTGGTCATCGCCCTCATGACCATTCCCACCCACATCGCCGAGCGGTGCACCCGAACCTTTTACGCCATGATGATCTTCTCGGGGCTCCTCGCTTCTCTCTTTACCCTCGTGGGGTTGATGCTCAGCTACGCCTACGACCTCAGCTCCGGCGCCTCGATCATCCTGGTTGCCGCGGCGGGGCTGGGTCTGTTTGAGGCGGGCCGAACACTGATCGCCGGAAGAAGCTGACCGGACGCCTGCACCGTCGCGAAAGCCTATTAACCTTCCATCGCCTCCCAAACCGCCAACGCCTGGCGGTGTTCCGCTACATCGTGACAGCGGACGATCGTCGCTCCGTGTTCTACGGCTTTGAGGTGGATCGCCAAGGTACCGGGAAGGCGTCGTTCCGTCGGAGTCGGGATAATCCGGTCGATCATCGATTTGCGGCTGGCGCCGATGAGGAGCTCACAACCGTGGTGCAAAAAGGTTTCGTGGTTTCGCAGGAGGGTCAGATTGTGCTCCAAGCTCTTGCCGAAGCCGATTCCTACGTCCAAGATGATACGCTCTCGGGGCAAGCCCAGCTCCTCACATCGGGCGATCCGTTGGGCAAAAAACTCGTCCACCTCCGCCGTCACGTCTTCGTAGTGGGGATGCTCTTGCATCGTCTGAGGCGTCCCTTGCATATGCATGATGCAAAGCTCCGTTCCATATTCTGCGGCCAAGTTCACGACCCGTTCGTCCGAAGCCCCGGTGATGTCGTTGACCAGACCAAAACCGCTCTCAAGGGCGTATCGGATCACTTCGGGGGTATAACTGTCGATACTGAAAAGCACCCGTTCATGGAGCCGAGACTCCCGCACCGCATCGCAAAGCGGCCGCACCCGGGCCAGCTCCTCCTCCACACTTACCGGCTTGGACCCGGGACGGGAGGAGACACCGCCGATATCGATGATCGCCGCCCCCTCCCGGATCATTGCTTCTATTCGCTTCAGAGCCGCAGGACCGATAAAGCGACTGCCGGCATAGAAGCTGTCTTCGTTGGCGTTGAGGACCCCCATGATCCGCAGGGGTGCTTTCGCTTCGAGGAGAAAGCCTTCCAGCTCCAAAGCCAGCGCTTTGAGCCCGAAGGGTTGAGCCCGCTCCTTGCGTGCCAAGGTACGCAGCTGAGCCTCCGTCGCAATGAGCAGGGCGTCGACCCGTTCCTTTTCGCAGGTGATGACTCCGCCGGGTACCGCCAGGTCGGCGCCGATACTCAAAGCGTCCTGTTTGAGGATGTTTGCCGCCGGGGTACGAAGATCCCGAATGAGAATCCAGAGAGTGCGCATTTTTCGGGCCATGATCTTGACCCCCTCTTCCCGCACGTCCAGACGCCGCAGCAAGGCTTCGCGTTCCCGCGTCTCTCCGATGCGATAGACTCTCATCTGCACTCCTTTCAGGGACGCCGGGGCGTCTTTTTCCTCTTTTTGGCCAAGAGCTTCAGTAAAACCGCCGTCAGAACGAAGGAAGAAGGAGAGCCTCTATCCAGAGCTTTGACCCCGTCCCGGAAGGTATCCATAGCACGCCCGTCAAATTCGTAGGCGCCGCTGGCGAGGGCCTCTTTGAGGAGGCGCTCGACGAGGGAGCGGGCTTCGGAGTTTCCGATGCGACTATGCTCCTGAAGAAAATCGTAGACGCTTTTTAGATCCAGACTCCCCAGATCCAAACCCAGGGGCTCCACCGCCTCTCCTTCGTCAAGGATACGGATAGGAAGTCGCGAACGGATCGTGGGGAGGATGGAGGCTTTGGAACGAAAGAGAAAGATAAAGCTCTTCTTGGGCGGCGGCTCCTCGATCACTTTGAGCAGTTTGTTCTGAACCACCTCGCTAAAGCTATCTCCCGCCAGGAGGATCACCTGATGCTCTTCGCTGGCCAGATAGGCCTTCTCCAGAGTCAGGGCCACATCTTCGACCTTGAAATTCCCCTCCCGCACGATGGGGATCAGGGTCAAGCCCGCATCGGCGCACTCCTGTTCCAGACGCTCCCGCTGCTCCTCAAACCGGGAGGTCACGAAGATCTGACTGTTTTGCAGATCCATCAGTCCAGCTCCACCTCGTTAAAGAGTGCCGCTTCCAGCGTTCGATCGAAGAGCCGATAGAGTTGCAGGAGCTTGATATCGAGCAGCGGATCGTGTTTGCGCAGGTTGAAGCTGTTGGGAACCTGTCCGTCAAAGAGCCATAGAAGGTTCTCGTCGTTGCGATAGGCGAGTTTGGCGTAGCGGTCCCCTCCCTCTCCGATGTACCAGAGAAACCAGCCTCCCGGATAGGAGATATCCAGCACATCCTCGAGAGATCTCATCTGCTGGGTCGTCTCGATCTCCGCAAGGTTGGGGAAGTTTCCCTGAAGAGGATAGAAGGGAACAAAGGGGCGGTTGAGCTCGGGGCGGTTGATGTGGCTGACGATATATCGCCCAAACCAGTTTCGCCGAGTGTCGTTGAGGATCAGGACCGTCTGGCCCGCGACGACCTTTCGCAGAGCGTTGCCGATCAACGGCACCCAATCGAAGCGAAACTCCTCCATCCAACTGAAGTCGCTTCCCTCATTGCGTATCGCCTCGAGCGTCCACTCCAGCAATTGCTGCATCGGTTATTTATCCAGTTCGTAGGCTTCGTGAAGTGATCGGACCGCCAACTCGCCGTATTTTTCGTCGATCACCATGGAAATCTTGATTTCACTGGTGGAGATCATTTCAATGTTGATATTGTTTTCTGCCAAGGTACTGAAGGCCTTGGCGGCAATACCGCTGTGGGACTTCATCCCCACGCCGACGATGGAGACTTTGCAGATATTTTCATCGTAATCGGCCCCGCCTATCTCTCCACCGAAGCCTTGGGAGATCGCCTCTTTGGCCCGCTCCAGTTCGCTCTGGGGCACGGTAAAGCCCAGATTGGTCGTCCCGTCCTTGCTGGCATTTTGAATGATCATATCGACGTTGATCTGTTCTTCGGCCAGCTTGTTGAATATCTCCGCGGCAATGCCGGGTCGATCGGCGACCTCCCGCAGGGAGACCCGCGCCTGATTTTTGTCCAGGGCGATGCCGCTGACGACTACTGCTTCCATACTTTCATCCTCCTCAGAAATGATTGTACCCGGATCGTCGCTGAAGGAACTCCGGGCGATGATGGTCACCCCCATCTTCTTGGCCAACTCCACGGAACGATTCTGCAAGACTTTTGCCCCGAGACTGGAGAGCTCCAGCATCTCGTCGTAGGAGATATGTTTCAGCTTTTTTGCCCGGGGTTCGATTCGGGGATCGGTGGTATAGATCCCATCCACGTCGCTATAGATTTCGCAAGCGTCGGCTTTGAGTGCCCCGGCAAGAGCGACGGCACTCAAATCCGAGCCGCCCCGTCCCAACGTCGTAACCTCTCCATGCTCGTTGATCCCTTGGAAACCGGCGACGATGACGATCTTACCTTCTTCGATACGTTGTTGAATCATGTCGGTACGGATCTCTTCGATTCGGGCATAGGTATGAGTGCTGTCGGTGCGAATTCCCGCTTGACGGCCCGTCAGTGCAATGGCATCGTGGCCCATCTCCTGAAGAGCGATCGCCAGCAGAGCCGCCGTCACCCGCTCCCCGGAACTCAGAAGGATATCCATCTCTCGGCGGGAGGGATTTTTGGAAAAGTGATGGGCATACTCGATCAGTTTGTTGGTCTCGCCGCTCATAGCCGAGACCACGACGACCAGATCTTTACCCTCCTCCCGAGCCCTGGCGACTCGTCGGGCGACATTTTCGATGCGTTCCAGACTCCCTACGCTGGTTCCGCCGTATTTCTGCACGATCAGCATTTACAACAATCCCTCCTTGACAAAGTGGTCGATCACCTGACGATACACCTTACGCTTGAAAAAGGTGATCCGGCGAAAGAGCTCCTCCATATCGACAAACTTGTACTCCTCAAACTCCGGAATCTCGAAGGCTTCCAGGTCGATGACCGCCTCGGGTTTGAGGCGCACCAGGAAGTACTTCTGCCGCTGCCCTTTATAAGGATAGCGCCGGGGGTTGCGGCTATTTTTGGGGAAGTCGTAGCTGATCCACTCGGGATACTCGGCGATGATCTCCACTTGATCCGTGCCGATCTCCTCCTTCAGCTCCCGGCGAAGCGCCGTCTCCAACGACTCCTCGGGATCGATCCCCCCCTGGGGAAACTGCCAACCCTTCCGCATTCCCTTGCGCCGTGCGATCATAAATTCACACTTTTCCGGATAGTCTGGCGAGAGTACAATGGCCGCCACATTGGGGCGATATCCTTTGCGTTTTTCCATTGTGATACCCGCTTCGCACGCCCCGAAGGGTCGTGCCGATATTTTTGATACTATTCTACCCGAAAAGGGATTACAGCCTTTTGAATTCTTCACGGATTGTTCCCGATGCTACTTTATCTTCATATCCCCTATTGTGACTCCCGCTGTCACTACTGCAGTTTCAACACCTATGTCGACCGCTTCGACACCCGCCCCCGTTATATGCAAGCCCTGATGCGGCAGCTTGAGCGGGACCTCGAACGCTATGAAGTAGGTGCCGGGCAGATCGAAACCCTCTTCATCGGCGGAGGAACCCCCAGCACCGTAACGCCCGAGCTCTACGCCCCCCTTTTGGAGCGGCTGCGTCCCTACCTCGCTCCCGGTGCCGAATGCACCACCGAGGCCAATCCCAACTCCGCTTCCGCCTCCTGGCTGAGGGGGATGAAGGAGCTGGGGATCAACCGCCTCAGTTTCGGCGTCCAGAGTTTTGACGACGATAAACTCCGGCGCCTGGGACGGGCTCACAATTCTCGACAGGCCGTGGAAGCACTGGAGCGCGCGGCGGAGTTGGGATTTGAGCGGATCTCCCTGGATCTGATCTACAACTGCGCCGGCGATACGGCAGAGCTCTTGGAGCATGATCTCTCTCAGGCCCTGAAACTCAGTATCACCCACCTCTCTGCTTACGAGCTAACCATTGAAAACGGTACCCTCTTTGAGAAGAGGCCCGAGGCCCGACAGAAGAACGATACTCTTGCCCGCCGCTTCGCTACCGCCATCGAAAGCTCCGGCCTCAAGCAATACGAGATCTCCAATTTCGGAGATCCTTGCCGCCACAATCTGGGATACTGGCAACTAAAAGACTACATCGGCCTGGGGGCGGGAGCCGTGGGCTTTCTCCGGGATCGGCGCTACTATCCCCCCACCTCTATCGACGCCTACTGCGCCGATCCCCTGGCAGAGCGTATCGAGCTCCTTTCAGAAGATGAGCTCAAGACCGAACGCCTCTTTTTGGGCTTGCGCTCCAGAGTCGGCGTCGCATCCGAGCTCCTGAGTCCCGAGGAAAAGAAACGGGCGGATCTCCTCTGCTCGGAAGGGAAACTTCACTTTGCCGACGGCCGCTACCGAAATCCCGATCTCTTTCTGGCCGACGAGATCGCTTTATATATCATGGATTAGAGGACTTTCTCAACACTCGATAGTCTTTTTTCGCTAAAATTGAGCCGATTTTATCTCCGGTCGTCCGGCCGGAAGACGAAGGAGTCCCATGTTCGGTATGGGTTTCACCGAAATAATGCTCGTTGCCATCGTTGCCATCCTCTTCCTGGGGCCCGACAAGCTCCCCGAGGCGATGGTCCAGATCGGCAAGTTCTTCAACAGCTTCCGCAAAACCATCAACGAGGCCAAAAGCACCTTCGAAGAGGAACTGCATATCAGCGAACTGCGGGAGGAAGCCCTCAACTACCGCAAAAGCCTCCAGCAGACCGCCGACGACATCTCCGGCTTCAAAAACGCCGTACCCAATCCTGCCCAAGAGCTGGAAGAGGCCCTGGATGTCGCCCGCTCCGGGATGAAGAGTCTCGACGAGGAGGCGATCCTCCGCGACGACTTGGAGACGCAAGAACAGGCGCCATCCCCTCACACCAATGAAGTAATGACCTACAAAGAGATGGCCCAAAAGGCCCTCGAGGCCTCCCAGACACCAGAAGATCTTTCTACCCAGGCCCAAAATTCGGAGACGAAGCCCTCCAAAATCGAATCCTCGCCTAAAGGCTTCAAAAATCTCGACGACGGAAAGCCGGTCTGATGTTCGAGAGTCTCAAACCTCACCTGGCGGAGCTTCGCCAGCGACTCGCCATCTCCATCCTCGCAGTCTTTGTGGGCTTTATCGTGGCTTTTACCTTCCACAACGCCATTCTCGGCTGGATGACCAAACCCCTCAACGATGCCCTGACCCAGGTCGGTAAGATCGTCGAAAGCCGTGAGAAGGGAAGCTGGAAGATCCAGCGATCCGAGGCCAATGCCAGCGCTCCCAAGCACTCCGCCGCACTTCTGGGACGCGAAGTACAAAGCGCCCGGAAGCTCCACGACGCCTTGAGTGAGGCAGCCAAAACCACCCAAAATCCCCGCCTGGAAGCGCTCTTACACCAGGCAGCCCAAGCGGCTCGGGAGCTCGCCGACAACAGCCGAATCCTACGCCGGGCCCTAGCCCAAGAGGAAAACATCACCCGGGAAAGCCTGAGCAGAAAACTCCGGGAGAAGAGCTTCCAGGGGATGGTGACTACCCATCAGGTGGGCGGCGCCTTCTTCGTCGCGTTGAAGGTCTCTTTTTTCGCCGGGATCCTTATGGCGATGCCTATCATCCTCTGGCAGCTCTGGCTCTTCATCGCTCCGGGTCTCTACGAACATGAGAAGAAGATGGTCCTTCCTTTCGTCGTAGGAGGCTCTGTGATGTTTCTCGTGGGCGTACTCTTCGCCTATTATGTCGTGACCCCTTTCGGCTTCCAATTCCTTATCTCTTTCGGCTCTTTCCTCTATACACCCCTAATCAATATCGAAGATTATGTGGGCTTTTTCACCAAGATTATGCTGGGCTTCGGTATCGCCTTCGAACTACCGGTTTTTGCCTACTTCCTGGGAATGCTGGGGCTCATTACCGACCGGACACTGAAAGAGTATTTCAAATATGCCGTCGTGATTATCTTCCTCCTGGCCGCCCTACTTACGCCTCCCGATGTTCTGACTCAGCTACTCATGGCCGCACCGCTCATTCTCCTTTATGGACTCTCGATTCTCATCGTCCGCTGGGTCAATCCCTACAAAGAAGAAGACGACGAAGAAGAAGAGGATGAAGAAGATGAGTTTGAAAAGGCAGAGCGAGAATTCGACAGACTAGAAAACTCTTCGGAAGATCGGCATGAGCGTTGATCCAGTCGATCTTCTGACCGACTCCTACGACTACACGCTTCCCCAAGAGCGGATCGCCGACCGCCCAGCCGATCCTCCCGATAGTGCTCGGCTCCTGGTCTACGATCGTCGTAGCGGCTCGACGACCCATGCCCGATTTCGGGATTTGCCTGAATTTCTCCCCCCCGAGACGGCGCTTTTTCTCAATGACACTCGGGTGATCCCGGCTCGAATCTTCGGGCATAAACTCAGCGGTGGCTCCGTCGAACTACTCCTGAACAAAGCGCTCCCCGCATCCCGCTATCTGGTGATGATTCGAGGCAAAGTCCGTCCCGGGACTCGTCTGCGTTTTGATGACGGACTGGAGGCGGAGGTTTTGGATCTTCTCCCCGACGGGACGCGAATCGTCCGCTTTTTCCGAGAAGAGAGGCTTCTGGATTTTGCAAGCTTGGTAGAGATCCTCGATCGCATCGGCCACATTCCCTTGCCGCCTTATATGCGCCGCCAAGACGATGCGGCAGATCGGCAGGACTATCAGACCCTCTTCGCCAAAGAAGCCGGCGCCGTGGCCGCTCCGACCGCTTCGCTCCATTTTACTCCCGAACTTCTCGAAATTTTACGACGAAAACACGCTAGCTATACCCTGACACTTCATGTGGGAGCCGGTACTTTCAAGCCTGTCGAAAGTGCCAAAATTCTGGAACATCCCATGCACTCGGAGTACTTCCGCATCCCGGATGCGGCCGCCGAATATCTCCGCGGCGATGCTTCCCTCCTGGCCGTCGGAACCACCGTCACCCGCACCATCGAATACTTCGCCCGGACCGGAAAATCCGAGGGAGAATGCGACCTATTCCTTCACCCCGGTAACCCTCCACGGCGCGTCGATTATCTTTTGACTAATTTCCATCTGCCCAAAAGCACGCTGATCATGCTCGTCAGTGCCTTCCTGGGCCGAAAACGCACCCTGGCACTCTATGACGAAGCAATCCGTGAGGGATACCGATTTTACAGCTACGGCGACGCCATGCTGATTCTTTGAAAGGAGCCGGACAATGTATGAAGCGATCAAAATTCTCTTCGATAGCCGATACTACGTCTTTCACATCGCCATCGCTTTGATAGCCGTAAGTCTCATCGCCACCCTGATCCACGAGATGCGCAAACCCAAACGCGATCCCAACGACGACCCCGATACCAAACGGATGAACGACATGCTCAAGGATTAAGCCGATTTCGGCATGATATAATGCCCATATGAAAAAATATGGCATTGCATTTCTCGTCCTCATACTTCTTGCCGTTACCGGCTGCGGTCCCAAATACGACTACTCCATTCACAAGCCCAGAGTCAAATACAAAGCTCCCGACCGCAAGGCCCTTTCCGTTCTGCTCAAAAAACAGCTGGGCAAGCCCTATATCTGGGCCGAGGAAGGGCCGGATGCCTTCGACTGTTCCGGACTGGTCTACTACTGCTACGCCAGTATGAATATGCAAGGCATCCCCCGGGTCGCCCGCAAGCAGGCCAAAGTGGGCAAACGAGTCAATCCCAAAGATCTCAAATACGGCGATTTGATCTTCTTCGACACCACGCCCCGAAAAACCGGTCAGATCACTCACGTCGGTATCTATATAGGCGACGGGAAATTCGAACATGCCTCCAACGAAAAAGAGGGAGTTAAGATCAGCTCCCTCTCCAAACCCTACTACCGTTCCCGGATCAAACTCTGCCGCCGCTGGCTCCCCGAAGAGCCGGCAAGCGGCCCGGCGGCTTTCAAGCCCCTCAAGCCGATCCGCATCGCCTCTGCCTCCGTTGCTGGATGCAAAAAGTGCTTTAGCGTCCCCCAGAAGGTCACGGCCAAGCATGGAGACTGGTTCATTCAAGTCGGAGCGTTCCGGGGAACTCCCGATCCCAAATGGTTGGCCCATATCAGGGCCCTGGGATACGATTACCGCTCCACCCCCGGCCCCGACGGGATGAAGCGCCTCCTCGTCGGCCCCTTCGTTAGCCGCGAGGATGCCCTCCAGGTCTTGCCCAATGCTCAACATGAGTTCAACCCCAGAGCCTTTATCAAAAAGCTCGGTACCTGAAGATCTCCGGGATGAAAAAGCTCTCTGCCAACGCTCCCTGCCCCTGCGGAAGCGGGCTCAAGTACAAGCGATGCTGCCGCCCCTTTCACCGAGGAAAAAGCGCTCCCGATGCTCTGACCCTAATGAAAAGCCGTTACAGCGCCTACGCCGCCGGTGAAGTGAATTACATCATCCGCACCACTCACCCGGAGTATCCCGAGCGCAACAAAGATCCCCGTCTTTGGAGGGAGGAGATCGCATACTTTTGCCGCAATGAGCATTTCGACGGTCTTGAAATCCTGGAAACAATGCTCGGCGAAAGGGAGAGTTACGTCACCTTCCTGGCCCGACTCGGCTCCGGCCCGATAAAGGAGCGCAGCCGTTTTCTTCTCGAGGAGGGTCGCTGGCTCTATCACTCGGGAAAACTCCTATCCCAAGAAAAATGAGAGTATACCCCTACTTAGTAACACTTCCAAAACTCCATACCTAGCCTGGGATTGACTAAAAAATATATTTTATATATAATATATTAAATATTTAAGACTTGTAAAAGCTTTAAGGTATGGAGGTTGAGGAATAAGAGCATTCTCTACCACTAACAAGGAAAGTATAGGAGGCAAAAAGAATGATATATACTATCCTATATCGTTTTTCTCTCTTGATTTTTTTAATAATCTCCTTTTTATCTGGAATGGTAATAGCAGATGATCACTGTCGACACTATAATTATTCATTCGACGACTGTTCGATTAACGGCGGTCAAATAGTAGGAACCCAGAGGTGTGTTCGTGGACTAATTGGTGAAGCCTTTTGGTTCGGAGGAAAGGATTACATCAAGATTCCGCAGTACCTTGGGAGAGATTTCACTATCGCACTTTGGTTAAAAACACAAAAACATTCACTAACAGGCACCCAATGTTACGAAGGAAACGGTATCGTATGGTCCGACGTACCAAATATCCACAACGATTATATCCTTTCGATATTGAATGACAGGGCTTGTTTTTTTACAGGCAACCCAGATATGAGTATAGTTTCACACACAACACTTACAGATGGAAAATGGCACTTTATTGCCGTCACGAGAAGGATGAGTGATGGTCATGTAGTTTTATATGTCGATGGACAAAAAGAAGCGGAGATGTACTCATCCAAGATGCCGTTGACCGATCAAAACTATATCGCAATTGGAGCAAATGTAGTTGCTGGACGCTATTTCGCCGGTATGATCGATGATCTACAGCTTTATACCTGTGCACTTGACGACTCCAAGATCAAACAGCTATATAATGCCGTATCACGAAGTCCCAAAAAGAAAATAGGTATATTTGGCACCAAATCAAAAAACCCTTTTATTTTCGAAGGTAAGATTTATTTCATTAATCCCGGTACTTCCAAACTCCCCGATTTTTCTCGGCTTAAATCTACCGGAAAAATTTATAGTGCAATTCTCAATATTCCTCCACAAGATTTCCAAAATGGTTTCCCCGGCATTACGAACAGATACGAATGGTTTGCGATAGATTACAAGGGGAAGATCTATATTCCAAATTCCAGACTCTATACCTTTGCTCTCCTAAGTGATGACGGAGCCAAACTTATCATTGACGGAAGAACCGTCATAGACAACGACGGTATTCATCCGCCGAAAGAAAAAGTTGGTTCTATCAATTTAAAGAAGGGACTGCATGAAATTGAAGTCCAATATTTCCAAGGACCTCGCTATCAAGTTGCACTCGTGCTCTCTCTAGTAGAAAACGGGAAGAAAATCCCCTTTGATATCAGAAAGTTTTCACCGGTTAACCTAAAGGAAGAAAAGTGTCAGTCTAAATTAACCTTAGGTAATTCTATCCTTTTTGATTTTGACAAATACAACTTAAAACCTCAAGCTATCAAAGTCCTTGACTCGGTGGTCAACCTTCTAAAAAACTATAATTATAAATGGATAATAGTCTCAGGACATACGGACAATATCGGCTCGGATTCATACAATTACAGATTGTCAGAACAGAGGGCTAGATCAGTTGCCAGCTATCTGATAGCAAAAGGGATTCCAGCAATGTATATCAAAACTGTTGGATATGGAAAGAATAAGCCAATAGTCCCAAATGATACGGAAGAACATAGGGCGATGAATAGACGAGTAGAGATAGTGGTAAAGAAAAACTGCCCCTCTTCAAACCCTTGAGACAAAGTAGAGTCATATTAATTCAATATCGTTGTCATGATATTTTCTCCGATAGAATCCACCAAATTCACCGGGTCGTTTAGCACATCCCCGTACACGTTGCTATCGCCACCGGCAAACCCGATGGGGTCTTTTGCCGTCCATTTGCCGGTAAAGCTATCGTACTCTCTAAAGCCAAAGTGCGTCAGCTTCGTATCGGGGTCGTACAATCCGCCTGCAAACCCAAACGGCACTTTGAAATTTGGATTGCTATCAGAGAGTATATTACCGAATGTATCGTAAACGATTTCTTTAACGACGTTGCCGTTTGCATCGCTTACGGCTCTGAGACCTGATC